>WNGQ01004660.1_pt1 | contig 15032 bp, 15 predicted proteins | sample 5407661 | NCBI WGS metagenome assembly WNGQ01 (sample SAMN13153382, study PRJNA577476) | soil metagenome | isolation source: 60 cm soil or saprolite under Garry oak tree replicate 2 | place: USA:California | collected 2016-06-15 | reverse complement strand
GCCGACACCGGGTCCAGGTCCCGGACAGCCGGGCCGGCACTGTGGAGACTTGAGAGCTGCGAATCATCAGACGCCGCCGGTGGAAGGCGCCGCCGAGCGGCAGCACCACGGGTTTGGTGCCGAACCACGACGCGATCAACAGGATTCCCTCGTGGGCCAGCATGTTCAGCGCCATCGCTGGCGCATCCGGGTTACCGCTGGCGTCAATGACCAGCGGAACCTCCTCTTTCAGCAAGTCCTCCGGTGCAGAGGAGGTGACGCCGAGGCTGAAGGCAATAGCGCGGCGCCACTCCTGCGGCTCGGCAATCAGCGGCCGCCACCCGGAGCGCTGCAACAGCAGGCCGGTCAGCAGCCCGAGCACGCCGGCGCCGAGCACGATGACCCGGTCGCGATATCCGGTCCCGGCATCGAGCGTCACCTGCAACGCCGTCTCGACCAGGGGGAACAAGGTTGCGGATGCGGGATCGATGGCGGGCAGCGGAATCAGTTCACCAGCCCGCGCCGTGAATACGTCCTGGTGCGGATGGAAAGCGAAAACCGCCTGGCCGGACTCCGCTACCTCGCCGACGCATGCATACCCATAGGCGAAGGGATAGGAGAAGGTACCGCCAAGCGCGTCGATCGTGTCGTCCAGCGCCAGCTCGGCAGGGATCTCGCCGCGGTACACCAGCCGTTCGGTGCCACTGCTGATGCCAGAGCACAAGGTGCGGACGAGGACCTCGCCGACCGCAGGCCGCGGTGTGGGCAGTTCCCTGATCTCCACACAGCGCGGCGCGGTATGAAATAGCGCGCGGGCGGGCACGCAGCGCATCTACCCGCCATCTATCTATATAAAACGATTGATTTGGCCACTGGACGGCGCGCCATGTGCTGAACGCAGGGGTATGGATGTCCCACTCCCGCTCCAGGCGGCCGCAGGCGATCAGATCCTCCAGCGCTTCGCCGGGGCGCCCTGAGGCCACCCATAGCCGAGCGCGTGTCTGCAAGGTAGCGGATGTGGCCTGCTGCCGCGGGCCCGGATCCATCCTGGGCAAGGACTTCGGCGGCTTGGGTCGGCTCGCCACGCGCGAGCAGAACGTCGGCCAGCGCCATGCGGCCGTAGGGGGGAATGCCGCTTAGGCCAGTATGCTCGAGCGCGCTGGTCGCATCCGCCTCCGCTTCGGCCAGTGCGCCGCGACGCAGGCAGACGTACGCGCGCATCTGAGCCGCCATCGAAAACGTCGGCAGCGACCCGTGCTGCTTCGCCCACTCGATCACCGCGGTGCTGACTCGCGCCCCGTCGTCATCGGCGAGCAAGAGCACCGTCGGCACGATCCAGAACCCACCCGACTCCGGGCCTGGGTCGTCGAGCAGCCGCCCGTTGGCGAACGCCTGCAGGGCCAGCTCGCGCGCCTGCCGGGCCGTCCCGGTTCGGGCGGCATCGTAGGCCGCGGCAGCGACCTGCAGGCGCTCCCCGACCGTCCGGGGGGTGCGGGATGTGCCGGCGAACCGTTCCCCGGTCGCCTGGAGACGACGCCAGACCGTCACACTGCCCCGCACGGCCACCCAGCGGGTCGCCTGCAGCCGCAGTCCCTGCTCGCGCTCGCTGTCGGGCAATTCGTCGATGACCGCCGTGAGATCGGTCATCGCCTCCCCGGGCCGGTGGGCGAGGAAGAGAGCCGAACCCAGCGCGTTCGCCGCTTCCGCGCGCAGCCGCCCATCGGCAAGGTCCCGGGTTGCCTGCCGGAGCTGCTCGATCGCCATCCCCAGTTCGCCGGCCCTGAGCGCGGCCTTGCCCAGCTCATGGACGAGTACAGGTTCGAGCTCCGGCGGCGGCGGCTCGGCAAGAGCTCTCCGGAGGTAGGTGACCGCAACATCGGGGGCGCCGCGGTTGCTTGCGCCGGTGGCCGCCTGCCGCAGCGTGTTCACCGTCGCCGCATCCCCGCCAGGATGGGTCGCCAACAGATGGACGGCGATCCGGTCCGTTGCCTCGCCCGCACCTGCGAGCAGGCGGGCAGCGCCCTCGTGATAACGGGCGCGCTCCCGGGAGCTCAGCTCGGAGTAGACGCTGGAGCGCACCAGCGGGTGGACGAACGCAAGCCACCGGCCGGGCTCGAAGATCACCGCCTGGGCCAGAGCGTCGGCGGCGCTCGAGGCGGCGCCGTCGTCGAGGTCGGCGAGCTGCGCTGCCAGGGTCGGCTCGGCGGGGTCGCCGAGCACGGCGACGGCGCGGGCCAAGGCGGTGCAGCCAGGTGGCAGGCGCCTCAGCCGGGCGCGCACAGCCCGGCCGACGCCATGCGAGCTGAGCTGGCTGGCCAGGCCGGCGTTCTGCCGTCTCGGCGCGAGTCCCCGCCGGTGGAGCTCGCCGAACAGCTCCCGGAGCAGGAACGGGTTGCCTCCGGTCGCCTGCTGGCAGGCGGTGACGAATTCCGGATCGGGCTCCGCGGCCAGGAGCTGAACCGCGAACATGGCGATCGCCTGCTCGCTCAGCCCGCCCGGCTGAAGTACTGCCACCTCGGGGATGACGAGCAGCTCGTCGAGCAACTCCTGGACACGGCCGGGCCCGGTCGGCCTGGTCGCGAGCACAAGTGCCAGCGGCACGCCCGCCAGACGGCGGGCGAGATAGATCAGCCAGCGCAAAGAAGCCACATCCGCCCAGTGCACATCGTCCACCGCCACCAGCAACGGCTGTGCATCGGCCAGATTGACCGTAAGCCAGTAGAGCCCGTGCAGAACGGAAAACGACGGCTCGACGCCGGCCTCCGGATCAGCCGCAAAAAGGACAGGCTTTGCCAGCGCCGCCGCCCCGGCCAGCAGGGCATCCCGCTCCCCGGTGCCATGGGCCATCACCACTGATTCCAGCAGTTGCCGGACGATCCCGAACGGCAACTCCCGCTCCAGCTCACCGCCCCGCGCCGCCAGGACGCGTACCTCGGCCGCCGCCGTCCGAGCGGCCGCGAGCAGACTCGATTTGCCGATCCCGGCCGGCCCTTCGAAGACCACCGCCCCGCCCGAGCCCGCGCAGGCACCGGCGAGCAACCTGCCCACCGTTTCAAGTTCGACGTCACGCTCCGCCAGCGGAGCCACCGGCACCCCCACCAGGCGATTCTAGAAGGGCGCCCGGTGGGCTCCTAGGGCACCGCCGGGCCGCTCACACGATGAGCTTGACCCGGTTGCCATCGGGGTCGAGGACAACGCTCTCATAGGCGCCCAGTTCCCCGGCGCGATGGGGCCGCTCGAGCACCCGGTGGCCGGCCGTGGCGATCACGCTGCTGAGCTCGTCGACGGCGTCGGCGGATCCGAGCGCGAAGCCCAGGTGCACAAGCCCCGGCGCCAGCACGCTGGGGTCCGCACCTTCGCGGCTGCCCGGCAGCTCCAGCAACTCCAAGCGGACACCGCAGAAATCCAGCACGCAGCTGCGAAGCCCGGTGCCGGGGTCCGTGGCAACCGGTGAGGCCATCGCCCCCAGCTGCCGGTAGAAGTCGCACAGGCGCTCGACGTCGTTCGTCGCCAGCGCGATGTGCTCTATCTGGGCGGCCATCGGATGGAACGCGTCGTTGCTCACAGGGCCCTGTTCCGGTACCCCGGCTCACCGTTGCCTCGGTCCCTGCCGCCAGTGCCGCCGCAGCTGTGTCCCGTTCGATAGGCGACCAGCCAGCTCACCGCTGCGTTGATGAACAACCCTGACCCCCGTTTGGTAGATGCCGGGCCGTGCGCGTGCAGAATCGGGAACCGCGACGCCTGCCTTGCTGAGCCGGCAGGCGCGCCGCAGCCCGACGCGAATCGTACCGGCGGCAGGTGCAGATCCGCCGAGCTTGCTTGGGCGGTTCGTGGTCAATGTCGCCTCCTTCGTTCTCGAGCCTCCCGTAACACAAGGCCGTCTCTTTCGCCCCAGGATCACACCGCGCCGCAATCGCTGCCTCACCGGCAACCGGTGGGAATATCCGTGAGATCGGGAGACGCAGCCAGATCTGTGGCTGCCCTGCTGGACAGCGACAAGGCCGCCATGGCGATGGTGGCCCAGGCGGTCGCCATAGCGAGGATGGAGCCTTGTTTTCCAGGTGGCCGTGAAGATAGCTACGGTCGTGGCGGTCCGTCCGAAGGCGGCTCTTATGCCAGCAGCCGTCGCGCCTAAGGCGACGTGGGCAGGCTTGGCTTGAGCGCCCAGGCCTGCACGTCCCGCAGCTACTGCATCCCGGCGAGCGTCCGGCTTGCGGTTAGCCGGTGCAGTCGGGGATGTGCCCGCCGGTTCGCAGTTGGCGGGGTCACCGTGCAGATCCGAGGTGGCTCAGCGATCTTTGACCCCTTGACTGGCCGGCTTCGCCGGCTCTGCCGTATTGACAAATGCCCTGATCGGAGGCCACGGCACTCGATCGGAGCGTGCCTTCAAGGGGCCACTTCACGCGGAGGTTGGCTCTTTTGCTGGCTCTCGTGAGACATAAACATATTCGAAAAATCTTAACTACCAGTCGGGACGGCCGGATTTGAACCGGCGACCCCTTGACCCCCAGTCACCTCCTGCGTGTCGCCAGGCGTGGCCCGACAAGGCTCACTGAGCGCTTGAGCTGCGCAAACAGTGGCTCGGCGTCGGCTGATGTCGCCTGAGGATGGCCTGCGTTGGCTCTTGGAATGGCTCTTTCGGGCGGGGACGCTGGCGCGGAACGCTGCCCTCCGTATGGTCCTGGAATCGACCGAGCCGGTTTCCACCGGCACGTCCTCGATGTAGGCGTGCTCGAAGCGCACGTACGGGAAGCCCCCGCCTGCTGCGAGCCTGCATGACTGCGGGCCTTGGGGAACTGCTCGCCGGTCATATCGATGCCGGCGACCTGCCTGGCCGTGACGACCGATTCGCCGACCCGCAGGTTCCTCCCTGCTGAGTATGAATTGCGAGCAGCGCGGTCAAATGCGCCATCATATGCGCTCATATCTGCTGGTTCGAGGTAGTCGAAGGCGGTCTCCCCGACTGGGGGTTCTGCGCGAACACGTCGCACCGCTCGCATTTCCTGTTGATTTCATAGCTGGGTTGCCGGCCACCGTGGTTTGCGCCCCGGCTGTGGGCCGGGTACTGGGCGGCCGCCCGGTACCCGGATGCGCCCGCGGGGGTGACCAGCCGACCGGCCCGGCATCTGGGGTCCTGATGGTCGGCCTTGCGGGTGAGCAGGTCTCATCGGCGGGGTCAGCCGGTGCGGTTTATCCCGAGACGGTGACTTCGTGCCATAGTCCGCCGTTCAGGTTGAGGTTGTTGCCACGGGCCTGGCCGGGGGCGCTGTCGCCGACATAGGTGTAGAGGGGATGCCTGTTGTAGGTGTCCTGAAGTTGGCCACCTGAGCGTTTGATGCTGCCGAGGTGGCCGGTGACGCGTGGGCCAGCGGCTGGCTTGCCGGTGACTGGTGGCCAGTAGGCAGCGCAGGACCCGTTGCAGGCCGATCTGCTCGGGGTGTCAGTGCGAACCAGTACAGGGTGAGTCCCTTGGCATTGGCCAGGACGGTCGCCCCACCGATCGTCGCGGTCTTCAGGACCACGGCCGCCCTGCTGGGCGTCGCCGGCGCCGGGCCGCCTGCCTGCGCTGCGGCGGCCCCTAGCAACGTCAGGGCCAGCGCCGACACTCCAGCGGCCGCCGCCGCGGCGGCGGGCACGCTTGGCTGCAGCCTGGCCAGCGGCAGCCGCGGCCCTGCGTGCATGGCCGTTTGAGGCCGGGCTGCTGGCACGGCTGCGGCCACCGCCAGCACGGCGAATGCGGCCACCTCGATCACCCCGGCGGCAATCCCGGCGCTCGTGCGGACCTCAGTGAACCCGAACAAGCCGGCCCAGACGGACAACAGGTAGCCGCCCAAGATCGCTACGGCGAATCCCGCCCCCCGCGGCAGCCACGGCCCTGCTGCCTGAGGCGAGCAACGCCGCGGTGAGGCCGAAGCCCGCGATCACCTGCAGCAGGAACAGCCACCCGATGACAGGGATCGTCTGGTAGCCGGTCAGGTACAGGTCAAGGTGGATCGCCGCGGTGGCGGCCAGCAGCCCGGCACCGGCCACCCGTAGGGCAAGCCGTTGCGACCGGCTCAACGCTGGGGAGGGATTGCTGGTGACTGCCCCCATTGCCGGGTCACTGGCCGACCCCGTGGTGTGGCGGGGGCTGCGCCCGGGCCGCCAGCCCGCGCCGGTGCCTGCCCTGTCAGTAGCCATAGCCGCCACCGCCGGAGGTGGAAGCAGGCACGGCTGTTCCGGACGCGGTCACCTCGTGCCAGACTCCGCCGGATGCGTTGACGCCGTTGCCCTTGGCCTGGCCGGGGGCGGTGTCGGCGGCGTAGGTGTAGAGGGGACGCCCGTTGTAGGTGGCCTGGGTTGCGCCATTGGCGCGGGTGATGGTGCCGAGCTTGCCTGTCACCCCGGGCCCGGCGGTGACCGGACCGTGCACCGGCGGCCAGAGCTGGGCGCAGGTCCCGTTGCAGTTCGACGTGGTCATGGTGTCCGGGGCGAATGAGTAGAGGGTAAAGCCCTTGGCGGTGGTCAGCACGGTCGCGCCGTTAATCGTCGCGGTCTTGACCGCGCTGCTGGACGAGGAAGAGGCGGCCGGCTTGGCCGCGGCGTGGTAACCGGCCGCGGCTGCGCTGCAGCCGGTGGCCAGCACTGCGAGCAGCGCGAGCCCGGCCGCCGGTCGGGTGATGGTGAACGACATGGCATGTCCTTTCGGTTTGTGAGCGCCGGAGCGCCAGCTTTCGTGCTTCTACATGCGGTACGGGCGGCATGCTTGGCGTGGTTCGGCAGAATTGCCGCAGATTTGCTGCAAGATTTCTGAATGTTTGCTGAAGGCTCGGCGATTGCTTCCGGCGCATGGCGGAGCGCCTTGCGCGGCGCCGGCAGGGCGCTCGGGCGCGGGCGGTGCCTTGGCCAGGCTCACGGCTGGAGCACCGTTTCGAGGTCGATCTCGATGCGGATCTGCGTGGAGACCAGCAGCCCGCCGCCCTCGAGGACTTGGTTCCAGGTCAGGCCCCAGTCTTCGCGGTTGAGGGTGCCGCTGGCGGTGAAGATGGCCCGGTGGCCGCCCCAGGGGTCGGCGGCGTGGCCGAGGTATTCCACGCGCAGGGTGACCGGTCGGGTGATGCCGCTGATGGTCAGCTCTCCGGCCAGCACTCCGCGGGTGGCTTGCCAGCCCGTGGCACGGCCGGAGAAGGTGGCGGTGGGGTGGCGGCCGGTATCGAAGAAGTCCGGGGAGCGCAGGTGGTCATCGCGGGCCTGGCTGCCGGAGTCAACTGAGGCCATGTCGATCGTGACCTCGGCGGTGGACTCGCCGGGCTCCTCGGCCACCACGATCGCCCCGGAAACACCAGTGAACCGGCCGCGGACCTTGGTCAGCATGAAGTGTCGGCCGATGAACGCGAGCTCGGTGTGGCCGGGGTCGATCTGCCACCGGCCGGGGACCGGCAGCTTGGCACCCCCGACCAGGCGGGTGGCGGTCGGTGCGGGCTGAGTCTCAGTCATCGAGTTCTCCTTAGTAGGTGGGTGTGCACGCACATAATATAGGTGCTTGCGCACGCACGCAAGTGGTTAGTAAGATGCCAGCATGACGGAGGACCGGGAAGACCCAGAGGTTGCTGCGTGGCGCCAGCTGCTGGTCGCCCACAGTCGGCTGGTGCCAGCGATCGAACGGGACCTGCAGGCGGCCGGCCAGGTGAGCCTGTCCTGGTACGACGTGCTGCTGGAACTCAACGCCGCCCCCGGCCGCCGGCTGCGGATGAGCGAGCTAGGCCAGCGGGCAGTGCTCAGCCGGACCAGAGTCAGCCGGGTGGTCGACGAGCTGGCCGCCGCCGGGCTGGCCGAGCGGCAGCCCGACGAGGCTGACGGGCGGTCCAGCTTCGCCGCCCTTACCCCGGCTGGCAAGAACGCGCTGCGGCGCGCCTGGCCGGTGTACCGGGAGGCGATCCGCCGCCGCCTCGGCGCCCACCTCACCGCTCAGCAGTGCCGCCAGCTTGCCAGATTGCTTGAAAAAGCCATCGCAGGCGCCGAATCCGACATCTCCGGGAAAGCCGGTCGCTGAGCATCCCCGCCATCCGCGCGATACAGCCATTGTCCGCCCGCGTTCGCGTCTGGGCTCTAGCGAAACCGCGCACTGGTTGCCCCCGGTCTGGGACCGTTTCGGCCGTCGCGAGCCACAGGACCTGGCGCCGGTCTGGTATGAAGCCGTCATGTGGGTTGCCATGAACGCGGCCGAGCGCGAGGAGTTTCTTGCCGACGTGCATGTCGGCGTGCTGAGCACGGCAATAGGCACCGCGGGCCAGACGCTGGCCGTCCCGGTCTGGTACAGCTACCAGCCCGGCGGTCTGCTGACGGTGCTGACTGGCCGCCGGTCGCGCAAGGCCGCGGAGATCCGCGCGGCTGGCCGGTTCGGCCTGTGCGTGCAGGACGACAGCCCGCCCTACCGCTATGTCAGCGTCGAGGGGCCGGTCGTCAGCGAGGAGGAACTCGATCCCGCTGAGCGACTGGCGATGGCCTGCCGCTACCTTGGTGCGGCCGGCGGTGACCGGTACGTCACCGACAACCCGGACCCCGGGCGGGAGAACGTGGCGTTCCGGATGCGTCCGGAGCACTGGCTCAGCCAGGATCAGGGCAAGGGACAAGCCGCCAGGTAGTTCTGCCGCGGACCGGACACCACGAGATATGCCTCTTGCCACGGGCCCTTCTCCCGAACGCACGGCATCCGGGACGTGCCGCCCGAGTAGTGGACGCCGGGCATGCAGGCGATCCGCGAGAAGGCGGCACAGCACGGACTGCGCGTGGAGGCACGGGTATTCTTGTGCCGCAACCCCCGACAAGCTCGGACTCCACGATGGCCACGTCGTAACCCTTGGCGGCCAGCCGCCCGGCGAGTACCTCACCGGCGGGCCCGGCTCCGATCGCGATCACATCAAACGTCGTGCCGTTCATCGACGTCTTCTCCTCTGCTTCTAGCGTGTACTTCTGCGACATTGGTGACATCGCGCCGCACAAATGAACGGGGGGTGAGCCTGCGGCCTTGGAGAAACGTCACTGGTAAGACCCGCGGGCCACGCCGGCACCAACCAATGCGTCACCAGGACGGCATCGCTGCAGCCCACCGACGACCACATCCTCAACCGCCTCATGCTGGAGAAAGCTGCACCGTCGCGGACACCGTCGGCAATGCCACGTCACGTCACAGGCCACAGCCACCGAAGGTGAGGATCACCATGGCCTTCCCATCCTGGCCGGGGAAGCTGCCGGTGCGACACGTGCGCATCGCGCGCCCCACCGACCAGCTCGATGAAGTCGTCCGCTTCTACTGCGAGGGGCTCGGGCTACCCGAACTGGACCGCTTCGCCGGTCATGCCGGCTACCGGGGCGTGCTGCTCGGGCTGCCCGGCATGCGGTACCACCTGGAGTTCACCCAGCATGACCACGGCAGCCCGGGCCGGGCGCCTAGCCGCGACAACCTGCTCGTGCTCTATTTCGGCGACCTGACCCAGGTGAAACAGGTTGCCGCCCGGCTGGCCGCGCTCGGCCATCTGCCGGTGGAGGCGGAGAATCCCTACTGGACCGAGCACGGCGCGGTCACCGTCGAGGACCCCGATCACTGGCGGGTCGTGCTGATGCCGCAGCCGCTGGCGTGAGTGGTAGAGACTATGGTAATCATCCGGCTTGGCGTGCCTGCCGACCTCCCCGCCGCATCCGATGTCTATCGCAGCGCGTCGTTGTCTAATGCGGGTGACCGGGACAACCTGCTGGCCCATCCGGATTACCTGGTTTTGGGGCCGGAGGGGCTGACGCAGGGGCGCACTTATGTCGCGGAAGAAGAAGGGTCGCTTGTTGGCTTCGCCACTTGGATCGAGGCCAGCGGCATCTTCGAACTGGAGGACCTGTTCGTAGATCCAGACTGGAGGCGGCGCGGAATTGCCGCCGCGCTCGTCGACCGTATCGCGCAGGTGCTGCGAGCGCGAGGCGTGGAGCGCCTGGAGGTGACAGCCAACCCTCACGCGATGGGGTTCTACCGCGTCACCGGCTTCATCGACTGCGGCGTCACCGGCACCGTCTTCGGCACCGCGCCGCGCATGGCGCTGGCAATCCAATGACTGGCTTTACCTAATCGGGCGCTCGCGAGGGCCTATCCAGGTTGACCGGTGCAGCCGGGGGATGGTGCCCGCCGGTTCGCAGTTGTCGGAGTCGCCGTGCAGATCCGAGGTGGCTCAGCGATCTTTGACCCCTTGACTGCCGGTTTCGCTGGCTCTGCCGTATTGACAAATGCCCTGGTAGGAGGCCTGGGCACATGATCGGCGCGCGCGTCCAGAAGGGCCATTTCACGATGAGATGGCTCTTTTGCTGGCTCTGGGAGGGACATAAATATATTCGAAAAAACTCTACTACCAGTCGGGACGGCCGGATTTGAACCGGCGACCCCTTGACCCCCAGTCAAGTGCGCTACCAAACTGCGCCACGTCCCGTCCGCCCATGCGGACGCTATGACCTTAGCGTACGGCGGCGAGCACATGCGCCGCCCGGAAGCTCCATCCGTGCCCCCGGCGGCCCCGCGCCAGCGAACCTCAGGTGAACTTGACCTGCGTGTGCACCCGCCGGTAGTGGTTCCCGCCGAACGTGGCCCGCACGAAGCCGTCGATGTAGATGCCGTAGTAGTCGTGGTGCACGTGGTTCCCGGCGATCAACACGGCGATGTGCGTGGCACTGCCGACCAGGATGGTCGTGGTCCGCAGGTCCGGGTGGTTCTTGGCGGGCGGGAACAGGCCGATCATGTCGCCGACGGTGTTGTTCCGGCCGATGTTGTTGTCCAGGATCTCGTTGCCGTCCATGTGCAGCCCTGGCTGGTGGCCGTGGATGGTCACCCCGGCGATGCCGTTGCCGGCGATGCCGTTGCCGTGGCTGGCGAAGTTCCAGGCGACGACGTTGTCGTGCGTCACTCCAAGGCACCCCTATGTGTACATAGTGTGTACAGTTGATAACAAAACGTAGTTCTGCCGGTAGCGCGCCCGGCGGCCGGGACCCGGCGGCGGCCCGGAGCGCCGTATCGCAACGAATTTGGCGCTTCGCCGGGCATTCCGGGAAAGCCCCGTTCGTTATTGGCTGAAGGGGAATGGGTGACCGGGTAGCCGCTTCGGGCAGGCGGGGGCCCCGGCCTACCGATGGAGCGGCAGTCATGACACCAGGCGTGCCCGGGGGCGACGGCGGCTACGCCGACACGCCGACCGCGCCCACCGTGCCGCTCGCCTGGGAGAGCCCGGGCGGGCCCGGTCGGCACGCGCCCACGCAGCCGCTGCCCGGCATCGCCCCCGCCCCGGCGCTGCCGCGCCCGCGACCGGCCCCCCGGCGGATCGCCTCGGACACCCGCGCCACGGCACCGTGGCCGTCCCGCCTGCCCCGGCGGCTGCGCCGGGCCCTGATCACGGTCCTGACCGTCGCGCTCGCCGGCGTCCTCGCCTTCGTCGCCCTGCTGCTGTTGACGCCGTCGGTGGGTACCGCGCCGTCGCTGGCCCAGGCCTTCGACCGGGCGCACGGTGCCGCCTACCCGGGCCCGCCGGTGCCGTCGCGGTTCGCCGCGGCGATCGTGTCCACCGAGGATCACCGGTTCTACTCAGAACCAGGCTTCGACCCGGTCGCGATCGGCCGGGTGATCGCCGGCCGCGTCACCGGGCAGCCCGACCAGGGCGGCGCCACGCTCTACCAGCAGCTGGCCAAGATGCTCTACACGCCGGGCCAGTCGGGCGCAGGCGTCGAGGCGGAACAGGTCGTCCTCGGCATCAAGCTGGACCTCAGCTACTCCAAGCCGCAGATCCTCCGGCTGTACTCCGACGTCGCCTACTTCGGCCACGGGTACTACGGCCTGGCCGAGGCGAGCTGCGGCTACTTCGGCGTGACGCCCGCCGGGCTGAGCTGGGCCCAGGCGGCGCTGCTCGCGGGCCTGGTGCAGGCCCCGACCGCGGACAACCCGGTCTCGCACTACACCGTGGCCCGGGCGCGGGAAGCACACGTGCTGGGCAGGCTGGCCGCCACCGGGGCGCTGACCCAGGCCCAGGCGGCCCGGGCCTACCGTGCGCCGCTGCACCTCGTCGGCGGCCCGGCGCACGGCTGCACCGCGCACTGAAAACATCAGGGTGCATTACGCAGCGGCCCGCACCCCGGCCGCCATGACGGCACCCGGGATCCGGGGCGGGCCAGAAGCCGGCTAGCTCCGGGTGAACGTCCCGCGGCGCGCCGCCCGGCCCGCCGGAGCGTGCCCGTTCTGGTGCGGCGCGCCGTTGCCCGCCTGGGGCAGCCGCTCGGCACCGTTCTGGGCCGCGGGCACCTGGGCGGCGGCCGACGGCTGCCCGGACGGCGCCGTCGGGCCGGGGACGGCGCCGGTGCCCGCCTCGCCGGCCGGGGACATCCGCCACACGAACCTGCGGTAGGACCAGAACCGGAACACCGTGGCGATCGCGATGCCCGTGTTCAGCGCGATGAACTCGGCCAGCTTGTGGTGCTCATTGTGCAGCGCGTAGGCGTTGAACGCCACCACGGCGTCCTGGATGAGCAGCCCGATGCCGTTCAGCACGAAGAAGGTGAGCCCCTCGCGGGGCACGCTGGTGCGCTCGCGGTGCCTGAAGGACCAGTACCTGTTGCCGATGTAGGCGACGGCCGTCGCGATGATCGTGGCGATGGTCGTCGAGGTGACCGGCCCGACACCGTTCGAGTGCAGCAGCGCGTAACCGACGTTGGTGATGGCCAGGCCAATGACGCCGATGATCCCAAACTTGGCGAATTCATGAATGATCTGCCTGAACCGCACGTACAGCCCATGCACCACAGTCACGGGAGGATCAACTCTCTCTCGTCCACAGTCCAGGATCCCCAGCATGATCTCAGCCGGTCACGATGACTCTTGACAGTACCGTCCCCGGCGCACTTGCAAGTACCGGGCGGCCAACTCCGCACTACGTGTCCGCGGATGTCGTGAAATCCCAGTAGGAGGATAGCGGCTGGCCCGGTAACCTCGCGTGAGTGTGTGCCGAACCGATGATCCGCGCTAGGGGTCTGGTCAAGCGGTTCGGGGATTTCACCGCGGTGGACGGGATCGACTTCGACGTGCGCCGCGGCGAGGCGTTCGGTTTCCTCGGGCCGAACGGGGCGGGCAAGTCCTCCACGATGCGGATGATCGGCTGCGTGTCCCCGCCCAGCGGTGGCGAGCTGTCGATCCTCGGCCTGGACCCGGTGGCCGACGGCCCGGTGATCCGCGCCCGGCTCGGCGTGGTGCCCCAGGAGGACACCCTCGACCTCGAGCTGACCGTGCGGGAGAACCTGCTCGTCTACGGGCGCTACTTCGGCATGTCCCGGGAGCTTATCCGCCAGCGCACCGCGAGCCTGCTGGACTTCGTCCAGCTCGGCGACCGTGCCGGGGACCAGGTGGAGGAGATCCTGCTCCTCGACGAGCCCACCACCGGGCTGGACCCGCAGGCCAGGCACGCGGTCTGGGACCGGCTGTTCCGGCTCAAGCAGCAGGGCGTCACGCTGATCCTCACCACGCACTACATGGACGAGGCCGAGCAGCTGTGCGACCGGCTGGTGGTGATGGACCGGGGGAAGATCGCCGCGGAGGGCTCGCCGCGGCAGCTGATCGAGCGGTACTCCACCCCCGAGGTGCTGGAACTGCGGTTCGACCCGGACCGGCACCAGGTGGCCGCCGAGAAACTGGCCGGGGTGCCCGCCGAGCGCCGGGAGGTGCTCGCCGACCGCATTCTGCTGTACGTGACCGACGGTGACGCCACCCTGGCCGCGGTGCGGGCGCTCGGGCTTGAGCCGCTGACCTCCCTGGTCCGGCGCAGCACGCTGGAGGACGTGTTCCTGCGCCTGACCGGCCGCCGGCTGGAGGACTGATGGCCGCCGCACCGGGAACCCTCGCCCGCCCGGCGCTGCCCGGGGCCGTGTTCGCGGTGCGCGAGCTGCGGTTCTGGCTGACCGACTACCGGCGGACCTGGCGCGGCTCCATCTACTCCAGCCTGCTCAACCCGCTGCTGTTCCTCGGCGCCATGGGCCTGGGGCTGGGCAAGCTGGTCAACGCGCACGGCGACGCGAGGATCGGCGGGGTCAGCTACCTGACCTTCCTGGCCCCGGGGCTGATGGCCGCGACCGCGATGACCACCGCCGTGGGGGAGTCCACCTACCCGGTGCTCGCCTCGGTCAAGTGGGTCAAGACCTACCAGGCCGCCACCGCCTCGCCGCTGCGGCCGGCCGACATCTTCCACGGCCACATGCTGTTCGTGGCGCTGCGGCTGGCCATGAACTGCAGCATCTTCCTCGGAGTCGCGGCCGCGCTCGGCGCGGTGCACTCGCTCTGGGCGCTGGCGGCGCTGCCGGTCGCCGTGCTCACCGGGGTGACGTTCAACGCCACGATCGAGGCGTGGGCGATCACCCGCACCAGGGACACCTCGTTCGCGGTGATCTTCCGGTTCGGCATGATCCCGCTGTTCCTGTTCTCCGCCACCTTCTTCCCGATCACCCAGCTCCCCGGCTGGCTCCGGCCGGTCGCCTACGCCACGCCGCTGTGGCACGGGGTGGCGCTGTGCCGGTCGCTCAGCCTGGGCACCGCGACCCCCGGCGGTGCGCTGACCCACGTGGGATACCTGGCCGGCCTGGCCGTCATCGGGGTAGCCATCGGCAACCGGACCTACCGGTGGCGGCTGTATGTCTGACCTTCACCTGCGGCAGGAGCCGCTGCGCGTCGTGCCCACCGCCGTGGCCACCCGGCCGTGGCGGGTGCTCGGCGGCAAGGGCAGCCTGCACCTGGTGGAGCGGCACGCCCGGGTGGGCCGGCACCTGTGGCTGATGCTGGCCTCCGGCATCGGGGAGCCGCTGTTCTACCTGCTGTCGATCGGGGTCGGGCTCGGCCGCCTGGTCGGCACGGTCGGCGGGGTGAGTTACACCGCCTACGTGGCCCCGGCGCTGCTCGCGACCTCCTCGATGAACGGGGCCATCTACGACTCCACGTTCAACGTGTTCTTCCTGATCAAGTACGCCAAGACCTACGACGCCGCGCTGGCCACGCCGATGCGCGCCCCCGAACT
>WNGQ01007821.1_pt1 | contig 15040 bp, 13 predicted proteins | sample 5407661 | NCBI WGS metagenome assembly WNGQ01 (sample SAMN13153382, study PRJNA577476) | soil metagenome | isolation source: 60 cm soil or saprolite under Garry oak tree replicate 2 | place: USA:California | collected 2016-06-15 | reverse complement strand
CCCCACCATATCGCCGCTCGATCGCGGCTGGAATGGGGCCATCGGGCAAGGCTGTGAAAGGTTGGTAAATACCGCGTTGCGCGGGGCTACGGGTGCACGGGGGAGATGATCTCCGTGTGCGCAAGCTCGACCCCTGGCTCGGCAACGTAGGGGAAGCCGAGGTTCGCGCCAATCAGCCTGCGGCCACGCAACAGGGCAGCGCCCGCCGCCCTGGCATCGGCCACGATCCGCAGGAAAGCCAACAGCTGCGAGGGTTGCCTCACCAGCGAATGGAGCATGGCGCCGATGTCGGGCATTCCATCGAGACGCAATCCCAAGAGGGCCGCGGGCGGAACGGTCCGACTTGCCGGATCGATGATGACTCTGCAGGCGGCAAAGGGAACATGGTGGGCGGCGGCAACCTCGGCCGCGATATGGGACTCCATGTCGACCGCGGCGGTGCCGTTGGCATCGCGCAACGCACGTTTGGCCATCGGGTCGGCCACCGGAGAGTTGACGCCGGCGATATCGGCGTAGAGCGCTCCCGGCAATGCATCGAGGAGCCGCTGCGACCAGCTTCGATCGGTCGGAAAGCGCTCCCGCTCAGTCACCACGCCAGCGGCCACGACCCAATCGCCGGGCGCCAAACCGGGGTCGAGCCCGCCTGCGATTCCGATGCTGATAATTCCGCGACCGCCGAGCTTCATGGTCGAGTCGAGCTTGCTGGCCTGCTGCATCGCGTTTCCGCAAAGGACGTGTATTCCAGGTCCGGCGGCGATGCGGGCCTCGAAGGAGAGGCAAGTCACCGCAACGACGGGCCCGACGTTTGACATTATCTCGGATCGCGGCTCGCGCAAATTGCTGACCTGGATGTGCGATATTCGGCCAACGCCCCACACACGACAAACTTGGCCTTTTCCTAAATAACGCACGCAAAAGTCCCGTGGAAGGTCCAGCAGGGGGTAATCCTCATCGGGCTTGCACCCTGTGCTTTTCAGGCAACAATCGGGGCCGGAACTCCTTTCGATTTCTTGATCATGACCAAGGGCTTGGCCTGCGCTATTGCGACGACGATTTCACGCAGGCGGTAACGAGAGGATTATTCGCCGCTGCTCGGCTGCGGCAGGTCGCGGACCGTTCGGTCGGGAAAACGGCTGGGTTTCGCGTCGGGCCGCAATAGGCAGTGATGAGGGTCTCGTCCTCGTTGCACTGCGCGGAGCAGCTGGTCGCATCGCAAACCGAGCGAACGACGCGGATCCCCGCCGCGCCAGTGGGACCTGCGGGACCCGCCGGACCAGGCGGTCCGGGTGGCCCGGCCGGACCTGCCGGCCCGGCCTCGCCTCTCGGCCCCGGAGGACCCAGAGGTCCGGCATCGCCTTTCGGCCCCGGCGGAGCCTGCCCGCAGCCAGCGAGCCCCGCAACCAAGGTGACAGCGATCAAGATCCGCAATAAGCGCACGCTCCCCTCCCCCCAAAGTCCGAGCTGGACGTCTCCCTGTGCCCGCCTCGTGGCCGGGCCCGGCCTTCGGTCACGATCTTCGTACCGACGCCCAAGGCAGCCCCCAGGCAAATGTGTAGCCCGCCTCATGCCGCTCTGCCATTCGAGGCACCTCTTTTTTGCGCCCCAAGGTAAACCGCCGCGCCACTCGGTTTGCGATCCGCTTCCTTCTGGCCTCCTTGACCCGTTTCGAGGTCACGGCTACCTCCCGGGAAGGATGCAGGGCGGATTAGCGCAGACCGTAATCCGCCATCGCTCAGGAAAGCGGCGGGTTACGCCTCCGGCTAGCCCGCCCTACGGATTGTCATCGATCGGAAGGGTGGCCGAGCGGTTTAAGGCAGCGGTCTTGAAAACCGCCAGGGGGTTTGCGCTCCCTCGTGGGTTCGAATCCCACCCCTTCCGCCACTGCACCTCAGTTGGTCGCGCCTCGGTTGCATGCTACGTTCCGAGCCTCTGGGAGGGCTGGCGAATGCGGTGGGTTGCGATCTTGGCCGTCGCGCTGATGCTTGGCGCCTGCGCGTCGGTGACCCGCGGCTTCAATGACCAAGTGCAGTTCCTGTCGGACCCGCCGGGGGCGGAGGTGCGCACCTCGATGGGACATCTCTGCATGACGCCCTGCACGCTTCAGTTCGGCCGCAGAGACGAGTTCACCGTGATGTTCTCGAAGCCGGGCTACATGCCGCAGCAGGTTGCGGTCCAGACCCGGATCGCGCCAGGCGGCGCCGCCGGCTTCGTGGGCAACGCGCTTATCGGAGGCGTGGTCGGCGCGGGCGTCGATGTGGCGAGCGGCGCCACGCTCGACCATTGTCCGAATCCGGTCACGGTGACGCTGCGTCCGCTCGCCAGGGGACAGAGCGCGGCCAATCCGCCACCACCCTATGCGCCGCCGCAATGCACCTCCGGAGCAATCGCTGCGGCGGTCAATTGATGGTCGCAGCGTAGGGCGGATTCCTCGCGAGAGGGGCGGGTTAGGTGGACGGGCTGGATTCCCCCTTTTGCGCGGGAATGAGCGGATGGGGTTGGAGCTATTCGCCGGAGATTTGCTTGGCGGCGGCGATGACGTCGGGCGGGGTCTGGGAGAGCTCCTTGATGAAGGTCTCGACCTGCGCGCCGGTCATCGGGGTCACCAGCAGCCGCTGCCTCGCGGCGTCGGCGAGAAAATCGGGGTCCTTCATGGTGGCATCGAAAGCGGCGCGCAGCGCCGCGAGCCGATCGGGCGGAACGCCGCGCGGAGCGATGTAAGGCCGGCCGACCACGGCGCCGGCGGTGAGCAGATCCAAGATCTGTTTCTGCTTCGGATCGGTCAGGAAATCGCCGGCATAGGGGAGGCTCGCAGGCATCCCGGGGGCGAGCGTGGGCGAGAAGCGAACGAGCAGAGTGATCTTGTTGTCCCGGAGCCAATCGTCGGGGAGGCTGGTCCAGGAGCCGCAGTCGCCGTCGAGCTCGCCGCGCTCGATCGCGATGCGCTTGTCGGCGCTGCCGGGATAGCCCATGACCGCGTGCAGCTTGACTCCGAACAGGTCGGTCAGCATGCGGTCGTCGATATAGGCCGAGGTGCCGACCCCGGTATTGCCGAAGGTCACTTTGTCCTTGGCCAGAAAATCCCGCCAGCTCCTGATGCCGGTCGCGTTCCAGGTGAAGCAGACCCGAAAATCCTCGCTGACATTGCCGATCCAGGCGTAGTCGAGGAATTTGACCGGGACCTTGTCGGGCGCGGTGAGCGACTGGGTGATCAGGCCCGGATTGAAGGTGACGAGCAAGGTGCCGTCGGCGGGCGCGCCGGCGGCGAGATATTGCACCGACTTGAGGCTCGCCGCGCCCGGCATGTTCTGCACCACGACGGTCGGATTGCCTGGGATGTAGCGGGCATAATGGCGCGCGAGCTGGCGGGCATAGACGTCGTAGCCGCCGCCGGGCGTGAAGCCGACCACGATGCGCACGGTCTTGCCTTTGTAGAAGCTCTCCGGCCCCTGCGCGGCGGCGGGCGCGGGAACGGTGAGAAGCGCGACGGAGAGCGCGAGCGGGACGGCTGATCGCGTGGTGAACAATGTCATCATCCGCACCTCCGCGGGCTACGGGCCGTAGGATGGGTTGAGCGCAGCGATACCCATCATCTCACCAACAACACCGCCTGTCGCGATGGGTTTCGCTGTGCTCAACCCATCCTACACGCCATGGCCAATCAATCCCGGATGTCCTGCAGGAACCATTCGGTGGGGATGTCGCGGCCGAGGCCGGCGCGCCTGGCGAGCTCGTAGACCTTGCCGGCGAGCGCGAAGAACTGGGCGCCCTGGAGGTTGCCGCGCTCGGAATAGGTGATCTCTTCGGCGGAGGTGCGGCCTTCGACCTTGCCCTGCACGAGGTCGGCAAGCTTGATCCGCCTGTCCGGCAGCAGGTCGCCGTGGGCGCGGCGGCGGCTGCGGCCATCGCCGTGCTTGCGCCGTTCCGGTCTCGCCTCATAGCCGATGTGCTCGGCATCGGTGGCAAGCTCGGGATGGCCGACGGGCGCGGGCGTATCGCCGAACCGCAAATAGACATCGACCCGCTTAAGGCTCGCCGGGTCAGGCATGCCGGTGCCGCCGACAACGACGACATGGGCGCCCTTTTCGAGCAAGCTCCCGTCGGTCACCGGCAGCGCCGAGTCGGTGAGCGCGGCGACGATGTGGGCGCCCTGGTAAATCTCCTCCGGCCGGTCGCAGACCTTGACCTCGATATTGTAGGTCGCGGCCATCTCGCGGCCGAAGCGCTCGCGGTTCTCCCGGGTCGGGCTGAACAGTTGCAGCTTCTTGATCGTGCGCACGCGGGTGAAGGCCTGCATGTGGGTGCGCGCCATGCCGCCCGAGCCGAGCATGCCCACCACCTCGGCCTCCGCGTTGGCCAGATACTTGACCCCGATGCCGCCATCGGCGCCGACCCGCATGTGCTGGAGATGGCCGTCGTTGATGAAGGCGAGCGGCTCGCCGTTCTCGACCGAGGTGAGCAGGATGAGGCCGCAATAGCGGCCGGGGCGGCTGCAATATTTCTCCTGGGTGAGGACGCCGTTGTACGCGGTCTCGTAGATGACGTCGGATTTCATGCGGATGGCGAAATAGCCCGAGGTCGAGCCGCCTTCCATGGTGCCCCACTGGTAGTTCCTGGCCGGGTCGCTGGTCGGAATGCGGATATCGATGCGCGGCCGGCAGACCGCCTCCCCGGCCGCGAGCTCGAGATAGGCCTCTTCCAGCGCGGCCAGCGTCGTCTCCATGGTGAGCACCTTCGCCACTTCGGCATTGTTGATGATCAGCGTCATCGGAGTCCTCCGATCCCGTAGGATGGGTTGAGCGCCGCCTGCAACATGCGGCGAAATGATCACGTTCGGCAGGTCCCAGAGCGGGCTGTCGGGCGCGAGCGGCTCGCTGTCGACGACGTCGAGGCCGGCGCCCGCGATGCTGCCCTGCCGCAACGCCGCGATCAGCGCCGGCTCGTCGATGATATTGCCGCGGGCGACATTGACGATGACCGCCGTCGGTTTCATCTGCGCGAGCTCTGCCGCGCTGATCATGCGATGGCTGCCCGCGTCCCCGCTGGTGCAGATCACCACCGCATCGGCGATGGCGAAGGCCTCGCCGATCCGCGCCCGCGAGTAGACCGCCTCGACATCGCTCCCGGCCGCCGCCGCGGCGCGCGACACCGCAATCGGCCGCGCGTCGAGCGCCTTGAGCTTGCGCGCGGTCTCGCGCCCGATCGCGCCCTGCCCGACGACGCAGACGACGGCCTCTTCGAGCGTGGCCAACCTCGCGGTGATCTCCTCGCGCAGCCAGCGGCGCCCGCGCTGGCCGGCGTCGATATCGGGCAGGCGGCGCAGGAGCGCGAGCAGCAGCGCGATCGCGTGCTCGGACACCATCCCGGCCTTGACGCCGGTCGAGTTGGTGATGGTCAGGCCCTCGGGCAGGCCCATGGCGATGCCGCGCTCGATCCCGGCCGAGCTGAAATGCATCCAGCGCAGCGAAGGCCCGGCGCCACGCCGGAGCGCCGCGCCATAGGCCGGGTTGCACACGCGGTTGCTCGTGATCAGCAGGTCGGCGTCGCGCACTGCGCGCTCGAGCGCCTCGGCCGATGATACGACCGACCATTGCAGCTGCGGGAAATCCCTGGTGAGCGCAAGGATCGGGTCGTTGGGTCCGAACGGGAAGATCACGGCCTTCATCGAGCACCCTTTGCATCTCTCCCGCTTGCGGGAAAAGGGAGAAGCCCGTAGCACGTAGGGCGGATTAGCGTAGCGTAATCCGCCATCGCTCGGGAGAGCGGCGGGTTACGCCTTCGGCTAACCCGCCCTACGGACATTCGAGACCGAACATGGACGATCTCCGCGCGCCGAAGGTGAGCTTCGTCTCGCTCGGCTGCCCCAAGGCGCTGGTCGACAGCGAGCGCATCATCACGCGGCTGCGCGCGGAAGGCTACGAGCTCGCCCGCGGCCACGCGGGCGCCGACCTCGCGATCATCAACACCTGCGGCTTCCTCGACAGCGCGCAGGCGGAATCGCTCGCCGCCATCGGCGAGGCGCTGGCGCAGAACGGCAAGGTGATCGTCACCGGCTGCATGGGCGCCGAGCCCGAGAAGATCACCGCGCGCTACCCGCAGGTGCTCGCGGTGTCGGGCCCGCAGCAGTACGAGAGCGTGGTCGAGGCGGTCCATGACGCGCTGCCGCCGCGCCACGACCCGTTCCTCGATCTCGTTCCGCCCGAGGGCATCAAGCTCACCCCCCGCCACTACGCTTACCTAAAGATTTCAGAGGGTTGCAACAATCGCTGCACATTCTGCATCATCCCGAAATTGCGCGGCGACCTGGCCTCCCGCCCAGCCGCCGAGGTACTGCGCGAGGCCGAGCGCCTGGTCGCGGCCGGGGTGAAGGAGCTGCTGATCATCTCGCAGGACACCTCGGCCTATGGCGTCGACCTCAAATATGCGCCGAGCCAATGGAAGGGGCGCGAGGTGCGGGCGCAATTCCTCGACCTCGCCCGCGCGCTCGGCGAGCTCGGGGTCTGGGTGCGGCTGCATTACGTCTATCCCTACCCGCACGTGGACGAGGTCATCCCGCTGATGGCCGAGGGCAAGGTGCTGCCCTATCTCGACGTGCCGTTCCAGCATGCGAGTCCCGCGGTGCTGCGGCGCATGAAACGGCCCGCGGCGCAGGAGAAGACGCTCGAGCGCATCCGCGGCTGGCGCGACATCTGTCCCGATCTCACCATCCGCTCGACCTTCATCGTCGGCTTCCCCGGCGAGACCGAGGAGGACTTTCAGCTGCTGCTCGACTGGCTCGACGAGGCCGAGCTCGACCGGGTCGGCTGCTTCCGCTACGAGCCGGTGCAAGGGGCGGTGGCGAACGGTCTCGCCGCCGCGGTCCCCAACGAGATCAAGGAGGCGCGCTGGCACCGCTTGATGGCGTGCCAGCAGACGGTCTCGACCCGGCGCCTCAAGCGCAAGGTCGGCACCCGCCAGCAAGTCATCATCGATCAGGCCGGGCCGACGGTCGCCAAGGGCCGCAGCAAGGGCGACGCTCCCGAGATCGACGGCGTGGTCCACGTGGCGAGCCGCCGGCCGCTGCGCATCGGCGAGATCGCGACCGTCAAGATCGAGCGCGCAGACGCCTACGATCTGCACGGGACCGCGGTGGGGTTCTGAGTGCCACTTCTCGTGCGGGAAGCGTAGAAGCGTAGGATGGGTTGAGCGAAGCGAAACCCATCGCTTCTTATCGAGAGATGATGGGTTTCGCTCTCAACCCATCCTACGGGCTACAGGCTTGCACCACCGCCCGGGTCAAGGTCGCGAGCTCCTCCTCGGCGATCGTGAAGGCGGGGGTGAGGTAGATGATCGAGCCGAACGGGCGGATGAACACGCCCTCGGCGAGGAAGCGGTGGCGCAGCGCGTCGAGATCATCGATGCGCTCGAGCTCGACCACGCCGATCGCGCCCTTGACGCGCACGTCCTTGACCCCGGGCAGGCCGCGGCAAGGCGCGAGACCGCGCGCGAGCGCCGCCGAAATATCCGCCACCTGCTGCAGGCGCGGCTCGGTTTCGAACAGGTCAAGCGAGGCGTTGGCGGCGGCGCAGGCGAGCGCATTGGCCATGTAGGTCGGCCCGTGCATCAAAGAGTGCCTGGGATCGTCCGACCAGAAGGCCTCGAAGACCTTGCGGCGCGCGATGGTCGCGGCGAGCGGCAGCGTCCCGCCGGTCAGCGCCTTCGACAAGGTGACGATGTCGGGAACAACGCCCGCGGCCTCGCAGGCGAACATCGGGCCGGTGCGGCCAAAGCCGGTGAAGATTTCGTCGAAGATCAGCAGCAGGCCGTAGCGATCGCATGCGCTCCGCAGCCGGTGCAGCACGTCGAGGTCATGGAAATGCATCCCCCCTGCGCCCTGCACCAGAGGCTCGACGATGATGCCGGCGATCTCCTCGGCATGGCGCTCGAGCAGGCGGGAGAGCGCGGCGGCGCTCTCCTCGTCGCGCGGGAGATCGACGATGTGGTGCTGGGGCAGGAACCCGCGGAACAGCGCATGCATGCCGGTGTCCGGGTCGCAGACCGCCATGGCGCCAGTGGTGTCGCCATGATAGCCGCCCCTGAAGGCGACGAAGCGCCTGCGCCTGCGGACGCCGCGGTTGAACCAGTACTGCACCGCCATCTTCATGGCGACCTCGACCGCGACCGAGCCGGAATCGGAAAAGAACACGCGCTCGAGATCGCCCGGGAGGAGCGCGGCCAGCCGCCGAGCGAGCGTCAGCGCCTGCGCATGGGCGAGCCCGCCGAACATCACATGCGGCATCAGCGCGAGCTGATGCTCCACTGCGGCGCGAATGTGGGGATGGTTATAGCCGTGGCAGGCGGTCCACCAGGAGGCGATGCCGTCGATCAGCTCGCGCCCGTCGGCGAGCACGATGCGGCAGCCCTGCGTGCGCGCGACCGCAAGCGGCGGCCGCATGGTCTTCATCTGCGCATAGGGCAGCCAGACATGGGCGAGGCCGGCGTCGTACCAGGGCGGCGGCGTGGTCCCCTCCCCTGCGCTATCGGTGGACATTTGAGCTTCCGTTGGGTCGTTGCATATTATATGAATTTAGTGGGAACCTTTCGGCGATGAACGATTAGCTAGCTTCGCACCGATGGCCAACCTTCGATTCCTCTCAGACTGGACTTCCGCTTTGACAGGCGATCTCGCGCAGGGCGGGAAGCTGGCAGTTGAATTCGATCCGCGGCGGTTGCCGCAATGCCGGCTGAATTGGCGCGGCGCGGAAGTTTGGGACATCACCGGTTACGCGCGCTTTCATCCAAGTGGCGAGGTCTTCAGCGGCAGCTTGCTTCAGCGCATTGCCCCTTCGGGAGGAATTGTGACCACACTGCAATCGATTCCATGGGAAGTGTCGGTGCCGTTCGACGCAGCTCAGGTCGAACTATGGTTTCACAATTTCTACCAGGTGAGCAGCCGCTGCGACGCCTGGGACAGCCGCTTCGGCCAGAACTATTGGTTTGACGTGGCGCGGCACGGACCGAACCAGCCGGTCATCTACCGCGCCGGCGCGAGTCCGCGGCTGGATATGGTCAACGCTTTCGACGTGGCTGTTGTGAAAAGGAAGCATTTTTTTCCCGGCACCGGCCCTGGAACTCCGGCCGGCAGCGAATTTCAAACCGTGCTGACTCTCAAGGCGTGGGTGCGTAACGTCGCTTACGAGAAGTTCGTCTGGGTGGATACGCACGTGTTCGACGGCGCCGATGCGCTCGTGTATGCGGGAACATTTGCGTTGCAATACCTCGGGGCGGCTGGCGGCCAGGGAGACTTTTTCATTTACGACAACAAGATCTACCAGGGTTCCGGCGGTGGTTCGGGCATGGGCGCATGGACCCGCCCGGATGCGCGCAAAGTTCAGTTCAGGTTGTATTACGAGGTGAACAGCGAGCTCTTCACAGATGGGCTTTTGCACCAGCACGAGGTCCCAGCGGACGATTCGATCCATTAGGCAAGTGACTGGACGAACACATCTGGAAAGAACCTCGTCTGCGCCTGCGGACCAAGATCGCTCCATCGAGTGGAGGACGCGTAACCTGCCGCTGTGCCGAGGGGTGGCGGATTACGCTGCCGCTAATCCGCCCTACGTGCTACGGGCTCGGTTCGTGGAGAGGCGATGGCGGTCAGGGCATGCGTTCGCTTGATGAATTCGCGGCAGCAAAACTCGCCGAGCTCGACCACGCGAGCCTCCACCGCGTGCTCGCCGAGACCGACCGTTTGGACGGAATCTGGGCGCTGCGCAACGGCCGCCGCCTCATGTCCTTCTGCTGCAACGACTACCTCAACCTGACGCACCATCCAGCCATCAAGGAGGCCGCGATCGCGGCGCTGTCTCGCTATGGCGTCGGCAGCGGCGCCTCGCGGCTGGTGACCGGCAACCATCCATTGCTCATGGAGCTCGAAAACCGCCTCGCCCGGTTGAAGGACACCGAAGCCGCCTGCGTATTCGGCTCCGGCTACCTTGCCAATGTCGGCATCATTCCGGCCCTGGTCGGCCCTGAAGACCTCGTGCTCATCGACGAGCTGTCGCATGCCTGCCTGTGGGCGGGGGCGCGGCTCGCGCGCGCGGCGGTAATGCCGTTTCGCCATCGCGATGTGGCGCACGCGACATCTCTCCTGGCCGAGCATCGCGGCCGCCACCCGCGGGCATTGATCGCGACCGATGGCGTGTTCTCGATGGACGGCGATCTTGCCCCGCTGCCCGAGCTCGCGGCGCTGGCGCAGCGCTTCGATGCCTGGCTGATCTCGGATGACGCCCATGGCACCGGCGTGGTCGGCGGCGGTCGCGGCTCGGCCTTCGCGCACGGCGCCAAGGCCGCGGTCCCGCTGCAGATGGGCACGCTCTCCAAGGCGATCGGCGCCTATGGCGGCTTTCTCTGCGCCTCCGCCGCGGTGGTCGACCTCATCCACAACCGCGCCCGCAGCTTCGTCTACTCGACCGGCCTGCCGCCGGCGATGGCCGGCGCCGCAATCGCCGCCCTCGATCTGATCGAGGGCGAGCCCGCCTATGCCGCGCTGCCTCTGCAGAAGGCCAGGGCCTTCACCTCGAGGCTCGCGCTGCCCGAGGCGGCAAGTCCGATCGTCCCCGTGGTGATGGGCGACGCCGAGGCGGCGCTCGCGGCGTCGCGGCTCCTGGAGGCGGAAGGTTTTTTGGTGATCGCCATCCGCCCGCCGACCGTACCGGCCGGGACCGCACGCTTGCGATTGACCTTCACGGCTCGCCATCCCGACCGCGAGATCGAGCGCCTCGCCGACATCGTGCGCAGCCTCGTCCGGGTGGCGTGAGCCGTGGGCGCGCTCTTCGTCACCGCAACCGGGACCGACATCGGCAAGACCTTCGTCGCGGCCGGCCTGATCGGGCATTTCCGCGCGGCGGGCCGCGCGGTCGACGCGATCAAGCCCGTGGTCAGCGGCTTCGATCCGGCATCAGCCCGGACCAGCGATCCGGGAGTGCTGCTCGCGGCGCTTGGGCGCTCGCTCACGAGCGCGGAGATCGATGGTATTTCGCCCTGGCGTTTTGCGGCGCCGCTGTCGCCCGACCTCGCGGCGCGCCGGGAAGGCCGCGCGGTCGACTTCAAGGCCGTGGTCGAGTTCTCGCATCGGGCAGTGGCCGCACGACGCGACGTCCTGCTGATCGAAGGGGTCGGCGGGATCATGGTTCCGCTCGACGAGACCCACACCGTGCTCGATTGGATGACGGCGCTGCGGCTCCCGCTTCTCGTTGTCGCCGGCAGCTATCTCGGCACCATCAGCCACACCTTGACGGCGCTGCAGGTCCTGGCGCGGCGCAACCTGGAGATCGCCGCGGTCGTGGTCAGCGAAAGCGAAGGAAGCGCGACCCCCCTCGACGACACCGTGGCGACGATCGCGCGCTTCGTGGATCCGATCGAGGTCATCGGCCTGCCGCGGCTGCCGCCAGGCACGATCACCCATCCGGCCTTCGCCCGCATCGCCGAGCTGCTCTGACCGCATCACTTCAGCGCGGCGATCCAGCGCGCGAGCGCGTCGCGCTCCTCCTCGGTCATCTCGGTCTGGTTGCCGAGCGGCATGTTGCGGTTCTCGACCACCTGCTCGAGCACCTTGGCGGCCTGCATTCTCAGCTCCTCGACCGTCTCCAGCAGCACGTTCCGGGGCGGCTTGTCGAAGGCCTCATGAGTCGGATTGCAGGCGTGGCAGGGCACGCAGTGCTTCTGCGAGATCGCGAGCGCCTCCGCATCGGTGATGTCGGCGGCGTGGACGGGGCCATTCGCCAGGACCGCGGCAATCGCCACGCCGAACAACCGGGCGCTCCTCGCGCAGCGGCGCATAGAAGGGGTCCGCGACCGATCAGGGGATGAGAATGCTCGAGCCGGTCGTGGCGCGGCCTTCGAGGTCGCGGTGTGCCTTGGGGGCGTCCTTGAGCGAATATTTTTGATTGATCGGGATCTTCACCTTGCCCGAGAGCACCACGTCGAACAGATCCTTCGCGATCGCCAGCAAATCCTCGCGCTTGGCGGCATAGGTATTGAGGGTCGGACGGGTCGCATACAGCGAGCCCTTGGTCTGCAATATGTTGATGCTGAACGCCTCGATCGAGCCCGAGGCATTGCCGAAGCTCACGAACATGCCGAGCGGCACGAGGCAGTCGAGCGAGGCCGGGAAGGTCGCCTTGCCGACCCCGTCATAGACCACCTCGCACATCGCCCCGCCGGTGATCTCCTTCACCTTGGCGGCGAAATCCTCCTCGCGGTAGAGGATGGTGTGGTGGCAGCCATTGGCCTTGGCGAGCGCGGCCTTGTCCTTCGAGCCCACGGTGCCGATGACATTGGCGCCGAGGTAATTGGCCCATTGGCAGGCGATCAGGCCGATGCCGCCGGCCGCAGCATGGATGAGCACGTTCATGCCCTTCTTGACCTTGAAGGTGCGGTTGAGCAGGTATTCGACGGTCATGCCTTTGAGCATCATGCCGGCGGCCTGCTCGTAACTGATCGCATCGGGCAGCTTGACCGCGCGGGCGGCTGGCAGGATGCGCTCGGCGGCATAGCTCCCGAGCGCGGAGACGTAGCCGATGCGGTCGCCGACCTTGACCTCGGTCACGCCGGGGGCGACCGCGGTGACCTCGCCCGCGCCCTCGTTGCCGGCGACGAATGGCAGGCCGACCGGCGAAGGATACATGCCCATGCGGAAATAAGTGTCGATGTAGTTGAGGCCGCAGGCGTGCTGCTTGACGCGGATCTGGCCCGGGCCCGGCGCTGGCACTTCGATCTCCTCGTAGGTCAGCACTTCGGGGCCGCCGACCTTGTGTACCCGCACTGCTGCGACCATGGAGCCACTCCTGTTCTTGATCTGCTGAGCGCCGGCGGACCCGCTGGCGGACCCATCGTGTCCCAGGCCGGGCGCAGGATCAAGCGCGTCCGGAGCCCGATTTGCGCGCGCCGCGCCGGTTGCGGCGGGCCGCCACGTTGGCGGCTTCGACCGCGGCGGCAAAGGCCATGGCGAAATAGATGTAGCCGCGCGGGATGTGGAACTTGAACCCGTCGGCGACGAGCGCGACTCCGATCAGCAAGAGGAAGGCAAGCGCCAGCATCTTGGTGGTCGGATGCTCGGCGATGAAGCCGCCCACCGGGCCGGCGGCGACATACATCACGATCATGGCGATGACCACGGCGGCGACCATCACTTCCAGGTCTTCCGCCATGCCGATCGCGGTGATGATCGAATCGAGCGAGAAGACGAGGTCGATCGCGACCAGCTGGACTACGGTCCAGGCGAACGCCGGGGCGGTGGCAGCGGCCTCGGGCGCGCTGTCGCGCGCCTCGACCTCGCCGTGGATGTCGTAAGTCGCCTTGGCGATCAGGAACAGGCCGCCGCCGATCAGGATGATGTCGCGCCAGGAAATGCCGAGGCCGAGGATCGTTGACTACGGGAGCGGTGAGGCCGGTCAGCCAGGTCAACCCGGCGAGCATCGCCACGCGGAAGATGAAAGCCAGCGAAAGACCGATCGCGCGGGCGCGCTGCGCCCGCTGGGTGTCGAGGCGCGCGGTCAGCACCGCGATAAAGACGAGGTTGTCGATGCCGAGGACGATTTCGAGCACGGTCAGCGTGAGCAGCGCCGCCCACGCATTCGGACTAAGCAGGAGGTCGATCATCTTCGCTCGGCTGGTCCGTCAACCCGACGCCAAGGAAATATAGGCCGAGCACGAAGAGGGCGCCTGCGACCCATGGTCCGGGTTCGAGATCGCGCAGGACCGCGATCAGCGCCAGCACCGACCATGCGACCAGCGCGGCGATGCTGAGCGTGCGCCAGCGCGCGACCCGGAACGGATGCACGAACTTGAACGGCACGAAGGTCAGCACCGCGAGCACCGCGACCGCCGCCGCGGCAGGCCATGGCGCCGGCTTGAGCAGAAACAAGTAGAATGCCGCTCCATTCCACAGCGCCGGAAAGCCGCGGAAGTAGTTGTCCGCGGTCTTCATCCGCCGGTCGGCGAAGTAGAGCGCGCCCGTCATCACGACGGCGACGCCCGCCGGAATGGCCAGCGGGCCGGGCAACAGCCCGCCCATGGCGATCGCATACGCCGGCACGAACACATAGGTGACGAAATCGACCACGAGATCGAGCACGTCGCCCGACCAGCGTGGTAGAATCTGGGCCACCTTGAGCTTGCGTGCGATCGTGCCGTCGATGCCGTCGACGATGAGGGCGGCGCCGAGACAGAGGAACATCAGTGCCCAATACCGCTCCACCGCCGCGATCAGCGCGGCGAGTGCCAGCGCTGCCCCGCTGGCAGTGAAGACGTGGACGGCGAAGGCGCGGGCGGAGGCAAGCGGCGGCAAGGATGGGGCTCCGATCTCTCGATCCTGATTGCCGGGCTTGACCCGGTCTCCGATCATGCATTTGTGCTACTCGAAACGATAGATGGAAAGTCCGACGGCCGAGGTCATTGTCGTTGGTGGGGGCCCCGCCGGGCTGACCGCAGCGATCGCGCTCGCCTCGTCAGGCATCGAAACCGTCCTCGTCGCCGGGCGCGCGCGCGAGGGCGACCATCGGACCACGGCGCTGCTCGCGGGGTCGGTCAAGGCGCTCGACACGCTGGGGGTCTGGGAGCGCTGCCATGACCTCGCCGCACCGCTGCGGGTCATGCGCATCATCGATGACACCAGGCGGCTCTTGCGGGCGCCTGAGGTCCGCTTCGACGCGAACGAGATCGGGCTGGCGGCATTCGGCCACAATATCGAGAACCGATTTCTGCTCGCTGCGCTCGCTGCGCGCGCGCGCGAGCTTGCCGCGCTCACGCTGATCGAGGATGACGCCGCGGCGGTCGAGGTCGATGACGCGAAGGTCGCCGTCCGGCTCGAGGGCGGCGCAGCGATAGCGGCGCGGCTTGCGATCGGCGCCGAGGGCCGGCACTCGCTCTGCCGGGCGGCGGCAGGGATCGAGACCGACGGCTGGCGCTACCCACAGACCGCGCTGACCTTCAACCTCGGCCACAGCCGGCCACATCAAGACATCTCGACCGAATTCCATACCGAGACCGGGCCATTCACGCT
>WNGQ01003850.1_pt1 | contig 15053 bp, 9 predicted proteins | sample 5407661 | NCBI WGS metagenome assembly WNGQ01 (sample SAMN13153382, study PRJNA577476) | soil metagenome | isolation source: 60 cm soil or saprolite under Garry oak tree replicate 2 | place: USA:California | collected 2016-06-15 | reverse complement strand
CCCTCGTGAAATAAGTTTTGCCTCCTCATTATATAACAGCATGAACAGGTTATGATGGGCCTGGTTTTTCAGGAGCCAGGGCGACCGTCTGACTTTTAGCCACAACTTTCGAGTCAAGGATCAGAAGAAGAGTCGAGAGAAAGTCGAGCCGCTAACTGGACGCCTTCGAGCAAGGCTTGGATGTAGAGCCATCCGCGCCACAGCGTTTTCCAGCCCGGTGGCCCGTCCCCTTTGCGTCCCAAATAGCCCCCAAAGCGAGCAATGGTGTGCCAACACTCTTGCGTGGTTAACTGGGCAACCGGCACCTCGGCTTTGGCAGCTACCACTTGCACCACCTCAGCGGGCAGCGTCTGGCTGGCGGGCAGCATGGGGCTCTGCCGGGCGCTGGCTCGCAGTTGCAAGAGCCGCACCGCTGTTGGGGCCAGCAGCCCCAGCAAGCGGCGCAACCCCTCGTAACTTTGCAGCTGTCGCTGCTCGACGCGACAGCCCGTTTTGAGACCTTGATGATAGTCCTCCACGATCCAGCGTGCTCGATACCAGTCGACCCGCTCCCAGGCTTGCTCGATGCTCTGGATCGGCAGCGAGGTGAGCAGCACCCACTCCAGTGGCTCGACGTCTTGGGCGGGCTCGGGTTCCCACACGCGAATGACCCACACCACCATCGGGCGCAAATCCGCGGAGGCGGCTGTCTCTGGAGGCCAGAGCCGCAGGCTCCCATAACTGAGCTTGACATGCGCGACGCGTGCTTTGCGCTGCTTGCTGGCAGGCAGGTTGAGGTCCTGCTCGCCCATCGCTGCCCACGTCTCCACGACGTCAAACAGATGCCCGGCAGTGGGCTTGACATTGGGCTGCTCACCTCGACGGTGATGGGAACGCTTAGGCAGGGGAGCATCGGCTTGCTCGATGCGCACATCCACACAGCGATCTTGGGCCGCACGCACCACGAAGTCGCACTGCATCTCTCGACACAGCGACAAAAAGGGGAACATATCACTGTAGCGGTCACCCACATGGATCCATTGCACCCCAGAGGGCGGGACACAAATGGCTTGCACGCTGCGTTCCCACACCTGCGACTCCCGTGGGCGCTGTTGGCGCTCGCGCTTGCTTTCTCCTTTGGGAACCGGCTGCCGCAGAAACGGTTCCTGATGCGCCAGACCCAGCACCTGCCGATCCTCGGGCCGGACAGCCAACACGCTCTGCAATAAGAACCCATGATGGCTCCCATTGCCGATGGGTCCCAAGCCAGTCGTGGTGGGATGCTGCTGATAGTCGACTTCCGTGGTATCTTGGATCAGCAAGACCCGTTCGGTCTGGCGCGCTTCTGCTCGCGTCTGCTGCACATGTGGCTGGATCAGTTGCTCATAGCTGATATCGGGGGTCTGCAAGAAGCGATAGGCGGCGTGGAGATCGGCCTCACTTGCCATCTGCATCGGCAAGGAGGCTGCTGGTGAGCCAGCCATGGCAGTCGCCATCGCGACCGCTCGCTTCGTGCGACGCTGATCTCCTACGTGGACCGACCCAAAGGTGTGCTGGGCCCACTGGGCGGCTGACAACAACGTGCTGACTTTCATCATAGACCACTTTTCTTTCTCTTTCGCTTGACTGTTCCTCTACTCATTCTATCATCTCTTCACTGTACTTTTGCGGCTAAAAGTCAGGAGCCAATCCAGGGTGCGCCCCAAACAGTCGTCGTTGAGCATGTCTGCGGTGATCCCTTCGCCCAGCAAGTGCTCCACTGGCTTGTTCTCAAAATATTGAGGCACCAGGTACAGTTGTCGATTACTGAAGCCTAGCCCATTAAGAACCATCGCGACCGTGGCCTTGCCGACACTCACGCTTCGGCGGTCTTCTCCTGCCTGCTTATCCAGCCACTGCGCTATGCCCGCTTCCTGGCACACTCCTGCCACGATCCCCAAATGATCCAGACGCTCTGTTTGGTACTCCACTTCTTGAAACACTTTTTGGCCTTTCCGCTTTTTTTCTTACCTTACGGGAAATCCTTTTTTCCGTCAACCCTTCTGCGGAATGTGGGATAAGCGGTACAACAAAGGCGTATTGGGGCGTGTCGCTACTGATGTGGATACTTTTTTTCTGGTTGTAGGATGCAGCTTTTGATACTCCCTCCCCTGTTACGTCTAACTAAATGAAAGGACTGCATACACATGATAGCAATAATATTCTTTACAATCATAGCACTGCTTATAATTCTCGAAGTCTCTGTAAGCTCCTGGCTCTATCGAAACAGAGCATTTGAGAGACAAGTGACAGAGTATTGGTAAAACCTGCCCGCTAAAGATAGCTCAGCCATTCATCCTGCAGGACGGTAGTGTACCTTCCTGGCATTATGTGACATAGCTGTTGCTACATAGCAACAAACCCAACAAAACAAATAGTAGTCTTATTTGTCTCTGCGCAGAGACACCTCCAGTAACCAACACAAACCTCCTGTTCTAAATACCTCATCAACAAAAACAACCAGTGGTCTTACTAAACAAAAAAGGGAAGCATTTGCACTTCCCTGCTGTCCTCACTCGTGGTATAGTCTATAAGGGGAGATTTACTAACTTGCGCAGAATTGTTTAAAAGCGTTGTTTTTTTCTGATTTATTACAGTAAGGCCTAATACTATGGAAAAGGAACTATGCGATGCGCCGAACAAAAATTGTCTGTACCATCGGCCCTGCTACCAGCAGTGAGGAACGCCTCGAACAACTGATGCGCGCCGGGATGAACGTTGCCCGGCTCAACTTTTCACACGGCACACATCAGGTGCACGAGCAAGTCATTGAACGCGTACGCGCTATTTCCGCGCGCCTTAGTTACCCAGTAGCTATTTTACAGGACTTACAGGGGCCGAAGATACGCACTGGCGCCCTTCAGGATGGGAAACCCATCACCCTCTTTGATGGAATGCAGGTGACAATTACTACCCGTGATGTTGTGGGTAATACGCAGCTCGTCTCGACGACCTATAAGCCTTTGCCACAGGATGTGAAGATTGGTGATCGTATTCTGCTGAATGACGGCTTGCTGGAGCTGCGAGTCATCGGCAAGAGCGAAACCGAGGTGGAGTGCGCAGTAGTGCATGGTGGAGAACTTGGAGAACATAAAGGCATCAATTTGCCAGGAGTCGCGGTAAGTGCTCCTGCTCTGACGGAGAAGGATCGCGATGATTTACAGTTTGGCATTGCACACGGCGTTGATTATGTGGCGCTCAGCTTTGTGCGCAGTCCAGAAGATGTACAGGACGCCAAACAACTTATCCAGCAATATGCGACAGAGGTGTACGGGGAAAAAGGGAGATGGGACATTCCACTCATCGCCAAAATAGAGAAGCCAGAGGCCATTGAACACCTTGATGAGATACTGAAAGTAACTGATGGCGTCATGGTAGCACGTGGAGACCTGGGTGTTGAAATGGCCCCGGAGAAGGTGCCATTGATACAGAAGCGCCTTATCGCCAGGTGCAACGAGCTATGTTTGCCTGTTATCACGGCCACACAGATGCTTGAATCAATGGTGACGAATCCCCGTCCGACCAGGGCCGAAGTGAATGACGTGTCAAATGCTATATTTGATGGAACTGATGCCGTGATGCTTAGCGCGGAGACATCGGTAGGAGCTTTTCCTATTGAAGCAGTTCAGATGATGACGCGCATAGCTCTGGAGACCGAGAGTAACAATCCCACTGCCGGTCAACCAGGCCACAAGTATCCCTCGCTTGCTCACGCGGTCAGTCATGCCGCTCGTGCGCTTGCAGAAGATACGAACATACAAAAGATTGTTGTCTTCACGCGCTCTGGAAATACTGCCTGGCTTATTTCAAAAGATCGCCCACGCGTACCCATTCTGGCATATACCCCCTCTGAGCATGTCTATTATCAACTCGCACTATGGTGGGGAGTGTGGCCCTATCGTATTAGTATGCAGGGAACCACAGAGGATTTGATAGCGCTCGTCGAGCAGCGGTTGCAGGATGAAAAGCTCGCACAGAATGGAGAGTACGTGGTGATTATGGGCGGTATGCCCATCGCAAGCCAGGCACGCACAAATTTTGTGAAGCTGCATCGCGTAGGAAGTGACAGGTAAAAGACGAAAAGAAGACATGTAGTGGCAGCCCTTGCGGCTGCCAGGTTTGACATCTCTCCCTCCTATGCTATACTGTGGCAGTAGAGTTATCGCAATGCGGCGGATAACAGCGCAGTTGTCCGCCGCACCTTATTGCAATGAGGCAGCTTGCATTACAACAGCGCGTAAAAGGCCTGTAGCAACAAACATAGATAGATAGGGAGAGAGTAAGATGACTATCCAGGAACGAAAAGCTATTCCCATACCTCAAGTGGAACCACGCGCACCCATACCCGTGCAAAATCTCCGCATCCCTGGTCCAACTCCTGTGCCACCAGAGATATTGGCCGCCATGGCGCAGCCAATGATTAACCATCGCGGGCCAGAATTCGCCGCCATAATGCGTCGCGTTACCGCACGCTTGCAATACTTCTTCCAGACGACCTCCCCTGTACTGACCTACCCTGCCTCCGGTACAGGAGGACAAGAAGCGGCGATCGCCAATCTCTTCTCGCCTGGCGAGCACGTGGTTGCCATCACGATTGGCTCCTTTGGGAACCGTTTTGCCACGATTGCTCAGACCTATGGATTAGAGGTTACTCGCATTGACTTTCCGTGGGGGCAAGCGGCTGATCCAAACGTCGTTGAGGCACGATTGAAGGCTCTCAAACCCTACCGGGGGGTCCTGCTGACGCATAACGAAACCTCAACCGGGGTTTTGAACGACGTAGAAACGCTGGCTGCGCTCATACGCCAGCTCAATCCGGACGCTCTCATTGCCGTTGATGCTGTAAGTTCGCTCGGCTGTGTTCCTTTAGAGATGGATCCCTGGGATCTCGATGTTGTCTTCACGGGTTCACAAAAAGGATGGATGACACCTCCGGGTGTAATGATGATTGCCCCCGGACCACGCGCATTGGAGGTCAACAAGACGGCCAGGTTGCCTCGCTTCTATTTTGACTGGGCTAGCTCACTCAAGATGCTTGAGATTGGTCAGCACCCGACAACGCCACCTGTTTCCATCTTCTATGCTCTTGACCTGGCACTGGATATGATGCTGGCAGAGGGACGCGAGGCCATTTTTGAGCGCCACCAGCGCACCGCCGATTATGTGCGCTGGCGGGCCAAAGAGATGGGTTTACGGCTACTGGCCGACCACGAACGAGCCTCGAACACCGTCACCGCAGTAGTGACACCCGAAGGAATCGATACGAAGGCGCTGCTGAAAAAGCTGCGCGAACAGGATCATGTTGTTTTTGCCGGAGGACAGGGACCTCTGGATGGGAAGATCTTCCGTGTGGGGCACCTCGGCTATTTCCAGGAGGTTGACCTGGTCGAGGCCATGGACAAAATGGAATTTCGATTACGCGAGTTTGGTTTTAGCAGGTAAGCAGTGTAGAGTAGAGAGGATTACTGAAGCATGGCACTCGGTGGAGCTGGTGAAACCGCTGGATTCAAGGAGACAATCAAAATACTCATTACTGACCGCATCGCACGGGAGGGTATTGAGCTTTTACACACCCAACTGCCAGAGGCTCAAATTGACGAACGGCCAGGTCTTAAACCGGAACAACTCAAGGCCATCATAGGGGAATATCATGCCCTGATCGTACGCAGCGAAACACAGGTGACAGGCGATATTCTGGCGGCAGCAGTGAGGTTGAAGATTGTGGGGCGTGCGGGAGTTGGCGTTGATAATATTGATATAGAGGCAGCCACGCGGCAGGGAATCATGGTCGTCAATTCGCCTACGGGCAATATTGTCGCCGCGGCGGAACACACTATCGCCATGTTGATGGCCCTGGCTCGCCAGATACCTGCCGCCAATAACAGCACCAAGAACGGCAAATGGGAAAAGAGCCGTTTCCTGGGTGTCGAGGTACGCAACAAGGTTCTGGGCATCATCGGACTGGGAAAGGTCGGCACAGAAGTCGCACGGCGGGCACAGGGACTCGAAATGCAGGTCATCGCCTTTGACCCCTATGTTGCCCCGGAGCAGGCGCGTAAGCTTGATGTGACTATGTTGAGCATGGAAGAAGTGCTCCGACAGGCTGATTTCGTGACATTACATACCTCGCTTACCAGCGGACCTCATGGCACACGAGGGCTCATTGGCACACATGAACTACACTTGCTCAAACCAGGGGCTCGCCTGATTAACTGCGCGCGAGGCGGTTTGATTGACGAGGAGGCATTGCTCAACGCCCTCAATGAGAACCGGCTGGCTGGCGCTGCACTCGATGTCTTTAGCCAGGAACCTGTGGGTGATAATGCTGTGCTAAAAAAACTCCTGGCCCAGGAACGAGTGATTGCTACTCCACATCTTGGAGCTTCGACGGAAGAAGCCCAGGTAGGAGTCGCCACAGATGTGGCTGAGCAAGTTGTTTCGGTGTTAAGAGGTGACTTTCCACGTGCAGCAGTTAATGCACCATTGATCCTGCCCGAGACCTTGAAGATCCTGCAGCCCTATATGCGACTGGTTGAGCAGATGGGACGTCTGTACACGCAATTGCAACCTGGGCCAATACATAAGATCGAGTTATCCTCTAGCGGTGACATTGCCAACTACGATCTGCGCCCCTTGCAGGCGGCACTGATTAAAGGCCTGCTGGAGTCGGTTTCTGATGCGCACGTCAATATGATTAACGCTGGTCTGCTGGCGAAGCAGTGGGGCCTGGAGATTCTCGAACAGAAAAGCACGATGCCAACCGAGTTCGCAAATCTGGTGACGCTGCGCATGCTGAGTTCCAACGGTCACGCATCGTCCTTTGCAGGCAAGCCAGGCTCCGGCGATGAATACGTGGAGCTTCTGAGCGGAACAGTGATGCAGGGGGAACCACGTATTGTCTGCGTCGGTCGCTATTGGACTGAATTTGTCCCCGAGGGCTATATTCTCTTCTGCCGCAATCCCGACCAACCGGGGATGATTGGCCGCGTAGGGACAGTGTTGGGCAAAGCCAATGTCAATATTCGCCATATGGATGTAGGACCAATTGTGCGTACACCCCACCCTCGCGACGCTCAGCTTTCTCCTGATACTGCGCTCATGATCGTCTCGGTAGATGACCCTATTCCCGATTGGGCACTGCAAGAGATCGGCGCGGCAGGAGATATCTTTGGCTTAACGCTAGTCAAATTGTAGCATCAAAAAATCAGTGCCAAAGATATAACCCTTCCCAGCGTTATAACGTATGAGGTGTATAAGCACGTTATAAACAATGGTCGCAACCGTTCAGTAGGGGTGCAGGGGGACGCAGTCCTCCTGCCGGGGTCTGGGGAACGCTGTCTGGGGGACAGTGTGAAGGGGCCCCAGCTCACTTCCCTCCTTCACCCTCGCCGCCGCAGGCGGCATGAGTTGGGTACCTGAACCGTTAACAATGGTCAAACTATGAATATGGCCTGCAGAGAAGAGAGAAAAATACGATTATAAGCACTATGGAGCAGGCAAGATTATGCACGAGAGAAAGAAGAATGTTCATTTATGGCAACTGTTGCTCCCAAACCTGCTAAACATAGCAAGCTTTCCGGCAAACCGACAAGAGGGCAGGCCAGATTTGCCTTCTCTATTCTGTTTTTAGTGAATATACTCAACTATGCAGATCGTTACGTACTATCAGCCATACTACCAAGTATCAAACACGAGTTTCACTTGACGGACTTCCATGGGGGGCTGCTCATTTCAGCATTTCTGATCGTGTATGCGCTTTCCGCGCTCCCCTTAGGAGTATGGGCGGACAGGAGTATACGCAAAAACATTATTGCAGTCTGTGTCGGCATCTGGAGTGTAGCGACCGCCTTAGCAGGCTTCGCGCAAAATATTGTCCAATTATTCAGTATGCGCGCCATTTTAGGCATTGGCGAGGCCGGGTATGGGCCGGCTTCTCTATCGTTGCTTGGCGACTTTTTTCCCAGGGCAACGCGAGGTCGAGTGTTATCCTTCTGGTCAATCGGCACGTTGCTAGGAGCGGCTATCGGAGTTGCGCTGGGTGCACGTATAGCTGATACACTGGGCTGGCGCTGGGCATTCTATATTGTCGGTATTCCAGGCTTGATCGCTGCCTTTCTAGCCTGGCGGATGATCGAGCCCAGACGCGGTGCCTTTGACAACGAGGTAGAAGACATAGATGAGAACGATAGTGTACAGGAACACGGGAAGATTGGCAAAAATTTCTGGGAAATTGCTCGCAAGCTTTTTCAGATTCCTACCTACTGGGTTCTGATTGGCGCCCTCATCTTTAGTTTCTTTACCATTGGCGGTACCTCCTTCTGGCTCACCAGCTACCTGGTGAGAGATTACGGGCTATCGCTTACCAAGGCAGGCTCAATCTCAGGTATCGTGCTGGTGAGCAGCGGACTGACCGGAACGTTGTTAGGGGGCTGGTTAGCCGATTTTATGCAGCGGTGGCGACCTGAAGGACGTTTGCTTACGTGTGTGCTTGGTTTTCTTATTGGTGCTCCGCTCGTACTGGTGGCGCTCTTTATTCATACCCTGCTACCATTTATTGCTATCTTCGTTGTGGCTGCGATTTCATTAAACTTTTGTACCGGTCCACTGAATGCAGTGATCCAGGACGTTATTGCTCCCAACATGCGGGCTACTGCTGTTGGTCTTGCGCTACTGCTTGCACATTTGCTGGGCGATGCGGCCGCACCAAGCATCATCGGGCTGATCTCTGACCACTCTTCGTTGGGCACTGCCCTCATGGTAACCGGCCCAACTTTCCTTTTCCTGGCAGGCTTAGTTTGTCTCATTGGTTTGAAAACGGTTGCGCGAGACATGCGAAGGATGCAAGAGCAGCTGCGTATACAGCGATAAAGTCGATTGATGACAGGTAAACAAAAAGGAACCTCCTATCGTTGGGATAGGAGGTTCCTTTTGTCAGGGAGCGGGTTACGGGATTTGAACCCGTGATCTCAACTTTGGGAAAGTCGCATGTTACCACTACACCAAACCCGCGTGAAAACTGTTGACAAACAGGATTATAGCTAATAGGCCATTAAAAGTCAAGCACTTTTCCAGCAAAAGATTACCTTTATTGCCGGATGGGTGGTGCGCGGCTCCATCGCGAACCGCCTACCCGGCAACAAAATTAATTCTTCTTTTTTGATTTATCTTTCTGCGCTTTATAGTACGATTTGGGCTTGGGGTGACGCTCCGTATCGACGTAAGCCGCCAGAGTGGCATCTTCACGGGTGGCAACCTCAGTCTCATCGCGCTCGCTGATCAATTCCTGCAGATCATTATAGACGTTGTAGTTATCGATGGCTTCGCGCATCTTGAGCATATGACGCAGCACATTGACCTGGGTAATATTGGTTTTATCGTCCCTGGCGGCCTCCGACTTGCTCAAGAGTTTCTCTACCAGCTCCATAGTATCATCATGAGCGCCAATGCCTTCGAGACGTTCATGCACCACTAATAACTGCTGATATAAGTTCATGTAAATCTCCTCCCGATAGTGGATTTTCTCTTCTCCACTCTCTAAGAGGTATGGTAACATAGCACACGTAACCCCGTCAAATTCTCATGACCAATAAGATCGCTTGCACTTGCACAAGGAACCTATAAGGTAATGGGGGTGCAGGGGGCGAAGCCTCCCTGCCGGGGTTTGGGGTGCCCCAAATTTTCCTTTTCCCTAAAATGTTGGTTGATTCTGCATTAGGGAGTCGATGGCGGCGAAGCAACCGCTGGTGGCGTTGTAGTTCCTGGGCTGGGAGGCGGAGATCCAGTGACGGAAAACGGCGCGGAAAAGATCGTCGTGGGATTGGATAGCAAGCTCGCCGCACTGTCAATAGTCGAGTAATTCAGCACCAGCCGATAGGTTCCAGGAAGAATCACAGCATCTTTTGTCAAAGAAGTATCGGCCTGAATAGTAGTCGTATAGGCTTTTCCAGGATCAATCTTGACAATCAGGGCAGGACGACCAAGTGAGCAGCGAGCAACAGAAGAGGCCTGCCACGTACCATTAACCTGAACTTCCAAACCGAGGATGGAACAGCTCGCCTGGGTATCAAAGGCATAAATGGGGGCCGATAGTGTGTTGAGCACCGTCACCTGAATATGATCGGTTGGTCCGTATATAGAGTGATCGGTGGCAATACTTACCGGGCCACTTGTTTGAGTGCCGGGGCTGGTGTTGGTAGACTGAGAGCCAGATCCTTCGCCACAGGAAGTGAGCAACAGGAGTAGGCCAGTGCTCCAGAGAGCAAACCAGAAACGGTTGGGCATAACAATCACCTCCTACTCTCTAGACGACTCCTGGCGTCCAAAAGTTCCCAAGAAGAGAAACCAAACTGTTCAGTCACACTGAGTTCTAGACCCAATGTGACTGAAAACAATCGTCTCACTTCAGAGATCTACGGTGTAACGCGTCCAACCTTAGTGCCCCACAAATTGGTTCCCTTGGCATACTGTGAGGTTATCCAGATTGAATTGGAGGATGTCGAGACCGGGTCGAGCCAGGCGGATGAGTAGTCTCCCCAGCGTGCCGTGCCACTCGTGCCGTAGAAGCTGGCACCACTGGCCAGGGTTTGCGTGCCCGAGAGGGTTTGATTCACGTACCAGATGCTGGGATCTATGGATGGCCCGGAGGCGTCGTAAACAAAGAGCTTGTTGCCAGCGCTATTGAGGATCGTCGCCGGGTAGAAGAGCCAGTAACCAGGTGTGCCAAATGATCCCTGGCTATTCACGCTGCCTGCGCTAGCATTGAGCACGAACCATTCGACGATGCCTACTTTCCCATTTCCATCGCCCCAATCATGAGAGCCTACGGTATTGAGCGTCAGCAAACCATTCAAAAAGTTGGCTTGATAGAGACGGTTATCTCCCGCAGCGATCCTCCCAGCAGAACCTTTTTGTTTTGCCGCTGGCGGTGGACTATAGCATTGGGTGCCGACGGCTTTGTTTGACAGTACTTTACTACTGGTGAGTTTCCAGAGAGTGAGCTGGCAGGCTCCGCCCGGGTAGGAGTTCACCATGTACTCGATGCCGACTGAAGCGGAATCCTGACGCGCCGGAACGATGGCAAAGGCAACACTTCCGTCCGGGTTTTTCAAACCTGTCCAGAACGTAAAACTGGTTGTCGCGCATGTCTCCAACTGCGTGCGGTTGGCGAAGAACAGCTCATTACTAACAAACGTATTACCGGAATACAAATTGACGGAGAAGTAGACCCCGTCGACGTCCACACCCAGCTTCTCAAAGTCGGCAAAGTCGCCAGCAGGAGTGTTGAAGGTGTAGGTGCAGTAATTCCCAATGCCACTGGTCTGCTGGGCCACCGAGAGCAGCAGCGACGAGCCAGTGTCTACAATGAACATGAAGCGCTTTCCTGACTTGTCCCACTGCGTCACCGGGTCGAAGATGTTGGTACCGGTCGGCTTACCAAACCAGGAAGTGAAGGTGGTCGCAAATTGCTTCGTACCGCTGCGGCTATACACCTCCCACTGCTCGTTGACCGTCTCGAGGTAGTTGTTCAGGCCACCAGCGCCATTGGAATCTGAAGGTTGCCAGCCATTCTCCTTCTGGCCTTCAAACTTGGTATTAGTGGTGAGATCCGCATTAACGGGCGCTGGAACCCTCACGACATTTTGAGGAGAAGGCACATGAGCCCGACCTCCAGGTGCGGGAAGGTTGCCAACTGTGCCGCTATGCGCAGTATCTTGAACCTGCGGTGTCGTGAAGGTACTGACCTGCCGGGGTACCACAGAGCCTTGCCCGGTTGTACTGAAGACAGGTGTTTGGTGCGTTGATTGTGATGCTGCGCCAACAGGAGTCGCGAGAAAACCCAGAGAAAGCATCACGAGGAGGGTTAGAGTGCTTGTTCTCAAGAGGGTGTGGAACATTTTCCGAACATGAAATTGTTGCATTGAGACAGCTCCTTCTGACATTGAGCTTCAGTCTGGCCTCCCCCAGAAGACCAACAACTGTAGCATTACTTAAGGCGGAGAGATTGGTCGCTGACCACGCGGTTGGGCTATCGAGAGCGATGCTCCTCTCCTGCAGGGCAACAATTCCATGATGAGATTCAAAAGCCTTACAAAGAGGTAATACGGGCGAAAACAGGGAAAATCAAGCCTTATATCAAATCCTGATGATTGATGTATGTCTACTCTGTGCAAGCGGCTCAAGAAGCCCATTTCTTGCCACACAAAGACACAGTGTTCAAGCGGGTTTGATATTAGGTGACATACAAGCAAGGCATAGGAAATTTACTGATGCGAATTGTTCCCCCTAAGCAGTATAATTGATGGGTTTTGTATTGTCAAGTGAAAGTGAACAGAAATTTTAACTGCCAGATAATATCATAGAATGGCAAGCGAATCTCAAGCAAAGCGTTAATACTTTTATAATCGCATGCTTATTCCCATGCCCCGGTCGCGGTGAGCCAATCAAGTACCGTTTCGGGCATGTGCGAGACGGCGCTCTGCCGCTGCGAACAACGTGGGAGGGTATGCAGAATGGTTGAGCCATATTCTTTGGAGATGATGCGGCGATCAAAGAGTACGACGGCGTTGCGCCTGGTGTCGCTCCAGGCAAGGCGATTGAGCGCTCGACGGAGGCGCAGGGAGGCCAGGGGTACGGTCAGTTGATGCAACTGGTCTGAATAGTGTTCGGCCCGGGCAGCAATAGGGGGATCATTGAGTACAGGCATAGGTAAACGAGTTATGAAGAGGCAAGCAGGAACGGTACTGGTTTCGCCTACACTATCCCAGAAATTGCCTGTGCCAAGCACAATCACACGCTCTTGCGTCGAGAACATGTGCCAGAGCTGGCGAGGCGAACCATCAACTCCCTGGCCCAGGATGAGAATGTCTCTGGCTTCCAGGATCGGCTTTATCGCTCCATAGGAACTACGCAGGGCTGCATGTGAGGTGAAAAGTACGACCATTTGACCCTCGAGGGTCGTGGCAAGTTGTATCAGGGCATCATCCAGGTGGCGTTGATACTGAGGCATGTTGGGCTCTGGTACATCGTTGGGCATGTAGAGCAATGTTTGTTCGTGATGTTCGGTCACCACAGAAAAGGCAGGAATGGTCTCGTTTTCCAGGGCCAGGCGCCCTCGGTAGAATGAGAAATTGTTATCGACAGAGAGAGAGGCGCCAGCAAAGATTGTACAAGAGTTCTGACTGGTGGACTGGGAATCAGCATTGTATATGAGAGGTTTTGATACTGTTGAAATATTTACAAGCTGCGCATAAAGAACAGGGACGGGAGGACTTTCAACCGGTTGTGCTGAAGAGGCAGGTGGCAGAGTCTGCCGCTGTGCCATTTGTTGCGCAAATGGTGGTGGTGTAGGTGGCATACGCAGCCAGTAGACTCTATCGCTCTCGCCTAAGGCCACAGCCTGCTGACCAAGATCTTTTTGCTTTAACAGTTGTTGAGCGATAGCGGCTAATTCGGTGGCAACGGAGTCAGCCTCTCCGCTGCCTACGTCGAGCCGGTGGCGACTACGCTGGGTGGTGAGTACGATACGCTCGGCTTCATGTACAAGGTCAATTACTGACTGGAGACGCTGTGCAGTCTGCTGCCACGCACGCTCAACATTCGTCCACGTACTTAGATTACGAGCCTGCCCTGTCAAACGCAGCGGCTGATCACTGCGCTCGACACCACGTCCACCATGCGAACCTCTTCCCTTGTCTCGTCCACCATTACCGCCAGAGCCCTGCTGCAAAAACTCTTCTAAAAGTTGACTGAAGCAACTGAAGAGATTGTTTACAGCGGCAGACCCATGCTCGAGTGTCTGGAACCACGTATTCATACGGGCATCTAGTTCAGATTTTGCCACGGTCGGGGTTATTGAAAGTCCTCCTGGCCCATTTTCTCGTAAGGCGGGTGCCGCAAGAGCAAGTAAGCCTTGAAAGCGACCATCAGGAAGTTCGGTCCCAACGGTATTCAGCAGGCCAAGCAAGTGTGTTTGATCGAGTTCGCTACTGCTCCAACGGGCAATCTCTTCTTCTAAAAGGTCGGCATCGAGTATCAAGCGCCGGTCAATAGTTGCAAGTAGCGAATGCGAGCCCTGTTTGGGGGATAGGTAGAGATCATCAAGCAGGCCAGCGTGGGTCGTCACTACAATCGTCGCAGTATTGACACGTTCCTCAGCCCGGCTGACGAAGCAATAACCTTTACGACGGTAGTTACAACGCTCGTAGGCGGTTCCTGAGCGTTCATCAGCCGATGGTATACGCTCGACACCGGAAGAGATACGCGCCCAGGCAGTAATTTCTTGAGGCAGCATGGTCAGTTCACCGCGCTCACCCGTTAAGGTCTGCCGTGCCCAGAGCCCCAGTTTGGCAAGGCCACGCGCTTGCTCCGCGGTCAATTCTCCGCTTGTACGCCGTAGAGCCGCTCCAAACCAACGGTGGATGCAGAGATAACCGCCCTGTTCTGCCAGGTAGGCTACAGGTACATGTATCTTGAGTGAGGCCTGCAAGCGCGGTAAAATCGTCTCGACCAGGCGACGAGCATACTGGGAATTGGAGCAGGTAATCACCAGCCGTCTAGGAAGTTCATCGATTTTCACCAGGGATTCCGATAGCCATTCTAGAGCGGGAAGCAGGGCTGGTGTGTAGTCATTGCCACCTATGGTTACTTCCATTAAGAGGGAGGTGCGTTGCTCTAATGCCTCACGAACGGCTGTACGTGCTGCCTGGTAACCCAGGGGAGTTGGTTGTTCAGCTTGCTCAGGTATCACTTCGACAAGAGTTTGCATATGCTCAAAGGTATCCAGAGCAGGCGTTGAAGCGCTAACCACACTTGCTTGTTCAACTACCTGGTTTAACTGTTCCCCATCTAGCGTTCCTGCAAATCCGTTTGGATCAAATCCGTCTGGAACAGGAGATGTCGCTGCATTGTCCTGACGAGCAATAGCAAACGATAAAACGCGAGGATCCATACCTAATTGAGCGGCGAAACGGTCACCCAGACTTCCACGTATAGGTAAGCCTCGCAAACCATCCCGCTCCTCGCGCTCACGCAGTTCT
>WNGQ01003849.1_pt1 | contig 15054 bp, 6 predicted proteins | sample 5407661 | NCBI WGS metagenome assembly WNGQ01 (sample SAMN13153382, study PRJNA577476) | soil metagenome | isolation source: 60 cm soil or saprolite under Garry oak tree replicate 2 | place: USA:California | collected 2016-06-15 | reverse complement strand
ACTACCGCAACCATAACGGTCAACGTAGTTGACTTCACAATCAGTGCAAGCACAACCAGCGCGACGGTCAATGCTGGAGCATCAGCAACCATTACAATAACGGTCGCACCGGTCAACGGGTTCACAGGCACTGTTGCTCTAACAACCAATCCATCGGCTGGTCTAACCGCGACCGTCAGCCCAGCCAGCATAACGGGCGGCTCAGGAACCTCCACGCTCGCAGTCAGCTCTGCAACCGCGGGCAACTACACTGTAACTGTAACCGGTACCAGCGGATCTCTGTCTCACACCACGGCTACGATATCCGTCCGGGTGGTTGACTTCCAGATATTCGCCAGCCCAACAACCGTCAACACAACCCCAGGCGTCAACGGCAACTCCACGATCACCGTAACCGCAGTCAACGGCTTCAGCGGCACCGTTACCCTCTCAACGTCAATCTCACCAGTCAGCGGACTAACATGCACTCTCAGCACCACGAGCATAACCGGCTCCGGAACCAGTCTACTCCAGTGCAACGGGACCGGCGGAACCTACACCGTAACAGTCACAGGCACAAGCGCCAATCTATCTCACACCACGATGGTAACGGTCAACGTGCAGGACTTCTCAGTGACGACATGCGGGTCCCTAACGATCGTCCACCCAACAACTGGCACTAATACTGGCACATGTACGGTCACCGTGACGTCACTAGGAGGCTTCACGGGTAGCGTATTCCTGAATGCGACAGTATCTCCAGCCCCCACGGGCATGACGTTCGCTTTCAGTCCTGCGTCAATCAGCAGCTCAGGCACATCAACGCTAACAATAACAATCTCGTCTTCGACCGCGCTAGGTAGCTACACTGTCACAGTCATCGGAACCAGCGGCAGCCTGTCTCGCAGTGCGACTGTCGCCCTGACAGTGAGCGGTACACAAGTGCAGTCGCCCTTCTTCACTCAGCTAACGTGGAACCATCGCTTCTCACTCTCAAAGTACAACGGTGTCCAGACGTTCAAGTACGGATTCAAGAGCAACAGCACAACGACAATCTACGCCAGCGTCGTCATCACAGGCGTTGACGGAGTCGGCGTGAACGGGTTCACACTGACCTCACAGGTATTCACGCTAACACCGAACAAGAACATCGCCAACCAGCTTTTGACCCAGACGTTCGACTCATCACAGGTCGGTGACACGTTCACCTTCACCGCAGTCATCCACTGGGGCACGACGCCGACAAACGACCCGTCGCAACTGCCGTTCACAAGCACCTTGAGCAACGGTGCGCCGACGAGTGGCTCGTTCACTGTCCTAGCGTAGGACGGTAACGGGTCAAACCTCCTGTCTTTCCTCGTCACTTTATTTCACAGCGTCAGGTGGCGCTACATGCCTTACACTGGGATGATGGCAGACGTGTATTGCTCGGGAACGCTGTCTAAAGCTGAAGCAAGCTCCCGCCTGCAAAAAACTATAAGCGCGGCCAGATCCAAAATCGAAGATATCAACTCGAACTTAGACCATAGTCATTGCGGAGTGTGATGCAAAGGTTTGGCGTCGCTTACGCGGAAACTTCTCTTGACCGTTTCCCTTTTCGGACTTGCTCTCGTGGGCATGGTCCAACCGTTGCAGTTCGCGCACGCTAGCCTTGGATGGTCTAGCCCCATCCTGATCGATACTCACTCGGGCTTCGACATGCTTTCAACTGCTCTACAGGCTAGCAACGGCACTCTCTGGTTAGCGTGGCAGTCGAACCGGTATGCACAGACAACCGGACGGTTTGACGTTCTCTACAAGACCTACACTAACGGAGTCTGGTCGTCTGATCATAACCTGACCAGCTCGGGCCAGAACGCGAGTCCGTCCTTGGTGCAGTTGATGAACGGCACTATCGCTGCTTTCTGGGTGACGAGGCCTGTTCACAGCTACTATGTCTTCTACGCCCAGTATCGATCTTCGGGATGGACCAGTCCTCTGCAGATTACCAGCACCAGTCTCAATGATACCTCGCCATCTGCCGCTGTGGGCCGTGACGGCACAGTCTGGCTAGTCTGGACCCGCGTGAACTCCACCAATCATTCTGTTCCAGCCATCAAACAGTTGTACTACAAGAGTTGGAAGAATGGAGCCTGGTCCGCGGATACTCAGCTGACGACTGATTCGAACCAGAACTACGGTTCAGGAGTAATGATGGGGAAGGATGGGATCCTCCGCGTGACCTGGTCTAAGGGTGCTGCTGGCAGTAGCTACCAGCTCTACTCCAAGACCTACAACGGAAATCTCTGGAGCGCTGAGACTCAGATAGTCTCCTCCGCGTCGACAGATGAGCACCCATCGATGATCCAGGATCGTAATGGAACCCTCTGGCTTTACTGGGGAAGGCTCATCGTTGTCTCGCCAACCGTTCAGTACTACGCGCTCATTGGGAAATATTCCTACAACATGGCCTCAACCTGGTCAGCAGAGATTCCGTTGACCAATACTTCGACAAGTGTTGACAGCTTTTTGCCCAGTGCTGTCCAGTCTAGCTTCGGAGTCAAAGCGCTATGGATCTTCTATACTTCGAACCTCAACGTTCCCGATTATGATATCTTCGCTCTAATGTCTACAGGAGTTTCGCCCGTGCATGATGTTACTGTGTCTGGGCTATCCGTCTTCAACAATCTTGGAACAAGCTGGGAGTATCCTGGCGGTCTCAAGTCAGTGGGTCAGAGCGCCATCGAAACTGTGATAGTGACGGTTCAAAACATTGGAGACTATCTCGAGACCGTCAGTATGACCCTGACTGCAAAGAACAACACAAACATCACCGTTGGAACGGTGAGTAATTTCCTGGGCCCCGGGAATGCTGTAAACTTCTACTATTACTGGAACACGACCAATGTTACTCCTGCACGATACGGCTTGACGGCATCAATAGCTATTTTGCCTGGTGAAAGTCTTGGGAACATGGGTGACAACAACTTCTCCGTGACAAATCAAGTCCACCTGATTCCCGTCGGAGATGTTGACCAGGATGGCTCAGTAACCATAACCGATGTCTCCGTATTCTTCTACAATTACGGCTTTACGCCAGCGTGTAATTGTAGTCGGTGGAATCCCTACGCGGACGTCAACAACAACGGAATCATCGACATCATTGACATTGGCGTCGTCTCCAGAAACTTTGACATTTTCACCTGACACCAAATACTAGATCCCTCCGAACCTATCCCAGTTAGAAAATTTGCGATTACGGAAGAATAAAGATTTTTCGCGCATAGACTCTCGAGAACTGGGCAAAGAAGGAATCGATTTGCTGCAGGAGATTTCTTTACAGTGATAACCCTGCGCTTGTCCTGACTTTTCGTTTCGCATAACACGTATCCTCTACGCGAGCGACGTAATCTTGCACCCCAATTTACGAAGCCTTAAAATCCTCACCGTCCCGGTCTGATTTTCGCTGTCATCCCAGGAAAGGAGAACTGATTTTTGCGATCCAGAGACAAGCTATGTTTCAAGATAACGATGTTCATCGGGTCTTGTCTCCGATGGTTGTTGCTGTCTTCGGCTACTCTCGACTGCGTTTCTCTACCGTATATTTCTGGAATACCGTAGAAGTCTTTCTCAATCTCAAGTGTTTCGTGGCTATAAGCGCGTAGCATAACTCCGAAAACTCTTATATTGACTCTCTCGGAATGTTGCTTCGGAAAACGGGTGCATAAAAAACGAAAAACCCTAAGATACTATTCCTAATACCACTAATGCTTCTCAGCTCACTGCTACTAGTCCCTAACGTTACTCACGCACTTACCGGACAAGTTAACATAAACGGCGGTGCTCAAGTACTCTCTGCTCAAGCCCCTGCTACCGTCAGCGTCCCGATTAACATCGCAGGCTCCGACCCGCTAAACGGCTTCGACATTCAAGTCTTCGCCGACCCAACCATCCTATCAGCTGCCAGTGTCAGCCTAGGCTCCGTTCTTGCCTCACCCTCAATAGTGATTGAGTGTATCAACGGAATCCTCGTAGTAGGCTCGACCTGCGCTCCACAAGACGCAAACGGTGTCGTACATCTTGGCGCCGCACAGATCGGATCTCTCACAAGTGCTTCGGGTGTTCTCTTCACGATAAACTACAATGTCGTAGGAAATAGCGCTGGCACACCAATCAGCTTCAACACAGGATGCTCGGGCACTAGCGTGTCCGGCGACTGTGTCACCATATCCAACGGAAGCCCAACTGCTGTCCCTGAGACAGATCTCGGAACAACATTCGCCAACCTGAACGACTTTGACATGACTCCAGCTTTTGCCAGCCTCAGCACTCCCGCGGGAGTCCCCATCTCTGACGTTATCAGCTACACTGCTAAAGGCGCATTCTCTGACTCGCTCACCGAGACCGTAACGGGTCCCTGCACACTAGCAACCGGCTCAGTCGACCTCAGCTTCCCCACTGGCTCCGACACGCTAACCTGTAGCTCCGCGACCAACGGTGACTTCCCTGTCACCGTGACCGCAACGGGCTTCAGCACCAGCATCAGTCACACCGCGAATATCGCCTTGCACGTTGGCCCAGCCGGGTTCAGTTCAAAGCTCAACCATGCCGGCGTCACCATTCCACGCGGAACCTCCGACGCGACCACTATCATCACACTGACCGGCGTCAGCGGCTTTAGCGGCAGCGTCTCCATCACGGCCACTGGTCCCACCGGCATCACTGGTTCGGCCAGCCCATCGATGGTCACTCTCACCCATGACGCCTCAGGCTATAGCACAGCAACCTCCACCCTCACCGTGAATGTCGCAGGCTCAGTAGCTACTGGAGTCTACAGCCTCGCCGTGACTGGGGGCTCAACGCTCTCTGTCACAGTCCCAGCCCTAGACTTTAGCATCGTTGCTTCTCCTGCCGCTGAGAGTGTTCCAAGAGGCGGCTCTGCCGTGTCGAGTCTCAACCTGGTCAGTCTCGGATCCTTCGCTGGCACAGTGACTCTCAGTGCAACCATTACCCCCATCGCTCTCGATTCTGGAACTGGAGTAAACAATATCGTTGTATCGTTCCTACCTCCCACCGTAACCTTAACGGCCGGTGGCAGCGGATCGGCGGCCTTTTCGGGTGGAACAGTCAAGATCGGCCGAACTCCAAACCCTGGTAACACAGCTACAGGCGACTACGTTGCGACAATAACCGGTACAAGCGGCAGCATATCCCATTCTGTCACTGTCTCGTTCAACGTCGCAGACTTCGTCTTCGGACCAAGCTTCTGCTCAGGCAATACAGAAGTCGACACATCACCTAACGGATTCTTCCCGCAAGTGTTCATTGGCGAACAGTGCAACACGTTCACCCTTACGACCCAGACCGGCGCAAACGGCGGGGCTTCTGCGGTCGTTTGGACAGAGATCAACGCTCTCGGTGGATTCGGAACCTTCGGCGTTGATTCAACGGGTGTCATCGCTTCTGGCGATCCGACCGGTCCAGGCAGAGGAACATTCATCCCAGAACTAGGCCATAGTGCGTGCATGTACCAGACGTACTGGGGCAATGGAACCCTGATCCCCCGCTCCTACTTGGCGGCCAACGGGCCTGTCGTCAGAGATACTGACGGTAGCGGATGCCGTTTCGGGGGCTATGCAATACCCAACGATCTCGAAGCGGACCCATATGTTATGAACAATCCGGACTTCTACCAAGTGACCGCTGATGCTCTCAAGAACACACTGCCAGGAACCTACTTAGTCGATGTCTGCGGCTTGACAGGCACTCTCATCAACTGCCAGAGGATTACGCTGATCATAGTCCGCGCTCCTCACAACGGACAGGTCGTCTACAGCCACAAAGTATCAATCGCAGCCGGCGGAGTTCAGAGCTTCAAGGTTGGAGTAACAAACTTCGCTACCCAGAACATCTACGCACAAGTAACGATCACGGGAACAGGCAACCTCGGCGACACGTTCACCGTACAGACTGCCATTGTCCTGATAGCTCCTGGTGCAAGCGCCAACAACCTCGTTGCAACTCTTACTTTGACGCCCGCAGAGATCGGTGAGACCTTCACCTTCTCCGCGAGTGTCGCCGTCAGCGCAACCGACCCAGGCGCGTTAACCGGGTTTAGTTCGCTACAGGCAGGCACAGCCCACTTTACAGTGAGTCCATAGAGAACTTCCCGAATCCAAACCCCCCTTCTTATTTTTCTGCGACGCCAGTCATGACTCCGCGATTTGCTTCTAAGTCAATCCGGAGCATGAAGGCGACGGCTAGAGAGGTAGGAGTATATCTCCAAGAGGCTCTCAATCTTGCAAGACTTATATCGCCTGTTCAAATTAGACGCACAATCACTGAACCCGGGTGGCGAGAGGCGGAAACTATCTAGGCAGTTTTTCCGACCATGAGAAAAATTGGGAACGTGTCTAGAGCTGCAGTGCTGACACTTCTCATCCTAATCATTCTGGCTCCAATGCGCGTGGTAGCCGCGGTTCCGTGCTCCCCGTCCCAGTCACCTTCTTGGCAGATCTGTGGCCCAATCCAGTCACTAACGGGAATCGATGAACAGCCGAGTGTAGTTCAAGCCAGTGATGGAACGCTCCGTTTAGCCTGGACGCACATCACGCTCACCGGAGCGAGCATGATCTACTATGCTTCTCGGATGACGGATGGAACTTGGACTGGGAACTCCTCGATCACTAACAGTGGAGGACGCAATCTGTTCCCATCTATCGTCCAGGCGAGCAATGGGACTGTGTTCGTGTTCTGGAGCTACAAGGCATCGACCTCCACCCATTACCAGCTCTATTACCGGTACCTCAAAGGCAGTGTCTGGTCAACCTACACCCAAGTTCCACTCCATAATCCTACAACTTTGAATGATACTCAGCCATCTGCGGCTCTCGGTAGAGACGGAACTATCTGGCTGGCATGGACTAGGGATAACAGCACGGCCGCGGGCATTACTCCTGTAATGAGACAGCTGTGGTATGAAACTCTGAACTCAACAGGTTGGTCCAAGAACGAGCTGAGCATAACATTGCCAAACGACGTCAATTGGAACTTCGAACCATCAGTGATGGTGCCGAAAGATGGTGTTCCAAGAATTGTATTTTCGAGAGGGCAGTCTTCCCTTTCCAATTTTCAGATGAACTACATTTACCGTTCCGGCTCGGGCTGGACCGCCCCGAGGGCAATAGTCACCTCAGATCCGGCCGCGAACGATCAGAACCCTTCGTTGACACAAGACCGTAATGGCACCCTCTTGGTCTTCTGGGCTAGAGACATGACCACAAACTTCTCAATCAGGACCGAATATTCCTGGGATAACGGAACAAGTTGGCGTGGCGAGACCGCGCTAACAGCATCCTGCTCGAACTGTGTGGACACCAATGATCCGACAGCTACCCAGTCAAACAGTGACCAGAAGCTATGGGTGTTCTACTCTACCAATCCTGGCGCCACTGGATTCGATCTTTACGCTCTCGTCACGGTAAATCCGATCTCGCCAGTTCATGATATCTCCGTTTCAAACTCAGTGGGTTCCTATGGGACCAACGCCTCTCTGCTCTATGCGGGGGGTTTCAAGAATCCATACGCTGGGATCAATCAGAGTCCCGTTGTCACACTCTACGTTACGGTTATGAACTTGGGTGACTTTGCTGAATCCACCTCGGTGAGTATGACTGCGACTAATACTACGAACTATTCTCTGGGAACTCAGACGGTTCTGATTCCGATAGGAGGTTCAAGCATTTTCACTTTTCAATGGAATACTTCAGGAGTGAGGCCCGCGCGTTACGGGCTTTCTGCCACTGCTAGTATTCCGGTCGAGCCGCTAGGAAATAGGGGGGACGACTCTCTATCCGTTACCAACGTTGTTCATCTGTTGCCCTTGGGTGATGTTGACCAGAACGGATCGGTAACAATCACCGATGTCGGCGTAGTCTTCTATAACTATGGCTTCTCCTGTTACACGCCGGCGACTTGTAGTCCCCGCTACAATCCCTTCGCCGATGCGAATGGTAACGGGATCATCGATATCGTTGACGTAGGGGTTGTCTCAAGGAACTTTGACATCTTCACTTAGCAGGATAAGACTTTATGATCAAAGTGTCAGTATGAGGGATGTTGAAGCATTCTGCAACTGTCTCCATCGCGCTCCAGATTTCTCTCCAGCCCAATATTATGAGATAGGTTTTTACCGGCACAAAGATCGAGAGAAGGCTTGTAATCTTTGAAGACCCTAGCCTCAGGCAGACTCCTCATCGTCTTCGCTGTCGCGTTTTCCCTCGTCAGTCTTACTGGTCCCATGTCGGCAGATTTCCATCTTCCATCCATTCCCGCTATTCACGCGATTCCGCAGACATGCCAGACAGTCGGTTCTTCGGGCGCATGCTCTGAGTTCTGGGTTCCAGCGGGTCCTGCTATGGATACTGAGCTGGCGACAATCTTCACCGATGAGACTGCTGAATTCACTAGCATACAATCTGCGAGTCCAACTATCGATTTCACCGACTGGCCTCTTACTCCTGACCTGACCGGTCCGTTCACGACGAGTTCTAACTTTCGCATAACAGCATCAACCAGTCAGGCGGGCTACTATGAGATCCAGTTCATGCTTGCCAGCAACTTCTGGGGTGTCAACATGAACTTTGGCAATGATCCGAACGGTATCCAGATAAGACAGGGAATAGCACATCTTGTCGACAAGGCTCTCTTCGCCGCTAATGAGCCGAGCATCGCGGGTACTGCTAACGCGCTTGACACCGCGGAACCTTCAGACAATATCGGTGGCCTTCCATCTGCCAATCCATGCGCGTGGGATCCCGCCTACCCTCAGTCCGGTGCTAATTGCATGGTGGGGAGCCCGGGAGCCACCGCGTATCACTTGGCCGCCGCAACAGGCGCAAATGGTGTTAGCTGGCTTCCGGGGCCTGGTAGCCCTGACCTCTGCGCGGCTGCCCAACACTTCATCAACGCAGGAGTTGCTACCGGGAAAAACGCGAGTTGTCAGCTGACAGGTATCAGCGCCGCCGCCTCGGCTCACCCGCCCAACTTTTTCATTAGAAACGACAATCCTCCACGGCTCGACCTGGGGAATACTCTGGCTGAGGAGATTTGCTACCTCTTCACAGGCTCCTACAACATCCCTTGCGCCTACTTGACCGTGACCAGTGGACCTATCACTGCTTTTCCAGGATTCACCACGTCCACTACAAGTATCAATCTAAGCTGGGGAATGTACACTGCCGCCTACGCGAGTCCCGCGGGTCCAGCGCCCTTCGACTCCACTTACTATTTGACCTATAATAGCCGGTTTGTTTCAGGAATTTCTTCGATCCAGTCTCCCTTCGGATCCTGCTCGGCCGCGGCTGTTCCAACTGTCAGAGCTCCAGACTACATGTACTTGTGCAACACAACTTTCGACAGTCTAACAAACCAGATGGAGTTTGCTCCCTGTCTAACGGTCACCGGCGATCCAGTCGTCGGCTCCACTAGTAACATTTCAACCGGCCACTGCCCAGCTACAACCAGCACTCTATCCGCTATAGGTGCTGGGATTCAGGCCGAGGATCAGTTCGGCAAGAACGTCTATACTCTTCCAATCTTTGAACAGAACGCTCAGTTCGGCTATCTCAACAATGGCTGGTCAAGAGTGATCAATAACTCGGGCGCTGGTCTCCCTAACTATTTCACTTGGCTCAACGCGTGGAATCCTAGTCCAGCACTGTCAGGCACCATTCGTCAGGGATTCAAACAGTCAACAACCACCGTAAACCCGTACGTTGCTAGTACCGTCTGGGACTTTTACATCATCAGCAACATCTACGACACTCTAACATTGGTCGATCCGTTGTCCGGAAGTCAACTGATGAACTGGATGAGTGTCAGCTCCCAGTTGCTTTCCAATTCTTCTCTCACCTATACTCCGCCCGCTGGAACGGTGGCCAGCTTCCGGTTCACTCTCCGTAGCGACATGTTCTGGCAAGACGGAAGGCATGTGAGTCCTTGGGACGTGAAGTTCAGTTATCTTAGCCTCCTGTCCACCGGTGCATTTCAAGGCGGCCCCTTAGCTCCGATCACAGGCATAACCATTCTTGGCACTGAACAGTTTGACGTGAACGTAAACGCTGTGGGACCCTTTACCCAGCTATCCCTTACGTCTGCCAGCATTCTCCCTGGCCGTTACTGGTCCACGTGTTCTGGGAGCGTTTGGGACGGCTATGTCTCCATTAATCGTGTGCCTGATACGTGTATGGTGCCGAACCCAAGCAAGACAACCGCGAGCTTCGACCCGCTAGGAAACGGGATTCTCATCGGATCAGGACCTTGGACTTGCAAGAGCGGGACAGGGACGGTCGGATCCGGCTGTTCGTCTACGGGGGCGATGAATCCTCCAGTGGGTGGTAGCTATGTGTTGAGCCGTTTCGGAAAGGGCTTGGCACCTGCCTCCAGTGTGAGTGGTATCTACTTCCGTAGCAACGGTAACCTTGCAGCCTATCTCTGGTCACAGGACACGGGCGATATTACTCACGACTTTTTGAACTTCAGTGTTGTCGCTAGCTGTTTCGGTGCTGCTGTAACCTCAACGGGTCCGTGTGCTCACTTCCAGCGTGGTATCGGAGCCAACGGTGGCCCAATCAGTGTTGGTCTCAGCCAGGTTGCTATTGTCAACCGGTTCGTGGGACTCAACTGGGTTGCGCCTTTCAACTGGGCTCTAAGCCCTCCTGTGGGCATCATTCCACTAGCGCCAGTGCTCTACGAGAACACCATAACACTGAACCCTGCAAGCTCAGTGGGCTGTACTTCGCCCTATCCGACCGGCGGATACGACTGCTAACACGAAGTCCACTGTGACTTGTTTCCAGGACGGCTGAGGATCGGTGCGCGGTTCAACTAGTTCCCGGATAACCTTTTAAAACGCGCAGGGCTCCCCGCTTCTCTGATCGCGCGAGAAGGGTGAGAGTCTCGAAGGTTTCAGAAAGAAACCGGAGTATGGCATTGTGCATGTTGACCCTCATCATTTTTCTCGGCGCTATTTCGACTGTGCACCAGAACCCGTTTCTACCATATCCATCGCCTGTTACCGCTGAGTCGATAGTCAGCACCGCGGTAGTATCAATGCAGAACGTAACTGATCTGTCCAAGGGGCCAGGGTCAACAGTTGTCTACAATGTGACCTTGACAACTTCCCCCTTGATCAGCGGCTTCAACGTTTGGGTGCAGTTCGATCCCAATGTTCTCAGTGCATCAACCAGCTCAATCGACTATTCGGGCAATATCCTCGGCTCAGACGCGCAGGTCCAGTCGGAATGCATAAACAACCAACCGGTCGTTGGCCAATGTCAAGACTATCCCCTCGGAGCACAAGGTGTCGTTAACCTTGGCATGTTCTACCTAGGTAACAAGACCAACACGGTTCCCGGAGGACTCCTCTACCGTTTGACCCTAACCGTTCTCAAGGCTGGATTCTCACAGATCCACCTACTTGAGGTTGTGCTGGTCAACGGAGGGAAGAATGAGAATTATGTCTCAACCAACGTCGACGGCCTCTTCGTCAACAAGAACTGTGGCTCGACTTTTTGCAAGCCTCCCCACGTCGAATTTACCTTCTCGCCGATAGAGCCTTCCCTCGGCTCCACGGTGACGTTCAATGCGTCAACAAGCAAGGCCACAAACGCGAACTCGCAGATAGCAAACTACAGATGGTTCTGGGGAGAAATTTGTCATGCCGTCGCAACTACGCAGGATACTCCCGACCCAATAATACCGCATACATTTTGCAACGCGCAGAACTATCCTGTGGCGCTGACCGTCACCGATACTCTGGGAATATCCTGGGTGATCACAAAGAACGTAAAGGTGATCTATGTTTTTGTCGATGTTACTTATGGTGGCATCGATGTTGATCATCAGTTCGGCGTGTACGTGGGAACGATTGTGCATGTAACGGCTGGAATTAGGAATAATAGTACACTGCCTGTTAAAGCGAATCTTACCATAACTCTGGATACTGGAAAGGTCTTAGGCAACAAGACATTCAATCTGTCTGAGAGAGGCGGTGCAGGCGCAACTACTGGGACACTCAGCCTCGTTCCTTGGGACACGAACGGCTATTCCCCGAGAGTTTATCGTATAGACATCAAGGTTGATTCGAATGTCCCGCAAAACGTTACTAGTGACAAGTCAGCGTCAACCTTTGTTCAGTTGATTGTGAGTCCGCCTGGTGGAGCTTTGAGTCTTAGCCTGTTCCAGACGACGGGGCTTGGTCTCATCGTCCTGATCGGACTCGCCGCCGGCTTGGCCCGTTTCCGTAAGAAGCCGAGCTGGGAGCGCGAGCCGCTTTAATCTGTGAATAGCGTCGTGTACGGGCAGAGTGTTGGGGTATTCCAGGAATATCTCAATCTTGCTCCAGATTTACCCTGAATCCAGCGCGGGGATAATCTTTTAAGGCTAAAATGGCCGAAAGCCTTTCCGGGAAAAATTTGAGAACTATACCAATTGTTAAACTACTGATCGTCTTCGCCGTCGCCTTCTCTCTCGCAAGCCTCACAGGCCCAATGTCCAGCAACTTCCACCTTCCAGCAATTCAGCCCGCTCGTGCACTTCCTGCGCACTGCGACATAACTCTCGGGACCTCGTGTTCCGAGTACTGGGTCCCCGCAGGAGCTGCTGAAGATACGCTCGTTGCGACTATCTTCACTGATGAGCAGTCTGAGTTCACCAACATCCAATCAGCAAGTCCGTCGATCGACTTGACCGATTGGCCGCTTACCCCTGACCTTACGGGCCCATTCACTACCAGCAGCAACTTCCGCATTACCTCCACCATCAGCGCGGCTGGGAACTTTGAGCTCGAGTTCATGTTGGACAACAACTTCTGGGGTGTCAGCTTCAACTTCGGCAATGATCCGAATGGAGTCCAGATACGCCAGGGTATCGCCCACGTGCTCGACAACGCAAAGTTCGCTGCTAACGAACCCAGTCTCTCCGGTCAAGCAGTAGCATTGGACACTCCAAACCCATCGGACAATGTCGGTAGCCTTCCGACAGCCAACCCGTGTGCTTGGGACGCTTCGTTCCTTCAGTCGGGTAGTAACTGTATTGTTGGTGCTCCTGGTGGGACCGCGTATCATCTCGGTCCTGCTGCGGGTGCTAACGGTATCACTTGGCTTCAGGCTCCAGGTAGCGCTGACTTGAACGCTGCGGCCCAGCATTTTGTTAATGCTGGTGTTGCTACAGGCTTCAACCCTGCTACTTCGGTCCTGACGGGTATCAGCGCTGCTGCAGGCCAGCACACTGTCAACTTCTTCATCAGAAACGACAATCCACCGCGGCTACACCTTGGTGACAGTATAGCACAGCAGATATGCTACCTGTTCACTGGATCTTACAACATTCCATGCGCACCATACCTGAGCATTACTCACGGTCCTATCACCGCGTTTCCAGGCTTCACCACTTCGACAACCAGCGTCAACCTCAGCTGGGGAATGTACACCGCTGCATTCGGCAGTGTCACTGGACCGCTTCCGTTCGACTCCACTTACTACTTCCTCTACAACAGCCAGTTCGTTTCAGGGATTTCTTCGATTAAGCCTCCATGCTCTACTGCATCCGTTCCAACTGTTAGCGCTCCAAACTACTTCTACCTGTGCAATACAGCCTACGACAGTCTCACCGACCAGATGGAGTTCGCTCCATGTCTGAGTGTAACAGGTGATCCTGTCGTCGGCTCAACAAGCAACATCTCAACGGGCACATGTCCTGGCTCGGGTGGAAAGCTCTCTGCTATCGGTGCTGGAGTCCAAGCCGCAGATCTATTCGGCAAGGGCGCCTACACGATAGAGTACTTCCAGCAGAATGAGCAGTTCGGCTATCTCAACAATAACTGGCAAAGAGTAATCAACAACGTCGGCTCAGGGCTCCCGAACTTCTTCACGTGGCTTAACGCTTGGAATCCGAGTCCAGCGTTGTCCGGTACTATTCGCCAGGGCTTCAAGCAGACTACCAGCTCAGTCAGTCCGTTCATCGATAGCACTGTCTGGGACGCGTACATAGATGGCTCAATCTATGATTCACTCATAGTCGCCAACCCACTGTCCGGTGGACAGCTAGTCGACTGGATGGCTCTCAGCGTACAACAACTATCCAACTCGTCACTGACATACACGCCCCCAAGGGGACAACCAACGCCTACGAGGCCGGATGGTCTACCTACAGTAGCAAGCTTCCGGTACACTCTGCGCAGCGACATGTTCTTCCAGGATGGTAGAAAAGTCACCTCGTTCGACGTGGCCTTCAGCTATCTTGCTCTGAAAGCGGTAGGTGCCTTCGCAAGCGGAGGAGCTGCTCCAATGAACGGCATTACCATTCTGGGTCCAAGCCAGTTCGACATCAACGTCAACGCAGTCGGACCATTCACGCTGCTAACGCTCTCCGGCCTACCAGTTATGCCTGGTGCTTACTGGACTGGTGCTGGTTCGTCGGCTTGGAGTAGTGGAATTAGCGCTTGTACTGCAACAGGGGCTACCTGCTATCCGTCCCAGTATACTCTGGTCGGGTCAGGTACTCCTACTGCTGCTTGTACTTTCAGCTGCGCTAGCTTCCCTGCAACACTGATGAACGTGAACCTAGCTCAGACCAGTGCCGGGTACGACCCCATAGTCAACCACTCTCTAGTCGGCTCTAGCGCTTACACGTGCGGCGTTGTTACCAGTTCTGGTAGCAGTACTAGCTGTTCTTCCACTGGGGCAATGAATCCTCCAGTGGGTGGTAGCTATGTGTTGAGCCGTTTCGGAAAGGGCTTAGCGCCTGCTTCTAGCGTTTCTGGTATCTACTTCCGTAGCAACGGTAACCTTGCAGCCTATCTCTGGTCACAGGACACGGGCGATATTACCCATGACTTTCTCAACTTCAGTGTTGTCGCTAGCTGTTTCGGTGCTGCTGTAACCTCAACGGGTCCGTGTGCTCACTTCCAGCGTGGTATTGGAGCCAATGGTGGCCCAATCAGTGTTGGTCTCAGCCAGGTTGCTATTGTCAACCGGTTCGTGGGACTTAACTGGGTTGCGCCTTTCAACTGGGCTTCCAGTCCGCCTGTGGGCA
>WNGQ01011458.1_pt1 | contig 15057 bp, 13 predicted proteins | sample 5407661 | NCBI WGS metagenome assembly WNGQ01 (sample SAMN13153382, study PRJNA577476) | soil metagenome | isolation source: 60 cm soil or saprolite under Garry oak tree replicate 2 | place: USA:California | collected 2016-06-15 | reverse complement strand
TAGCCGATGTGGAAAGCGAGCCGATAGGTGTTCAGGTAAGCGAGACACATCAATGCTTTGCATGTTCAGGAAGAAGGCGACTGCACTCAAGGCAAAGATGGTGACATATACCAGGAATAGTGGATTTAAGGCAAGCATCACTGCATACTGCATATACTGATAGAAGAAATAGAATAGCATGCCAGCCAGCAATAATCGTCCCCGCAATGAGTTGTGCCAACTCAGAACGATAGCAATAGTCAAGAGTGGCAGGGCCAGTATCAGATCGATTACATCCCAGACAATACCCTCACCGGCCACTGAGGCAGGATCATAAAAGTAGAGGCCGTAGCCTTGATAGGTTGCATGCTCGCCGCGCACAGTTAGGTATGCAATATGATTTCCCGAAGTCTGGTAGAAAACGCCAACGACGGCGGCGATCAGGACGAAGAGCAGAATGGCTCCGGGCAGCAGGATGAGTGTTTTGTGTTTCATGAGAGGTCCCCTCGTGCGGTGATATTCAGGCATTGATTGTCAAAATGCTCTCACCACAGCCATTACACTGTAGTACCCAGGCATCACAAAGGTGGCACATAGAAGGAGTTTTCTTTCACGAAATTGTCACATTTGGATTGATTTCTTGCGCCAGCTTTGCATTCTTAATTCTTAACTGGTGGAATGGTTTGTTTGAGATCTCTGTCCTCGACGCTCATCCTATATACTTAGAAGCATGTGAGTATGTTATATAAATCGAAGGAAAGCTCAAAAAATGGATGCAGTCAATCACTTTCTACTATTAGCTGCATATAACAACGCTGTGTGGTGCGATACCGTCTGCCGTTCTCACAACGTCATGGGAGAGTTCCATGAAACCTTCTGGGTAAACCAGCATCAAACACCTATCTACTATCCCAATCTGGTGACACTTTCGCCAACAGCTACCATCACCGCTAGCCAGGATGCGCTCGCAGAACTTCTTACAGGGAAGAAAGATCATACTATTTCCGTGAAGGATAGCTTTGCGGTCCTCGACCTCACACCTTTCGGATTTCAGCGGATCTTTCAAGCGCAGTGGATTTTTCGGCAGGCACCGACCGATCTTTCGCCTCAAATAGCGGCTGATATCCAGTGGAAACGAATAACAGCGGAGAGAGAACTCCTTCGTTGGGAAGATGTGTGGTCTCAACCAGACCCGCCTCGCAACCGCCTCTTTCTCCCTACACTCTTACACGATGCAGACATCTGCATTATCGCAGCCTACAAAGAAAACCAGATCATTGCGGGAGCGATCGCCAATAGGACGACGGAGGTAGTTGGACTCTCTAATGTTTTTACCCCAGAACAAGAGGCAGAACGCTACTGGGAAGGATTACTCAGCCTGATAGCTCACGGCTATCCCACACTGCCCATCGTTGGATATGAGCAGGATGACAGCCTTGCGGTGGCATTGCGTGTCGGATTTACGACGCTTGGACCATTGCGGGTATGGATGAAGGAGGCTAAGGCTGAGGATAGCGAATTTCCAGCATCAGCACTCCCGACTCTGAGCGCCACGGGCCATGCACCATCCCTGGAGGACGACAGGCATACATTCCCTGGTGAAATGTCTGGCCAAGACGCAGATCGGTCAAATCGCCTGTAAGGATGTACACCTCCTCCCAGTAGTCGTGGATGGCAGGGCCATTGAGAGAGGTGTCGGTGCCAGGATCATAGCGGGTTAAGCCGGTGTAGGCTCTCGTTTGGGGATCGGCTGCAAGAACCTGTTGCCAGATACCGGGCACGTTGCCACTGGCCACTAACCACTCTCCGGTGGGAATGTGAAACTCGTACTCAGGTTTTGGCATTATGTACTCACTTTCACCTATAGTAGCGAAGGATTGCGACAACAAGTACATCCTTTTCCAGGAATGAGATGAGCTAGCTGCGAAATTTTGTAGGGGTGATGCGGATAGCCTGGCTGTATGAGGCGGCGAAAGAGTCTAAGGTCATGCCAATATCTTTAATCTCCTCGCGATACTTAGCTTCATAGGCAGATATGATGGCGGTAAGATCGAGCTGCTGCTGGCCGAGTATCTCTGCTGTGCCTTCGATTGTTACCACATCACCACCATCATCCCCGGTATTATCGAGGGAGAGGACCACATTGGGGTTATGGCGGATATTTTTGATTTTCTGGTTTTCGGGCTGGCTGAAAACCATAATGTATGAGCCATCCCATAGGAACCAGACGGGGATGCTGTGCGGCCTACCATCCCGGCGGACGGAGATGAACCAGGCGATCAGATTGGATTGTAAGCGCTGCAAAATGTGTTCGTTCTGAGGCTTGAGGGTGTTAGTATCAGACATTGATATCTCCTTATTTATGTTTATGAAATAGCACGGTGAGCCCTACAAAGGAGTACAATGGGAGAAAGAAAATTATTCCAATTTGTGGGTTTTGGGGTAGGTGAGTGATAGTAATTTCCTACGATAGAATACCATAGATATAACAGAAGAGGAAGAGAGCCATCATGAAAATTGCAAAGATTGAGTTATTCCAGGTGCCACCCCGGTGGCTATTTTTGAAGATCACGACGGATGAAGACTTGAGCGGAATGGTAAATTTTAACAACACAACGGTTATCTCGTGCCCAGTCGTTGCTCGATCTGCTCACAGGTACGCAAGAGAGTCGCAGCAAGTTGCTCTTCTTGCCCATAGAAGCGAGCAGAAGGGAGAGGAATCGTCACCGCAGCGATATTGCCCATAGTATCCCTGATTGTCGCACCAATGGCACAGATACCAACGGTATGCTCTTCCCTATCATAAGCGACGCACTCACCGCGAACTTGCTCTAACGCCTCAAGCAATTGAACATGTGAAGTAATGGTATGAGGCGTGAGGGGCTGGAGCTCTGTGGGTAAGATAAGATTGATCTGTTCAGGAGAGAGTGTTGCAAGCAGTGCCTTACCATTGGCCGTACAGTAAAGCGGGAAAGCTGCTCCAACAGCAGAGACAGCCTGGAGGCGCTGAGGCGCAATTATCTGATCGATGAAGACGACCTTATCCACATTCAAAACAGCCAGATCAACCGTCTCATTCACCTCGCGGGAAAGATGTTCAAGATAAGGATGAACCTCATAGCGAAGTTCCATATGTACTGAAGCAGCCAGAGGAACCAAACCAGGACCAAGACGGATACGACCATTAGGGTTATGCGGAATGACAAAATTCTCAGCTTCAAGTGCTGTAACTATACGATGCACGGTTGATCGCGCCAGACCGACCTTTCTGGCAATCTGTGAGAGGCTCAGACCTTCCGGCTGACCAATAAGTACACGTAGAATTTCAGCAGCACGAGCGATCACCTGAACGCCTCCACTCTCGTGCTGCTCATCATTAATTTCTGATTGCATGTGCATACCACCTACCATAACAACCTCTTAACCAACATTTCATCTCCAGTTCGCCATCTCTATGGACCAGACGATCCAGACAGCACTCCTTCGCTGCTCAACCATACGTCTTGCATTATATCAAAAAATGCAGATGAAAGTCATCAAGCTGAAAACTGGGAGCTTGTGCTATCTACTATACCACTATACGGAATGCCATCCACAATGTAGAACATTACTTTTTATAAACATTCTAACAATCCCTAATGTTTTAATGAAGTTTTTATCTTTTCACCTTATTTATCCTGTATACTTCGGAGAAATGTATAAATTGCCAGTGTTCTGGTTTTATGGAGATGTCTATTTTTTACTCTTTTCAAGAGAAGCTTATGGAAAGATAAATGATAATATGTTTCACTACTATTATGAATACCTGACTCAGGCACCAGAATAGAACGTTGAGTAATGTTGTATCTGGATATCCTGACTAGTGGGTCAACTGGCAATCAGGTTGCTATTGCGAAATGGCCTATCAGGCTCATGTAGAGCATTGTTAATGACCACTTATTTGCCAGTTGACCCACCAGGTACAATCACGCAGCTTTTTTGGCATTGCATGTGCCTGGTAAGCAGGTTTTATCCCAAAAACTTTGTGTGATTGTACTTATGTCAAAGAAATACATCTAAAAGATTCCTCCACCAGAAAGATCGAAAAGATAGTAGAGATATACGCAATGAATACAGGGAAAGAAACTAGCACAATCAGGTCTACTGGTGTGAAACAACTCGTTAACGAGGAAGATCTCTGGTGTATACAAAAAATCTTGAACAACTCTTACGACTGTTACATGCGTCCCGGCAAAGTGGGCTACTCATTGTCGAAGCATCTGACGTGGCTATAGCGTTATGGCAGGGTTTATTTCAGCTTGTGGAAGGCAATTTAAGAGGCTGTCAGGTACGCAGCAAAGAAGATGGTCGTGTGCGGCTCAGTGGAGATCAGGCAGTACAGTGGTTGATGTCTCAAGGAAAGCTTGAATGGAGATTGGAAACACAGACACAATTTCCAGATGGCATCCAGCCTTCTCTAGCAATGAGCGAAAGCGCCTCGGCAGAAGCAAACAGCGGGAGTGAGCAACAAAAACATAACATCTCGGAACCATCACGATGGATCCCTAAGCGCACACAAAAAGGTCTGATGACTTCTGCTCAATCGCTAGGATCGATTGAGTATCTTCAGGTTTTCACACTCGTCAATGGGCAGAACAGCGTGGAAGGAATCACACGTATCCTGCGTAAACCTTCTCATATTATCGTGAGTATCCTCGAAGCACTCAAGCGCTCGGGGCTAATAGAGTGAGGCATGGTGCTAAGTATTTTTATCCATTAGGACTAAAGGGCTAGTATTCTAGGAAGCCTGCATTGACATAGTTATACATCCCATGCTATATAGTAATCATCCTGCATCGTAGTACAGTGTACTACGATACGGGAACATGTGCTAGTTGCAAAGTTGTCTTGAAAGGGGAAATACTCATGCCTCCCTCAACAAGTGAGTTGGAATTCTATGACCTCAGTCATCCGTGGGGACAAGGCGTGCCTCTATGGCCCTATTTTCCTGATATAAAGATTGAACGCTTCCATTATCACGCCAAGTCTGGCGTACTCTCGCAGCAGAACACTACATTTATGCACAGCACAACACATACAGATGCACCAGCACATGTCATTGAAGGTACAGCGTTTATGGATGAAGTGCCACTTGAGCGCTATTTTGGTACGGCTGTAGTCGTCTCAATTCCCAAGGGTAAATGGGAAAAGATCATGCCTGAAGACCTTGAGAGAGCCGAACCCAAGATTGAGCGCGGGGACATCGTGATCATCAATAGCGGCTGGCACAAATACTATGGTGACAACAGACAATACTTCGCTTACTCGCCCGGTCTCTATCGTGAAGCAGGCGAGTGGTTTGTTGAGCGAGGAGTCAAAGCGGTTGGAGTTGACCAGCAAGCACTCGACCATCCTCTTGGAACCGCTATTGGCCCACATGGTCCTGGTGGCCCGCTGATGCCAGATGTATGTAAAGAATTTGAGCTTGAGACAGGCAAAGCAGTTGTGGAGGCCTTTCCTGAATGGGAGCCCTGTCATCGTCTTTTGCTTGGTAATGGTATAGCAGGTTTCGAGAATGTTGGTGGGGACATCGACAGAGTCACCGGCAAACGCGTAACTATCGCGGCATTTCCGTGGCGCTGGGTGAAGGGCGATGGTTGTATTGTGCGTATGGTAGCGATAGTCGACCCAACTGGTAATTATCGATTATAAAAAGGAAGTTATTTGATGAAGGTTACACGCCTGGAGGAAGCTGTTCCCTATTATCCTCCCAAGCATAGTGCCACTACCCATGCTATGTATCTGCAACATAAGAGCCAGGGTAGTGACGCGCCATACTGGGTAGGCTGTTCTTACTATCTTCCTGGGGCCAGGGCGGAGTGGGATGCATCTCCACTGCACAAGATTTATATCGTCCTCGACGGTGAAATCACCGTTGCGACTGAAGATGGAGAAGTAACCTTATACGCAATGGACTCTGTCTATCTTGCGCCTGATGAGCGACGTGAAGTACGCAACGACACTCACCGTGTTGCAACAATGTTGGTAGTGATGCCTTACGCGGAGCAATAAGCAAAGGTGAAGCAATGGTAGATGATAGCAAGACAACGCATACTATTTCATCATTATTCAATGTGGCAGGGCAAATTGCATTAATTACCGGAGCTACAGGCGGGTTGGGTCAGGCAACGGCAAGGGGATTAGCTGCGGCAGGAGCAAAAGTAATGCTCACAGGGCGCAGCGAAGATAAGCTAGCGCCAATTGCTAAAGAGATCATTGAGAAAGGAGGAATCGCAGCCTATAGCGTAGGAAAACCAGACAACGCCAATGACGTGCAACACGTGGTGAAGGCAACGGTCGAACAATTCGGAGGCATTGATATCCTCATCACCGCCGCGGGCGTAAACCATGTGCAGCCCATCACAGAGCAACCTGTTGAGAAGTGGGAAGAGGTCATGGATGTCAATGTCAAAGGAACGTGGCTTGCCTGCAAGGAAGTAGGTCAGGTCATGATCAAGCAGGAACGTGGGGGGAAAGTTATTCTCTTTTCATCCACACGTGGACAGCTTGGCATGAGTAATTACTCAGCATACTCGCCCTCGAAGGGAGCGATACATCTCTTGACACGCTCCCTGGCATGTGAATGGGGAAAGTATGGTATAAACGTCAATGCCATCGCGCCTACGGTCATTCGAACGGCACTCACGCAATGGATGTTCGATGATCAAGCTTTCTACAAGAATTTTCTCGGCCGTATCCCTATTGGTCGTCTTGGCGAGCCAGAAGATCTTGTTGGTACAGTAATTTATCTGGCTTCGCGTGCATCTAACTTTATGACTGGCAACGTCGTCTACCTTGACGGTGGCTATACGGCAGGATAAAGAGAGCAGTAAGGCATACCGCGTCCACACCTTCAAGAGAGATTGCCACCGGAGTCGATCTTATAGCGCGTGATATTGAGCAGGTTCTTCCAGCAGGAATTATTCTATTACTTTTTTGCAGTCACTAGCATATTGCTTGATGAAAAAACTTAACTGACAACGGTATTTCTAAAAAGAACCGTATTCCAAATGGAGAATGCAAAACAGGTGCATAACCTGAAAAGTCTTCCAAAAGAAGGGTAGACATACAATGAAGCACATACGATTATTTCAAGGTAGTATAGCAGTATTTATACTGCTATCATTGATCGTGTTACCAGCCTGTGGTAGCAGTAACCAGGGATCAACGCAGAACGCTCCCAAGCAAATCGTCATTGGCGCCTCCATCCCTGAAACTGGCCCACTGGCAGCATTAGGCCTCTACGAAAAGTGGGGGTACAGCTCCGCCATCAATGATCTCAACAAAAGTGGAGGTCTTTATCTCTCGCAGTACAAGGTAAAGGTTCCAGTACAATTAAAGCTTTACGACGACGAAAGTCGCCCAGAGGTAGTCACCAGCAATACGCAGCGTCTCATTCTGAATGACAAAGTAGATGCTCTGCTTGGCTCAGCGACACCACCACAGGTCATCCCAGGAGCAATAGTTGCCGAGCGTAATCGTGTTCCGATGGTCACAGGCGTTGCCCCTATTCGCGCCTTTCTTGGAGCACAACCGAAGTGGAATTACGCGTGGGATATCTTCTTCGATGAGCTGGATATGACCCAGCAACAATTCTTGACCATGAACACCGTGCAATCCAACAAACAGATAGCACTTTTTACCGATAATGAGCAAGACGGTGTTGTAATGGGCAAGCTCTGGGAGCAGGGCGCATCCAAATTCGGTTATCACATCGCCTATCATGCCCAGTTTCCTGTAGGTACCACCGATTATGGAGACCTCATCCGCCGTGCGCAGGCCAGCAAGGCTCAAATTGTAATTGCGCAGATGATCACCCCTGACGCGATTGCTCTATGGAGGCAAATGCAATCCCTCAACTATCATCCATCTGCGGCCTTTATCGAGAAAGGTTCCGAACCCGCGCAATGGTGGTCGGCTCTGAATAAAGCAGCACAAGGTGTGATGGTCACAGGATACTGGTATCCCACACTCCCTTATCCCGGCGCCAGCACATTACGCACGCGCTTTGAGAAGGAGACGGGACAAACGTACAGCCAGCATATTGCCGATACCTACACTGCGGCGCAGATAATGTTGGATGCGATTACCAGTGCTGGTTCGCTCGATAAAAACGCCATCAATACGGCTATCGGAAAAACGGATAAGACCTATGTCGTCGGCCATATCAATTTCGCGACGGGACCGGGAGGACACACAATACCGCGAAACTGATTTATCCTTTGCCCGCGTAACTATTTAGATACTTCTTCAGCCGTCATGGGCGGCTTACCCTTTTTGTATGCGGTGGATTTTTCGCCTGTTGCGAGAAGCCCACCGCATACAAAAAATCACTTGTGAAGCAGCTAAGACTCCTGGAAACGATAAGGAGCTCTACTAGCCAGCATATCTCAATAGTTACCATGTGGCACATAACCAACTTATACTAAAAGAGAGGAGGAGCTATGACTCCTTCAACATTGCTAGCCGGAACCATCAGTGGATTACTCCTGGGTGGTCTCTATGCAGTGACAGCCTTAGGGCTTTCAATGGTATTCGGAGTGATGCGACTGGTCAATGTTGCACATGGAGAACTGCTGTTACTGGCAGCCTATCTCAATTTCTCTATTTCTAATGCATTAGGCATCGACCCGTTACTCATAGCACTCCTGCTCATTCCGCTGATGTTCCTGATCGGCTATCCTTTACAGCGCTGGATATTCAATCCATTGATGCACAGGGGAGACGAGCCACCGCTGCTGGCGGCATTTGGCTTATCGATTATCCTACAGAATGTGTTGCTGCTCATTTGGAACGCAGACACCCGCACGCTCACCACAAGCTACTCGGACCAGGGAATCCAGTTACTGGGAGTGCGGGTCTCACTTTTGTATCTGATCGCATTCCTGCTTTCCATTGTACTTATCGGTGGCATGCACCTGTTTGTCACCCGCAGTTACATGGGTAAAGCCATCCGCGCATCTGCACAGGATGCCAGCACAGCGCAGGTAATGGGTATCAATCCTGAGCGTATCTACATCCTCACCTATGCCATTGGCGCGGCGACCGCTGCTCTTGGCGGCACACTTATCGGCATGACCTTCTCATTTGTGCCTACTAGCGGATTGACCTGGTTACTCAAAGGCTTTGTCGTCGTGGTATTGGGTGGTATGGGCAGTATCGTTGGCATGCTAGGAGCAGGTTTTATTCTGGGGGCTGCAGAAGGTATAGGCGGAGCCATTGCAGGCACAGGCTACCGTGACATGATTGGTTTCCTTATCTTTATCGTCGTCCTGATACTGAGACCCCGTGGGCTATTTGGACGCTCACATGCGTAGGATATCAGGAAGGAGAAAGCCATATGGGCTTGCACGATAAGTTGGAAGTCAACCATAAAAAGACATATACATTTGGATGGCAGACAACGAACGGTATATTCTGGTTAGGTTGGCTGGTCGCCATAGTGATAGGATTGGGGTTGCTGCTTTTCCCGTTAGTGGCAGATCCCTATTCTATAGACCTGGCATATACGCTGTTCATCTATGTGGCTCTAGCGCAAAGCTGGAATTTGCTTGGTGGTTACACTGGACTCGTCTCTCTTGGACAGGCCGCCTTCTTCGGCCTGGGAGCCTATACTACGGCAATACTATTGACGCAGACAGGGCTACCATTCTTTCTAGCCGCACTAGCCAGCGGATTGATAGCTACAGCATTTGCAGCGGCCATCGCACTGCCAGTCTTCCGTTTCCGAGGTATTTACTTTGCCATCGGCACCCTCGTGCTGGCGGAAGCATTGCGCATCTGGATGATCAACTGGAATTTAACGGGAGGAGCCCAGGGAATTAACCTGCCCATAGATAACGTCCCTGATCCCACTACCTTCTACTATATCGGGCTGGTCCTTGCCACCGGAGCCACAGCTATCATCGCGCTTATTTTGCGTAGCAAGTTGGGTATCGGTCTGCGTGCTATCCGCGATAGCGAGGATGCAGCACAGAATATGGGTGTAAATACCTTTCGGGTGAAGCTCTATGCCTTCGCCATCAGCGCCTTCATCGCCGGGCTGACAGGAGGTATTCATGCTATGTACCTGGGCACCATCGAACCCTACTCCATCTTTTCAGTCAACTGGACGATTACAGCCGTCAACATCGTCATTATCGGTGGCATAGGAACACTCTTTGGGCCGATCATCGGCGCAATATTCTCAATGATCCTCTCAGAGGCCCTCAAAGACTACCAGAGTATTCACCTGATCGTCACCGGGGTTATTTTGATTCTGGTCATCCGTTTCCTGCCCGCAGGTATCTGGGGCCAGGTAAGCAGCCATATATCGCTACGCAGGATCATGAAAGCCGTGAGGAGAGCCTGAAGCATGCTATTAGAACTTGACGGAGTAAGCAAAAACTTTGGCGCCGTGGCAGCCGTAAACAACCTCTCCTTCGCACTGGCGGAAGGCGAGACACTGGGCATCATGGGTCCCAATGGTGCAGGTAAGACCACGCTGCTCAATCTCATGATGGGGGCTGTTCCACTCGATAAGGGAACTATTCGCTTCGCCGGAGAGCGCATTAATGGCCTGCTGGTCAGCGACATCTGCCATCGTGGTATTGGACGAACATACCAGATCCCCCAACCGTTCAAACGTATGAGCGTGCTGGAGAACCTGCTGGTAGGGGAACTCTATGGCAGAAGACAGCAGGGTATGAAAAGGGCACGACAGCAAGCGCTGGAAGTGCTAAAACGCGTGGGCCTTGCACACAAAAGTTCTACAATCGCGGGAGCGCTCGGGCTACTCGAACTCAAGCGCCTGGAGCTAGCGAGAACATTAGCGCTGCAGCCGCGCCTGCTTTTGCTCGACGAGATTGCTGGCGGGCTGGTCGAAAGTGAGGTTGAGATTCTCAAGGATATCCTTAATGACCTCAAACGCTCCGGCCAGAGTATGCTCATCATTGAACACTTGCTCAGCGTGTTATTCGGTATATCTGACCGTATCCTGGTACTGAACTTCGGGAAGCGCCTCGCGGAAGGCACAGCCAACGAAGTTATCCATGATCCACAGGTAATCGAAGCGTATTTAGGACAGGAACACGCCAACGATGTCATTCCACCACTGGAGACGCTTCATGAATCTCTCACCTCAGCAGAACCTCTAGTCATCGATAATGATGAGAAGCCGCACAACAGTCCAGTGTTTTCACAATTGCTAACCAGCCCAGCTTCAGGCGGTGCAGAGGTAGAGCAGTCAGCCTTGTTACACATGTCGCATGTAAGTGCGGCGTATGGAGAGTTTCAAGCACTATTCGATGTTTCCTTGAAGATCTGTGCCGGTGAGATGGTTGCGCTCATAGGACTCAATGGTGCGGGAAAGACAACGCTGATTCGCGCACTGACCAGGCGCTTACCCCTCAAAGAGGGTGACGTGATTTTCAAAGGGAAGAGTATAGCCAGTACAAAGGCTCATGAAATCGCGGAACTCGGTATTGCGCAATGTATTGAAGGGCGCAAGATCTTTCCCGAATTGACAGTACTGGAAAATCTCGAACTGGGAGCCTACTGCGCGCATGCGCGCGCAAAACGGCACGAAACGCTTAAGCAAGTATATGATCTCTTTCCTATTCTTGCCGAGCGGCGGAATCAACCTGGTAGCACGCTCTCCGGTGGGCAACAGCAGATGCTCGCCATAGGACGAGCATTGATGGCGTGTCCAGAACTCATTATATTCGACGAGATCTCGATGGGGCTCGCGCCAATCGTCATCAACGAACTTTACAAAGCGATTGCCAGAATCAACCAGCAGGGTATGACCGTTTTACTCGTCGAGCAGAGCGTGCAGCGAAGCCTGGACATGACCCAGCGAGCTTACATTATCGAGCACGGGCGCATAGTCCTCTCAGGAACAGCCGAATCGCTGCAAGAGAATACGGAGTTCAGACAGGCATATTTTGGTCTATAGCTATGCAGCGTAACCATCTACAAGCATAGTCAAGTGCGAGACCGTCACAGCAGACGAGGCGTGTGCAATAGTTGGTCTCCAGGAACGTGCTACAGTTTAAAAGCAAAAACAAAGGGAAATGCATGACTAGGAGCATCGATTCCCAAGAGTGGTCCACTCGCTGCATTTGGGCTATACGAGGAATGGGGCTATACAACAGCAATCAACGACGTGAACGCCGCCGGAGGATTATACCTCTCGCAGTATCATACCAAAGTGCCGGTAAGACTAGTCACTTATGATGATGCAAGCGTTTCAGAACAAGCTGCAAAAAATACACAGCGCCTTATTTCGCAGGATAAAGTGACAGCCCTGCTCGGTTCTGCCACACCTCCACTGGTCATCCCCGGCGCAATGGTCGCTGAAAATGCCCATATTCCGATGGTCACCGGCATCGCGCCAATACGAGCCTTCCTCGCAGCTCGTCCAAAGTGGAATTACGCCTGGGACATCTTCTTCGACGAACTGGATATGACCAAGTTGCAATTTCAGACAATGAACATGGTGAACTCAAACCGCAAAGTTGCTCTCTTTACAGACAACGAACAAGACGGGGTAGTCATGGGTGGTCTATGGGAGCAGAATGCGCCCAAGTATGGCTATACCATCGCCTATCACGCGAAATTCCCTGTTGGGACCACAAACTACAGCGACTATATCCGCCAGGCTCAGAATGCACAGGCGCAAATTGTGATTGCGCAGACGGTGACACCGGATGCCATCGCCTTATGGCAACAAATGCAAAAGCTCAATTATCGCCCATCCGCAGCATTTCTGGAAAAAGGAGCCGAGCCAGTAGAGTGGACATCGGCGTTACACACAGCAGCGCAAGGGGTGATGGTCGCGGGATACTGGTATCCTACGCTATCTTATCCAGGAACCAGAGAGCTACGTCAGCGCTTCGAGCTTGATACAGGACTTACTTATAGCCAACATATAGCAGATACATATGCATCAGCTCAAATTTTGATGGATGCCATCGTCCGTGCAGGAACACTGAACCCAGAGGCGATCAATAACGCCATCGGGAAGACCAATAAGACCTACGTAGTAGGCCCTGTGAACTTCGCCAAAGGGCTGGGAGGGCATACATCGACACTGGCAAGTTTTATGGTGCAGTGGCAGCACGGGCAGACGCAGATCGTCTATCCTCCCAAGCTGGCAACCGCAAAACTCATCTATCCCTTACCTCCCTTGTAGCTGTCAGTAAGCAGTGCTCCTTCTCGTCTCAATGGCATTGAGACGAGAAGAAGCGCCTCGGCAGATTCGAGACATCACGAGCAGGTAATGTGCTTGCTCATGCCCTCTATCGAAAGGGCTGATCTACGGGCGGATCAATCCTGCCCCTACACACATAAAGGATGATATGGGACATGTTTAGAGCTTTTAGCAATATCCCCATATTTCGTCGCCTTGCAATTGCATTTGCCGTCGCGACACTCATACCCATTCTTGTTATTTTGCTGCTAGGTAATTTCTCATTGCAATCCAGCCAGACACGCAGCAACGCAGTACACACAAGCTTTGACGCTCAGAATATAGCAACCCGCGAGCAGATAAACCTGCAGCGCATGAACTCGCTGCTCCAGGCGCGTTTTGCGCAGATTTTTGCGCAGGGTAGCCTATCACTGGAAGGAGATCCCTCATCGGGTAAATTAACGGAAGACGACATAAACGCCCTTGAAATCGGCTTCACACAGTCGTTAACCGGCTATCAGAAGAACTATGAGATCGCCACTTCCGGTAATATGAGCACGATTCGTAACATCCTGATAAGTGATGCCCCTGACCAGGGTAATAAGGTGATCAAAGAGCAACAGCAAGCACTTGATTCAGTAGCGCGTATCTACTGGCCTAACTATCAAGCGCTGCTGCATAAGCTCTTAAAAGACCTGGCAGCCAATACCTTTTACCAAACTGCATATGCGGACTTTTATCAAACTGACCTGGGCTTTCTGGAACTCAAGAACCGCTGGCAGCAAATTGTGGACACCGCGACAGAAATGGGCACAACAGTAACGCAGATAGGACCCTCATTCACAAACCCTCTGCTGATCTACACCAGCACCGCCCTGATACTAACGCTTGTGGTCATCATAGCTGCGGGTTTCCTGATTAACCTCACCATCATCAGCCCTCTCAGGCAGCTAGTGGTCTTGACGAGGCGGGTCGCGCGTGGCGACACGAAAGCGCGCGCCAACATTCGAGGAAAAGATGAAATAAGCCAGGTGGCGTTTTCAATAAATGGTATGTTAGATAATATTCTGCGTCTGATGCAGGAAGCGCAGAACCGACATGGAGAGCTACAAGCCCAAATTCAGAAGATGATCAGCGAAGTAAGCGGACTAGGCGAAGGAAACCTGCGTATTCAGGTACAAGTCAACTCTAATGAATTGGCCATGTTAGCGAAATCCTTTAACATGATGACAGAAGAGCTGAATAACCTGGTGGTCAATGTCAAGATTCTGGCACGTGGCGTACAAAATGCAACATTGCAAGCATTTGGTTACATGGAACAACTGGTGGATAACGCCGACATGCAAATTCAGAAAATCTCGCAGGCAGGCGACGAAGTAGGGAATGTGGCGGCATCAAGCCGAAAGATCGCAGAACGTGCCCAGGCGCTGTATAATGTTGCCAATGAAGCCCGACAGGCAGCTCATAGAGGGCGTAAGGCAGTTCAGAAGACAGTCAAAGGCATGGAACTTATCAACGAAAATGTAGGCACTACCTCCAAAAAAGTCGCATCGCTAGGTAATCGTTCGCGTGAAATCAGCAATGTCGTAGAAGTAATCTCAGGAATTGCCCAGCAGACCAACCGTCTCGCGCTGGACGCCTCTGTTCAGGCAGCAATGGCAGGAGAGAACGGCAAAGGTTTTGGCGCGGTCGCCACCGATATTCGACGGCTGGCCGAACGCTCCAAAGAACAATCGACATTGATTGCTCAACTCATGCGCAACGTTCTCGATGATATCAACGGCGCAACAGTCTCAATGCGCGAGACCGCGCAGGAAAGTGCCGTAGGAACACAGCTTGCGCAGGAGGTGGGCGGCGCACTGGAGATG
>WNGQ01008644.1_pt1 | contig 15058 bp, 16 predicted proteins | sample 5407661 | NCBI WGS metagenome assembly WNGQ01 (sample SAMN13153382, study PRJNA577476) | soil metagenome | isolation source: 60 cm soil or saprolite under Garry oak tree replicate 2 | place: USA:California | collected 2016-06-15 | reverse complement strand
ACCGAAGAACGCAGGAAAATTAACTGTGCCGGTGCCGAGATAGCCGCGGTGGCTTTCCCCGACATGCACGTAGCCCAGGCGGTCTCCGCACGCCAACACCGGCTTCGTGAAGTCCGATTCCTCAATGTTCATGTGGTACGTGTCCAGGTGCACTTTGAGGTTGTCGGCACTGATGTCTGCAATGAGTTCAAGCGCCTGCTTCGCAGTGTTGAGCAGGTTGCTTTCGTAGCGGTTGACGACCTCAAGACCAAGGGTGATGCCACTGGCGGCCGCTTGTTCTGCGAGTCCGTGGAGCACCCTCACGCAGTTGGCGCGGCCCTCGACACTCGGTGGGTGCGTGTATCTGGCGAGCGCGCTGAAGATCACCCCACCGAGATACTCCGCCCCCAGGTCGCGAGCGACCGCGAGCGCGTCATGCAGCAGATGCTCGCCACGTGCAACCACCTCGGGGTCTGGGCTTGAGATATCGGTGTCCAGGCTAAGACCGAGCGAGCATGCTGCGCTGAGGCCCGCGTCGTCGAGCGCCTTGCGGGTCAGCCCGACATCTATTGCAGTGGGGTCGAGCACCGGAATCTCGATAAGGTCGTAGCCAGCGGCCCGGCTGTTCTCGAGCGCTCTGCGGCATTCCGCTTCGGTCCAGCCACCCACCCAGACAAGAGCATGGATTCCAACACGATTCATGATTGCAGCTCCTCACTTATCACTTGCTCACTCGCTCCAGTGATCATGGCAACGAGTTCCGTTCCAGTTGTCTCCTTGGTGCGGCGTCCGCCAACGAGCTGTCCACTACGCATCACCCAGACCTGATTTGACAGTCGCATCACCTGGTCGAAGTTGTGACTGATGATCAATACGGCCATTCCGTCCTCGCGCAACCGCAGGATGAGTTCTTCGACGCGAGCCGTCTCGCGAACGCCCAGAGCCGCTGTAGGCTCATCCATGATGACCAGGCGTGAGCCCCAGCTCGCGGCCCGAGAAATGGCGATGGCCTGACGCTGACCGCCGGACATTCGTCGGACCCGTGCGTTGATGTTGGGAATGTTCACCTGGAGCCGACTGAGCATGTTGACCGACTCGCGCTGCATTGCACGGCGGTCAAGGAAGGAGAGCGGACCAAAATGCTTGACGCGCTCACGGTTCAGAAACAGATTCTGCCAGATCGTTAGATCGTCGACGAGCGCAAGGGTTTGGTAGACCGTCTCGATGCCAGCTCGCCGCGCATCCTCTGGAGAGGAGAAATGCACCGGTTCGCCACCGAACATGATGCGACCGGAGGTTGGAGTGTGGACGCCTGAGACGCACTTGATCAGGGTCGACTTCCCTGCACCGTTGTCTCCGACAATCGCCGTGATCTCGCCTCTACGTGCCCAGATGGTGACATCGGTGATGGCATGTACCGCACCGAACCACTTGCTCACCTTATCGATGAGCAAGAGGACATCCGCAGCGTCCGGTGGCGTTGCGCCATTTGACGTGTCTTTTGACAACGCTGACGATGGTGGCTTGTCTGCAGGGGGTGTAGTGTAAGGATCAGTTGTACTCATCGTTGATACCTCATAAGCAAGGCAGCGAGGACCACCACAATGCCGATGGCCAGCTGCTGATAGAACTGGGAAACCCCCAGCAGGGTCAGCCCATTGACGAGAGCAGTGAGCAACAGTGCACCCACCACTGGTCCGACCATACTGCCGCGGCCGCCGAAGAGGCTTACCCCCCCGAGCACGACTGCAGCAACGGAGTTCAGCAGGTAGCTGGTATTGGCAGCCGGTTCTGCGGCACCGATGCGTGCGGTAAGCAAAATGCTGGCCAGACCTGCGAGGAAGCCAGAGATGGTATAGGCTGCGATCTTAACCCGGTCGGTGTTGATCCCCATGGCGCGTGCCGCTTCCGGATCTCCGCCCGTGGCAAGCAGGTGGGTGCCGAACCGGGTGTGGAAGAGCACAATATGCCCGATAATGGCGATGACCAGAGCTACGACGACGAAGTAGGGAATAGGCCCCAGCGAGCCAGTGGCTAACCGGAGCAGGAAATTACTGGTGACCGTGACAGGCTCGCCATTGGCGAGGACGAGTGCAGCACCCGCGGCAGCACTCAGGGTACCGAGTGTGACAATGAAGTCCGTGATCTTCCCCTTGGCGATGATGAACCCGTTGATGAGGCCCACCAATGTGCCTGCAATGACCGCGAGCACGCAGGCGATGGCGATGTTCCACCCGCGGCTAACTGCTTGCCCGAGGACGACGCTCCCTAATGTGAGGGCAGAAGCAACGGAAAGGTCGATGCCTGCAGTAATGATGACGTAGGTCTGGCCAACCGTGAGCATGACGAGGATCGCCGCGGCGACCAGCACTGCCTGGATATTTCCGAAGGACAGGAAGGTCGGTGAGGCAACGCCGAATACGACCACGAGTACCACCAGTGCGACGACTGCCGTCCAATCAGCCCAGAACCCGGGGTCGCGTACCCGCTCCAGGGCGGACACGAATCGTGCCTGCCCTGCCTGCGCCGGAGTGGTTATTCTACTCATATCACAATCTCCTTTGCTGGACTCAATGCTTTACGTGCTGCTGATCAACGAGGTGAAGGGATCAGTGTAGCTGGAGAACGGTTTGGGAAAACTCGCAAGCGCCTGGGTTGCGTTGTCCTTTGTCACTACCAGGACCGGAGCCGTGACGTTCGCTGGAAGCGTCTTGCCAGCCATGGCGGCTTTGCAGGCCTCTATGCCCATCGCCCCAATCGTGTATGGGTATTGGGAGACCGTCGCCGACAGCGTGCCGGCCTGTACTGCCTTCAGCGCGTCCTGGATGCCATCCACGCTTACGACCTGCACTTGACCCTGCTTGCCTGCATCGGCGATGGCGCGGCTCACACCCAGCCCCATGTCGTCGTTGGCGACAAAGAATCCCTTCAAATTGGGTCGCGCCCGGAGGATGGTACCGGCGGCGGTCAAGGCCTTCTCTCGATCCCAGTCGGCGGCCACAGTTTGAACGAGGTGAATGTTGCTCGGCGCGCCCTGTTGGAAGCCGGTCAGGCGAGCCTGGCTCGTGACATCACCTGCGATACCGCCGATGAGGGCGACATCACCACCGTTCGGCAGCAGCTTGGCCATTTCCGAAGCGCCCATCTTGCCAGCACTGACATTGTCGGTGCCGATGTAGGTCGAGATCTTCAGATTGGCACTCTGTGCTGCATCGGCACTAATCGGGTTGTCGATGTTGACAATGGGCTTGCCGGACTGTGCAATGGGAACGAGTGACTGGATAAGATTGGTTCCGCTAATAGGATTCACGATGAAGCAGCCATAGTTCTGCCCGGCCAGGGCCTGGAGCTTGTCTGCCTGGCCAGTGGTGTCGGTGATGCTTGTGGCTGCCTGTACGCTGACGTTGATACCCTGGGCCTTTGCCTGGTCCTGGATGCCTTGTTGCATTGCCTGGAAGAACGGGTTGTCCAGGCCCTTGATGATAGCGGCCACCTGGCCACTCCCGTTGCTACTGCCTTGAGATCCGCCGCAGGCCGCAACGATCATCATGACTGCCAGGAGCGCCAGGGCGATCCCGGATCCGCGGAGCTTCTTGCTCACGGTTTTGTCTCCTTTGCTGAGATCCCACCGGTGAATAGATGGGTCTAAATAGGGTGAAACACTAACTACAAAGAAGTATAACCTAACTTATGACTAATGTCAAGCAAAAGTTGGCTTACTTTTGTATTATATTGACCAAAAGTATTTTCTATGCTATAATGGCTCTCGACAATTATGTACGGGAGTACCATTAAATTGTCATGCTCACAAGACAAAAGTGAGGCCTTCTCCTTCCTTTTGTTTGCCTCCCAGGGAGGCGAGTTATGCGTAGATGTCAGGAGGAGACAGACTGATGAATAACGGTATTGATAGCGGCGAAGCCTTTGGGCCCGGAGCAGTCCTTGCCCTATTTCGCCGTGGACAATCCCGTACACGCGCCGAGCTTGTACGTTTGACGGGGCTGGCCAGATCGACGGTCACACAACGATTGGACACGTTGCTTGCAGGAGGCTTACTCATCCCAGACGGAGAGAGTACATCGACGGGGGGGCGACCGCCGACCCAGTTCAAATTCAATGCTTCCGGGGGAGTCTTGCTTATTGCCGACATTGGCGCGAGCCACCTGCGCTGTGCTGTTACTGACCTGGCGGGGGTGGTGCTTGCCGAGGAGGCCAGCGAGTTAGACGTGGCGGCTGGACCGCACCCGGTACTTGATCAGGCGACGGCGGCTTTCAAAACGCTCCTCGCAAAAGGTGGGCGCTTCGCCAAAGATGTACGCGGTGTCGGTGTCGATGTGCCAGGACCGGTGGAGTTGGCAACTGGACGAGTCATCAGCCCGCCGATTATGACTGGCTGGGACGAGTTCGACATTCCCGGCTACTTCGCAGAACATTTTGACTGTCCAACACTTGTGGAAAACGATGTGAACGCGATGGCATTCGGCGAGCAGCGTACATGTTGGCCCCAGCATCTCCACATGCTCATGATCAAGGTAGGCACTGGCATTGGCTGCGGCATTATCGCGAACGGTGAGATTCACCGCGGAGCGCAGGGTGCCGCTGGCGACCTGGGGCACATCCCATACAGCGGCGAAACTGGGCCAATCTGCCGTTGTGGCAACATTGGCTGCTTCGAGGCATACGCCGGGGGCTGGGCGATCCTTCGCGATTTACGTGCTCTAGGGCACGATGTACAGTCTACCTTCGACGTAGTCCGCCTCATCCGTATCGGCCAACCAGATGCGGTGCGGCTCGTTCGACAGGCAGGGCGCGTTATCGGCCAGGCAATCTCGGACGCTGTCAGCTTAATCAACCCCTCTCTGGTGGTGATCGGGGGTCAGCTGGCGCATGCTGACGAGCCATTGCTCGCGGGCATTCGAGAGGTCGTCTATCGCCGATCACTGCCTCTGGCAACCCGCAACTTGCAAATCACTACGAGCCGTCTGGACGAGCGCGCCGGTGTGACGGGGCTCGCACTCATGCTGGGAGACCATATCTTCGCGCCACAGGCAGTCGATCAGGCGCTGGGAGAGGAGAGTGCCAATGGACATCCAGAAAGGACAGTGCCGGGTACAGATCAGAACCTCAGGCAGGGAGTTAGTTCATGAAAATAGGGATCTGAATAGCATCGAAACCACAAAGAGGTCTGACGCAATAGGAGAGTAGTAAAAACGAGCGTTATCTAAAGGTGAGAAAAGGAATGTCTTCATAGTCTTGAATGAGAAGGGATACTCCCTTTTTCACTGGCTATTGACGAAGTAACGCAAGCCCTGTAAGATAGTCCTCAACGTTCGTGACATGGGACGTGAAGGAGGTTGATGATGAAGTTGGAAGGGGAAACGCCCAGGCGTGTCCAAGAAATTCTCACTGCTGACCACGAGATCCGCTATGTGATTGTCGATGAGAGCGGCAATCTCATCATTCCTGCCGTGCGCTATCTCAAGTACCTTCACGCCATCGGTCGTGCACGCAATACGCTCCGTGCATATGCTCACAGCCTCTCACTGTACTTTACGTACCTCGCACAAGAGCACTTTGACTATGCTTGCGTGACGCTCGATGACATGGCAGGTTTTGTGCGGCTACGCTTAAAAATCCCTACCGTTCCCTGAAAGTGCTTCCTGTTCAGCCGGTGACACAGGCTCGGACGAATACAACCATTAACCAGTGCATTACAGCAGTAGCTGGCTTCTACGACTATCTGTGGCGGCGAGATGAACTCACGACTGATCTCCATGAGAAAACGCACAGCTATCTGCCTGCCAGGACTCGTTCCTACAAAAGTTTCCTGCACCATATCACCAAAAGTCACCCGGTCGAGAAGAATCTCCTCAAGCAGCAGGTACCAAGACAGCAAAAGCCGCAGACGCTTACCACAGGGCAAATTGAAACACTGATCGCTGCCTGTGAGAATCTGCGTGACAAACTGCTCTTACGGCTGCTGTATGAAAGTTCCCTTCGGATCGGGGAGTGCCTTGCTCTCTGGATTGAGGATCTCGACATCGAGCGCTGTCAGATCTCTGTCCGCGACCGGGGTCAGCTCGTCAATGGAGCAGAAATTAAAACGCCTGCTTCTTGCCGAAGAGTGGATGTCTCACGCGAATTGATCAATCACCTCCTGGATTACCTCGTGGTCGTTCACACTGAGGAAGTGGAGACCAGTCACTTGTTCATCAAGTTGCACGGTGGACGCTCTGGTCAGCCCTTGGAGTATGCCGATGTCAACGATCTGTTTCAGCGCTTGAAAAGGAAAACTGGCATTGATGCTCATGCTCATCTGCTTCGTCACAGCTCGTTAACGAGCCTGGCTAAACATGGATGGCGGCCAGAACTGCTTCGAGAACGAGCTGGACATACCCAGATCTCCTCGACCTACCAGTTCTATGTGCATCCAAGCGACGAGGAGTTACGAGAGGCGTGGGAACGAACGCAGGAACAGCTTCGCCTGAGCCAGCCGAGGCAGGAGGAAAGGTAATGCCAACATCACATGCCCACGTTTCTCCGCGCCCCGATCCTGATCCGGGGACCGCGGAGTTTGCAAAAGACATCTGGGATGCCCGCTGTATTCCGGGAACCCGCTACTCCCCATGCAGAAGCGTTTTCTTCCTGCATTTCACTGACATGGCTCCGGCATTCCTTCCTGTCGTGAAGAGGCATATCCAGCTCATGCTCATGAAATACTCAGTAGATCATTGTAGAAACAAGATCCGCCATCTTCAGATCTTCCTCGACTTTTTCATCTTGCGTAGGCCCGGCGTCGCTCACTTTCAGCAGTTAGATCGAGCTGACATAGAAGCGTATCTGATCTCCCTCAGAACGGATCGTGGGAAAGACTGGAGCGAGCAAGAGATGATTTATGCTCTCTCGACGCTCAAGCAATTTCTGGAATACCTCCAGCAACGATCCGCCTTTGAAGCGCCTCATCAGCCAATTGGGAAACTCATGTGGCCCGATGATGTGGGCAGCAAATCAAACTACTACAGCGGAGAGACGGTGAAGTACATCCCGGAAAGCGTCTTGCAACAAATTGATCAGCAGATCCATCTGTTTCCGGCGGCGCACTTACCTGTCTTCATTCTGCTGCGCGCTTCGGGCTGGCGCATCTCGGATGTGCTCAATTTACGTTGGGATACCTGTCTGGACCATTCTCCAAGTGGTTGGTGGCTCTGCGGTGACATTCGCAAAACGAATGTACTGAATCACAAAGTGCCGATCACTGACGAGGTCGCAGCACTGGTGACCACCCAACGGCAATATGTTGAGGAGCATGTTCCTCCCGAGAGGAATCCTCACAGGTATCTCTTCCCGGCGCAAACAGAAGATCGAACAGGGCTAGCTCTGAATGCCAATGCTTTTCGGTATGTGCTGACCTCCTTCAGTAAGAAAGCTAGGCTCACTGCTGAAGCAGGGAATGCCTTTTATCTCAAAGCACATGCCTTTCGTCATACCAAAGCGGTCGAATTGATCAACAATGGGATGAGTCTCTTCTATGTGCAGAAATGGATGGCTCATCTTTCGCCGCCGATGACCATGGTGTATGCGAAGCTGCTTGATCCCACCATGCGCCGAGCCTGGGGAGAGGCATTTGCCAGAGGAGCGGTACGCATTGATGCTGCGGGAGTCCCAACGTCAGTCGATCCCGAACAACTGGTCAAGGAGCAAGAGATCGAATGGGAACACATCAGGCACAATCTGGATGCGGTTCGTCTTCCGAATGGGTACTGCTTCAAACCAAAGAAAGCGCATTGCCCAACGCAAGAAACCCCGTGTTACACCGGTCATCATTTTTGTACCACTCCTGATTTTCTGCCACAATTTGAGCGAGAGGAACGAGAGATGCGCGAACTCATCGAACTGGGGGAAAAAGCGGGGAGCGAGATCTGGGTCGAGCGCAACACCCAGAAGCTGGGCAGACTACTTCCAGTGATCCAGGTCCTGCGGAAGGGTAATCTGCATCATCCGGCTGGGAAAGCCATGCGTGAATACACACCAGAAGAAAGGGTCAAGCGAGCATGAGTGATGAAACTCCGATCCGACCGAACACCCAGGGGCTGCTGGCCTATGCCCAGCGCAAATCAGCGGAGGCGCTCTTGCGTGTCCATCAGGCAATTGACCAACTCCTGCGAGAGCAGCAAGCCGTGAATTTCAACACGGTGGCCAGGACAGCAAACGTGACGAAAAGTTATCTGTATGCTCACCCAGATGTGCGAGAGCGCATTGAAGTTCTGCGCACACAACTCAGCCAGGCACGGATTGAGCAGAGGCGAGAGACGCGCAAGCTTCATCAGGAACGAACGGACAAAACAAAGGATGTGCTGCTGACCGCCAAAGATCGGCGCATCAAGGCACTGGAAGCGGAAAATCGCAAGCTCAAGGAGGACCTGAAGGTGGCCTATGCAAAACTGTATGAGCGCGTGTAGCAAGACGAGAAGAGCAATGAACATGCTGCATTGCAAGAGCTTTTCTCACAGGGAAGCGTTAGGTACCTCGTCTCAAGATGAAGTACCTAACGAGGAAGGACGAAGCGTATGGTACGCCCTCGATTGAACGATGTGGTCGAATACCTGCGAGGCACAGCGAATCGCTACCTCATCTTTACGTCAGGAGGAGTAGCACAGACGTTTCTTCCCGATTCCCCTGAGTGGTTCGCCTGGCTTGAGACGCTCACGTCTTTCCATTTCAAAGGCAAATTCGGTCATTTTACGGCACGCTGTGAGCGCAAACGTCAAGGAGCCTATTGGTATGCCTATCTCAAAGCTCACAAGAGGCAGCACAAGCAGTATCTGGGCATGACAGAAAAACTCTTGCTGGCTTGGCTAGAGGAGACGGCTCGTCTCCTTCATGAAGAAGCGTTAGGTACCTTATCCGAAATCGAGCTACCCATTCCTCGTCAAGAGAAATCGACGGTGCAAGGGTTGACCATTGGTCCCTTGACGTTCCGATGGGAGAGTGGGGTTCTGACGGTGAAAACACCAACAGAGCGTCACCTCCTCACGCGGTCACAAGGGGCAGAACTCCTCAGCTATTTGCATGAGCTACGAGGAAGTTTACTCAAACGATCAGATAGGTAACTCAGAAAAAATGAGTTACCTACCAGGCTAGTGATGGACGAAAAGGACGTTGTTGATTTGGATGACGTCGAAGACATGTCAACAACGTCTTTCGTGCATATTTCACTGTTGAACTTTAGATAACGGCCGTTTTTGCTACTCATCTATTCAAGCCTCTGAAGTCTCTTCGGAAAGTCGAAATCAGTGTTTATATTGCCGTCCGCAAATCAACGTCTAAAACCTGCACGATGAGATGAGTTATTGGACTTTTCCTTTGAGATCATTCGATTGCTCAAAGCGCATCCCGCTTTTGCACAAACCATCTTTGTCATCCTCTCACAGCGCGATGGCATCCTTGACAGACTGAAAGGGCGACTCGCTGGCGCCCACGCCTATCTGACCAAGCCGTTCAAAACCCAACAGATTGTTGCGATGATTCGGGCTTTGCTGGAGGAGATAGTCCCCGGCCCCGAGGGAGCTATGAGGCAGGGAGAGCACGAGATGGGCTCCTCAGGAGTTTGATGCGACGCTTGCCGAGTGTGAGGTGCAAGGCACGGCTGTATGTGCCCATCGCTGCGCTCTTGATCTGTGTCTGTGGACAAGCGCAGCTCATCCGGTCGAAGTGTCAGAAGAGGCATGACTAACCGCCAGCTGTGGTTCATGTGTAGATGAGCGTTCCTTGAAGAGGGATGTATAATGCGCAAGCAGAGAAGCGACCTGGGGGAAAGAGCGGAGGAGGTGGGATTCGAACCCACGAAGGCTATTCACCTTACACGATTTCCAGTCGTGCTCACTAGGCCACTATGAGACTCCTCCAGCACGGCGGAGAGAGTGGGATTCGAACCCACGAGGGCTATTCACCCTACCGCTTTTCGAGAGCGGCACATTCGACCACTCTGACATCTCTCCGTTGCGCAGTATAGCATATTAGAGGGGTCATGACAATAGTTGCTATGCCCCCTCATTGAGTTCGCCCTGTTCATAGAGCCAGCGCGCAAACTGCATGCGGGCGTCGTCCGCCAGGCGTTGTTGCATCTCGGTATTAGTATAGAGGTGTTCGCGCAAATCGAGCAGTTGGAGCGCCTCATCCAACATAAAACCAGCGTCAATCAAGTAATCCAGCAGCATTTGTTCCTTTGCTTTATTTCCAACCGGGCTCTTTATCTGCGCATGTTGAGTGCGCCGTTCATTTTGTTCGGATGGTTGTGGGGCGTTCTTCATAGCACATCTCCTTAACGTTAGAACCTCTTTGCCTGACGAGCTTGTTGTACTCGCTTCTACTGCTCTCTATCGGTCTGCCGTACAGGTTCTGTAGGGACATAAGGAAATATCAGGACTTCTAGCAAGCAAACAAGCGACCAATGTCAATAGCAGGAAAAGCCCTATCTGGCTACACTCTAAATAGATGAGGAGATAAGGAAGGAGTAATTCAGGAAGGAACCTCGCAGGAAGGTATTCCTATGAGTGTTTCAGCCCCTATTGGTGATCTCTGGATGGAGTTTGTGAGGACACGCCGTCCGGAGTTACGCGACGAATTGATTATCGCATATACACCACTGGTGCGAAGTGTCGTAAGCCGGTTAGGCATCCCATCAACCAGTTTATTAGATCAAGATGACCTGGTAAGTTACGGCGTAATTGGACTGATCAACGCCATTGATCGCTTTGACCCATCGCGAGGGATACGCTTTGAAACATTTGCAGTAGTGCGTATTCGCGGCGCGGTCATCGACCAGTTGCGCACACTCAACTGGCTGCCGCGTTCCGCCGTGACACGAGTCCGCCAGGTTGAAGGTGCGTTGGCTGCACTTGAACAACGGCTGGGGCGGCCCGCGAAGGTGGAAGAAGTCGCGGCGGAATTGCATATCTCAACCGACCGCTGTCTCCAGACGTTGCAGGAAGCCAGCACGATGCTACTTTCGCTCGACGCGCCTGTAGGCTCTCTATCACAGGAAGAAAGTGTTACTTCACTGGCCGATCTACTTGAGGATGTGGGAACGCCGGGTCCGGCTGAACAGGTAGAGCAACAGGAGCAAATTGCGTTCCTAGGTCATGTACTGGACGCGTTGCCGCCGCGTGAACGCCTGTTGCTCTCCCTTTATTATCAAGAAGAACTGACGATGAAGGAAATCAGTGAAATAATGCGAGTGTCTGAATCGCGTGTCTGCCAGCTGCATATGCAGGCGATTTTACGGCTGCGCACGGCGATGAATGTTCGCCAGCCGAAAAAGCCACAGTACGCGCGTGTTGTTGCTGACATCGGGAAAGGTGACAAAGGTGTGAGGGAGATGCGACAGCAAGTTGGCCAGCCGGCATATCCAAATAGACATACGCATGTATCGTTGATATAAAAGGAAGGATGTTACCATGCTCGTATTGAGGCGAAAAGTTGGTGAAAGTATTATACTTGATGGGGTCATCAGCGTATCGGTGCTGGCTGTTGAAGGTGAACGTGTGAAGATCGGGATTTCCGCACCTTTAGAGGTAACGATTGTGCGTGAGGAACTGCTTAAAGGAAATGTGCCGAGCCTGCCAAAGCGGAATGAGCCAGCCGTGCAATATTAATATGAGCAAGCACATCCACGCTGCCCTCTAAAAGGGCAGCGTGGATGTGCTTGCTCATGATATCGTTATTCAGCCGGGACTTCGGCCTTATGGCCGTTGGTTGGTTCGAGTACCTCTGGCTCCTGGGGCGATTTGACCACTTCTTCTTGAATGAAGGCTTCGGTCATTTCACGCGCGATATCATCGTGGTGCTGGATGGGTGGAGACTTCATCAGGTACGCGCTCGGTCCTTCCAGCGTGCCGCTGATACCGCGATCCATTGCCAGTTTCACCATGCGTACTGCGTCGATCACCACACCTGCTGAGTTGGGTGAATCCCATACCTCCAGCTTCAGCTCTACGTTCAAAGGCACATCGCCAAAGGTGCGCCCTTCCAGGCGGATGTAGGCCCATTTGCGGTCAGACAGCCACTCCACGTAGTCTGATGGCCCGATATGCACATTCTTCTCGCCCAGTTCGTAGTCCAACTGGCTCGTCACCGCGTTGGTCTTGCTGATCTTCTTCGACTCCAGGCGCTCGCGCTCCAGCATGTTGTAGAAGTCGGTATTGCCGCCGACGTTCAGCTGCATCGTGCGTTCCAGGCGCACACCACGCTCGCGGAAGAGGCGCGCCAGCATGCGGTGCACAATCGTGGCTCCCACCTGGCTCTTGATATCGTCGCCGATCATCGGCAAGTTGGCTTCTTTGAAGCGCTCCTGCCAGTAATGTTCGCGCGCGATAAACACCGGAATACAATTCACAAAACCTACCCTGGCCTGGAGGATCTGCTCGACGTACCATTTCGTCGCCGTCTCAGAGCCAACGGGCAGGTAGTTAATCACCACATCGGTACCGGTATCCTGGATGATTTTCACGATATCATCGGTTGATGCACTCGATTTAGTGATGATGCGCGAGAGGTATTTGCCGAGACCATCATGTGTCATGCCGCGATACACTTTCGCGCCGAGATGCGGTACATCAGAGAACTTATAGGTATTATTGGGGGCCGCGAAGATCGCCTCACTCAGGTCCTTCCCCACTTTATTTTGATCAATATCAATAGCGGCGGAGAACTCGATATCGCGAATATGATAGCCGCCGAGATTCACATGCATCAAGCCTGGGACAAAATCGTCGGGCTGAGCATTCCGGTAGTACTGTACACCCTGCACCAGCGAACTGGCACAGTTGCCAACGCCTACAACAGCTACACGCACTTTCTTACTATTTGACATCTGGTTGTTCCTTTCTTACAATGCCTATCTATCCAGTGAACGCTTATCCCTAGACATAGGTTGTACTTGCATATCTAACTATACTCCGAACTGACGCTTGATTGCTATAAGATTACTTACAAATTCCTGGTGAGAAAGGTAACAGATTGAACATCAAGTGGGCATTGATGCAGTTGTGATGAGTAAACGCTCACACTAACTGAAATTGGAGGAAAGTCTTATTGCCTGTTTGTTGTGAACAGGGTTGCACGTCCCTTTCGTCATAGCCCATTTTTACTGGTAGCTATGCAGGAAAATGCAACAACCGTTACAATAGATGAGAGAGAAGATGCAGAAGGGCACGAATATCACGTCTTTCGAGGCATATAAGCTTAACAATATCATAGCAAGACGGTTGAGTAAATATAACAAAGCTAGTAATATTGTAACCGCATCTTCACTTCTTGATAACGTCGTTCGCCCATTGAAGATGATATGCTCACTATCGCTATGAACAACCTGTGTATAAAACGCCGGTGTTGTATAGAGAAACAATGTAGTTCTTCTTTTACAAGGTAATGCGTGTAAAAGCAATAGGTAAGTAAAACGCAGGCTGGTTCACCTTCGATGAGTTATAGGCGAACTGAAACACGAACCAGTCAGTGATGAAAACACAAACGTATCTGGAAAGGCAAATGTTCATGAATCGGAGAAAAAAGGTGCTGGTGATTGGCCTTGATTGCGCTCCGCCCGAACTCGTGTTTGAACAGTGGCGCGATGAACTGCCAAACTTCAAACGCGTCATGGATCACGGTGCCTGGGGCAAACTCGAGAGTTGCATCCCCGCCATCACCGTCCCCGCGTGGAGTTCGATGATGTCCAGCAAGGACCCTGGCACGTTGGGGTTTTATGGCTTTCGCAATCGTGGCGATTATTCGTATGAGAAAAATACGCTGGCCAATTCCAATTCCGTCAAAACTGATCGCGTGTGGGATGTGCTGTCGCGAGCAGGCAAAAAAGTGATTACGGTGGGTGTCCCGCAGACCTATCCCCCCAAACCGGTCAATGGTATCCAGGTGGGATGCTTCCTGACTCCCTCGACCAAGAATCCCGAACGACCCTATACCTACCCCGCGTCTGTCATGCAGGAAATCGAGTCCATCGTTGGTGAGTACCTGGTGGACGTACCCAACTTCCGTACGGATGATAAGGATTACCTGCTGCGCCAGATTTACAGTATGACCGAAAAGCGTTTGAAGCTGGTCAAAAAGTGGATCGCGGAAAAGGATTGGGATTTCTTCATGTTCGTGGAGATGGGAACCGACCGTATCCATCACGGCTTGTGGAAGTATCACGATCCCACTCATCATAAATATGAAGTGCACCCGGTCTTCAACGAGAGTATCCATAATTATTATCGCTACCTGGACAACGAGATCGGTCAGATTCTCGACCTGGTGGATGAAAACACGACGGTGTTCATCGTGTCCGATCACGGCGCGAAGAAGATGGATGGCGGCATCTGTGTCAATGAGTGGCTGATTCAGGAAGGCTATCTGACCCTCAAATCGATGCCCAGCAGCCTCACCGCCATTGATAAATGCGAGATTGACTGGAGCAAGACCCGGGTCTGGGGCGATGGCGGCTATTATGCGCGCATCTTCTTGAACATCGAGGGCCGCGAGCCGCAGGGTATCGTCAAGCCCGGCGAGGTTGAAGCGCTGCGCGACGAACTCAAAGCCAAATTTGAGGCAATCGTCGACCCGCATGGCGTTCATATTGGTACAACGGTCTACAAGCCCAGGGAAATCTATCACGAAGTCAACGGAGTTCCACCTGACCTGATTGTGTACTTTGGTGATCTCTTCTGGAGGTCCGTCGGGACGGTCGGGCATGGGTCCATCTACACCTTTGAGAATGACACCGGCCCGGACGACTGCAACCACGCCCAGTTCGGCATTGTGATCAAACATGATCCGCAGGTTGACGAAGGCCCCGGCGGGCGCGAGTTGAGCGGCTTGCAGTTGATGGATATGGCTCCGACGATTCTGAAACAACTGGATGTGCCTGTCCCCGCCGATATGCAGGGCAGGGCATTCTAAGAGATACGGACAGAGGCCATATGCGCTGAGGCGCGTCGCCTGGTCCTGACTACATCGAAGATTATCGAACAATTTGGAGGAAGAAATACAACATGGCAACTACTGGTTTTACTCTCTGGTTTACAGG
>WNGQ01007311.1_pt1 | contig 15061 bp, 15 predicted proteins | sample 5407661 | NCBI WGS metagenome assembly WNGQ01 (sample SAMN13153382, study PRJNA577476) | soil metagenome | isolation source: 60 cm soil or saprolite under Garry oak tree replicate 2 | place: USA:California | collected 2016-06-15 | reverse complement strand
CTGCATCTCGTTGATTTTCGAGATTTCAGCGCGATGGAGCAATTGGGCAAGCCCTGTACTACCTGACCTGCTTCGATCCTTCGTCTCCAATCACGCTAGTGACAGAACTCGAGCGATAAAAACCGTTCGGAGGGTTCGGCGAACCGAGAGGCGTACTCTGGCATGCGTAAGGGACAAGGTTCGAACACGGCCTATGAAAGTGCATCAACGATTGCAATCGGCAAACCTGCGAAGAGAAGATTATCGGCTAAATTGCGACTCGATGAGATCCCGTGTCCCCTGGTCGGGCCCGTCTGTCTTCCAAAGCGTAACCGCGTACTGCTTTCCGTCAGTCCCGACGAGGCGCAGGTCTATCCAGGATTGCCGTCGACCGAAACTCCTCTTTTTCACAACACGGAAATCCTTCGGGCGAAGCTCACAATACTGTCGAACTCCAAGAGACTTGAGTTTCTTGAGTCGAACCTCTTTTGCCGCGGCAGTCGGAAGGCCTAAAGGCGTCAGCTCTCCTTTGAGTTCTCTCCAGGTATCGATATCACGCACCAAGACGAGTCTCTTGGTTGTCACGAACAGTTTGCTCGAGGCTCGCCCACCAAACCCCGCGAAGATTATTTTGGGAAGGAACCGGCGCCAGGGTGAACAAACCTCGGCATCCCAACCAGTCGCTACCCTGAGCAGATCTTCGTCGGATTTCGTGATGAGCCCACCCGTATCCGAGTATATCCTCCCCAAGCCATCTTGATCACCCACGCGGACCATCAGATGTGCCTTCTCTCCTGATTCCATGTTAGGGCACCAGCAATAGCGTCGGGGTCGGAGGATCAAGCCCGTTGCTAAACCTGGCAGCATCGGCGAGAAAATTCAAGAGTTGGATTAGGGCGTCCTCGGCGACGTCCGAGGGTATTTCGCTGCCGAACACATATTCGAAAAGGAATGTGACCGTACTGCCTGGGGTGCTGACGATTTTGAGGGCGAGAGGGTCCGGCATGATCCCAAGGAGGGCCTCGGCTCCAACAGTTATCGTTAGGCCGAGTTGCCAACCAAGCATCGCAGCGGCTCCATACAGAGGGACGACCGCGATGACCGTGTCTACGACAGTGGTCCCTGCACTTTCGTAATGTGAGAGCCTCTTGATTGGGTTGTCGGTTTGACTAGCTTGGAAGACTTCATAAGATGCCAGGATTCCACCGACAGCGATTGCCGCAGCAACTCCCAACCTAATCTTGATTCCGACCCCGAAAATTCGACCCTTGAAAAGTCCTCTGACAAGCACGGCGTCTGACCTGACGATCCCGAACACTGCCGTTGCCCCAGCAAGGGCGTAAACTGTTCCCTTGATGACGTCACCGTCGCGGAAAGCCAAGACTGCTTGGCTTCCGAAGATCACGAGGGTTGCCCCAACCGCCGCCCCTCGCAGGGCCGACCGCAGCTGGACGTACTTCACGCCCGTCAGGAGTCTCGAGTCGTCCAGATTGTCGACGATCTCGCCGCGAATCTCCAGCTCGACGACGCGGACCTCCGTGAGCGCTACGCCCGGTATCTCAGGATGAGGCACTCGCAGTTTTACCGTCTCCACGGCCGTTTCCCCTATCACGTAGTACGGCTGGTCCGTCTCTAGATTCGTTAGCTTCGCAACCGTGAACGTGGATCGGCCGAAGGACATCTCCTCCAACGTGCCCGAAGGGACGTTCAACACCGGGAAGAGCATGTTCGCCGTGAGCTGACTCGTGATGGAAATGCCCTGCCGGATCATCTTGAAGACCTTGACGGCAACGCCGAAGCCGTCCGCGGAGGTTCGGACCCACGCGTCTTCGGGAGCCCATGTGATTGCGTCCTGAAAGGATGCAATCTCCTCGATGGAGTCACCAATCATGTAGACGGCATCTGCGGAGGCGGGTGCCTCGGAATCAAAGGAGTCTCCCATTCGGTACACGTACACAGAGAACGGGCCGAACGAGTAAAATCCGGTGACAAGCGTCTCCGTCGAATCCGGCAAGGCGGCTTCGAGCGCCGGCATGTCGGTAGCAAGCCGCCCAACGACCAACTCCGCGGACTCCTGAACTCGAACGATGCTGGCCGCGACGGTCACGTCCGTGACGTTCAGGGCAGCCTTCGCGACGGAGAACCCGTCGCTTGTGAGCCAAATCGGAGTAAGGACGAGCGTGGCCGTCGGCACTCCATCGACCGGGGTCGTGTTCTCCTCCGTCGCGACTTCCGTCGGTACCCGGAGCTGGAACTCATACGCGTGGTCGTCGATCGCGGCGCCCACGGCGAGGTTCTGGTAGAACGGGGGCGCCGCGAGGAAGTCGGTCCCTCGGAAGAGCGAGTACACGAAGGCCGGCACGGTGGTCGTCCCGTCCTCCGTCTCGGCGCCGCGGTCCCCCTCCGGCCGGATGGAGAACTGCACGATGACGCCTTGCGGCTTCGAGAGGCGGATCGGGATCTCGGTGGAGGCGTGATAGAACAGCCCGCCTGCGTCATCGCGTATGGGCACCTCCGCGACGTTCACGAAGTCGACGTCCGAGGCACGGCTGTCGTGGGTGTATTCGAACCGATACTGGCGTGGCTCCCAGAAATCGCAGTTGCCGTAGCTCATGGTCGCAGGGCCCCAGCCCTCCTGGCCCAGGTCCTCCGCGGCCGTCGCGGTGAAGTTCGTCTCGCCGCCTTCGACCAGAACGTGATTGATCGTCGCGAGGACGTTCTCGATGGAGTCGTTGCTGCTCCGCGTCGCGTCGGCCGTGTGGTCGGAGAGGTACACGCAGGCGTCCGCGTCGATGTTGTACGTCCAGATCGTCGCGGAGACGGCGTGGACGCCGAGTGCATGGAACCGCTGCGTGAATCGCACGAGACCCGGTTCGAACGCGCTCCTCCACGGCGGGCCCCAGAGCTCCGTCGGCGAGAGATCGAGTCCGTCGACGACCCCGTCGCCGTCCGTATCGGAGAGGAGGGGGTTGGTAGGCCTCCGGTTGAGGCCCGTAATCTCGTCGAAATCGGCGAGGCCGTCGCGGTCCGTATCCGGATCCGAGGGATCGGTGAGGAATCCAACGTTCGATACCCCGTCCCACTCTTCGTCGTCCCAGAGACCATCCGCGTCGGTGTCGGGTGAAATGGGGGATGTGACGACCGACCGTTCGACTGCAAGGCCGTCGATTTCCGCTCGGAACTCGCGGGGGGTCACCTCGGCGAAGTCGGAGAGCGTGTCCTCGTCCGTGTCCGTCAGGGTGGGATCGGATCCGTGAACCAGGCGCTCCGGACCATCGAGGAGACCATCCTGATCCGTGTCGGGGTCGAGCGGATCGGAGGGGCGCATCCCCTCGCCCGGGAGGAGCTCGAGGCCGTCCGGGAGCCCGTCGTCGTCCGTGTCGAAGTCGAACGGGTCCGTGCGGATCGTCCGGTCATACGCGGCGCCGTCGATGACGAAATGCACCGTGCGCGCAGCGATTTCGTCGCCGTCCGCTAGGAGGTCGCCGTCGACATCCGTCAACACGGGGAGCGTGTGGGTCGTCGATCGCTCCACGCCGTCCGGGATGCCGTCATGATCCGTATCGGCTATTCCAGGGGACGTCCGGAAAGCGAGGAGAATCGATGCGCTCGCAATTCGGCCGCCCTCCGCGCCATGGTTGTGGACGATGACGTGCCACGACCGGACGCCCGACAAATCTCCCGCAGCCAAGCCGGAACCGACGAGCCCGTCCGATTCCGTGAGGCTCCGGGGCCGAAGGAGGTCGAGGACGAGGTGGACTCCGGTGTCCGTCGGGCTGACCGCCGGACGCCACGGCACGCGGAACGAGTCGGAGACTTCCAGGACGCCTCCGTGGGACAAGGGCACCGTTCGACCGAGAGGATCGACGGTGAGGGTCGGAAGGTCGCCTGCGCTCGTCCCACCGGCGAGGTTGCACGCCGACGAACATGGGGGTGGTGGCGCGGTGTCCTTGTTGCTCACCGCCGCCGAGAACGACTGAACGACTTCGTTGCCCGCGCGGTCTCGCGCCCGGACTTCGAACGTGTGGACGGCATTGGAAAGATCGAGGGTGTCGTAGGCGAAGGTGTACGGCTCCTCGTCGCGACGCCGCCGCCTCCAGCACGAGGAGGCCGCTCAACGTGTCGCCCACCGCCCCACGCAACGAAAGTTCCGGAGGCGTCCGGTCGACGAAGACCGTAATCAGCGGGGAGAAGCGTGCGACGAACTCCCCGCCCTCGTGGGCCTGCGCGATCACGTAGAGGCGGTGCGCCCCTTCGGCCCATTCGTCGTTGTTCCATGACAGCACGAAGGACCCGGAGGAGTCCCCCTCGGTGCCGGCAATCCAGACATCGTCCACCTGGAGTTGGACGAGCGGGTCGGGACGCCACGCCTTCCCCCGGACCTCGACCGTGCCCCGGACCGCAGCCCCGTCGGACGGGAGGAGGATCGCCGCTCCGCGAACGTTGAATCCCGGATCCCAGAGGAGCTGCGCCTCCGGACCGTCGTCGGCGACGAATGCGACGTCCACGGACAGGTCCTGCGGGTTGGGGTGGTCGATCCGCACGTCGACCGCGGCCGACGCGAACACGCCCGCTGCGGGCGGCGCCTCGATCTCGATCGTCGAGGAATTCCCCGGGCCGAGTTCCACGGCTCCAAGGGCGGGCGACGCGCGCGCCACATACACTCTCGCCTCCTCCTCGATGTCTCCGAGGCCGTCTCCATCGCCGTCCCGCGAGCCCGTGTCGAGGAGGAAATCATCGAAGTACAGAGAGTACCAGGCCCCGGTGAGCCCCGCCGCGCAGAGAAAGCCCACGGAGACCTTCACAAATTCCGCCGAGGCCCAGGGCGCGGAGGGAAAGTCCGCGGCCGGACTACGGCGGATGTCGGTCCATGCCGCTAACCCGGAAGGAGACGACAGGACCACATCCGAGACGGTCGGCGCACATCGGCCCGCGTTCCGACTCGCCTGGTACGCGGTGATGTACCGTACGCCGCCGACGCGTCGGTGGCCGCCGTCGAGGAAATCCAACGACACACCAGCGGCATACGCGTCCCACGGCGACCCCTGGAGATCCTGAAGGCGGTCGTACAGCACGGAAAGTCGCAGCTCCGTGATCGGCGTGTGGCGGGTCGGGAACACTGCGTAGCCGTACGCGGACCCGAAGTCGCGGACGGTCCATCCGCGGATCTCAACATGGTAGGATCGGCTTCCGGACCTCGCGAACGCCGACGAATAGCCCGCGGACGCGCGATCGCCGAGATGGAAATGCGTGAAGGGCAGCCAGTTGTCGTCCTCGAAGTCGTCGATGAGCGCCAGAGCCAGGCCGGAACCGCCGAGCATGAGCCCGGCGAAGCCGATCGCTACGACGAATCTCCAAGAGCCGCGCACGGTCCCTCCCCCGAAAGCACAGGGGCCGCGACCCCCACGCTCCCTCCGCGCCGGACATCGAGTCCCTGGCTATTTCAAGGTGACCCTCCAATGTAGCATCTCGTCCGGTTGAGTTGTCGGGCCTCAGACACTCGGCGCGTCCCTTCCGGAATTCCGATAGGAATAGCGATATGCACAAGAGATATAACGGTGTAATACTTCGGACGGCCCGGAGCGAAGAGCGATGGCGGCATACGCGCATCCCGAAGTGTTGGTCGACACGAGCTGGGTGAAGGGGAACATTGGCAGTGAGACCGTGCGAATCGTCGAGGTGGACTACGACCCGACGTCGAACTACAACCTGGGGCACATCCCGGGGTCGGTCCTGATCGACTGGAAGAAGGACATCAACGATCCCGTTCGGCGGGACATCGCCTCGAAGGAAGGCCTCGAGGCTCTCTTCGGCCGTCTCGGCATCTCGAACGACCATCAGATCGTGCTGTACGGCGACTTCAACAACTGGTTCGCGGCGTTCGCGTTTTGGGTGTTCAAGTATTACGGCGTCGACAACGTCGTCCTCCTGAACGGCGGCCGGAAGAAATGGATCGAGCAGGACCTGCCCGTGACGAAGGACGTGCCGTCGTTCCCGGCGACGACCTTCACGGCGAAGGAACCGGACGAAACGCTGCGGGTCTACCTCGCATACGTCCGGGAGGCATACAAGCAGGCGGGGAAGGTCCTCGTCGACGTGCGCGGACCGAAGGAGTTCAGTGGCGAGATCCTCGCGCCGCCGGAGTATCCGACGGAACATGCGCAGCGCGGCGGGCACATCCCCGGGGCGAAGAACATCCCTTGGGCGCAGGCCGTCAACGAGGACGGGACGTTCAAGACGCCGGAGGAGCTCAAGGCGCTCTACGAGCCGAAGGGCGTGACGCCGGACAAGGAGGTCATCGCGTACTGCCGGATCGGCGAGCGGTCGTCGCACACGTGGTTCGTCCTGAAGTACCTCCTCGGCTACCCGGACGTCCGGAACTACGACGGCTCGTGGACGGAGTGGGGCAACCTCGTGCGGACGCCGATCGAGAAGCCGTGAGAAGCGGCCGCGAGTGTCTTACCATCCACACGAGTCGCCTAGGCCACGGTTTCCCGAGGTCGACAATCCCTAGGAATTCCGTTTCCCGTGCGTACACTTAAGTACGTGAGAGCACGTACGATTCGGACGATGACGAATCTTACCCTCAGCGTCCCCGACGATCTCTACGAAGAAATGAAGAAACATCCCGAAATCCGTTGGAGCGAGGTGGCTCGCCAAGCGCTCGCGAAGAAGCTCGAGGACCTGCGCCGGCTTGACGCCTTGCTTCGCGGCAGCAGGCTCACGGAGCGAGACGTGGAGGACGTCGCCGATTCGGTGAAGCAGGGCGTGTGGAAGAAGCACCGAAGGAGCAGGACCACGGGGTCTAGGTGACGGGCCTGTTCAAAATGCTTTCCGCGTGGTGTTGTTCTGAAAACCGTCAAAGATGGGCTACGCGTAGATGCTTGGCATTCTTCCGCGACAGAGACCAAAGGAAGGCGGGATGTTGGTGCCTGAGGTTTCTGGACAAGAATTCACGCAACTTGGGGCCCTCGGCACTGAAGTCGCGCCGAGATGGCCCGGCGTTTTGGATGCCTCTCCAGGCAGACTTGTCATGTTCATGCCAGCGCGCAAATATACTCACCCAGCACTGGTTGCGGGAGTCTCAATCGGCACCGGTTACCTTGTCCTCGCCGCCTATCTGCTTAGTGTGATCGGCCTGAACCAGTATCTTTTGTTAGGTTTGTTAGCAGGCGGGTTCGCCCTGGCGTACATCGTTGGCTACATGGGAGATACGATGTTCAACAACGCGTTCATACGCGCCACCGTCAGGCATCCAAAGGTCGTTCTTTCAATCGACCTGCTCTCGACGAATGGTCAGAGAATCCATGCCTGGTACAGATTTCCAATTCGAGTAGCAGGAGAAGGCACGTACTCTCGGGAGGCTTCACACCTATGGATTCATGCGGACCTGAGAAAAATTAACGCAATCATTGGATTCATGGCTTGAAAGCACGACGCATCGCCTATGGTGGAATCGAGGAACGACCGTGCACACGTGGTTCGTCCTGAAGTACCTCCTCGGATACCCGGACGTCCGGAACTACGACGGCTCGTGGACGGAGTGGGGGAACCTCGTGCGGACGCCGATCGAGAAGTGAGGATCAACCTAGTACCCCTCGACGGTCAGACCCACCGCCTGGGAGATGTCCGTGAGGTCTCGATCCCTCGTGACGAGCGTGTGCCCTCCTTGAATCACGATTCCCGCGATCATCGTATCGAGGTGGCCCTTCGACCTTCCGAGCCGCATGAGCTCGGCCCGAATCTCCGCGGCCTTCACCGAAGAGCTTTCGTCGAACGGCAGGACGGTGAGGCGGGAGGCGAAGGCGCGGAAGGCAGCCGCCTCCGAACGGGACCGCGCGAAGAGGAGGCCCGCGGTAATCTCGTAGAGGACGGGAGCCGTGAGGAACCGGGTGTCGCCGCGCGCCTCGATCTCCTTCGCCTTCGCGACGGCGAGCCGGTCCGATCGGAGAAGGTCGATGATGAAGTTCGTGTCGAAGGTGATCCCCACGGGCTCACCGTCGAATTGGGGGCCGGAGCTTCTGGGCCTCGATATCCTCCTCGCGCATTCGGGCAATCGCCTCGACGAGCTGATCCACGGACTTGCGATCGAACAGCCCCCGGAGGTCTAGCAGGGACGGCTCGCGGCCTCCCAAGATGCGGTTGACCACGTCGGAGAAACTCTCCCCGGGTCGTTTCGCCGCTTTGAGCTTCACGTACGCGGAATCTTCGAGGGAAATGGTCTTCGTACCCATGCACCTGTGCATGTGTATCTGTGTATATAACTCTGTCGCGGACAAGCCTCCCCGGGTGACACGGCCGGGTGGGCACTATCACCACCGCCCGGATCGGCGGGCGGTCGTCGCACACGTGGTTCGTCCTGAAGTACCTCATCGGCTACCCGGACGTCCGGAACTACGACGGCTCGTGGACGAAGTGGGGGAACCTCGTGCGGACGCCGATCGAGAAGTGAGCCCCGCTCGAACCCGAAGGACTCCAAGGCGCGGGTCCCCGGGCCGTCTCCCCTTGTGGGTTCGGCCGCCCCCCGTCGAGCGCACACGTGCGGCCACGGGGCCGCTACACGGGTTGCTCGAGGTCCTCTGCCTTGAATCCGGAGAGTTCGTTCGTGGGCACTCCGAGCGGCTTCCGTCCCGCCATGGCGCCCCCGTTCTTCGGCGGCGCGAAACGGTACGCTGCGGGACGTCCCAATCGGGTCCTTCGAGTCGCCTCCACACATCCGTTCTCGAAGAGGTAGTCCATCATGCGCTGGTGGCCCTCTCCGGACATGTCGGGGAACCGCCCGTACACCAATTTGGATAACTCAAACGTGGAGAATTCCCTCCCCGCGAGGTCCCGGGCGAATTCGAACGCGTCGTAGGCGTCATAGGGATCAAAAGGCCGGTACCGATTCGACCGTGTGTGAGCGGCGTTCTCACCGATGAACGCATCGGCTCGCGCGACTCTCTCCTGGAGAGTGAGGAACTTTTTCACCCTCGGATCGCTGCGGAGTTGTTCGAGCTCCGCTGTCCAAGTCTCGTGCTCAGATTGGATAACCTTATCGAGATTCTTCGGCAACAGCATAGACGAGTCCCATCCCTGCTTTTACCGGGCATGTCGGTAGGCATATTTAATAATGCCTATGCACTAGATGCCTGTTGCCTATCCCCTATGTGATATGCACTATGAAACTTATTTAGCTCACCGCAATTCCGGAGCGAGGCGGGTTCCTTTTGCATCGAGTGATTACCGTCTTTGGCAAACAGGAGTTCAAGGAAATTGCCGCGTATTGCAGGCGAAAGAGGCTCAGCCTCTATGCCCTTGCGAAGGCGGCGATTCGAGAATACATCCTGCAGCATCCCTGAGCCCGCCATCGTGACCGCGGGCTTCGCTTCCTCTTGCTTCGGAGAGCCGGAAGGAGGATCCCGGTCGATTCGTTGAGGGCGGCCATGGCGAGACCGCTCGAGAGTGTCGCTTGGTGGGCCCCCGACGGCTCTCGATGAATCCTTCCTCGTGGAAGCACGTAACGTTAAGTCCCCTCCACGATTCCTACCGCCGGTGATCCGTTGGACCGGAAGGCGAGTGCACAATGGACGGGCGGCCTGAGAGATGGGAAAGGCACGGTATCGACGACGAGCGGCGCCTTGAAAGGCGTTCCTTACAGCTTCGCGATGCGCTTCGGAGACACGCCCGGGACGAACCCGGAGGAACTCGTCGCCGCCGCGCACGCCGGCTGCTTCTCGATGGCCCTCTCCGGCGAACTCGAGAAGCTCGGGTATCGCCCGGAACGCATCGACACGAAGGCGACCCTGAACTTCGACAAGACCGACGCGGGCTGGACGGTGAAGTCCATCCACCTCGACGTCGCCGCGAAGGTCCCCGGCGCGGACCCCGCGAAGTTCCAGGCCGCGGCGGAGGCCGCGGAGAAGGGGTGTCCGATCTCGCGCCTGTTGCGGACGGACATCACGATGTCGGCGAAGCTCATCTGAGTCCGCGCGCGATCCGAGTGGCCCTGTTCATCCGCCCGCACGCTGGGTTGTGAGCCACCGAAGGACCGGATCCCAAACCTCGGGGAATGTGTCCCGCTTCGCCCCGCGTGGCTCGAACGAGTGGCCTGCGTTCGGGACCACGACGAGCTCGTGCGGCGCGGGCAACCTCGTCAGGTCCTCGCAAAGGCGGCCGAGATCGCAGAACGGATCGCTATCCCCTTGCACGAACAGCGTGGGCTTGACGAGCAGGGGCCACTCCGGCGGGTTGCGGACCTCCGGACGGAACCGGGGATGCAGCGGATAGCCGAGGGCGATTACACCGGACACGTTAGGATCGCTCGACGCCCGGGCGCAGACGCGCGCGCCCATCGACGCCCCCGCGACGAAGATCGGTCCGGCGGGCAGCTCGCCCCGGAGGAACCGGATCGCGCCTCGAAGGTCCCCCTCCTCGCGCGACAAGTCCCGGGACGCCCTCGTGCCCTCTTCCACGTACCGGAAGTTCATCCGCAACGCGAGGAGTCCGGCGTCCGCCACGGCCCGTGCGACGCGCGTCACGAGACGATTCTGCATGTCGCCCGAACGGCCGTGCGTGACGACGAACCCTCCAAGGCGTGTCCCGGCGGGTCGATGCACTATGCCGCTCACCTCCCCCGCTCCGTCGGCCGAGAGGAACTGCACCACGACTTCCTCGATTCCCGCCACGGCGTGAGGATACGCAAAGAATCGCATCAAGCTACGCGCATCGAAGTCGGCTGCACACCGCCGACGGCTCGCAGCGGAGCTCCCCGCCCAGGGGCCCCGCGAGACCTCGGCCACGCTGATTCGCCGGGATTTGCCTTCGAGAGGGGCGCGCCTAGAACGTCCCGGAAGCGGTGACGATGTCCTGTTGGCTAATCGTCGTGGGCACGAACTCGAACCCGAACCACCACGTCACAGACTGCCGGTTGTTCGTGTCCGTCCAGACGGCGTGGAACGCGTTGTCGGAGCCCACCGCCAAGCTCGTGTAGTCGCCGATGAACCCGCCCCCGAATCCGTGGCGCGAGTTGATGGGGTTGGTGGTCACGGTCCGCGTCATGGCCGTCGTCAGATCTGTCACGACGTAGTCGAGCCGAGCGTTGTGCACGTAGTTCCCAAGCGCGAGGCAGTTGATCCGTCCGACCGCGGTCGGGCTCGCGGGCGTCTTGCACGTCTGCCACGGCGAGACGACGTCGGCCGCATACGCGGACATGTACACGTTGCCTGATGGCGTGACGCCGACCGCGGGCCAGAACGAATCGACGCGGCGCGCGGCGGGCGCTCCGAGAGTGCTCCCGTCCGGCTGCGTGACGGGGTAGCCGGTCGCGGTGCGCATCGATCCATCAAGCGTCGACAGGATCGGCACGGGCGTGCTCCACGTCGCGCCGCCGTCGGTCGACTGGCTCCACACCGCGGACGAATGGCAGTTCGTGTAGACGGACGCGGTGCCGGAATAGAAGTACGCGCACACCGGGTCGGCGCCATACGTCGCCGCGTCGTTCTTGACCTCCGAGGACCACGCTGCGTAAAGGGTCCCATCGGGCGCGATATCGGCCGCCGGGAAGCTGTTCACGCGGAAGACCGTGTTGAAGGGAGGGATGATGTCGACGACGGGAGCCACCTCGACGGGGCTGCTCCAGGTGACGCCTCCGTCCCCGGACTTCGCCATCCAGATGCCGTTGAACGTCGCCAACCGTGTGGAGCCCTCCCAGAAGACGTACACGGTGCCGTCCGATCCGACCACCACGCGCGACCCTTGGTCGTAGAGGACGTTCCCGACGATGAGCTGCGGATCGCTGAACGTCGAGCCTCCGTCGCTCGAGAACGCGAACATGATCGGGCCCTGGACGTACCGTCCGTTGTGCGGGTTGAAGATGAACCGCGTCCAGCTGACGTACACGCGGTCGAGGAACGGACTCCCCGCATGCGTGTCCACGCCGATCCACTCCTTGTCGTTCAGGATCGAGGGGGCGGTCGTCTGCCCGATAAACGTTGGCGGACCCCAGGTGAGGACGCCGCTGCCGTCGAACGTACCCTTGTTGACGGCGATCGTGTTCGGCGCAGCGGTCCGGTCGAATCCCAACCCGGCGAAGTAGACGTGGCCCTGGCTGTCAAAGGCCAACGAGGGATCGCCGCCGGCATCGTACTGTCCGCCGGCGAGTCGCTCCACGCCGGGGATCAGGGTGCCTAGGTTCGACGGGTCGCTGGACGTGCAGCACCACGTCGCCCCTCCATCGTTGGAGTAGTACGCGCCGGAATAGGCGTCGCCCAGGGCGCTGCAGGGGGTCCCGCCCACGGTGCAGGTCCAGGTACGGGAGACGTAATCGTTGGACCCGACGACGATATGCATCGGATTGTTCGGGTCGACCGCGATCGCCGGCTCGTTCTGCGGCGCGCCAGCGATGTCGACGTTCACGGTGACGGCCGGAGCCGCCACGGACGTCCCGTCCAGCGGACTCGAGAGCACGTACGTGGGCGTAATCGGCGCCAACGGACCGGGCGCGGCAACCGCATCGCTTGCGTCGGCTTCATCCTCGAGGAACGCGGACACGCGGAGATACAATCCGTCCGTGGCCCGGACCGATGAGACCTTGCCCGCCAACGTGGTGACGTCAAACGTCGGAGCGGATGATCCCGCCGCGGCGAACGTCGGCATGCCGACGGCAATCAACGCGAAGCCCACGACCAGCAACACGACCGGAGCGGTGTATCTCATCGCCTTCCCCCACTGCCTCCGCCCGTATCGGCGAGCGCCCCTTAATCGTGTTGCGGTCGGACGCTCCCGGGCGAACCTTCAAGCGAGCCCGGTCGATGAGTGCCGCGGGCGTTGGGCCATGCGCTACACCTACACAGGCATCGAGGTCAGGGACCTGGACCGATCGATCGCCTTCTATCGGGACGTCCTCGGGATGGACTACCTCGGCCGCCACACGATCGAGGCGACCGGCGGGGAGGTCGCTGCCCTGAGGAGCAAAGGCTCGGAGCACGTGCTCGAGCTCAACTGGTATCCGAACGCGACGTACCGGGAGGGGAGCGAGTTGGATCACCTCGCCTTTGAGTGCGAGGACGTCGAGCGGGAGACGCGCCGCCTCCTCGGCGCGGGCGCAACCCTGGCGAGGCCGGTCGAGGTCCGGCCGAAGTACGTCGTCGCCTTCGTCAAGGATCCGGACGGGATCTGGCTCGAACTCTATCAGGCGCGGACGTGAGCGGGACCACCGCCGCGCCCGTTAAATAGACCTCGCGTGATAGGCCGTGCCACGGGGAATACTCGATGCCTCATTACATCAGCCTTGTGAATTGGACGGAGCAGGGAATCCGAACGGTGAAGGAGTCGACGAAGCGCGTGGACACGGTGAACGCCCTTGCGAGCAAACTGGGAGCGAAGATGGACGTCTTCTACACGATGGGCGAGTACGACATCGTGGCCGTGACGGAGGCGCCGAACGATGACGCGGCGATGCAGCTGCTCCTCGAAATCGGCAAGATCGGGAACGTCCGGACGAAGACGTTGAAGGCGTGGACGGTCGCGGAAGCGACGAAGGTCCTCGCGAAGCTTCAGTGAGCGCCTGAAGGGCGGATTGAACCGTCGCTTGCTGCAGCGAGCGCGTTTCCTGATTTTGAAGCGTAAAGACGGCGCCGTCACTTCGGACGATCCGCCTCTCAGGCCTCGACTCGGCCTGGTGGGCTGCCTACGTGTTCCACGTTGATGTCTGGATCGCGCTGCCGTCGCTCCACAGCAGGTAGAACGTGAAGCTGCTGCCCGACGGAAGGGCGACGCCATTCCCGCTGATGCGGAACTGGTCTCCCGCGCTGATGGTATTCCCGCCGTCGACGTCGATCCAGTAAATCCGGTAGACGGTGCTCCCGACGATGATGCTGACGTACGATCCGCCGGTCGGGGGCATCGCTACCGCCGTTCCGGCGCTTGTTCCAATCTGCAGGTTCGCCTTGTAGTTCGTCGGTGCGACCGCTTGGGACGCGCCCGAGACGATGATCGTCGCGTTCCCCGGGCTCGTGGTGAGGTCGGGCGAACCGAACGTCACGACGGGCTTGTTGCTCCCCGCTGGCGGGGACACCGTAATCGTGCCTACCATCCCGAGGTCCCTGTGGGGAACACACCAGAACTGGATGGGACCGGTCCAATGGAAGAGGACGAGGAAGCTCGTGGTCGCCGACGGGAGAAGGTCGTGGCTGTAGGTGGTCCCGTTCGACGTGTACGTGAACGTGTGGAGCATGGTGTCCTTGTTCGTGACGGAGATCTGGGTGATCGTGTTTACTCGGACGGTGATTTGGGCCGGACTGAATGCGGTGTTCTCCGTCGTGAGGTTCACCCAGGCTTCGGGGGCGAAGTCGAACCCCCCGCCTTGCGGGTTGCTCGCGGCCCGGTTGTACGCAATCCCGCTCGCGATGCCCGCCCCCAGGCACAACGCGGCGACCGCGATCACGAAGAGGCCTTGGGGGCTCCGCAACCCATCGGCGACGCCGAGTTCCGGCAACCCCTTGCGGACATGCAAAAAACCCAACACCCCCGCCGACAAATTCCATGTGAGGACCGGGATTGCGAGGAAGCCCGGTCCAGATGGCCGGATTCGCGAATCCCGCGACGATGAATGGCAGGTACAGGACGAAGAGGTAGGCGTTCGCGATCCCCGCCGCCAGATACGTCCACGACCGCGGCCTCCGGAGATGCAGTCCCGTGAGGACGATCGGAGGAATCAGGAAAGGACCGGCGACGACGAAGGCGGCAGGACTGAATCCAAATGCGACAAGGAGGGCAAGGAGCAGCGTGGCGAACCCGACGACGAGCATGACGGTGTAGAAGTTCCACCGCCGCCCCGACTCTTTGGCGGAGCCGGCCTCATTCCTTTCCATCGTCCCGCTCCCGGCGGGCGGAGTCAGCCGAACCTACTTTTGCGTTTCGGTCGCCCATCGCCGTCCGAACTCACAGCGTGGGTTTTCTCGGTGGGCAAACGTTTTGCGGCGGAGTCCTCTAAGGGCTGGCGTGCGTGCAATTCAATTCGAGGCGGGCGGGGCAGTCAAGCTTGTCCAGCTCCCGAACCCTCAACCCGGGGCCGAGGATGTCGTCGTACAAGTCCTCGCCG
>WNGQ01006494.1_pt1 | contig 15063 bp, 12 predicted proteins | sample 5407661 | NCBI WGS metagenome assembly WNGQ01 (sample SAMN13153382, study PRJNA577476) | soil metagenome | isolation source: 60 cm soil or saprolite under Garry oak tree replicate 2 | place: USA:California | collected 2016-06-15 | reverse complement strand
GCGCAAACCCGATGAGCCGCGAGAACCCGCCAGCTCGCTGAGCGGCCCCACATCCATCGAGTTGTGGGAGCGGCTGCTCGCCTTGGCCGCATCAAGAACGGCTTCGGCCTTGTCGAGCGGCACGGAACCCGATCGCTAGCGGGAGTTTCCGGCCTTCGGGGTTGACCGGCGTGGCATCGGTTGCGGTGCTTGGCTTTCAGCCACGGATGGTGTAGTACCCACATATGCCGTCGATCGTGGGGAAGCGCCGCGGGAAGCACACCTACTACTACCTGGTGGAGTCCGCCCGGGTTGACGGCGAGCCTCGGATTGTGTCCCAGCAGTACCTGGGCACTGCCCAGGAGGTGATGGCGCGGCTGTCCGGTGTGGCGACGGGCGAGCCGGTCCGCAGCCAGCACAAGAAGTTCGGGGACCTGGCGGCGGTGTGGTCGGTGCTGGAGCGGCTGGACGTGGCCGGGGCCATCGACGCGGTGGTGCCGCGCTATGCCAACGCCGGCGCGCCGGTGGGGACCTACATCGCCCTGGCCACTGCGAACCGCATTGTGGACCCGTGCTCGAAGCTGGCGTTCGCCGACTGGTGGGCCACCACCGCCGCGCCCCGCTGGGTCAAGGTGCCAGACGCCGCCTTGGACCACCGCCGGTTCTGGGACGCGATGGACCGCCTCGGCGAGGCGGACCTGCGTGCCATCGAGACCGAGCTGGGCCGGCGGATGGTGGCCGAGTATGGGCTGGACCTGTCCGGGCTGGTGCTGGACATGACCAACTTCGCCACGTTCATCGACTCGGGCAACGACCGGGCGAGCATCGCGCAGCGGGGCAAGGCCAAGCAAAAGCGCACCGACCTGCGGCTGGTCGGGCTGGCCCTGGTCGTCACCCGCGACGGCGGCGTGCCGGTCGTGTCGCACGCCTACCCCGGCGACCGGCCCGACGTCACCCAGTTCAGCGCGGTCATCGACGAGCTCGTGGCGCGGTATCGCGACCTCACCGAGCACGTGGAGTCGTTGACCGTGGTCTACGACGCCGGGCAGAGCTCCCACGACAACCACACCATGGTCGAGGCGTCGGGGATCGGGTTCGTCGGCTCGCTGCCGCCGTCTGACCACCCCGACCTGCTGGCCATCCCCCGGTCCCGCTACAGGCCGGTGGACGCCGACCGGTACCCGGGACTGACCTGTGTGGACACCACCGTCACCGCGCTGGGGGCCACCCGCCGGGCGGTGCTCACCCACTCGCCAACCCTGCACGCCGCCCAGGCACGCGGCCTGGACCAGACCCTCGCCAAGGCCCGCCGCCGCCTCGCCGCACTGCAAGCCAAGCTTGCCCGGGGCAAGACCCGCCGCGACCGCACCGCCGTCGAGCGCGACCTCGCCGCGATCCTCAAGCCCCGCTGGGTGGGCCAGGTCATCACCACCACCCTCACCGGCCAGGCCCCGGCCGAGCTGCGCCTGTCCTGGCGCACCGACACCCGCGCCCGCAACCGCCTGGAAGAGCGCATCTTCGGCAAACGGATCCTGTTCACCAACCGCGACACCTGGCCGGTCGCCGACGTGGTCGCCGGCTACCGCTCCCAGTCGGAGGTCGAGTCGGGGTTCCGGCAGCTCAAAGACCCGCAGGTGGTGTCGTTTAGCCCCATGCACCACTGGACCGACGCCAAGATCCGCGTCCACGTCTTCTACTGTGTCCTCGCCCTGGCCATCGCCCACCTGCTGCGCCGCGAGGCCGAACGCGCCGGCCTGCGCCTATCCGTGCGCGGACTCCTCGCCGAGTTGGCCGGCATCCAAGAAACCGTGCTGCTCTACCACGACGGCGGCAAGGGACGCCCCCGCGCCCGGCGCATGCTCACCGAGATCAACCCCACCCAACAGCGCCTGGCCGACCTGTTCGACGTCCACCGATACGCCCCCACCCGCTGACCACGCCCAAAGGCGAGTTGGGTAATACACCAACCCTGCCTGCGCACACCGTCCTACCAGCAGAAACAGCCCAAACGATCAACGAAGGCCGGAAACTTCCGCTAGGAGGCCCCTGAATTACGGCGATTCTGGGTGGGGGCGAGTGGCCTTCGGGGACTTGGGCGTGGTCAAGCCGGGGTCCGCGGCCCTGGTCGGCGTGGGGGCTGCCGGTTGGCCGCCCTTGGTGCACGCCCGGGGAAGCCCGGCACCTGGGTGTGGCTGCCCGGGCGCCTCAGGTGGCGGCCAGCGCCCAGGTACCGTCGCGGCGGGTGAGGCCACGGCCGATGAGGTTGCGCAGGTTCAGGGCAGCGGTGCGGCGCTTGAGCCAGGCGTTGTTGGCGGCGACGCCCAGGTAGCGCAGCCGCAGGCGGCGGCCGCCACGGCTGGCAAGCTGGGAGATGACGCGTTCCACGTTGGGCCGGTGGCGCCGGTAGTCCTCGCGCAGTCGGGGGTCCTGGGCCCAGTCGCGGCGGGCCTGACGCAGCAGGGCGTCGTGGTCGCCGACGACGAGCTTGCGGCCGGTCTTGGAGGTGGTGCACCGCCCACGCAGCGGGCAGGTGCCACATAGCGCGCCGAAGGTGGCCACCCCGGTGGTGCTGATCGGCCGGGTGTGGCCGCCTGGGCAGCCCACCGTGCCAGCCTGGTGGTCAACGGTGAAGTCGTCGACGGTGAACCCGCCCGCCACGGCGACCGGCAGCGGCTTGGGCTTGAGCACCGCGACCTGCCCCGCACCTGCGATCACCTCGCGCAGCTCCCCGGTGCCGTAGGCCGAATCGCCATACCATTCGCGGGCATTGGTGTCGTCCGGGGTGGCGTGCTGGCTGTCAGCGGTGGCGTTGGTGGTTTCCGCCGCCACGAAGCGCTCGGCGACGGCCGGGTCGGAGTTCTCAGCCCCGGCGGCCTTGGTGAGCGCCTCGTCGGTGATGATCCCGGTCTGTGGTTCGGCGGCCACGTGCGCGCGGTAGCCATCCCGGCGGTTCTCCGGCGACTTGCGGGTGTGGCGGGCGTCGGGGTCGACGGTGGAGATGACCCGGTCGGGGGCCACCTTGCGGGCGATCCGCCAGCGCCCATCGGTCCCATCCGAGCCCTCGGCAGGCTCCACGTCCTGGCCGGCGACCAGCGCCAACAGCGCCACCGCAGCCTGGGCCCGCTCGTCCAACTCGCCGTCTTGGAGTGCGGCGACCAGCGCCGTCGCGTCGTTGACCAACCCCGACACCAGCGCGTCCTTGGCAGCCGGGTCCTCCCAGTCGATCTTCGGCTTCCCCGGGGTGGTGTAGTCATGGGCGCTGCACACCGCCTGGATCTGTGCGGCCGCGCCGGGCACCTGGCGGGCCACCCGACGGATCGCGGAGACCAACTGGGTGACGGTGTCCTGGGTGGCGACCGCATCAGCCAGGATGGTGGAGTCCACCGCCCGCCGCCGCCGGCCAGCAAGGATCCCAGTCTCCTCCACCACCCGCTTGACCGCCTCGTTGATCCGGTGCGGCCTCCCCGAGCGAGCCAGCCGCTGCCGCCAGTACGTCAGCGTGGAGGGATGAAACCCTGCCTCGTCCAGGGCCATCCCGGTCGCGACCTTCCACCGCAGATCACAGCGAGCCGCCTCCGCAGTCTCGGCATCCGACAAGTCATACAAGCTCTGCAAGGTCAAAATCGCGGCCGCGACCGGCGCGGGGATTGACGGGCGGCCCCGGCCCGAGGGGAACAGGTCCGCGAACTCCTCGTCGGGAAACACCTCGGCGCGATGGGTGGCCAGGAACCAGAACATGCTGCCCTTGGGGACCAGATGGCCGACCAGCAGCTCCCGGTCCATGCGCTCCACACCTTGCACGAGCAGATTCTCCCAGCTTGAGCCTGCACACCCCGACTGAGGGGATCCTCACATATTGCGTGCACCCGTGCTCGGGCAACTCGCCAATTATTCAGGGGCCTCCTAGCTGAACTGGCCGTGCCTGACGCGGTTGAACAGGGCGAACGCCGCGGGCTGCAGGCGCACAACCGAGGCGCCTCCGGCGTTGCCGGGCGTCCCGGGGGCGACCACGTTGTTGATGCGGCTCGGCGAGACGGTGGTGGCGTACAGGGCCAGCCGCAGCGTCTCGGTGAAGGGCAGGTTGACCTGGACCTCGTCCTGCATCGCCGCGAGCCACTTCATGACCTGCGTCGGGTCCTTGGCCACCTGCTGCTGGAAGGTCCCGAGCCCGCCGAGGAGCACCTGCCCCTGGTGCTTGGAACGGGTGAGGTCGCCCTGGGGCGTGCCGTGGCGGGCTCGCGAGTACGAGAGCGCCTGCGCCCCGTTCAGCCGCTGGGTGCCCCTGCGGAAGTTGGCGCCCGAGAAGCTGTCGACCAGGTTCTGGTCGACCCCGACGGTGACGCCGCCGACCTTGTTGACCAGGTCGGTGAGCCCGTCGAATGAGGTCAGCGCGTAGTAGTCCACGTTGATGCTGGTGAGCTGCTCGATGGTGCGGATCAGCAGCGGCGGCCCGCCGAACGACATGGCCGAGTTGATCTTGTTGGTGCCGTGCCCCGGGATCGAGACGAAACTGTCGCGCGGGAAGCCAATCGAGATGCCGCGGCGCTTGGCGGTGTCCAGCACCACCAGATGGATGGCGTCGGCGCGGCCGCCCGCGGCGGTGCCGCCACGGCCGAACTTGGGCGCTCCCGAGTCGGAGCCGATCACCAGGAAGGTGACCCGGCCCTTCAGGCTCGGCGTGGCCTTGCCGCTGTGCGCCCGCTGGATGGTGACGGCCGGCTGCGCGCTGGCGTGGTGAGAGCCGGTGACCAGCGCCAGGCTGGTGACCAGCACGGTCGCACCCAGCAGCGCGGCCAGCACCACGAGCGCCCGGCGGCGCCGGAGGGTGGCGGTCATCGGGCCTCGCCTCCCGTCTGCGAATTGTAGGCGGCCATCCGCCAGCCAGGCTGCCCGCCCAGGAGGTGGAGGGTTGCGCGGAGCCGCACCGGCCCGCTTCCCTGCGCGGAGTCGGCGGTGCCGTTGAAGCTGAGCTGCACCGTCGCCGCGGCCGGGTGCCCGTTGACGAACAACACCACCGCGCGAGCGTCCGCCTTGCCGGGCCGGACCTGGGTGACCTTGGCGGCCGTGCTACCCAGCGCGAGCGCGTCGAGCTGCTGCTTGGCGGTGGTGCGGACCGGCGCGTCGAACATGCCGAGCAGGTCCTTCCAGCCCGACTTGGCCTGCGCGGGCTGGAGGAACGCCACCGTCAGGTAGCGGGTCAGGAACTTCTGCAGGTCCGGGCTGGCCTGCTTGGCCGCCTGGCTGGGATTGAACCCTCGCTCCGGTCCGCGTGCGGTGGTGGCGAGGTTCACGCGCAGCGGCCCCGCCACCGGCGCGCCGGTCGTGGGGGTCGTGGACGTGGGGGCGGCCTGATGCTTCTTGCCGGAGCTGCAACCGGCCAGGAGCAGAGCCACAGCGACCAGCAGCACGGCGGGGACTCTCATGCGGGGGGACACGCGGGTGCTCCTTTGCTGCAAGGTCGAGATGGGACCCGAGCGAGAATAGGGACCCGAGGCCCGGGACTCGACGCACCGACCTCGGCGCTGCACCCGGCCTCGGCGCTGACCAGGCACTGGGTACGGCATGAGCGATGGCGTAGGCTACCCGCAGGTGAGCGGGCCGGCAAGCGCGGCGGGCATGCGCTAGCCTCCCGGGCGTTGCGGGAGAGTGTGCGTGGCAAGCGGTGAAAGAGACTGGAGACGGGATGGACCTCGACCTGAAGGTGCGCAAGCAGGGGGCCCACGCGGTCCTCGAGGTGGCTGGCGAGATCGATGTCTACACCGCCCCGAAACTGCGAGAGAAGCTCATCGAGCTGGTCAACGAGGGCTCGTACCACCTGGTGGTCGACCTGGAGAAGGTCGACTTCCTCGACTCGACGGGGCTTGGCGTGCTGGTGGGCGGGCTCAAGCGGGTGCGCAACCACGACGGGTCCCTGGAGCTTGTCTGCACGCAGGACAAGATCCTCAAGATCTTCCGCATCACCGGACTCACCAAGGTGTTCCCGATCCACGACTCCGTCGAGGACGCGATCGCGGGATCGGGCGGTGGCCGGTAACCCGTGAGCGAGATGCCGGTGAGCGGTGACGAGCTGAGCGACGGTGCGGTGCGGAAAGCCACCGTCCATCTCGCCTTCCCGCCGCAGGCGCGCCTGCTGGGCACCATCCGCCTGGTCGTCGGGATCGTCGCCCGCAAGGCCGGCATCGACGAGGAGGGCATCGAGGACCTCAAGGTCGCCGTCTCCGAGACCTGCGCCGTGGCGGTCGCCGATCTCGCCAGAGCCGGCCTGTCCTCGCCGATCGAATTGGACCTGATAGAGGACGTTGAGCGGTTCGGCGTCGAGGTCCGCGACCGCGCGCCGCTCGACGGCCGCAAGGTCGGCGGCTTCGACATGGAGGACCTGGACGACCGGCAGTTCGGCCTGGCGCTGGTGGGAGCGCTGGTGGACGGCCTCGACAGCGCTCCCCTGGAGGGCGGCGGCCACCGCACGAGCTTCTGGGTCCGCGTCGCGGCCGGCACCGTCGATTGACCACCGAGCGTGGGGCGCCAGCCACCCGAAAGGCCTCGTACCAGCGCGAAGGGTTGCCGGGCGTCGACTTGGCTAGCTATCATCCGCCCAATCCTGGCGGGCACGCACGGCGCCAGAACCGCTGACGTGTCGCTCCACAGTGGCAGGGCGGGGCCGTGGTGGTATCCGCGTTCCATCGTGTTCCGATCGACGTTTCGTCCGGGCTCGGGTGGCTCGGGCGCTATGAGAGGTTTTCGGCCGCCCCACCGGGCGGGGTGTCGAGGAGGTCGAATTGGGCCAGGTAGGGCCACTCGCTCAGGAGGGCGCCTTCCACGTCAAGTTCACGGCAGGTGAGAACCTCGCGCTCTATGCCGTTCTGGTCGTCTCGCTGGTCGCGCTGCTGGTGGCCTACATCCTGGTCAGGCAGGTGCTTGCCGCCGATCAGGGCGGCGAGAAGATACGCGAGGTCGGCCGGGCGATCCAGGAGGGCAGCCGCGCCTACCTGACCCGGCAGTTCCGCACGCTGTCGGTGTTCGTCGTGCTCCTGTTCTTCCTGCTGCTGGTGCTGAGCGCCGACTCCACCTCGATCAGGATCGCCCGCTCGGTCGCGTTCCTGTTCGGCGCGGGGTTCTCCGCGCTGGCCGGGTTCACCGGCATGAACCTGGCGGTGCGGGGCAACGTCCGCGTGGCCGCGGCGGCCAACACCGGCGGCCTGCGGAAGGCGATGCCGCTGGCCTTCCGCACCGGTGGGGTCGCCGGCATGTTCGTGGTCGGCCTCGGCCTGCTCGGCGCCACCATCGTGGTGATCGCCTACAAGGGCCAGGCGGCCAACGTGCTCTTCGGCTTCGGGTTCGGCGCCGCCCTGCTGGCGATGTTCATGCGCGTCGGCGGGGGCATCTTCACCAAGGCCGCCGACGTCGGCGCCGACCTGGTCGGCAAGGTCGAGAAGTCGATCCCCGAGGACGATCCTCGCAACGCCGCCACCATCGCCGACAACGTGGGCGACAACGTCGGCGACTGCGCCGGCATGGCCGCCGACCTGTTCGAGTCGTTCGCCGTGACGCTGGTCGCCGCGATCGTGCTCGGCGTCGCGGCTTTCCCCGACAAGCCCGTGGTCGGGCTGCTGTTCCCCCTGATCATCCAGGGCGGCGGCATCCTCGCCTCGATCGTCGGCATCTGGGTGGTCCGGCCGCGCTCCGAGGACGAAAACGCCATGCGGAGCATCAACCGCGGGTTCTTCCTGGCGGCGCTGCTGTCGGCGGTGCTGGTCGGCGTGATCGCGCTCACCTATGTCAAGGACTGGCGCCCGCTGGTGGCCGTGGTGCTTGGCATCGCGCTCGCCAGCGTGATCCAGCTCATGACCGCTTATTACACGGCCACGCAGTACAAGCCGGTGCAGGAGATCGCCGACGCCTCGGAGACCGGGCCGGCCACCACCGTGCTCGCCGGCTTCGCGACGGGGCTCGAGTCGAGCGTCTACGCCCTGCTGGCGATCGTGCTGGCGATCATGGGCGCCGTGCTGCTCGGTTCCTCGCACGGCCTGGATTACCAGCTCTACCTGATCTCGTTGATCGGCATGGGGATCCTGTCGGTCGTCGGCGTGATCGTATCGATGGACAGCTTCGGCCCTGTCAGCGACAACGCCCAGGGCATCGCCGAGATGTCCGGCGAGGTCGACGAGCGCGGCAACCAGGTCCTCACCAAGCTCGACGCGGTCGGCAACACCACCAAGGCCATCACCAAGGGCATCGCCATCGCCACCGCGGTGATCGCCGCCACCAGCCTGTTCGGCTCCTTCAGGCAGGCCCTGCTCAACGCCGGGCTGTCCGCCAACCTGGTCGACATCCGCGTCGACCGGCCCGAGGTGCTGGTCGGCCTGCTGATCGGCGGCTCGGTGGCGTTCATGTTCTCGGCGCTGGCGATCCGCGCGGTCGGCCGCGCCGCGGGCCGGGTCGTGTTCGAGGTCCGCAAACAGTTCCGCGACCACCCCGGGATCATGGACTACAGCGAGCGGCCCGACTACAGCGCTGTGGTCGACATCTGCACCCGCGACTCGCTGCGCGAGCTGCTCACGCCCGGCCTGCTGGCGGTGCTGACGCCGATCGCCACCGGCTTCATCCTCAAGCAGGAGGCGCTGGGCGCGTACCTGGCCGGCGCGATCCTGACCGGCCAGCTGCTGGCGGTGATGCTGTCGAACGCCGGCGGCGCCTGGGACAACGCCAAGAAGTACGTCGAGGACGGCCACCACGGCGGCAAGAACTCCGAGGCGCACAAGGCGACCGTGATCGGCGACACCGTCGGCGACCCGTTCAAGGACACCGCCGGCCCGGCTCTGAACCCCTTGATCAAGGTGATGAACCTGGTCTCGGTGCTGATCGCGCCGACGGTGGTGACCTACGCGGACAATATCGCCCTGCGCGTGGTGGTGGGGGTCGTGGCCGTTGGTATCCTCGGCTGGGCGCTGTGGCGCTCCTCGCACGCCGGCAGTGCCATTGCCGCCGGCGACGACGAGCCCCAGGAGGATCTGCCAGCAGCGGCCTCGCGCGCGTCGTAATCGGCTTGCGGTCATCGCCCCGAGCCGCCCGCAGGACACCCGCCCTGGTGGCGGGGGGTGTGGATAGCCGGATGACAGAGCCCGGGAATATCGGCACGCTGTGTGAGCCTTGACAGAGCGGCGGGGGTGTCGGCGACACTACGCCGTCCGCCCCTCGGAGCATCACCTGAACGCTAAAGGACGCTGGATTGGCACGTAACCTGGTCGTGGTCGAATCGCCTGCAAAGGCGAAGACCATCGGAAAATATCTGGGCAAGGACTACTCGGTCGTTGCCTCCATGGGGCACGTCCGCGACCTTCCCAAGTCGGACTTCGCGGTCGAGTTCAACCATGGCGTCGAGGTCACCTACGAGGTGACCCCCCGTGGCAAGAAGGTCGTCTCCGACATCCGAAAGGCGGCCAAGTCGGCTGAGCAGGTCTTCCTCGCGACCGACCCCGACCGCGAGGGCGAGGCGATCGCCTGGCACATCGCCGAGGCAGCCAAGCTCACGGCCGACGCCATCCGCCGGGTGAGCTTCACCGAGATCACCGCGGAGGCGGTCCGCCGCGCCTTCGCCGAGCCGCGCGACATCGACGGCGACCTGGTCGACGCGTACCAGGCGCGCCGGGTGGTCGACCGGATCGTCGGCTACAAGCTCTCGCCGGTGCTGTGGCGCAAGGTCCGCGCCGGCCTCTCGGCTGGGCGCGTCCAGTCGGCCGCGCTCAGGATGATCGTGGACCGCGAGCGCGAGATTCAGGCCTTCAAGCCCCGCGAGTACTGGAGCCTCGAGGCCGACCTGTTGACCGCCGCCGAAGAAGCGGTCCACGCCCGGTACCCGGTCGGCGAGAAGAACAAGTTCGTCCTGGGCGACGAGGGCAGCGCCGCCTCCGCCGCCGAGCGCTCCCGCGGCGCCACCTGGGTGGTCAAGGACGTCACCAAGAGCGAACGCAAGCGCAGCGCCGCGCCGCCGTTCACCACCTCGACCCTGCAGCAGGAGGCCGCCCGGAAGCTGGGCTTCTCCTCCAAGAAGACGATGGCGGTCGCCCAGCAGCTCTACGAGGGCGTCGACCTGCCCGGCGAGGGCGCGGTCGGCCTCATCACCTATATGCGTACCGACTCGGTCGCGCTGGCGCAGGCCGCTCTGGACGAGATCGCCACGCTGGTGCGCGAGCGCTATGGCGACAACTACGTCCGCACCACCCAGCACAAGACCAAGGCGAAGTCGGCACAGGAGGCGCACGAGGCGATCCGGCCGACCGAGACCGGCCGCACGCCCGAGTCGCTGAACGGCCACCTCGAGCGCGACCAGCAGCGACTGTACGAGCTGATCTGGAAGCGTGCGGTCGCCTCGCAGATGGCCCAGGCGGTCTACGACCAGACCACGGTCGACGTCGAGGCGCGTGGCTCCGGCGACCCGGCCGGCAACGGCGCCCAGGATCTGGTGTTCCGTGCGTCCGGCTCGGTGATGCGCTTCGACGGCTTCGTGCGCGTCTACCTCGAGGGTCGTGACGACGCCGCCGAGGAGGAGGCCGGCCTGCTGCCCGAGCTGGAGGTCGGGCAGGTGCTTGACCTGGTCGAGCTGCGCCCGGACCAGCACTTCACAGAGCCGCCCCCGCGCTTCTCCGAGGCCAGCCTGGTCAAGGCCCTGGAGGAGCACGGCATCGGCCGGCCGTCGACCTACTCGACGACCATCTCGACCCTGCTCGAGCGCAAGTACGTCCGGTTGGACGCCAGGCGCTTCCACCCCGAGGACGTCGGCATGGTCGTGACCGACCTGCTCGCCGACGTCTTCCCCAAGGTCATCGACCTCGGCTTCACCGCTGAGATGGAAGAGGACCTGGACCGCATCGCCAGCGGGGCCAAGCCGTGGGAGCCGGTGGTCAAGACGTTCTTCGTCGAGGTCGAGGACACCATCGCCGAACGGCAGGAGAAGGTCTCCCGGCCCGAGGAGGCGACCGACGAGGTCTGTCCCGAGTGCGGCGCCGAGACGGGCGCCAAGCTGGTTCGCAAGTGGGGCCGCTACGGGTGGTTCCTGTCCTGCAGCCGCTACCCGGACTGCAAGTACCGCCGCAACGCCAAGCAGTCGGCCGACGAGGCGGACCGGCCGGAGCCTGAGCTGACCGACGTGCCCTGCCCCAAGTGCGGCAAGCCGATGGTCAAGCGGAGCGGCCGCTTCGGTCCGTTCCTCGGGTGCTCGGACTATCCCAAGTGCCGGGGCATCAAGAACCTGGCCGAGCAGGAGTACGGCCCCTGCCCCAAGTGCGGGCAGGGGCAGGTCGTGTCCAAGCGCACCAAGCGTGGTAAGACCTTCTACAGCTGCAACCGCTATCCCGACTGCGACTTTGCCGTATGGCAGGCGCCACTGAGCCAGCCCTGCCCGGCGTGCGGCGGTCTGCTCGTGCCCGACAAGGACCCCGACAACGCGACCTGCGCCAAGTGCGGCACTCAGGTCGCGGTGGCGGCGCTGGCCAGCGCCTGAGCGGCATCCGCCCGTGCCCTCCCCGAGCCAAGGCCGGCTGATCGCCTTCGAAGGCGTCGAGGGCGCTGGTAAGTCCACGCAGGTCGAGCTGCTGCGGCAGGCCCTCGAGAAGGCGGGCCGCCGGGTGGTGACCACCCGGGAGCCTGGCGGCACGCCGGTGGGGGAGCAGGTGCGGTCGATCCTGCTCGACCCTGCCTCGACGCTCGACGCCCGGACGGAGGCGCTGCTGTTCGCCGCGGCGCGTGCGCAGCTCGTGGCGCAGGTGATCCGTCCAGCGCTGGAGCGTGCCGAGGTCGTGCTCTGCGACCGCTACCTGGACTCGTCGCTCGCCTACCAGGGTGCCGCGCGCGGCCTCGGCCTGGAGCCGGTCGCGGCGATCAACGGCTTCGCGACCGAGGGGCTCCTGCCCGACCTGGTGGTGCTGCTGCGGGTCGATCCGGCCGAGGGGCTCGCGCGCCAGCGCGGCGGCCGCGACCGCATCGAGCGCCAGGACCTCGAATTCCATCAGAGGGTGGCGCAGGGGTTCCTCGACCTGGCCGCCGCGGACCCGGACCGGTTCGTGGTGATCGACGGGGCGGCACCTGTAGACCGGGTCGCGGCCGAGGTCCGGGCGGCGGTGCTGCGCGGCCTGGGGAGCGGCTGATGGCCAGCGTGTGGGATCAGGTGGTCGGCCACGAGGAAGAGGTCGCCGTGCTGCGCGAGGCCGTCGGGTCCAATCGGGTGATTCACGCCTGGCTGTTCGTCGGGCCTCCCGGCGTCGGCAAGCTGCACGCCGCGCGCGTATTCGCGGCCGCGCTCAACTGCCCGTCCGGCGGGGACGGCACCTGCGACACCTGTCGGCGCGTCCTGCGCGGAGTCCACCCCGACGTGCACCTGGTCATGCCGGAGGGGGACAACCTGCTGGTCGACGACGTCCGCGCGCTCCGCGAAGAGGCGTCCCGCTCCCACCACGAGGCACCCGTGGCCGTGTTCATCCTGGACGAGGCCGATCGGATGACCGACGCCGCCGCCAACGCGATGCTGAAGGTCCTCGAGGAGCCGCAGCCTGGGGTGGTGTTCGTGCTCGTGGCCCGCAGCATCGAGGCGCTGGTCAGCACGATCCCGTCGCGCGCCCGGACGCTGGCGTTCGCCAGCCTGCCACCGGCGGCTCTGGCGGAGGCGCTGGCCTCTCAGCTCGGGATCGAGGCTGAGCAGGCCGCCTGGGCGGCCGCCGCCAGTCACGGTCGTCTCAACAGGGCCCGCGAGCTGCTCACCGACGAGGCCGTCCGCCTGCGCCGCGCGACCGTTCTCGACCTGGCCGGGTCACTGGCCAGCGGGCGCGCCTCCGATGCGATGGCCGCCGCGGCCGCCGTGCTCGCCCAGGCCGACCAGGCGATGGCCGCGTCCAAGCAGCGGCAGGCCGTCGAGCTGGCCGACTTCGAGGGGACCTACGGGAAGGGGCGTGGCAGCGGCGCCCTGCGCAGGCGGATCGAGACGCGCCACCGCCGCGAGCTGCGCCGGGTACGCTTCGACGCCATCCGCGACGCCCTGGCCGACCTGCTCGGCCTCTACAGGGACATGGCCCTGCTCGCCGGCGGCGGTCAGGTCGAGGGCTCCTCCCTCACCCACCCCGACCGCGCCGCCACCACCGCCCGCCTCGCCGGCTCGGGCGCGGCCGGGCCGGGCGCCGCCGCAGGCATCGGCGGGGCCGGGACCGTTGGGATCGGCGCGGCCGCGGGGGTCGCCGGGCCGGCCGCCGCGATCCGCGCCGCCGCGGCGCTGGAGGAGGCCGACCGCCGCTTGGCCATCGGCGCCTCGCCCCAGCTCACCCTCGAAGCCGCATTCCTGTCCCTCCAGGCAGCCCTCCACGGCGCCCCCTCCGCGATGGCCCGCCTCACCATCCGCTGACCACCCGATCTCGCTGGAAGCTCCCGAGCGGCCTCCGATACACTCGGCCCGGCTCGGAGGCCCAGGCCTCCCGGCACCGGCCCGAGTGGCGTAGTGGTAGCGCAGCCGACTCGTAATCGGCAGGTCGGGGGTTCGAATCCCCCCTCGGGCTCCAGGTCAGAACCGGTTTTCGGCCTCCTATCACACCTTCCGGCTAACCTCCTGGCTAACCATTGTGTCGATTTGCGGTTAGCCGGAGGTGCGGAGCAGTGGCGATCTACAAGCGCCGCGACGGTTGGGAGGTCCGTGTCTACGCCGGCGTCGACCCGGTCACCGGCAAGCCGCATCGCGTCAGTCGGCAGGTCCAGGGCAGCCGCAGGAAGGCTGAGCGGGAAGAGACCAGGCTCAAGGCGCAGGTGATGGAAGGTCGACACCGCGGCGCCCGGGCGAAGACGCTGGCCGAGCTGGTCGACCTGTATTTGGAGTGGCGCGAGCACAACGACAAGCCGATCGGCCCTCGCACCATCCAGGGCTACCGCGCCCTGGCCGAGGCGAGGATCAAGCCTGGACTCGGGAAGTTGCGGCTTCCCCAGGTCGACCCGCCGGCGCTGGATCGCTTCTACATGGCCTTGCGCAAGAACGGCAGTCTCCGTAAGCCGGGCGAGCCGCTGTCGGCGAGCCGGCTCCGCGATGTGCACGCGGTCATCTCCGGCGCGCTCGCCTTGGCGGCCCGGTACGGCTGGATCCCCTACAACCCGGCGACGCTGATGAAGCCGCCGGCACCGCGGAGCGCCAAGCGGCCGATGCCGACCAAGGCGCAGGCGCGAGAGGCACTCCAGGCCGCCGCGACCAAGGACCCTGAGCTGTACCTGTTCCTGCGGCTCGAGGCGACCACCGGGCTTCGGCCCGGCGAGGTGTGCGCCCTGTGGTGGCAGGACTTCGACCTGGACGCCGGCGACCTGGTCGTCGGCTACAACGTCGTGCACGCCGGGGGCCTGCCGGGCGGGTACGTGCGCAAGCGCACCAAGAGCCGCCACGGCGATGACCGGCCGATCGCCCTCGGCAGGGCCACGTCCGCGCTGCTCAAGGAGCACCGGGCCCGGTGCGAGGCCAGAGCACGCGACTGGGGCGGGCAGCTCGCGCCAGACGCCTACGTGTTCAGCGCGGACGAAGCCGGCCGCCGCCCATTGCGGGTGGACACGATGACGCGCCGGTTCGGCGAACTGGCCAAGGATCTCGGCCACCACTACACGCTCTACGGCTTCCGCCACTTCGTCGCCACCCAACTCGGCGCTGTGGCGACCACCGCGACGATCCGCGAGCGGATGGGCCACGGCAGCCTCCAAGTGACCAGCGGCTACGTGCACCGGGTCAGCGAGGCCGACCGCCAGGCCGCACGCCACATGGACGGGCTGCTGGATGGCGAAGGCAAGCAAGAGCGCGAGTGATGCCGTGCGGCCACCGAGCTTCCTCTTGAGACCGGCGTCACTCGGTGCGGCGCGACACAATGGGCAAGCGGTTCGGCAGCTCGCCGCTGAGCTTGCCCACGGGGCTCGGCGGCCTCGCCATGACCGGGATCCATGTCTACCAAGTCAGCGAGGCCGACCGGGCGGCAGCACGCCACATGAGCGATCTACTCGACATGGCGCACCAAGTCCACGAGCAAGGCTGAGGCCAACTCGGGGCGCTCGGTGAAGACGCGAATGGGCGCACCCTGTGAC
>WNGQ01024387.1_pt1 | contig 15064 bp, 12 predicted proteins | sample 5407661 | NCBI WGS metagenome assembly WNGQ01 (sample SAMN13153382, study PRJNA577476) | soil metagenome | isolation source: 60 cm soil or saprolite under Garry oak tree replicate 2 | place: USA:California | collected 2016-06-15 | reverse complement strand
GCTTGGGTTGACGAGGCTTGGGCTGAATCGAGGGCGCCGGCTCGGCCAGGGGTCCGAGCGCCGCCATCACCCGTTCGGGCGGAAAGGTCACGACCACCTCGGTCCCGATGCGCAGCTTGGATTTGAGCGTGAAGGTTCCCTGGTGGAGATCGACCAGGCTTTTCGCGATCGGCAGCCCGAGACCGGCACCCTGCTCGGCGGATTTGATCGAGTTCGAGCCCTGCCCGAAGGAGGCCAGCACGATCGGAATTTCCTCCTCCGGGATTCCGGGGCCGCTATCCTTGACGCTGAGATACTGGCCGCCCGAGGCGGTCCAGCCGACCTTGAGCCATATTTCGCCCCCCGGCGGGGTGAACTTGATGGCATTCGACAGCAGGTTGAGGCAGATCTGGCGCACCGCGCGCTCGTCCGCCCACAGCCGCGGCATGTCGGCCTCGAACACCTCGTGAATGGTCAGGCCGCGGCTCTTGGCGCGAATTTGCAGAAGGTGGCTGCATTCGGCCACCACATGGGCGAGCGTCACCGTCTCCTCGTTGAGCTCGTAGCGCCCGGCCTCGATGCGGGAGAGGTCGAGGATTTCGTTGATCAGGCCGAGCAGATGCACACCGGAATTGTGGATGTCGCCGGCGTAGTCCTTGTAGGCGGGGACGCTGTGGGGACCGAAGATTTCGGCCTTCATCACCTCCGAGAATCCGAGAATCGCATTGAGCGGCGTCCGCAGCTCATGGCTCATCTGGGCGAGGAAGCGCGATTTGGCGACATTGGCCGCCTCCGCGCGCCGGCGCGCCTCGTCCGAGATCGCCTTCGAGGTTTCGAGCTCGCCGATCAGCGCGTCCTTCTCGGCGCGCGCCTCCAGCGTCGCCAGCGTGGTCGAATAGAGCCGGTGCGTGAGCAGGGAGAAATAGCCCTGGGCGGTGAGCGCCATGACCGCCAGGATGTAGTCGTGCAGGTTGCCCCGGAGCGCGAAAGCGAGCGCCACCGCCGTCGACACCGGCATGGTCGCGGCGAACACCGCGATCGGCACGCTTGACGCCAGCATGCTCGACACCGCCACCACCAGCAACATCACGAACAGCATGAAGGTGCTCGATCCCTCGTCGGCCCCGACCGGGTGGATGAGGATGAACATCCAGGACAGCCCGAAGAACAGATCGAGCATGATGAAGCGAAAGCGCCACGCGCGCAGATTGACGCTGCCCTGCGGCTCGGCCAGGAACTGCCGGCACTTGGTGATGATGATGGCATGGATCACCAGCACGGCGCTGGTCCAGGTGCCGGCCGCGATCGCGCCGATCCAAAGGCTCGACAGGAACCCGACGGTGCCGACCAAGAGCAGGATCACCAATGAGGCCGACAGCCGGTTATGGGCGAACAGCCGCAACAGCTCGTAGTCGAAGGCCGGGCGGGTGCCGGTGGTCGAGATCAGGCGGTCACGCGCCTCGCGCACGTGCTGCGCGGCCGCGCGCCGGCGCGTCGCGGAGGACGTGTCGATTGACGCGGCAACATCGCGATGTTCGCTGGCAACGCTCATGACGACTGGTATTTTGCCCGCAAGCCTGTGCTCCAAGCTCGCTCGAAATCCTTAAGACCACGCTTAAGACTCCGCTAAAATCCCTGGTTAACGAATAATTTCATCGAGATTTGGGGCCAAATGCGCAAATTGCCGGCCGACCGGCGCCGCGCCTCACCGCTCCAGGCGCGCGATCAGGCTCGATGTGTCCCAGCGCCGCCCGCCCATTTTCTGCACCTCCGAGTAGAACTGATCGACCAGGGCGGTGGCCGGCAGATGCGCGCCGTTGCGGCGCGCCTCGGCGAGGCAGATGGCAAGGTCCTTGCGCATCCAATCGACCGCGAAGCCGAAATCGAACTTGCCGGCGTTCATGGTCTTGTAGCGGTTCTCCATCTGCCACGACTGCGCCGCCCCCTTCGAGATCGTTTCGATGACCGCTTCGACGTCGAGACCCGCCCGCTTGGCGAAATGGATCCCCTCCGCCAGCGCCTGCACCAATCCGCCGATGCAAATCTGGTTCACCATCTTGGTGAGCTGGCCCGAGCCCGCGGGCCCCAGGAGCTTGCACATGCGCGCATAGGCCGCGATGACCTTCTCGGCGCGCCCATAGGGCTCGCCATCGCCCCCGCACATCACGGTGAGCGTGCCGTTCTCCGCCCCGGCCTGGCCGCCGGAGACGGGCGCATCGATGAAATCGAAGCCGCGTTCCTTCGCCACGCCATGCAGCTCGCGCGCGATCCCGGCAGACGCGGTGGTGTGGTCGACGAACACCGCGCCGGTCTTGACGCCGGCGAAAGCGCCGTCCGGCCCGAGCGTCACCTGGCGCAGATCGTCGTCATTGCCGACGCAGGCCATCACGAAGTCCTGCCCCGCGGCGGCCTCTTTCGGCGTCGCCGCGCGCCGGCCCTGGTGCTGGCCCACCCATGCTTCCGCCTTGGCGGAAGTGCGATTGTAGACGGTGACGTCATGTCCGCCCTTGCGGCGCAGATGTCCGGCCATCGGGTAACCCATGACCCCGAGACCGATAAATGCCACTTTCGCCATGGTTCCTCCTCGCCCGTGCTGCCGTTCGACGCCGTCATGACTATATGTCCGGCAGCGTGATTGCGACGGCGCGGCCGCCGCGTCAACCGGCATGCCGCGATGTTGACCGATCCGACGCCCTCTTTATGGTGCCGGTGCATCTTGCCGATCCCGGCGTCCGGATCAAACCGCTGAGAGACGATGGCACCGACCAAGCAACAGGTTCTCGACAGCCTCGCCAAGGTTGCGGGTCCGGACGGCACGCCGCTCACCTCGACCGGAACGCTGTCCGAGGTGATGGTCAGCGACGGGAAGGTGTTCTTCTCGATCACGGTCGATGCCGCCGTGGTGGAAAGCTGGGAATCGGTGCGCAAGCGCGCCGAGGCGGCGGTCCGGGCGGTGCCCGGGGTTGAATCGGCGCTGGTTGCGCTTACCGCCGAGCGCAAGGCAGGCGCCGCGCCGGCGCGGCCGGCCGAGCGCGCCGCCCCGCCCGCGAATCCCGCCCAGCGCGGCGCCCCGGCCACAAACAGCGTTCCCGGGGTCGATTCGATCATTGCGGTCGCGTCCGGCAAGGGCGGCGTCGGCAAATCGACGACTCCTCGATGCCGACATTTATGGGCCGTCATTGCCGAAATTGCTCGCCATCCGCGAGCGGCCGCAAACCCTGGGCGGCACCCGGCTCAAGCCGATCACGCGTTATGGGCTGACCGTGATGTCGATCGGTTTCCTGATCGACGAGGAAACCCCGATGATCTGGCGCGGCCCCATGGTGATCTCGGCGCTGACCCAGATGCTGCGCGAGGTCGAATGGGGCACGCTCGATGTGATGGTGGTCGACATGCCGCCCGGCACCGGCGATGCCCAGCTCACCATGGCGCAACAGGTGCCGCTCAAGGGCGCCGTCATCGTCTCCACCCCGCAGGACCTCGCCCTGATCGATGCGCGGCGCGGCATCGCAATGTTCCGGCGCGTGAACGTTCCGGTGCTCGGCATCGTCGAGAACATGAGCTACTTCCTGTGCCCGCAATGCGGCACGCGCTCCGACATCTTTGGCCACGGCGGGGCGCGCCGGGAAGCCGAGCGGCTCGGCGTGCCGTTCCTCGGCGAGGTTCCGCTGCACATGACGATCCGCGAGAAATCCGACGCCGGCCTGCCGGTGGTGGCGACCGAGCCCGATGGTCCGCATGCCGCGATCTACCGCGACATCGCCGCCAAGGTCCGCGATCAGCTCAAGGGGGGGCCCGGGGCAGCGCGACCGGCGCCGCGCATCGTGATCGAGGCGTGTTAATCCTCCGCCCACATCCGCATCAGATTCGCGAATGACTTCGAGACGAGGTCGAACTCGGCCGATTTGCCCTCGCGCGCAAACATCTGCCGTCGGGCGGTATCGAGGTCGAACAGGAGCTCGCGCCGCGCCGCGTCGCGGATGAAGCTCCTCGCCCAGCCGACGGCCGCGAGCCGGGCGCCGCGCATCACGTCGCTGACACGGTGAAGTGTGGTCGAGGGATAGATGACGAGCGAGCCGGCGGGGGGCTTGAAGGGCTCTTCGCCGGAGGCGCTCTCGATCACCAGTTCGCCGCCCTCGTAGTCCTTCGGATTGGAGAGGAAAAGCGTGAACGAAACATCGGTGCGCATCCCCCCCATCAGCGCGTCGTCGACATGGCTCCCGTAGTGCATGCCCTTTTCGTAGCGAGAGAACAGGAGCGGGGAGAACGCCTTGGGCCGCACCGCGAGCCCAAAGACCTCGTTGTCGAAGATTCGCTTGGCAACGAGCTTGCGGATGGTCTCGAGCGAGCGGTCGCTGCCCTCTGCCTGCCGGTTGTTTTTCACCATGCGCGCGGCAAAGCCCGCGGTCTCGCGGCCGTCGACGAAGCGCGCGCGCTCAAGTGCGGCGCGCACGGTCTTGACTTCGTCCGCCGGGAGAACATCGCCGATCACGATTTGCATGGCATTGCCCCGTGCTATGTCGTTTTATGATCTCGGCGCCTTCAGCATGCAAATGCTCTCGCAGTCGCGAGACATTCTTTCAGTCTTCATCTTCCGTCTCCTTCATTGGAATAATTAAAAACTATGACTTTACTGGACGAATTCCCGCCGGAGGGTGTATTGGCTGCTTCGAACAGTGGGCCCAATGCTTGATCAAGATCAAAGCCCGGGCCGGGAAACCAAGTGATCAATTCGCATGGAGCAGGCATGAAGTCCAAGAGCAAGGTTTGGCTCGGAATAGGCGTTTTCGTGGTTGCCGGTTCCGGTGCGGTCGGCGCTGGTGCGCCGCTCGTGCTTGAAACGGCTGCGGTCCGAGGTTTGCAAACGAGGTCCGCCACCGACACGGCGATCCCGCGCGCTGCCGGAGTCGTGGTCGCGCAGCATGCCGATCATGCAAAAGCCGATCCTGCAAAGGCAGGCGGCGAGGGCGGCGAGTCGAAGGGCATAGCCAATCTGCCGCCCGAGCTTGCGTTCGGGGTGAAGATCGCGCTTTTGCGCGGCCATCTGCTCGTCGGCGATGAACTCGTCAAGCAGCAGCAATGGAACGCGGCCCTGCCGCATTTCCTCCATCCGTCCGAAGAAATCTACGATGACATTCGCGGAGAGCTGGCCGACTACAAGGTGCCGCCGTTCGACACCGCGCTGAAAGCATTGGCTGACATGGTCAAATCGAAGAAAGGCGGCAACGGTTACGACCGAGCGCTCAAAGCCGTCACCGATGCGCTTGCCGCCGCCGATACCGGCATGAAGGAGAAGCAGGCGGACTGGCCTGGCTTCGTGACCGAGGCCGCAATCGAGTCGATCAAGGCCGCGGCGAGTGAATATGAGAATGCCATCATCGGTGGCCGGATCGCCAAGCCGGTCGAATATCAGGACGCGCGCGGCTTCGTCTGGCAAGGCGAGCGGATGATCGAGGCTGTCGCTCCGGCCCTGCAAAAGAAGGACGCGGCTGCGCTGAAAGGTGTGCGCGCCGGATTGGCCGAGTTGAAGAGAGTCTTTCCGGCCGCCGTGCCGCCGAGGATGCCGGTCAAGGATCATGCCGCGATGCTGGCGATCGTCTCGCGCATCGAGCTTGCCGCCGGCAAGCTCATGTGAGCGCGAGGAGGGCGCGCATGTTCACGCGCCTGCTGCTGGGGGCGTTTCTGGCCGGAGGAGCGTTCGGTACTGGAGCGGCGGTCTTGCTCCAGTCAGCGTCCCTTCAGGCCGCCCCTGCGCCGCACGGCCCCTCCGCTGCCCGTGACGGGCTCGCGGCGCTCAAGGCCATGTTCCGCCGGCCCGCGGCGGTGCCGTTTCCCGCCGACAATCCCTTTTCGGAGAAGAAGCGCGCCCTGGGCGAGGTCCTCTTTCACGACCGCCGGCTGTCGATCGACAACAGCCGCTCCTGCGCAAGCTGCCATGACCGGGCCAAAGGTTTTGCCGACGGCAAGGCGCAGGGCGAGGGCGTGCCTGGCCGCCCGCTCAAGCGACACACCCCGACGCTGTGGAACCTGGCCTGGTCCGCGCCGGTTTTCTGGGACGGCCGCGCGCGCAGCCTCGAAGAGCAGGTCGCCGGCCCGATCGAGTCGCCCGACGAAATGGCGCAGCCGATGGCCTCGGTGATCGCGCGTCTGTCCGCCGACGATGCGATGCGGCGCGCCTTTGCCGAGGCCTTCCCGCAGGCACCCAAGGTCGACGCCGCCAATCTTGCCAAGGCGATCGCGACCTTCGAGCGCACCTTCGTCTCGCCAGTCACTCGCTTCGACCGCTGGATCGCCGGCGAGGAGGGCGCTCTGAGCGAACGCGAAACCGCCGGTTTCCGGCTGTTCACCGGCAAGGCCGGCTGCGCCAACTGCCACAGCGGCTTTGCCTTTACCGACTATGCGTTCCATGACATCGGCTTGCCCGGCGACGACCGCGGCCGCGGCGCGGTGCTGCGGCTGCCGGTGGCGGAACATGCATTCAAGACACCGGGGCTGCGCGAGATCGGTCGCTCCGCGCCTTACATGCATGACGGCTCGCTCAAGACGCTCGAAGAGGTGATCCGCCACTACCAGAGCGGAGTGGTCGAGCGGCCGACCCTCTCGAAGGATTTGACGCACCCGCTCGTGCTGTCCGATGCCGAGCGCGCGGATCTTCTCGCCTTCCTCGGCACGCTGACGAGCGAAGCCGAGCCGCTCGTGCCTACCAAGATCGTTGCCGGCAGGAGCGGCCCGAAGGTGTCGGCCGCGCGCGTAAGCACGGTGTCCCAGGACGACAAGACTTTCCACCCCGCCCATGTCGCGCTGCGCCGCGGCGAGCGCCTGTGGATCGTCAACAACGATACCCGCACCCACAACATCCGCATCTTCGATCCCGCTTTGGACTTCGATTCGGGCGCGCAGGAGCCGGGCGAGACCGTGCAGATTGCCTTCCCGAGAGCAGGCTCGTTCCTGGTCTTCTGCGGCATCCATCCCAAGATGGAGCTTTATGTCGAGGTCGGCCGCTGAAGCCGGACTCTGTCAGCAAGCTTTTGAAGTAATTTGCTTTTTCGCTGCCATAGGGGCGGCGGGAGGTTCGAATCACAACCGCGCTTGCAGGGGCGGTCGAATAGGAAGTAAATGGATTTTCCGCGCGGTCGTCGCCACCTTCGCAAGGCTGGTCATCATGGTTCCCAACGGGGACGAGTGGATGGCGTGTCGCCTCAATCACTTGGAGGACCTGAAATGAAACGTCGTCAATTCCTGCAGGCGGCCGGCTTGGCCGCTGCCGCAACCGCAGTCGCAAAGCCTGCGATCGCGCAATCCATGCCCGAGCTCAAGTGGCGCTTGACCTCGAGCTTCCCGAAATCGCTCGACACCATCTATGGCGCCGCCGAAGTCTTCACCAAGGCGGTGGCCGAAGCCACCGACAACAAATTCCAGATCCAAGTCTTCGCCGCAGGCGAGATCGTGCCAGGGCTGGCGGCGGCTGACGCGGTGCAGAACGGCACGGTCGAGATGTGCCACACGGCGTCCTACTATTATTTCGGCAAGGATCCGACCTTCGCCTTCGGCTGCGCAGTGCCGTTCGGCCTCAATGCCCGCATGGAGAACGCCTGGATGTATTTTGGCGGCGGCATGGAGCTGATGAACGACTTCTACAAGAAGTTCAACATCATCGCGTTCCCGGCCGGCAATACCGGCGCTCAGATGGGCGGCTGGTTCCGCAAGGAGATCAAAACGGTCGCGGACCTCAAGGGCCTCAAAATGCGCATCGGCGGTTTTGCCGGCACCGTCCTCGCCAAGCTCGGATGCGTGCCGCAGCAGATCGCCGGCGGCGACATCTATGCCGCCCTCGAAAAGGGCACGATCGACGGGGCGGAATGGGTCGGCCCCTATGACGACGAAAAGCTCGGCTTCCAGAAGGTCGCCCCCTACTACTACTATCCGGGCTGGTGGGAAGGCGGCGCGATGCTCCACAACTTCATCAACATCGATAAATGGAATTCACTGCCCCCGGCCTACAAGTCGCTGGTGCGGACTGCTTCTGGGTATGCCAACGAATGGATGCTGGCCAAATACGATGCCGGCAATCCCGCCGCCCTCAAGCGCCTGCTTGCCGGGGGAACCAAGCTGCAGGCCTTCTCTCCGGCCATCATGGATGCCTGCCTCAAGGCCGCGCTCGAAGTCTATCACGAGGTCTCGGCCAAGAACGCCGATTTCAAGAAGGTGTGGGAATCGGTGCTGGCCTTCCGCAACGACCAGTACCTGTGGTGGCGCGTGGCCGAATACACCTACGACGACTTTCTGATCCGCAACCGCACCCGCACCTGATCATTGTCGGCGCGTTAAGATTTTGGGGCCTCGGAACTGGTCAGTTCCGGGGCTTCATTTCGGGGGCCACCGCCGTTGCGTCACCGGCCGATTTCGGGTGGAGGCGGGAGGTCCGCGATGACGAGCGCGACCGCGATGCACTGGATCACCACGAACGGGACCGCGCCCCAATAGATTTGGCTGGTTGCGATCGGTTCCATGCGCTTGCCCGACACGCGATCGACATATGGCTCCCGCGGCGCGACCGAGCGGAGATAGAACAGCGCAAATCCGAATGGCGGATGCATGAACGAGGTCTGCATGTTCACGCCGAGCAGCACGCCGAACCAGATGAGATCGATCCCGAGATGTTCGGCCGCCGGCCCGAGCAACGGAACGACGATGAAGGCGATCTCGAAGAAGTCGAGGAAGAAGGCGAGCAGGAAGACGAATACGTTGACGAAAACGAGGAAGCCGATCTGCCCCCCTGGCAGGGAGGTGAGCAGGCTCTCGACCCATCGGTGGCCGTCGACGCCATAAAACGTGAGCGAGAAGACGCGGGCGCCGATCAGAATGAACACCACGAAGGCGGACAGCTTGGCGGTCGCTTCGGCTGCTTGTCGGGTCAGGTCCCAAGTGAGCCGCCGTTTGATGAGCGCGAGAACGAGCGCCCCGGTCGCCCCCATCGCGCCGCCTTCGGTCGGCGTCGCAAGCCCGATGAAGATGGTGCCGAGAACGAGGAAGATCAGGAACAGCGGAGGGACCATCACGAGGGTCACCTGCTGGGCGAGATGCGACAGGAAGCGGAAGTGGAGCAGCCTGTCGCAAACCCAATTCAGCACCGCGATGCAGAACGCGAAGATGATGCCGAAGAACATGACAAGCACGACATAATCGGCCCCATGCGTGTTTGAATCGTGCATCATGAACACGCCGAAAGCCGCGCTGATGACAAACAGAATGGCAAGCGAAGTCAGGCCACGCTTGCCGTCCTTCTCGCGAAATCCAACCGCCTCCGCCGGCAGACCGGGCGCGGTATCCGGAAAGAGGATCGTCAAGAAGAAGACGTAAACCGCATAGAGGCCCGCCAGCGTGAGGCCGGGAATGAACGCGCCCTCGTACATGTCGCCGACCGAGCGGCCGAGCTGGTCGGCCATGACGATGAGGACGAGAGAGGGCGGTATGATCTGCGCCAGCGTGCCCGAGGCGGCGATCACGCCGGATGCGACGCGCCGGTCGTATCCGTAACGCAACATGATCGGCAGCGAGATCAGGCCCATCGAGATCACCGAGGCCGCGACCACGCCGGTCGTGGCGGCCAGCAAGGCGCCGACGAAGATCACCGCATAGGCGAGACCGCCGCGGACGGTGCCGAACAATTGTCCGATGGTGTCGAGCAGGTCCTCCGCCATGCCCGATCGTTCCAGGATCAGGCCCATGAAGGTGAAGAACGGGATGGCGAGCAGGATATCATTGTTCATGATTCCGAAGATGCGCTCGGGCAGCGCCTGCAGGAAATCCGGCTGAAACTGGTGCGTGATCTCGATGCCGATGAGGCCGAAGATCAGTCCGTTGGCGGCGAGCGAGAAGGCAACGGGATAGCCGAGCAGCAGGAAGAAGACGAGCGACGCGAACATGATCGGCGCCATGTTGTTCGCCAGAAACGGGACGATCGTGGCAGCCATGTTCGGGTCTCTCGGCCGGAGGCGCCGGCGCTACTGGGATTCGCCCTTCGCAATAGCAAGGATGCGTTCGGCTTCCGCTTCCGCCGCGGAGTGGATTCCTCCCCCGCCCACATGGGGGTCGGGAATGACGCCGCGCATCACCGCGATGCGCTTGATCAGCTCGGAAATCCCCTGCAGGAACAGCAGCGCAAATCCGATCATGATCAGCGATTTCGCCGGCCATTGCGGCAACCCGCCGGCGTTCATCGACTGTTCGTTGATACTCACCGACCGGAGAAAGAAAGGCACCGACGTGACGATCATGATGATCGTCAGCGGCAGCAGGAAAAACACGTGCCCGACGATATCGATGATGTCGCGCAACCGCTTGGGCAGCATGGCGTTGACGATGTCGATGCGGACATGTTCATTGGAGAGCAATGTCCACGGCGAGCACAGCAGGAACACCACGCCGAACAGCACCCATTGCAGTTCGAGCCAGGAGTTCGATGAGGTGTCGAAGAGTTTTCGCACCGTGGCATTGGCGGCCGAAATCAGGACCACGATGAGGATCAGCCAGGAGACGACCTTCCCGATCCGAGAATTGACCGCGTCGATGACCCGGCTCGCTTTCAGGAGCCCATCCACGTTCCACCCCTTTGAGGACCGGCCTTGGCACCGGCCGCCAAGCTGCTTGGTCCCCCCGATGCTTATGGCCGAAAGTCGGGCCGGAGCCAAGCTTGCCGCACCCGGACTACCCGCGGCCGGGTAGACCCGTTCATACGCGCATTCCGGGCAAGGCCCATGCTGCCCCTCCCGCCAGTGTCCTCGTGTCACGGGGTGTGCAATTCCGGCGGCCTTGCCGGGGCCCGACAGGGCGCCCTTGCTGGGCTTATCGGGTCTTTGGACCCATCACGGAATCCGAAAGCCAGGTCGCGATCTCGGGGAAGAAGCACATCAAGACTACGGCAAACATCATCAATGCCACAAATGGCATCACGCCCCAGACCACATCTCGCAGAGAAATATCCGGGGCGATGTTCTTGATGACGAAAAGGTTCAATCCGACCGGAGGATGAATCAAGCCCATCTCCATCACGATGGTCATGATCACTCCGAACCAGATGAGGTCGAAACCCACGGCCTTGAGCGGCGGCAGGATGATAGGTGCCGTCATGACGATGATCGAGACTGGCGGCAGGAAGAATCCGAGCACCACCACGAAAAGGAGGATGGCCGCCAGCAGCACCCAGCGCGAGAGTTGCAGCTCCACGATCCACTGCGCCGTTGATTGGCTGATGTGGAGATAGCTCATCACATAGGAATAGAGCAGCGACATGCCGATGATGAGCATCAACATCGTCGACTCGCGCAATGTCGCAACCAAAATCGGCTCGAGATCGCGCGGCGTCCACACGCTGTAAATCCCGGCAATGAGGGCAAGCGCGAGAACGGCACCGAGCCCGGCCGTCTCCGACGGCGTCGCGTAGCCGCCATAGAGGGCGAACATGACGCCAGTGAGCAGGACGACGAACGGAAGGACGCGCGGCAGCAGCGCGAACTTGTCCCACATGGACAAGTCGTCCTCGTACAATAGCGCCGACTGAGCGCCGGTTTCGTCATGGAGCCGCTTCGCATGGAGGAATTCTCGCCGGAACCGCCAAACCGCGTAGCCTGCGAACAGCGCGACCAAAAGCAGCGCCGGCATGATCGCGGCAAGGAAAAGACGTCCCAGCGATTGCTCGGACGCGACCGCGTAGAGGATCATCGTGATCGAGGGGGGCAAGAGGATGCCGAGCGTGCCCCCGGCGGCGATGATCCCGGCCGCAAAGCCGCCGGAATAGCCACGCTTGCGCATTTCCGGGATGCCGGCCGAACCGATTGCCGAACAAGTGGCGGGCGAAGATCCGGCCATCGCCGCGAACAACGCGCAGGCGAAGACATTGGCGATGCCTAGACCGCCGGGAATTCGATGCATCCAGGCGTGGAACGCGCCATAGAGATCCTGGCCTGCCGGCGAGCGGCCGATTGCGGCCCCCTTGAGGATGAACAGCGGTATCGACAACAGCGTGATCGATGCCATCTCCTCATAGACGTTCTGCGTGATGGTATCGACGGACGACTCGGGCATGAACGCGATCATGAACACGATCGCGACCGCGCCGAGCGCGAACGCGATCGGCATGCCGGCGAACATCACGATCAGCGTCGCAGCGCCATAGAGGAGGCCGATCGACAAGGTTGTCATGACGCGGCTTCGTGCCGGCGGAGCTGACCGATCACCTGCAGCAGCAATTGAATACTGAGCAGCGTCATGCCGACCGCCATGAGCGAATAGGGAATCCACAGCGGCGGACCCCAGGTCGAGCCCGAATGATAGTTATCGGTCCAGGCCTCCTCCAGCAATGTCCAGGACTTCCATGCGAAATAGCCGCAAAACAGGAAGCTCGCGACATCGACGAGGATTTGCCGGACGCGGTTCGCGCCCGGCGGCAGCACGCTGGCAATGGCTTCGATGGCGACATGACCCCGGCGCGCCTGGATCGCCGCCGACGACATGAACACCGCCCCGACGATCAGGAACACCGACAACTCGTCCTGCCAGTCGGTCGAGAAATGGAAGAAATAACGGCTGGCGACGCTGTAGGTCAGAACGAACGCGGAGGCCACGAGCGCGATCGACGAAGCGATCACGATGGCAACATTGACGCGCGCAAAGATGCGATCAACCGGCTCGGCGGCGTTCGCGGGGGACACCGCCTCGCTTGCGGTCTCGACATCGTCGAGGCCGTGCGCCATTGCGGGACCTCAATGACATCAAGAGACGTTGACGCTCTCGGCCAGTCTGAGGAGCTCCGCCGACAGCGGCGTCTTTCCCGCGTAGTCCTTCCACGCGGTCGGGCGCGCGACGGCCCGCCACTTTTCAACGATGGCGTCATCGAGATCGGCGACCTTGGCGCCCTTCTTGGCATAGACCTCGGCGACTTTCTCGTCGTCGGCCATCGCCTCCTGGGTGCCGAACTGTTCCAATTCGACTCCGAGCGCCAGGATCACGTCCTGCTGCTTCTTCGGCAGCTTGTCGAAGATCTGCTTCGACATGATCAGCGGCTCGAGCATGAACCAATAGGACTTGCCGCGGCCCGTGGTGAGGCTCTTGGCGACCTCTTCCAGCCGGAACGAGATCAGGCTGGTCGAGGAGGTGATCGCTGCGTCGCACGCGCCCGTCTGCATCGCGGCGTAGAGCTCGTTCGACGGCGTCGACAGCGTCGTGGCTCCCGCCGCCTGCAGCATCATGTCCATCTCACGGCTGCCGCCGCGGATCTTCAGGCCTTTGGCGTCCTGCGGATTGACGATCGGGTTGCCGCGGCTCACCACCCCGCCGGCCTGCCAGATCCACGACAGGATCAGGACGTTCTTGCTGGCCAACAGGGCGCTGAACTTGTCGCCCACGGCCGACGATTTCCAGGCCCCACCCTGTTTGTAGGAACTCACGAGGCCGGGCATCAGCCCGATATTGTACTCGGGAACCTCGCCGCCGGCGTAGGAGATCGGATAGAGGCTCAGATCGAGTGCGCCTCTGCGCAGGGCGTCATATTGCGGAACAGTCTTCATCAAAGATGAGTTCGGATAGACCTGGGCACCAAGCTCGCCGTTGGTGCGCTGAGGCACAGGCGATCGCGAAAGTCACCCTCGTTGATCGTGCCGCCCGGAAACTGGTGGGAAATTTTCAGCATTCGGGCCGGCGCGGCCATGCCGAGCCGCGATGCGGCAATCACGGCGGGCGCGGCAATCGCTCCAGCAAGCATGTGGCGTCGATTGATGTTCATAGTGTCCTCCCTTGCGCCGCCTCCATCTAAACTCGGAGCAGCCGCGTTCTAACTTGGTCTAAGGCTATAGCTTACCACACCGCGGGGCGCACCGCGACAATGTGCAGCGCCATGCGGAATTGGCCGGTTACGGGAGGCAAATCCGGCCCGGCGGTGATCGGCAGCTGATTTGGGTCGTGTGTGAGCTGCGGTTTGCGTGAGGGCCTGAGTGACTTCGACGGCAGTGCCTTATTCTTCCTTCAAACGTCATCCGCGCGAGAAAGCTTTGGCGATTTCGGCCGTGTTGGGTAGGCTGGCATTGGTGACGACATGGTTCCCATAATCGATTGCTGCAGCGTGAGCGCGGCTTCGCGACCGCGTGCCAAGGCCCTCCCATGCGCCTTCCGCCGCAAGCGGGGGGAATCGCCTGGCTCAGCTAATCCACGGTTAACGCTTCCTAAACCGGCGGTTAACTAGGCGCTTGCTATAACCGGCCGAAACGGGGCAGCAGGATGGCCCCGTGCGCGACCCGCGCATCGCGGCCGCTTCCGGGCGAACTCTTTCGGGCCAAGGAGAGCGCATGCGGCGTTTGAAGATTGCGGAAAGGCAGCTTGTCGTCGCTCTGCTGCCGCTCCTCGTGTTCATGGTCGCGCGCAGCTTCGGCGCGGCCCTGCCCTGGCCCGAGACGGGCGCCCTTGCGGGGCTCGGACCGCTTGCTTTCGATCTTGGGATGATCGCGTTTGCGGTGGGGGTAGCCTACGCGGTCGGCCGCTCGCTTAATCGCCCGCTCGCGGATGCCGGCGAGACGATCGACGCGATCGTGCGGGCCGAGCTCGATGCCGCACCCGATCAACCTCAGCGCGGCCGCACCGAAATCGGCCGGTTGCTGGCCGGGATCGATCGGCTGGCGGACCTCCTGCGCGAGCAGCACCGGCGCGATGTCGTCCTCATCGATGTCGACCGCAAGCGCCAATCAGCCCGCCGCACCAACCTCTCGAACATGGCAAGCGAGCTCGAACAGGCGACCGAAGCCGGCATGCATTCGATCGTGCAGGCCTCCATTGGGCTGCGGGCCAAGGCCGACGAGATGCGCAGTGCGCTCGAAATGGTTCGTGCCGCCTCCGACGAGACCGCGCGCGCGGCGGCAAGCTCGCGCGCAACCAACGACCAGGCGGCCCAATTCTCCGATCAGATCATCTCGGCCATCGGGGCGGTCGCCGCGCAGGTCGAGCGCGGGTCGGCCGCGAGCCAGGACGCGGTCCAACGTGCGACCAATTCCCGCGACATCATTAATGCGCTCGCAGCCGCCGCCGATGACATCGGCGA
>WNGQ01003843.1_pt1 | contig 15064 bp, 14 predicted proteins | sample 5407661 | NCBI WGS metagenome assembly WNGQ01 (sample SAMN13153382, study PRJNA577476) | soil metagenome | isolation source: 60 cm soil or saprolite under Garry oak tree replicate 2 | place: USA:California | collected 2016-06-15 | reverse complement strand
AAATCATCCACGATAATGGCATCGGAGAACCGCCTCACTCTGATGGGATAACCAGAATGGGGTCAAAACCCGACACGACCAAAGACGGCAGGCCCAGGCCGGACTCGCCCGGCCACCCCGACATACCGGCCCCGCCAGCGCCAGCCGACCAGCAGCAGCGCCAGCAACTCCAGGACCGCCTGGCCGCGGCCCACGACACCGACCCGTCGCTGCCCAAGCTGCGCGAGCGCGCCAGCCGCCTGCCGCCAGGCAGCCCGTCGTCCCCCTACGCCGAGGACGGCACCCGCCGCCCGCCCGACCCATCGCTGAAGGAGGTCGAACTCCCCGAGCCCCCGCTCACCGACGCCCAGTGGGCCGACCACCGCCACGAAGTAACCGACCGCCTCGACAAGGCCCGTGCCAAAGGGCTGATCACCCAGCTGTTGCATACAATCAGCCCTGATCATGACATCTGGTCCGATGAGCGCACACAACTTCACGACCAAATCCTCAGCGACCTCTATGCGGCGGCAGCGGACGTCCCGAGTGAGCGAAAGGCAGTCATTGCTGGCGGACTTGGCGGGGCTGGCAAGTCGACGGTTCTTGGTCAGCACGCCGGAATCGATCGATCTCAGTACGTAACGATCAACCCGGATCGGTTCAAGGAAGAGCTAGCCAAGCGCGGCCTGCTTCCAGAGATACCAGGCTTGTCTCCGATGGAGAGAACAACACTCGCACACAACGAGTCCTCATACCTTGCCAGGCGATTTGCGCTTCGTTCGATGGCCGATGGCAAGAACATAATCTGGGATATCACAATGTCGTCAGTCGATACCACGACCGAGCGCATCGATGAGCTACGGAACATCGGCTACCAGGAAATCGACGGGATCTTCGTCGACATTCCCATTAAGGTAAGCGTCGCCCGAGCTGAGGCACGGCACCGCCACGGTCATGATCTATATCTCGCCGAACGGGGGCTCGGAGGCCGACCTTTACCCATTGAGATCACGCATTCTCAGGCCGACGCCGAGTACGGGAGCATCAACCGCCGCACCTTCGAAATGGTCAAGAGCAGGCTGAACGGATGGGCGATCTACGACAACTCAGTGGACGGACGAGATCCCGTCCTCATCGAACGCAGCGGCCAGGAAACCGCAGCGGCAGCGGAGGACATTAAGGAGCCACGCAGATGACCAACGAGGTAATCGAATTGCTCGACGCCCTGCAGAGCGGGTCCATGAGCCTCGATGAGGTAGCACAGCGATTCAAGGATCGAAGATGGCCGCGCCGCAGATACAACCCTCCAGCCACCTACCTGGAAATGGCCGCTGCCGAGATACAGGACCCCGAACCCTATTTGCCCGGCTCATTCGATGACGTGATAGCCGCTTACGACCAGCAGAAAATCTCGCGCGAGCAACTCCGAGTGCTCAGCGAGGCGGTCGCCGAAGCGCAGCGGGCTGAGGACGTGGCTGACCAGTGAGCAGTTCTCCGTGATCACGCGGGAGACGTGCTGGGGTGAGCGCTGGGGTGCGGGTCACAGGGAGAAGCGGGTGCCGACAGTGTTCGGGATGTAGGCGTCGCCGAAACGGGAGGCCATGGCGTGGCCGGCGCGCCAGCCCGTGCAGTGCGCGGGGACGACAACGCTGGGGTTCAGCGCGCCCAGGTCGTCGAGGACTCTCGGGACCAGCGGCTCGAACAGCGGGCCGTTGAGGTGGAAGCCACCGATCACGGCGTGGAGCGGCTGGTCGCCGGTCAGCCGCCCGGCGTACCGGCAGATGTTCACCACGCCCGCGTGGCCGCAGCCGGTGATCACGACCAGGCCCTTGCCCGCGACGCTGACGATCATTGCCTGGTCGTCGAGCACGAGCGGATCGGGTTCCCGTCCGCTGCCGAGCCAGGCCTGCTGCGGCGGGAATCCCGGCTCGTATCCGGTGACCCGCGGCACCTCCCCGGTCATCAGGACCGATCCGCCGAGCAGGAAACTCGGCTGGCGGTCCCCGATGACCTCGAACCCGGCGCCGGCCAGAGCCTGCTTGCTCGTGGTCGGGATCTCTCGCGGCTCCGCGCCGGGAATGACGATCCGGCGGCGCCGCCAGAAGTGCGGGTGAATCAGGACGGGCATGCTGGTCCGGCCCAGCGCCCTGACCAGGCCGTCGAGGCCGGTCGTGTGGTCGAAGTGGCCGTGGCTGCAGACGATCGCCTCGATCGATCCTGGGTCGACGCCCAGACGGCGCATGTTCTTGACCACGCCGGCCGGGCTGGTGCCCGTGTCGAACAGGATCCGGCGCGCGTTGCCGCCCTAGACGACCGTGACCAGCACCGAGAACCCGTGCTCGGCGATCAGCGGGTCGGGCGCCCAGCCGTCCCGCATCAGCGCGGCCGGCCGGGTCGCGCCGAAGGCAAGCCCGACCCGCTTGGCCGGCCCCTGGTCCGGCATGAAATGTCGGTGACGTTGTCCATCAGGCTGAGCAACTCGACCGAGTCGACGGGCTCGAGCCGGATCGGCACCGCCGGCTCGAAGTCGTGCAGCGCCGGCACCGGCTGATGCCGGGCCGCGGAGTCGTCACACATCGGCACCTCCTTGCGAAGGGACGAACGGCGCGGCAACGCACCCGTCCGGCGAACCGTGCCGGGCAGGCTGGCCTGGCGCGAGTCCGGCCGCCGGACGCGGCAGGCTGGCCGGGGCTCGTTTGTGGTCACGGGCATCTGGTTACAACCTCCTCTCGCCGACGGGGGTGGCCGGCTGTGCCGCTATCCCGGCTGTACCGCTGTCCCGGCCGCCGCGCGGCCGGCTTGCTCGGCGTCGATCCCGGTCAGGCTCACCGCCCCCAGGTAGCCCGCCAGCATCACGCTGGCCACCTGCCCGACCATCTCGTCGGCCGGCAGGAACGACGAATGGTGCAGCGCGTGCGGCCCGCCGGTGCCGAGGAACAGCATCAGCGCGCGCCCGCCGCGGGTGTAGTAGGAGAAGTCGTCGGCACCGCAGGAGCGGAACGCGGTGTCGACGCTGAACCCGGCCTCGCGCAGCCACGGCCACGTCGCGATCGTCAGCGCCTCGTCGTTGACCAGCGCGGGCTCGCCCTCCTCGATCGTCACCGAGCCGCGGCAGCCGTAGGCCAGGCAGGCGTGCTCGACGATCTCGCGAACCGTCTGGTGCAGGCCAGGCCGGTCGGCCTCGTCGAGCACCCGCAGCGTGCCGCGGGCGACGGCGGCGGCGGGGATCACGTTCGCGGCCTGGCCCGCCTCGAGCATGCCGATCGACACTACGACCGCGTGGGTGGGGTCGGACCGCCTGCTGACCGCATGCTGGAGGGCGAGCACGGTCTGGCACAGGGCAACCACGGGATCGGCCGCCAGCTGCGGATACCCGGCGTGGCCGCCGACTCCGTCGACCCTGATCTCGATGTCGTCCGTTGCCGCGTTGACCGTGCCGGCCGCCGCGGCAACGGTTCCCAGCGGCAGCTGATGCTGCAGGTGCACGGCCACGATCGCGTTCGGCAGCTGCGCCTCGAGTGCCCCGGAGGCAACGAGGTCCCTGGCCCCTGACGGGATGGTCTCCTCCCGCGGCTGGAGCACGGCGAGCACCGGCATCGGCAGGCCGGCCCGCAGCTCGGCCGCCCTGGCTGCCCGGCCGACGGCGGTGAGCGCGGCCAGGTGCACGTCGTGGCCGCACGCGTGCATCACGCCGGTCCGCGACGCCCACGCGACACCGGTCTGCTCGGCGATCGGCAGCCCGTCGAGCTCGGCCCGCAGCGCAATGCACGGGCCCTCGTCCCTGCCGATGCGGATCAGCCGCCCGGTCCCGGCGACGGCCGGCGCGTCCGCGGCACCGAGCGCGGCCGCGACCCTCGCCGCGGTCCTGTGCTCCGAGCCGGACGCCTCGGCGCCGGCGTGCAGTTCGTGCCGCAGGGCTACCGCGGCGTCGAGCTCCGCGGCCAGCCCGGCCCGCAGCTGCGCCGCCAGCTCGGCGATCGGCACGGCCGTGCTGGTCACCCCACCCACCTCCCCAGCCCGCCTCACAGCCGGTAGACCCGGTTCGCGTTGACCGAGCCGATCAGCGCGGCGACCCGCTCGGCGTCCGCCGCCGACCAGGCGCCGTCGGCCACGAACTGCCCTGTCACCTTGGCGATGTCGCGGCGGAACCCGATCGCGCCGAGGTAGTGCAGCTCGGGCAGGCCGAACGCGTCGGAGGAGTAGAGCATCTTGCCGAACGGCGTCAGCTCGAGCGCCTCGGCCAGGACGGTCGCCGACCGCGCCCCCACGTGGTTGAGTATCGCGCCGACGTCCATGTACACGTGCGAGAACACGTTGGCGAGGTAGCCGGCCTCACGGTGGTGCGGGTAGCAGTGCAGCAGCATGACCGGTGTGCCGGCCGACTCGCTGGCGATCAGGAAGTCGGTGAGCAGTGACGGGTTGGACCGGTGCAGCCGGACGTCGGTGTCTCCGAAGCCAACGTGGAACTGCAGCGGCTTGCCGATGTCGATCGCTGTCCAGATCAGGTGCCGCAGCAGTACCTCGTCGGCCACCCGCGCCGCCGGATCGGTCTCGAGCGCGCGCATCAGGCGCCCCGCGGCGGCCGCGACGTCCGCCGAGCCCGGCCGGACGGGATCGAAGTCGAAGCCGAACCGGTAGGCGACGATCGACTTGTACCCGACCGCGCCGGTCGACGCCGTCTCGATCGCGAGTTCCTCGGCGAACGTCGTCGCCCAGGCCGCGGCCGCAGTCCCGGCCCTGGCCACCTTCTCGGCAACCGCCTCGAGCCTGACGACGTGCCGGGCAGGGGCGCCGCTCGCCACCGCCATCTGCTCGGGAGTAGTGAGCTGGTCACCCTGCCACCCGGTGTCGATCAGCCACTGCGCCACGCCGGCCGTGGTGAGCAGGCGGCGGTTCACCTCGGCGGTGCCGAGTTCGGCCCGCCGCCGCAGGTAGTCGTCGGCCGGGACGGACGGCTCGAGATCCAGCACCGGGGCGCACCAGCGCCGGATCACGAAGCCGAGCTGGCTGTCGAACGTGGTCGTACCCTGGGCCGGCGGACCTGGCGCCTCGGTCATCAGCAGCTCGAAGGCCGTGCGGTCCAGGTCGGCTGTGACCACCCCGTGGACGTGGTGGTCGATCAGCGGCAACGGCTCTGCTGTGGTCACTGTTCCTCCCCGACTGGCTCGGTATTGTCCGCGGCGTCCACGATCCCCTCGTACAGCGCGTCGTACCTGGCCATCCTGGCCAGGGGCTGGTCGCCGAGGCGATCGACGAGCGCCGCGACCACGGCCTCGACGAGCGCGACCGCGGGTGTGAGGGCGTCGAACGGAGACGGCGACTGCACGCTGGAGGTCAGGATCACGTCGGCGTGGGCCGCCAGTGGCGACAGGTACGGATCGGTGAAGGCGATCAGCGTGGCGCCCTGGCTCTTGGCCGTCACCGCCGCCCGCACCGTGCGGTGCTGATAGCGCCGGTAGTCGAACGCGACGAGGATGTCACGGCGTCCGACGTCGAGCAGCGTGCTGGTCCGGTCGTCAGCGGCCGACGAGATCACGTGCACGTTCGGGCGCAGCACCCGCAGGTGCGCGCCCAGGTACTCGGCCAGCATCGAGCTGAACCGGCCGCCAATCAGCGTCACGCTGCGGCGCTGTTCGGCGAGCAGCCGGACGGTCTGCTCGAACTCGGCCCGCGGCAGCCGCGAGAAGCTGGACCTGATGCCGTCGCAGAACAGCCGCTCCGACCGGCTCAGCGCGTCCTCTTGGTCGCCGGCCGAACGCTCGGCGTGCATCGCCAGCGGTGACGACAGCCGGGCCGAGACCTCCGACTTCAGCGACCGCTGGAAACCGGCGTAGCTGTCGAACGACAGCTTGCTGACCAGGCGCACGACGGTCGGGGCGCTGACCCCGGCCGCGGCGGCCAGCTTGGCGATCGGCTGCAGCCCGCGCACCGGGTACTCGGCCATCAGGACGCAGGCGACCTTACGCTCGGCCGGCGTGAGCTCGGCGAGCCTGACCTGCAGTCGCTCGGCGACGGTCAGCCCCGTCGTCCCGGCAAGCTCCGCTGGCTCGGTAAGCCCGGCCGGCCGTGCCACCGCCTCACCACCGCCAGCGGGTACGCGCGACCACCTCGGCGGGGCTGACGCCGGCGAACAACTCGATCTCGGCACGGCGCACCGCGAGGAAGGCCTCGAACATCGCCTCGCCCATCGCCTCGCGCAGGACGGCACAGCCCTCGAGCTCGCCGACCGACTCGCCGAGCGACTGCGGCAGCCTGCGGACACCGCGATCGGCAAGCTCGCTCTCGGGCAGCCCGACCGGGTCGCCATCGATCTCGCCGGGCAGCGTCGCGCCGCCGCCCATCCCGGCCAGGCCGGCCGCCAGCAGCGAGCCGATCACCAGGTACGGGTTGGCGGACAGGTCGAAGCACTTGACCTCCAGGTTGGCCCGCACGTCCTGCTCGCCGGACGAGCCGGTCACCAGCCTGAGCGCGGCTTCCCTGTTCTCCTTGCCCCAGCACTGGTACGCGCCCGCCCAGTGCGACGGCACCAGCCGCAGGTAGCTGGCAACGCTCGGCGCGCCGACGGCGACCAGCGCCGGCAGTGCCGACAGCACGCCTGCGGCGAACGCCTCCCCTTCTGCGGTCATGCCGTGCCGGCCAGGACCGCCGGCCAGCAGGTTCTGCCCGCCGCGCCACAGGCTGAGGTGGACGTGACCGCCGTTGCCGACGCCTCCGGCCACGACCGACGGCGCGAACGACGCCTGCATGCCGTGCCGCTGCGAGACGGCCCTGATCGTCTGCCTGACCAGGTTGCTGTCGTCCGCGGCGCCGACCGGATCCCGCGGCGCGACCGAGATCTCCAGCTGGCCGGCCGCGTACTCGGGGTGGAACTGCTCGACCGTGATGCCCTGCTGCTCGATCGCCTCGACGACCTCGCGCGAGTAGTCGGAAAGCTCGATGACCCTGGTCATGCCGTAGGCCGGCCCTTCGCAGGCCGGAACGAAGGTGCCGCCCGCGTCGGTCCCGGCCGCCCACTCCAACTCGAAGCTGACCTGAGCCGTCAGCCCCCGCGCCGATGCCGCGGAGACCATCTTCCTGCCGAAGGCCCGCGAGCAGCCGACGTAGCTGGCGCCCTCCTGGGTGTACCGGTCCACCGGTGCCCACGCCCAGCCAGGCTGGGCGGCCAGCGGGGTGATCCGGCCGAGGTCGGGTATCAGCCGCAGGTCGCCACCGGGACCGCCAATGTGCTTGCTGGTCGTGATGGAGTCGTCGACCACGAAGACATCGAAGACCGGCGACATGCCGATGCCCCATCCCGACGCCCGTTCCAGCCGTCCGAGCGGAATGGCCTTGACCCGGGTGATCCCGGCATTGTCCACCCAGCAGAGCGCGACCATGCCGACCCCGGCGTCGGCGAGATGCTGGGCCGCCTCGCTGCCCAGCGCCATCCGCCTAGCCCGCTCGCCAGCGTCGAGTGCCGCGCCATAGGTGGCCTGCGTCGTCACTGAGCACCTCGCTTCTGCTCGCCGCGCGACGGCGGCGCAGTAGATGTTCGGAACGTTACACACGGGGCAATCGGCACGTCAACACGTAACAGACGTTCCAGCGGCGCGCGGCGGTTGTCAGCCACGAGAGCGCAAACCAGGCACTCACCGGGGGGCGGCGGCTACCAGCCGCGCAGGTCGATCGGCCAGACGTCGACGATCTGGTCGCCGGAGCACACGTACGCGCGTTCGTGGTACGCCATGGTCGGGTCGATGTGGCCGGGCGCGAACCGTACCCGGTCACCGACCGGCCTGGGCGGCGAGAACGTCGTGTGCTCGTCGGAGCAGAACCACACCGTAGCGCCCTCGAGTTCGGGGTTGCCGTGGTCCATGCCGAACGCCTTCAGGCCCGCGTCGGCGACCGACCATTCCCCCGTGGAAGACCCGCCCGTTGGCTCGGCAGTACTCGACACGACCGTGGCGAGCACGAACAGCGCCTGGCCGAACGGCAGCCCGAGCTTGCCGTAAGCGGTGTCCATCAGCGCGTAGGACCCAGCCTGGATCTCGCTGGCCCAGATGTTGCACGCGTACGTTCCCGTCCCGCCGGCCGACACCAGGTCCCCGCCGACGTCGGCGTGCGCGGTCACCAGCAGTTCCATCGCGGTCTTGGTCTTCTCGGCCCGCTCGGCGGCGTCGGTCAGGCCCACGACATGGCCCTCGTACCCCATCACGCCGCGGACCTCAAGCCCGGCTTTCCTGGCGAGGTCGGCCACCTTCCCGGCGGCGGCCGGGTCACAGCCGCAGCGCGGCAGGCCGACGTTGACGTCGATCACCACCTCGCGCACTCCCCCGGCGGCCGCCGCCTCGACCGTCTGCGGCGAGTCCACCGCCAGGGTGACCCGCGCGCCGCCGGCGATCAGCGCGCCGAGCCGGCGGGCGTCGAGGACCTCGTTGGCCAGCAGGAGATCCTGGCCGAGCCCGGCGGCGGACATGCCCTCGCACTCGCGGATCGTCGCGCAGGTGAATCCCTCATGCCCGGCGACCGCCTGCCGCCTGGCCAGGTTTGTGCACTTGTGCGCCTTGACGTGCGGGCGCAGCCGCGGCCCGGGAAGCGCGGCGGCCATCTCGGCGATGTTGTGCTCCAGCACGGCAGCGTCGACCACCAGCGCGGGCGTCTGGATCTCGGAGATCAGGAGCCGACCGGTCACGGGTACGCACCTCCGCTTGCGTGGGGCAGCGAAATCACAGGCCGCGCGGCTGCCTGTCCGAGTCGATCTCGGAGACCCCGGCGGCCGGCACATCCACCATGACCGACTACCCGGCGCCCGGGCAAGCGTGTCACCCTGCACCGTCCGGCCGGGACGGCTCAGCACGGGGCGTCTCAGCACCGGGCGTCTCAGCACGGGGAGTCTCCTAAAGCCGCACCGGGTGCAGGAGATGGCGCTGACCGCTGACCACCTGTCCATCGGGCGCGGCCGGCTGCTCGCCGACACGCCGACGGACAGGTTCGTCGAGGCCAACGCGCGCAAGGACCTACTGGTGCGATCGCCGCAGGCCAGCGACCTGGTCAGGCTGCTGGTCACGCACGGCGCCACCGTGCGCGGCGGGCGCGGTACTCGCCGCCGGCCTCCTCATGCCGGTCTGCGTCATGGCCGGGCTCGGTCTCGGAGAGCCGGTCGAGCAGCGTCGCGCACGCGTGCACGGTCTGCACGTGCGGCACGGCCACGCCCAGCCGGCCGGCCAGCTCGACGACCGCGCCGGTCATGCAGTCGAGCTCGAGCCGCCTGCCGGCCTCCAGATCCTGCAGCATCGACGTCCGATGGTCGCCGACGGCCAGACCGGCCTCGAGCCGCCGGTCGAGCGACACCGGGAACCTGATCCCCAGCCGGTCGGCGACCGCCGCGCACTCGGCGAAGATGGCGCGCAGCAGCTCGACCATCTCGGCAGTGGTGCCGAGCTCGCCGAGCGTTGCCCGGGTCAGCGCGGTGATCGGGTTGAACGCCACGTTGCCGACCAGCTTGAGCCAGATCTGGTCCCGCAGCCGGGTCTCGACCGGCGCCTTGAGGCCGCCGGCCGCGAAGGCCTCGGAGATCCTGGCGCACCGCGGCGTCTTCGAGCCGTCCGGCTCCCCGATGGTGAACCGCGTCCCCTCGATGTGCTTGACGACGCCCGGCTCGATGATCTCGGTCGAGCAGTAGACCACGCAGCCGACGTTGTGCTCGGGAGCGATCGACTTCGCGATGATCCCGCCGGGATCCACGCTCTCCAGCCACGCGGTCCCGGCGGCGCCCGCGCCCCCCGCGTCGCCCGCGCCGTCGGCGCCTCCAGGCGGCTCGGGCAGCGACTGGAAGTACCACCACGGGATGCCGTTCTGCGCCCAGATCGCGGTGGCGCCCGGCGCGAGCAGCTCACCCAGCCGCGGCGCGATCTCCGGCAGGCTGTAGGCCTTGAGCGCGACGAACACGACGTCGGCGCCGGCCACCGCCGCGAGCTCGCCGGTCACCGCCGGGTGCGCGCTGAAGTTGCCCCGCGGCGACAGCACCCGGACGCCGCCGCGCCGCATCGCCTCCAGATGCGGCCCGCGCGCGATCAGCGTCACGTCGGCGCCGCCGCGCGCCAACGCGGCACCCACGTACGCTCCGATCGCCCCGGCGCCGAGCACCGCGAACTTCACGACGCCCCCCGGCCGCCGCCGCCGTCCGGCCCGCCCGGACCGTCCGGCCTGCCCGGCCCGTGCACCTCGTCCGGCCCGCCCGCGACGAACTCCGCGACCCGCCTGCGCTGGATCTTGCCGGTGGCCGTGCGCGGTATCTCGTCCAGAACATGGATCGCGACGGGCACCTTGAACGCCGCGAGCCGCTCCCTGCAGTGCTCGGTCAGGTCCCTGGGCCGCACGTCACCTGCCGCCTGCGCGGTCAACGTGACCGCCGCGGACACCAGTTCGCCGTACCTCTCGTCGGCCACGCCGAAGCAGACCGCGTCCCGCACCGCGGGATGGGACAGCAGCGCCTGCTCGACCTCGCCCGGCGAGATGTTCTCCCCGCCCCGCAGGATCATCTGCTTCAGGCGGCCCTCCAGGTAGAGGTAGCCGTCCCGGAGCACGCCGCGGTCGCCGGTGCGGAACCGGTCGCCGAAGAAGGCCTCGGCGGTCGCAGCCGGGTTGTTCGCGTACCCCGCCATGACTCCCGGCCCCCTGATGACCACCTCGCCCGCGCTGCCCTCGGGCAAGAGCCGCCCCGCCGGGTCGGCGATCGCGATCTCGGTGCCGGTGGGAACGCCGACCGAGCCGGGAATCCTGGCGCCTGGCGGCAGCGGGTTCGATGCCATCTGATGACTGGCCTCGGTCATCCCGTAGGCCTCGAGCATCGGCACCCCGTACCCGCGCTCGGACCGTTCCATCAGCGCAGGCGACAGCGCCGAACTGCACGAGCGCGCGAACCGCAGCGTCGCGGGCGGCCCCGCCTCGTCGGCCCGGTCGAGGATCATCTGGTGCAGCGTCGGCCCGGCCGACAGCCAGGTCGCGCCGTTCGCGCGCGCCTGCGGCCAGAACCCGCGCGGCGTGAAACGGCGCGGCACGATCACCGACCCGCCGCCGGCCAGCGCCGCGAACGTCGATGCGACCAGCCCGTGCACGTGGAACAGCGGCATCACGCAGAACGAGACGTCGGACGGCCCGAGCGCGTAGTGCGCGGCGACCGTCCTGGTCGATGCCATCAGGTTGCGCTGGGCAAGCGGCACCTGTTTCGGCCGGGAAGTCGTACCGCTCGTGTGCAGGACGACTCCCGCGTCGTCGGGCTGGCCCGGCTCGAAGCCGGTCACGGGCACAAGCTCTTTACCTTCAACGAAAAACACCGGCGGCTCGCCCACGCCGGCCCGCGTGGTCAGGACGGTCACCGAGCAGTCCCGTGCCGCGGCGACCGCCGCCGCGGGGCGGCTATCCGGCATCAGCAGCAACCTCGGCGCGATGTCGGTCAGGTAGAACGCGTACTCGCTCTCGGTGTAGGCCGGGTTGAGCGGAGCCGCCGCCGCGCCGACCGCCGTGATCGCCAGCAGGATCTGGACGACGTCGGGCCCGTTCGGCAGCGTGAACGCGACCCGGTCACCGCGCCGGACCCCGGCCGCGGCGAGGCAACCCGCCACGTACTCGACCCGGTCGGCGAGCTGGCCGTAGCTCAGGACCTCGCCGTCCTCTCCGGCGACCAGCGCCGGCCTCGCCGGGTCGGGATGCGCCAGTACCGCGCTCAGCGTCTCGCCGGCCGCCCGACTGGCCTGCTGCGTCATCGACCGCCTCCTGGTCCTCGTTGCGAAACTATCCCTCAGTCTGCCGAATGGGGCAGGTGCGCGATAGCCGGGACCGGGGGTGTCATCGTCCCTGGTAGTCACCGTTCGACGGCAGCGCGCAGCTTGCCCGCATCACGCCCGGCTAGGGCACGGGCACCCGGCGGTTCGCTCGCCAGGCAACCTCGGCCTCGCCGATCGGCGTCGACGGCGGTCCCTGGACGAACGGCCAGATCTCCTCGGCGATGGACCGCCAGTCGCGGGTCGCCGACAGCTCGCCGAGGACGGCGAACAGACCCAGGTTGATCCGCTGCAGCACGACGTACGAGCGCGGGATCGACACGTACTCCGCGACCGGGCTGCTGACGTCGAAGAACCTGCGGACGACGGCGGTGGAATAGTCGGGCTGGATGGTCAGCGGCCCGGGCTCGCGGATCGTGGCGTAGAAGACGGCCAGGTGCTCGACGACGTCCTCGGTGCGCAGCGGCGCGCCGGGACGCAGGAACCCGGCGAGCTCCATGCTGCGCCTGAACTCCTCAGGGTCGTTCCTGACGCACAGGTTGCGCGCCATCTGCATCAAGGGGTGCAGCTCGTCGGGGGCGAAGTGCTTGACCAGCCCGAAGTCGAGGAAGGTGACCCGCCCTCCGCCGTGGAACAGGTAGTTGCCCGGATGCGGGTCGCCGTTGAACGCGTGCAGCTCGTACAGGCTCCTGAACACGAACCGGTAGATCGTCTCGGCGGCCAGGTCACGCTCGCCCTGTGACATCTCGGCGAGGTCAGCGAACCTGGCCCCGACCGCGAGCTCGCTGGTCACCATCCGCCTAGTGGACAGCTTGCCGACGACCGTGGGCACGCAGATGGTGGGATGGCCGTGGTAGAACTCGGCGAACAGCGCCTGGTTGGCCGCCTCGCGCCGGTAGTCGAGTTCCTCGAGCACGCGTTCGCGCAGCTCGGCGAGCAGCGCGTCGACGTCCTGGGCCGGCGCTGTGATCCGCAGCATCCGGCGCAGCAGCGCGACGTTGTCCAGGTCGGCGGCGATCGCCTCGGCGATCCCCGGGTACTGGACCTTGACCGCGACGGCCCTGCCGTCCCGGGTGATCGCGCGGTGCACCTGGCCGATCGACGCGGCCGCGATCGGCTCGGCATCCCACTGCGCGAACGCGCGCTCTGGCGGCATCCCGAGCTCGGCCTCGACCACCCCGGCCGCCAGCTCGGCGCTCATCGGCGGGACGCTGTCCTGCAGCCGGCTGAGCGTCCGCCGCACGCTGGGCGACAGTCCCTCGTCGACGTAGCTCGCCATCTGGCCGATCTTCATCAGGACGCCCTTCATCGCCCCGAGCGTCTGAGCGACGTCTTCGGCGGTCTCCAGCGCGAGATCCTGGCGCAGCCGCTGGCGTTGCTCGCCTGCGGCGGCGAACAGCCGGGGCGCGCTGCTCGCATAGCGGGCTCCGCCGCGCGCGACGAGCTGCAGCGCGGCGACGCCGCGCCGAAGCCGGACCGGCCCGAACCGGCGGCGCAGCGCAACGGCCAGGCCGGCGAGCACGACCCCGCCGGCCACGGCGGTCCCGATCAGCCGCCTCATGCGCGCCGGGTGGCACGCACCCGCGCCGCGATCCGCTGCCTCGCCTCGAGGACCCCCGGCTCGCCGAGGAACACCGCATCGAGCACGCCGAGCGCCTGGCGGATCTCGTTCCTGCGCCGATCATCCATGGGCTCGGGCCGGAAGCCATACATCTCGCAGGCCCAGCCGGGCAGCGAGGCGATCACGCCTGACCTGATGTCCTGCCAGATCTCGGCCATGTCCTCGTCGAGCCCGGGCGGGTCGAGCAGAAAGGCTGTCGACTCGCGGGCGGCCGGCGTGCAAGCCAGCTCGGGCTGCATCGACGCGATGTAGTCCGCGAGCTGTTCCGCGGTGGCGGGAACCATGCCGCGCGGGACACCGACGAGCTCGGCCGCGACCACCATCTCGGCCACGAAGCTGTCCGCGTCGGCCGGCTCGAGCGGAGTGCCGAACCAGTTCCTGGCGACGATCGTGGACTCGACCAGGGCCGCGTGTATCCAGAGCAGCAGGGCGGGATCGCCTGCCGCGTACGGGCGGCCGGTGACCGGGTCGACGCCCTTGACGTACTCGTGGATCTTGCGTACCCGAGCCGCCGCCCGCTCCGCCGCCGCCTTCTCGCCGAAGCTGACGGTAGCCAGGTAGCCGGACGTGGCCGCCAGCCTGCCGACCGGGTCCTCGCGCCAGCCGCTGTGCTGGTCGACGCCGGCCATCGCGAGCGGGTGCAGCGCCTGCGTCATCAGCGCGCGCAGGCCGGCGACGGGCGCGGACAGGTCACTGGCCGTCCGCCAGGTCACGCTCGCCGGACCGAAGAAGCCGTCGTCGGCCGGCTGCTCGGGCACTCCGGAGGCATAAGCCGCCGCGGATCGCTCGACCAGCCCGGTGGCGTACGGATCGGCCGTCATCGCGACACCGCCGCGATGCTCGCGCGGCTCAGCTTCCGGCGCCGGCCGTGGCAGGCGAAACGAGACTCCATACCAGCCAACGTACGCTAGCCGACCTCGACCGCCGTCCCCGCGCTGGCTACGCCCGCGTCCCCGTCGAACTGGCCGCGGGCGACGGCCTGCGAGGCAGCCGGGTCGGTGCCAGGCCACAGGTGGGTCAGCAGCAGCCTGCGGACCCTGGCCCGCGCCGCCGACTGACCAGCCGTGCGGGCGCTGGACAGATAGCGGTCCGCGTCTTCGGGCAAGCCGGTGTAAGCGAGCGCCGCGCCGCCGGCCTCGATCCGGACGCCGACGTTGGGCAGCCGCGGCAACGTCGCGTACCCGAGATCGACAACGAGGCGGAGCCGTCGTGCTCGATGAGCTACCCGCTGCATGCCTGGCCAGCCTCCGGCCACGCGCCGCAGCTGCCGAGAACCGTGAGCCGCATGACGTCTGACTCTATTCGCCGACACCGAGGCCTGGCCGCCGCCGGTCAGGCGGTGGCGGGCGGGCTGTGGCTGTGCAGGGTGCGGCCGTCGGGGCTGGTGGCGGTGGTGGTGCCGTCGGGGTTGAGGGTGATGGTCCAGCCGCACCGGTGGATCAGGATGAGGTGGTGGAAGCTGCACAGCAGGACGCAGTTTCCCAGGCTGGTGGTGCCGTGCCGGCTGCGGGGGATGACGTGGTGGACGTGACAGGCTGCCGGGGGCTGGTCGCAGCCGGGGGCGGCGCAGTGCCGGTCCCGGGCGATGATCGCGCGGCGCAGGTGCGGCGGGATGGTGTCGGTGACGGCGCCGACGTCCAGGGGCAGGCTGACCGCGGCGGCCGGGGGCGGCAGGGTGCCGGTGCGCAGCCAGGACGCCAGC
>WNGQ01012279.1_pt1 | contig 15076 bp, 12 predicted proteins | sample 5407661 | NCBI WGS metagenome assembly WNGQ01 (sample SAMN13153382, study PRJNA577476) | soil metagenome | isolation source: 60 cm soil or saprolite under Garry oak tree replicate 2 | place: USA:California | collected 2016-06-15 | reverse complement strand
TTACGACGTTGATCGTGATGGTTTCGTAATCGCCGGCGGGGCGGGCGTGCTGGTGCTGGAGGAGCTCGAACACGCCAAAGCGCGCGGCGGGCGCATTTACGGTGAGGTCGCCGGCTACGGCGCCACCTCCGATGGCTTCGACATGGTGGCGCCTTCGGGCGAGGGCGCCATGCGCTGCATGCGGATGGCGCTGGACAACGTCAAGGTGCCGGTCGACTACATCAATCCGCACGCGACCTCGACCCCGATTGGCGACATCAAGGAGATCGAAGCGATCCGCGAAGTCTTTGGCGAGCACTGCCCACCGATTTCGGCAACGAAATCACTCACCGGCCATTCGCTTGGGGCGGCTGGCGCGCAGGAGGCGATCTATTCCTTGCTGATGATGAACAACGGCTTCATTTGCGAAAGCGCCAATATCGATAATCTCGACCCGAGTTTCGCGGAAGTCCCTATTGTGCGCGAGCGGCGTGATGACGTGAAGCTTGGCTGCGTGCTGTCGAACTCGTTCGGATTCGGTGGCACCAACGCCTCGGTAGTGCTCAAGCGCCTCGATGTCTAAGCAACGCATGACAGTCAATTCGTGCCCGCGCGAGAGGCGGGAAAGAGAGCGGCAGACTCGGGCACTATGACTCAATTGATGCAGGGCAAGCGCGGGCTGATTATGGGGGTCGCCAACGATCACTCGATTGCGTGGGGAATTGCCAGGACGCTGGCTGCTCATGGGGCGACACTCGCCTTTAGCTATCAGGGCGAGGCGCTCGGCCGACGCGTCAAACCGCTCGCGGATTCCGTGGGGGCCTCGCTCCTGCTGTCCTGCGACGTCGAGCAGGTCGGCTCGCTCGATGCCGCCTTCGCCGCCATCGCTGAAAAATGGGGGTCGCTCGATTTTGTTGTGCACGCGATCGCTTTCTCCGACAAGAGCGAACTCAGGGGCCGCTATGCCGATACCACGCGCGAGAACTTCGTGCGGACCATGATCATCTCCTGCTTCTCCTTCACGGAGGTGGCGAAGCGCGCAGCGGCACTGATGCCCGCAGGGGGCGCGATGCTCACGCTCACTTACAATGGCGGGCAGCGGGCGATGCCGAACTACAACGTCATGGGAGTTGCAAAGGCGGCGCTGGAAGCGTCGGTGCGCTACCTCGCGGTCGATCTCGGCCCTGCAGCGATTCGCGTCAACGCCATCTCGGCTGGGCCGATCCGCACCCTCGCCGGCGCCGGCATTACCGACGCGCGGCAGATGTTTGCCTTTCAACAACGGCACTCGCCATTGCGCCGAGGCGTGACGCTGGAAGAAATCGGTGGTGCCGCGCTCTACCTGCTTTCGGATCTCTCGAGTGGAGTCACCGGTGACGTTCACTTCGTGGATTCCGGCTACAACGTCATTGCCATGCCGCATCCAACCTCGCTCAAGGACGAAACCGTGGCGAATGAGCAGGCGATTGCCAAGGACGCGGCGCAGTGAACCGCCGCTGCCGGGTGCCACCATTGAACTCGGTCGGTGTGCGCTGGGCACGCGCATAGCAAGATGGGTGATGATCCCCTCTATCCTGACGATCGCCGACGGGAGCGCTTGATCGCGGACCCCCGCCTCGCGACGCCGCTCAACCGCGTGCATAGGCTAAAAATCGCGAGCGGGCTCATTGCTCTCGTTCTCATCGCCGCGATTTGGATCGTGTGGCGCTGGTCCGCGATGCATTGAGCCCCGCGAGCGCGGGCAGGGCGAGCTTCGATGCTAGCGCGGTGAGGCGACGTGCGCGCGACTATTCCGCGCCGGCCGCCTCGCGCTGCTGATCGCTGCGATGCTGCTCGGCCTCGGCCTTCTGCTTCGCTTCCAGATCCTCGCCGGTCATCTGGTCGACGACTTTCATAGAAAGGCGCACCTTGCCTCGCTCATCGAAGCCCAGCAACTTGACCTTCACCTTATCGCCTTCCTTGACCACATCGGTAACCTTCTGCACCCGGCGCGGCGCTAGCTGGCTGATGTGCACGAGGCCGTCCTTCGCTCCGAAGAAATTTACGAAAGCGCCAAAGTCCATCACTTTGACCACGGTACCATCGTAGATGTGACCGACTTCGGGCTCAGAGGCGATCGACTTGATCCAATTGATCGCCGCCTTCATTGCGTCGCCGTTTGCGGACGCCACCTTTACCGTTCCGTCGTCTGAAATGTCGATCTTGGCGCCGGTCTTTTCGACGATCTCGCGGATTACCTTCCCGCCGGAACCGATCACCTCGCGGATCTTGTCGACGGGGATATTGAATACTTCGATGCGCGGCGCGTGCTCCCCGAGCTGGGCACGATGCTGGACGATGGCCTTCCCCATTTCGCCCAAGATATGCATTCGCCCCTCTCTCGCCTGGCTGAGCGCAACCCGCATGATTTCTTCAGTGATGCCGGCGATCTTGATGTCCATCTGAAGCGAGGTCACGCCCCGCTCGGTGCCGGCCACCTTGAAGTCCATATCACCGAGATGATCCTCATCACCGAGAATGTCGGAGAGCACGGCGTGTCGGCTGTCCTCGAGAATGAGGCCCATGGCGATGCCGGCGGTTGGGCGTTTGACTGGGACGCCGGCATCCATCAGTGCGAGCGAGGTGCCGCACACGGTCGCCATCGAGGAAGAGCCGTTCGATTCCGTGATCTCCGACACCACGCGCAACGTATAGGGGAATTCGTGATGCGGCGGCAGGATCGGATGGATGGCTCGCCAGGCGAGCTTCCCGTGACCTATTTCGCGCCGGCGCGGCCCGCCCATCCGGCCGGTCTCGCCTACCGAAAATGGCGGGAAATTATAATGCAGCAGGAATGGTTCCTTGTAGGTCCCCTGCAACGCGTCGATCCACTGCTCATCCTCGCCGGTGCCGAGCGTTGCTATAACCAAGGCCTGCGTCTCGCCGCGGGTGAATAGCGCCGAGCCGTGTGCACGGGGTAGCACTCCCACCTCACAGGCGATTGGACGCACTGACTTCACGTCCCGGCCATCGATGCGCCGACCGCTGTCGAGGATATTCCAGCGCACGATCTTGGCTTCGATGGTTTTGAATACGTCGGCGACCTGTTGCCTGGAATAGGGCGGGGTCTCCACCCCCTCGGGGCAGAAATGTGCCGCCACCTTGGCTTTGGCAGCGTCTGCGGCCTCGTGGCGCTCCATCTTGTTCGGGATGGCATAGGCCGCGCGCAAGTCCGCCTCCACCAGCGCGAGCATCTCCTTTTCGAGCGCGGAACTATCCGCCACCTGCAACTCGCGCGGTTCTTTCGCGGCCTTTTCAGCAAGCTTGATGATAGCCTCGATCACCGGCTGGAAATGACGATGGCCGAACATCACGGCGCCGAGCATCACCTCTTCGCTCAGTTCCTTTGCCTCGGACTCGACCATTAACACCGCGTCCTGGGTGCCGGCGACGACGAGGTCGAGCTGGCTCTCCGTCATCTCGTCGAGCAAGGGGTTAAGCACGATTCTCGAGATCGTGCGACAGCGTGGTCACGATCACCTGTGTCTCGTTGCGCCAGCCCTCGGCGAACAGCGGCCGCACCGGCCGGTCGATCAGCCGTGAGACGAGCGTCTCCTTCTCGGTGGGGCGGCCTTCGCGCTTGAAATAGCCGCCAGGGATACGGCCTGCGGCGTAGAATTTCTCCTGGTAATCCACGGTGAGCGGCAGAAAGTCGACGCCTTCTCGCCGCTCCTTCGCCGCGACCAGCGTCGCCAGTACCTTGGACTCGCCATAAGTGGCGACTACAGCGCCGTCGGCTTGGCGCGCGATCTTGCCGGCTTCTAGGACGAGCTTTCGCCCTCCCCAGTCGAGTTCAACACGATGGATATCGAACATTGCGGTCGTCTTTCATGATTTCTGCGAAGGCGCGAAAGCCATGCGCAAGACGGCAAGAGGCTGCCGTCTGCGGCCATGCCGCAAAGCGAGACAGCATCCGGCAATCCTGCCATGGCTTTCGGAGCCTTCCATTTGAACGTATGGGCCCTAGCCCGTCTTCCGAAACCGGCAGCAGCCCCGCCGCCGGCTGAACACCGGATTTGTCCCGGTATCCGCTTCAAAACGCGCGAACAGGCCCGCGCACGGTACCTCAACGGCGAATACCCAGCCGCTCGATCAACGCCTTGTAACGCGCTGCGTCGACACGGGCGAGGTAGTCGAGAAGTTGGCGACGCTGGGACACGAGCTTGAGTAGCCCACGCCGGGAATGGTTGTCCTTGACGTGGGTCTTGAAATGCTCGGTAAGGCTGTTGATGCGCTCCGAAAGGATCGCCACCTGTACCTCCGGCGACCCAGTATCGCCGGCCTTTGTCGCATAGGTCTTGATCACTTCGGCCTTGCGGCCGGGCGTTATCGACATCGGGTTATCCTTTTGCTGTCCAGGTTGCAGTCGGCGGCCGGGCCGGGATGTCGTCCAGCGCGGTCACCACAACTATTTGCGCGGGCCTGTTCGCGCGTTTTGAAGCGGATCAAGCCGGGCAATATCGCAAAACCCGGCCCGGCGCCAGCAGAATTGTGGCGCCTTGTCGCCGGCGGGAACAAGCCGCAGCCATCGGCAGAGCTTCGTTGACGCCCTTTTCGGACGTTAGGCGCGCGGCAGATTGAAGATGCGCCGCGGGCGCAATTCGCCTTTTTCCACTTCCGCTAGTGCGATCAGAGCGTCGTGGCAGGAAACTGATACCCAGCCCGCCAGGACCGGCGCATCACGCCCGCGCAGCAGCACCGCCTGGCCGCGCGTCAGCCGCGCGGCATCCCCCGGGCTCACCCGAAGCGTGGGCAACGTGGCCACGCCAGCCTCGACCGGCAGAAGCGCTGCTCGCTCGAGCGCGACGGCCTCGCCGGAGGAAAGACTCTGCAATCGATCGAGGCTCACGGCGAGGTCCTCGCCGAAAGGGCCCACCCCTGTGCGGCGCAGCGCCGCCACGTGCCCGAGACACCCGGCAGCGCGGCCCAGGTCGCGGGCAAGCGCGCGCACATAGGTCCCCTTGCCGCATTCGGCGATCAAGTTTGTGTGGTCAGTATCGGGCGTCTCGATTAGCTCCAGTCGATGGATCTCCACCAAACGCGGCGCGATTTCCACTGCCTCGCCCTCGCGCGCGAGATCATAGGCGCGCTCGCCAGCGATTTTGAGCGCTGAAAAACGCGGCGGCACCTGTGCGATCTGGCCGACGTAGTGCGGCAATAACGCGCGGAGTTCATCCGTGCTCGGCCGCTCAGCGCGACTTGCAGTGACGCGGCCTTCCGCGTCATCGGTGTCGCGCTCCTCGCCCCAGCGCACGGTAAAGCGATACGTCTTGCGTCCATCCATGACGAAAGAGACGGTCTTCGTCGCTTCTCCGAGCGCGATCGGCAACACGCCCGAGGCAAGCGGGTCGAGCGTGCCGGCGTGTCCCGCGCGCTTTGCTTGGAACAGGTGTTTCACCACCCCCACAGCGTGGGTCGAGGTCATGCCGACGGGTTTGTCGAGCACGATCCAGCCGTGTACGTCGCGCCTTTCGCGCTTGCGCACCTGCGGCGCCGACATCTGAGCATTGAGCGGTGTCAACTGTCGTCTTCCGGCTTGTTGTCGAGATCGCGCTGCACCTCAGGCGTTCGCAAAAGTCTCTCGATTCGTTCGGCTTCATCGAAACGCTCGTCGATCCGGAAACGGAGCTCAGGCGCAAATTTCAGGTTGATCTGCCGCGCAATCTCGCCTCGGAGGAAGCGTTTGTTGCGCTCAAGGGCGGCGAGGACGGCGTCCGCATCGCGTCCGCCGAGCGGCATGACGTAGATAGTTGCGAGCCGCAAATCGGCCGTCATGCGGACTTCCGGCACGGTGATCAGATGATTCTGCATCACCGGGTCGTGCACGGCGCCGCGCGTGAGCATATCGGCAAGCGCGTGGCGGACGAGTTCGCCGACCCGCAGCTGGCGCTGTGAGGGCATCTGGCTCGTCCCGTGTTCGCGCTGGTGACGTCGACGCGTCATGCTCATCCTGAATGTCGCCCGTGCACGGATCTGACCGTGCATAACATAACCTGCAAAGAAATCGTGCCCAGCGAGGCCGGGCTAAATGCAATGCGGGCGCGAAAGAGCTGAGCCTACAACGAGCGCTGCACCGTCTCCACCCGGTAGCACTCAATAATGTCGCCGACCTTCATGTCCTGGTAATGCTCGAAGGCCATGCCGCATTCCTGTCCGGCCACTACCTCGCGCGCATCGTCCTTGAAGCGCTTGAGTTGGGAAAGCTTTCCCTCGTGCACGACGACGCTGTCGCGGATGAGACGCACATTGGCTCCCCGCTCGACCACTCCGTCGGTAACGCGGCAGCCCGCAACATTACCGACCTTGGAGACCTTGAAAATTTCCAGAATGGTCGCATTGCCAAGCATAGTTTCGCGCATGCTCGGCGCCAGTAATCCTGACATCGCTTTCTTAACGTCATCCACGAGATCGTAGATCACGTTGTAATAGCGCAGTTCGATGCCTGCGCGCTCAGCCGCCTCGCGAGCCTCTTTGTGCGCCCGCACATTGAAGCCGATGATGGGCACGCCTGACGCCTCCGCCAAGGTCACATCCGACTCCGTAATGCCGCCCACGCCCGAATGAATCACGCGTGCCCCGACTTCATCGGTAGCAAGCTTCTCAATCGTGCCGATGACCGCCTCCAGCGAGCCCTGCACATCGGCCTTGACGATCAGCGCCAGGTCCTTGCGCCCTGCCGATTTCAGCTGGCTCATCATCTGCTCGAGTGAGCCGCGCATGCCGGTCGCCCGCGCAGCCATTTTGTCGCGCCGCTGCCGGGCACGATAGGCGGTAACTTCCCGCGCGCGCGCCTCCGTCTGCACGACCGCCAAACGATCGCCGGCCTCAGGCGTTCCATTGAAGCCCAGAACTTCGACGGGCGTGGAAGGCGCCGCATTCTCGACCGGCGTTCCGGCATCTGAGACCAGCGCGCGCACCCGCCCCCACTCGGCACCGGCGACAACGAGGTCGCCGGTGTGCAGGGTGCCACGCTGCACCAGCACGGTGGCGACGGGCCCGCGACCGCGGTCAAGCTTTGCCTCGATGACGGTGCCCTCGGCCGGACGGTCCGGATTGGCCTTGAGATCCAGGATTTCCGATTGTAGCGCGATGGTCTCGAGCAGCCGGTCGAGGTTGAGCTTCTTGGTCGCCGAGACCTCGACATCGAGTACTTGGCCCCCTAACGACTCGACTTGCACCTCGTGCTGGAGCAATTCGGTGCGCACGCGTTCCGGCTTCGCATCGGGCCGATCGATCTTGTTGATCGCGATAATCATCGGCACTTTCGCCGCTTTGGCGTGATTTATCGCCTCGACCGTTTGCGGCATGACGCCGTCGTCGGCGGCGACCACCAGCACGACGGTATCCGTCACCTTGGCACCGCGCGCACGCATGGCGCTGAAGGCGGCGTGGCCCGGCGTGTCGATGAACGTGATCTTGTTGCCGGAAGGCGCAGTCACCTGGTAGGCGCCGATGTGTTGGGTGATGCCGCCAGCTTCGCCTGCCGCCACATCGGTCGAACGAATCGCATCGAGCAGCGAAGTCTTGCCGTGATCGACGTGGCCCATGACCGTCACCACCGGCGGGCGCGGGACCAGCGAGCTCGGATCATCGGCAGCGTCAAATAGTCCTTCTTCGACGTCGGATTCAGCCACCCGCTTGACCGTATGACCCAGTTCCTCGGCCAAGAGCTGGGCGGTATCAGCGTCGATCACGTCATTGATCTGCGCCATATGGCCCTGCTTCATCAGCAGCTTGATCACATCCACGCTCCGCTCCGCCATGCGGTTGGCAAGCTCCTGGATGGTGATGGTTTCCGGAATCGTGACCTCGCGCACGAGTTTTTCTTTCGGTTCGTCGGACGCGTGTCCCTTCAGCCGTTGCACGCGGCGACGAAATGCCGCCACAGATCGCTCGCGCTCTTCGTCCGCGCTGAGCGCAGTGACTAGCGTGAGTCGGCCGCGATTTTTTTGCCCGGCGCCGCGTGCCGGCTTCGGTGCCGGCGTCGGTCGTGCCGCGCCCGGACCGCGCCGGGTGCGCGGGACGTCGTCTTCGTCGGGTTCGAGGGCAGGCCGTGCGCCGGGTCTTGCCGTCACTACGGCGTTCTCGCCGAAACGCTTCTTCGCCTCCTGTTCGGCCTTGGTCTTGGCTTCGAGGTCGTGCTTGCGGCGCCTCTCTTCGTCGGCTTTGCGCGCTTCGGCAGCCTCGCGCTCAGTCCGCTCTGCGGCTTCGCGCAGGCTGCGGACAAATGCTTCCTCCTCGGCAATCTTGCGCTCTTCCGCTTCGCGCAGCCGAGCGTCATTGAGCGCGTGGACGCGCGCTTTCTGCTCTTCTTCAGTCAGGCTGCGTAGCACCATGCCGCCGGCCGGCTTTGAAGGAGCAGTCGTTGCGGTCTGAGTGGTTGCAGCCGCCGGCGTCGGTGCAGGGGGCTTGGCAGCGGCAGGACGCTTGGGCGTGGCGGCAGGCGTGGCCGATTCTGCCTTCGCTCGCGTCGGCACGCGGCTTTTCACCTTTTCCACGACCACTGCCTTAGTGCGGCCATGGCTGAAACTCTGACGCACCACGCCCTGCTCGACGCCCCGCCCTTTGAGGCTCAAGGTCTTGCTAGGAGTAACGCTCAGCTTCTTTTCGCCTGTCTTTTCCGTCGTTTCAGCCATTCCAATCCCAATTCTCCAGGCTTGCGCCGTATTTCATCACCTATCCCCGTCGTACCTTGGCCGATTTGGATACGGAACCCGTCCGGAACCGCTCAAGGCGCGACATACGGGCCAAAAACGTCTCACTTTCAGGGCCGGCGAGCAGGGCTGCATGTACCACATTTGACCGGCCCAATGCCAAATCCAATTGCACCGAGATAAACGTGTCGACTGTGCGAATCTCCGCGACATCCGCGCGCCGGTGCAGCGCGGCTGCGAGCTTTCGCCTGCCGTCGGGTGCGGCTTCTGCCGCGTTGCAAACCGCCACCACGCGCGCGCGAGCCAGCGCCGCTGCGACATTGGCAAAGCCAATCGCGACCTTGCCGGCCTTGTGGCAGATCGCGAGCGCCTCAAGCGCGGTCCGCTCGATCAGGCGCTCGGTAGTGTCTACGACATCAGGAGTGACGCGAACGTCACGCTTGAAAGCGCGTGCAAACGCATTGCGCTCCAGCGCGGCATGGAGCGCCTGGCGCGTCGCCGTGATCCACATGCCGCGTCCGGGCAACCGGCGCTTGAGGTCCGGCACCGCAACGCCATCGGGACTCATAACGAAACGGATCATCTCGTCGACGGGCCGCACCGCTCCGGTCGCCGCGCAAAACCGCTGCGTGCCAGGCGCGGTTTTGTGCGGGCCGAGATCAAGTGCACTCTCTTGCGTTTGACCAACCATTCGATCTCCTCAGGCCGACGTCGCAGTGGCCTCGGCCACGGCGTCCTCCTCGGCAGGGGGCGGTGCCAGATCCTCCTCTTTGATCCAACCGGCCTTAACGCGTGCCTGCATGATTAGCGCTTCGGTGTCGTCGCGCGACAGGTCGAAGCCGTCGAGAGCGCCAGGATAGCGGACAGTCTCGCCATCCTTGCGTTCGCTCCAGCCGAAAAGGTCATCGGTGGCACAACCCGCCAGATCTTCAACCGTTTTGATGTCATTTTCTCCCAACTTGACCAGCATGGCGGTGGTAACGCCGGGGATCTCTTTGAGTGCGTCCTCGACGCCCAGCTGTTTGCGTTTCTCGTCAAGCTCGGCTTCCTGTTGACCGAGGTGGTCGCGGGCACGCGCTTGCAATTCGCGCGCGGTCTCTTCATCGAAACCCTCGATCCCGGCGAGCTCCTTTTCATCGACGACGGCAAGCTCCTCGACCGAGTTGAATCCCTCGGAGGCGAGCAGCTGTCCGACCACCTCGTCGACATTGAGTGCCTCGATGAACAGCTTGGTACGCTTCTCGAATTCGGCCTGCCGATGCTCCGATTCTTCCTGCTCGGTGACGATGTCAATGTCCCAACCGGTGAGCTGGGATGCGAGCCGGACGTTTTGTCCACGCCGGCCGATGGCTAACGAGAGCTGCTGGTCGGGCACGACCACTTCCATGCGATGGCGGTCTTCATCGAGCACAACCTTGGCTACTTCCGCCGGTGCGAGCGCGTTGACGACGAAGTTCGCGGGGTCCGCGGTCCACGGGATGATGTCGATCTTCTCGCCCTGTAGCTCGTTAACCACGGCTTGCACGCGAGAACCGCGCATGCCCACGCAGGCGCCGACCGGGTCTACCGACGAATCCCGGGAGATCACCGCTATTTTTGCGCGCGAGCCCGGATCCCGCGCGACCGCCTTGACCTCGACGATCCCGTCGTAGATTTCCGGCACTTCCTGCGCGAACAGCTTGGCCATGAACTGCGGATGCGTGCGTGAGAGGAAGATCTGTGGCCCGCGTGGCTCGCGGCGTGCGTCGTAAATGAAAGCGCGGATCCGGTCACCGTTACGAAAGGTTTCGCGCGGCAACAGTTCGTCCCGGCGCACAATCGCTTCGCCGCGGCCGAGATCGACGACCACGTTGCCGTATTCCACCCGCTTGACGATGCCATTGACGATATCGGCAATGCGATCCTTGTACTCCTGATACTGACGATCGCGCTCTGCTTCGCGAACTTTTTGCACGATCACTTGCTTCGCTGATTGGGCGGCGATGCGACCATACTCGAGCGGCGGCAAGGCTTCCGCGATATAGTCGCCGACCTGGGCGGCAGGATTGCGCTTCTTTGCATCTTCAAGCGCGATCTGCGTCGCATCGTTTTCGACTTGATCCACCACAAGCAGCAGGCGTGACAGCCGCATCTCGCCGGTTTTCGCATTGATCTCGGCGCGTACTTCAGTCTCGCTGCCGTAGCGCGAGCGCGCTGCCTTCTGGATCGCATCTTCCATGGCGGCAATGACGATGCTGCGGTCGATTGCCTTCTCGCGGGCAACCGCGTCAGCGATTTGCAACAGTTCGAGCCGGTTGGCGCTTACGGCCATCGGTCATTCTCCTTCGTTCTGAGCATCACCCCGGTGATCGACCGGCGCGGACTGGACATGTTTGGGTTGAGCTTCGGAATTTTCGCGGTTGGCAGGTTGGCCATTCTCCGCCTGTTGGCGTTGCGCGGCGCGTTCGGCGGCCTTGCCGCGCCTGAGCGATTCGGCAATCAAGGCATCGGTCAGGACCAGCTTCGCATCTGCCATTTCATCGATCGGCAGCAGCACCTCGTCGCTTTCGCCAGGTGAGGAATCGTCGCGGCGAATGCGCGCGGCGTCCCCTTCCACGCCCAGCAAAAGGCCGCGGAACCGCCGTCGGCCGTCACGTGCAATCATCATTTCCAGTTTGACCAAATGCCCTGCAAAGCGCACGAAGTCCGAACGTCGCACCAGCGGGCGATCCATGCCCGGCGAGGACACTTCGAGCCGGTAGGCGCGATCGATCGGATCGGCCACGTCGAGCACTGGCGAGAGTGCGCGCGATACCGCCTCGCAGTCCTCGACGGTCATGGTGCCGTCCGGACGCTCGGCCATGATCTGGACCGTGCAACCATCGGCCCCAAAAATCTTCACCCGGACCAGCCGGTACCCGATGCCGTCCAGGACGGGCTCGCTGATGGCGGCCACACGCGCGGCAATGCCCTGCTCCGCGATGAGGCGCGGCTCGCAATTTGTCCCGAGATTATCGACCGCTGGTGCCATTTCCTTTCGCCGCACAAGTTAAGGTAGAACGCGCGCTCATCTCGATCGGAGGCCAAGGGCCGAATCGGTAACAAAAAAGAGCGGGTCCCGGGGGGAACCCACTCTCAAAAACCGACCGGATCACATCCGACCGTTATGAGACATCCAAAAGCTGGACGGCTGAAATATAGCGATTTACTGCGGCTGCGCAAGGGCCCAAGCACTCGCGATTAACTAACCCTTCTTTCAGACTCCTCTCCTAAGCTCGCGGTCGAGTGACGCGTCGCGCCGTCACGTATTCTTTCCAAGTGGTCCGGTCTTCGAGCGCAATGATGTCCGTGCACGCCTTGCTCCTTCCGGAACTGGACGATCTGATCATGCGCGGCTCGCCCCAGCGACAGGCCAAGATCCTCGAGCGCGTGACAACGTTTTTTCTCGAGGGGGCGAGCAGCTTCAATGAGCATCATATCCAGGTGTTCGATCTCGTCCTCGCCCGATTGATCGACCGCATCGATAGCAAGGCGCGTACCCGGTTGTCTTCTCGGCTTGCCCCGCTCGGCAATCCGCCGGTCGAAGCAGTGCGCCGTCTCGCGCGCGACGACTCGATCGCGGTTGCAGCTCCCGTACTCAAACGGGCGGCGCGCCTATCCGAGACCGATCTCATGCGCTGCTTAGCCGACAATCGCGCCGCACGTTTCTCCGATGATGGCTTTTGCTTCCTAGTCGAGCGCGCGAAAACAGACGGTATCCTGGCTGAAAAGACTCTACTGCGCGGTGACATTCCGCCGCGTCTGTTCCACGAACTCCTGCTCACTGCGACGGACGCGGTTCAGCGGCGGCTTCTCGCATCTGGTGTCCCGGACAGGCAATCCGCGATCCGCCCCACATCGGCGCGGGAATCCAACGCACGAAGCGCGCGCGCAGCGCCGGCCGATTATTCGCGCGCGCAGCGCAGAATAACGGCACTGCAGGACAAAGTTATATTTGATGAGGGACTCCTCGCCGGTATCGCAGCGAGCATAGACTATGAGCATACGATCGCAGCACTCGCATCGCTTTGCGTGGTACCAATCGAAGTGGTGGATCGACTCATGCGCGCCGAGCGGCCTGATCCGGTACTCATTCTCTGCAAATCGGCGGGTTTGGGCTGGGCAACGGCAGAGGCCATCATCAAAAGACGGCCAGGCAGCACGGAAATATCAAGCCAGGATCTCGGCACCGCCCGCGTCGATTTCGATCTGCTTTGTCCGATAGCTGCGCAACGCATAGTCCGGTTTTGGCAGGTGCGCCCAGCTGACAAGCGGCAGACGACTGACGGCAGACGAGCTTGAGCTTACGTCTTCTTGCGAGCGGTCACTCGCGGTCCTTTCTTCTGAAAATCAGATAGGACGTCGCGCGATCTTCGCGCTTGGCTTTGGCTTCATAGCGCGTCGCTGAAAAGCCTGGCCATGGGCGGCGCCAGTCGTCAGCGCGTTCGGCCGTCCACTCAAAATCGGCCGATTGGATCAGGTGCCTGAGCGTCCAGGCCGCGTAGTCGGCAACGTCCGTCGCAAACCGCAATTCGCCACCTGGCTGCAGGATGCGCGCGATCGCCGCAAGACTCTCGTCCTGGATGAAGCGTCGCTTCCAATGCCGCCGTTTCGGCCAGGGATCGGGGTAGATCAGATCGACGCGCGCGATGGAGATGGCCGGCAACCAATCGAGCAGAGAAGTCGCGTCATCAAAATGCAGGCGGATGTTCAAGAGTTGCTTTAGCTCAATCGCGGCGAGCGCCTTGGCCATTCCATTGACGAAGGGCTCGACGCCGATGAAACCGGCGCGCGGATGCTGTTCGGCCTGCGCAATCATGTGCTCCCCCCCGCCGAATCCGATCTCGAGGCGGACGCTCTCGACCGGATCGGGAAATAGGAGTGCGAGGTCGACCGGTGTCGGCGCAGCCAAATTCAGGGCAAGCCGGGGCAAGAGGGTTTGGAATAGCCGGGCCTGGCGCGGGCGTAGTGCGTGACCTTTGCGACGCCCGAAGAAAGCGCCACGCCGCGGGTGCGATTGGTCGGACATGGATGTGGCGGTCACAAGACCCGCCAAATTGGACCCGCCGATGCCTGCGCGTCGAAGACCTTAGCCGACGGCCGTCCTGATATCCTTGACGAGATCGGTCTTTTCCCAGGAAAAGCCGCCATCCTTCTCCGGCGCGCGACCGAAGTGGCCGTAGGCGGCGGTGCGACGATAGATCGGGCGATTTAGCTTAAGCGTGCGGCGGATGTTGGTCGGCGTAAGCCGCAGAATTTCGGGCAGGGCCTTTTCGAGCTTCCTCTCGTCCACCTTGCCGGTGCCATGGGTATCGACCAGGAGCGACATAGGGTCAGAGATTCCGATCGCATAGGCGATCTGGATGGTGCAACGCTCGGCGACACCGGCGGCGACGACGTTCTTGGCGAGATAGCGCGCGGCATAGGCTGCCGAACGGTCGACCTTGGTGGGGTCCTTACCGGAGAAAGCACCGCCCCCGTGCGGCGCGTAGCCGCCATAGGTATCCACGATGATCTTGCGGCCAGTGAGGCCACAGTCACCGTCAGGTCCGCCCACCACGAAATTGCCAGTGGGATTGACCAGGAAGTCGTTCGCTCGTTTGGGCATCCAGCCATCCGGCAGCGCCGAAGCCACGGCATCGCCGATCAAGTCCTTCACCATCCCAGGCGAATATTTCTTTCCATTACGGGTCTCGGGGTTGTGCTGTGTCGAGACGACCACTTTAGTGCAGCCAATGGGTTTGCCGCCCGCATATTGCACGGTCACCTGACTCTTGGCGTCGGGTTGTAAATCGAACAGCTGTTTCGAACGGCGCTTTTCCGCCAGAACCTTCAGGATCTTGTGTGCGAAGTAGATCGGAGCCGGCATGAACGAGCCTTTCTCGTAGACCTCGCTCTCGGTACAGGCGAATCCGAACATCATGCCTTGGTCGCCTGCACCCTCCTGCTCCTCGCCCTTCTTCTTTTTCGCATCGACACCTCTGGCGATGTCCGGCGATTGGCCGTGCAGCAGCACCTCGATATCCGCGCCGTGATAGGAGAATCCGTTCTGGTCGTAGCCGATGTCGCGCACCACATTGCGTGCGATCTCGCTGATTATCTCGCGGTTGACCACGGCATGGCCGCCATACTTGGTGAATAGCGGCGCCTGTCCGCGACCCTCGCCGGCAATGACGATCTTGTTGGTGGTGCAGAGCGTCTCGCAGCCCAGCCGCGTATTCACAAGGCTATCGCCGGCAATGCCAAGCCTGACGTCGTTCTCGATGAAGGCGTCGAGGATTGCATCCGAAATCTGATCGCAGACCTTGTCGGGATGGCCCTCGGATACCGATTCACTGGTGAAAAGATAATTGGCGTGTGACACTGAAAGGCTCCCCTCGCAAGCT
>WNGQ01003835.1_pt1 | contig 15079 bp, 13 predicted proteins | sample 5407661 | NCBI WGS metagenome assembly WNGQ01 (sample SAMN13153382, study PRJNA577476) | soil metagenome | isolation source: 60 cm soil or saprolite under Garry oak tree replicate 2 | place: USA:California | collected 2016-06-15 | reverse complement strand
CGGACCGGAAGGACCGCATCGCGTAGGCGGCGATGACCACGATCGCAAAGGCGATGATCGCGAGCCACGGGATGCCGAGGAAGGTGCGGAAGCCGATGGCCACGAACGCGCTCGGGATGCTGCTCGGCACGATGATGTGGCCGTTGACGAAGAGGCCGTCGGTCCCGCGCACGATGTAGAGCATCGCGAGCGTGACCACCAGGCTCGGCACCCGCAGCGCGGCGGTGACGAACCCGTTGATGGCGCCGATCACCGCGCCGACCGCGACGCCGACGACGAACCCGAGGATCACCGGCATGCCGGGGTGATGGCTGAACAGGCTGCCGACGATGTAGGCCGACAGGCCCACGATCGAGCCGACGGACAGGTCGACGTTGCGGGTGACGATGACCAGCGTCTCGCCCACGCCCAGTATGGCGATGAGCGCGGCACCCGACAGCAACTGCTGGACGCTGTTGGCGGTGGCGAAATGGTGGTTATGCAGCGTCGTGGCGGCGAACACCACGACCAGCACCACGGCGATGCCGACCTCGCGGGCCCGCAGTAGGGCGCCGCCGCGGGCGAATTTCGGGCTCAGGGTCAGCGTGGTCATGCGCTGTCTCCCGCTCGCCTCATGCCGCCGCCCCCTTGGGCTGGCCGGTCGCCGCCCGCATCACCGCGTCCTCGTCGGCCTCGGCGCGGGAGAACTCTGCGGTGATCCGCCCTTCGCGCATGACCAGGATCCGGTCGGCCATGCCGAGCACCTCGGGCAGCTCGGAGGAGATCATCAGCACCGCGAGGCCCTCGGCGACCAGCCCGTCCAGGATGCGGTGCACCTCGGCCTTGGTGCCGACGTCGATGCCCCGCGTGGGCTCGTCGATGATCAGCAGCGAGGGCCCGCGGGCCAGCCACTTGCCCAGCACGACCTTCTGCTGGTTCCCGCCGGACAGCGTGGAGACCGCGTTCCACAGCCGGCCGAACCTCAGCTGCAGCCGGCCGGCCCAGGTCGCGGCGAGGTCCCGCTCGCGGGTGCGGCTGATGAGGCCGAACCGGCTCAGCCGGCCGAGCGAGGCCAGCGCGACGTTCCTGTCGATGCCAAGGTCCATGACCAGGCCCTGCTGCCGCCGGTCCTCGGGTACCAGGGCCACCCCGGCCGCCATCGAGGCAAGCGGCGACCCGTTCGGCAGGACCTTGTCGTTCACCTTCACCACGCCCGCGGACCGCCGGTCGATGCCGAAGATGGCCCGGGCCACCTCGCTGCGGCCGGCCCCGACCAGCCCGGCCAGCGCGACGATCTCGCCGCGGCGGACCGAGAAGGTGATGTCGTGCAGCACACCCTCCCGGCCGAGGTGCTCGACCTGGAGCACGACCTGGCCGGCCGTCGTCTCGGTCTTGGGGAACAGCACGTCGAGGTCGCGGCCGACCATCGACCGGATGACCTCGTCGACGGTGAGATCCTTGGCCGCGGCGGTCCGGACGAACCGGCCGTCCCGCATGATCGTGACGCGCTGGCAGATGACGAAGACTTCCTCGAGCCGGTGCGAGATGAACAGCACCGCCGCGCCCTCCTTGCGCAGCGTGCGGATGATCTCGAAGAGCCGCTCGACCTCCACGGTGGTCAGCGCCGCGGTCGGCTCGTCCATCACGAGGATGTTCGAATTGGACGACAATGCCTTAGCGATCTCGACGATCTGCTGGTCGGCGACGGACAGGCCGCGGGCCTGGCGCTGCGGGTCGAGCGCCACGCCCAGCCGGGTGAAGATCTCGGCGGCGGCGCGGTTCATCGCCGGGCGGTCGATGCGACGGCCGGCCCGGACCGGCTGCCTGCCCATGAAGATGTTCTCCGCCACGGTGAGGTCGGGGAAGAGCGTGGGCTCCTGGTAGATGATCGAGATGCCGGCGTCCCGGGCGGCCAGCGGGCCGGACAGCACGACCGGCCGGCCGTCGACGGCGAGCGTGCCGCTGTCCGGCTGGTACACCCCGGCGAGGATCTTTACGAGCGTCGACTTTCCCGCGCCGTTCTCGCCGACGAGCGCGTGCGCCTCGCCGCCGAACAGCGTGATCGAGCCGTCAGCCAGCGCCTGCACGGCGCCGAAGGCCTTCGCCGCCTTGTCAAGCGCCAGCCGCGGCACCGCCTCTGGCTGCTCACTCAAGCTTGTTCACCTCCAGATTTACTGAAACATTTCAATCCGGTGGGCTGAAGATAGCCAGGCTTAACGCTGGATGTCAAGAGCCTGTTTCGGTCTGTTACGAGCCGGTTTACCGTTCCTCCGGCTAGCAGAAGGCATCGCTCCTAACCGGAGCCATGCCGACGGCCACCGTACGGTGTCTACCAGCGTTGATACGTTTTATGCACCATCACCCTTGACAGCAGGATCGGCGCACCCTACCTTCAGAGCAAGCCAAAAACTGTAACGTTTCAAGAAAGATTGTGTCCGCACTAGGTCTCAGGAAGGGCATCATGACCGGGTCGCTCACCGCCGAAGCCCCGCCCGGGATCGCGAGGATCACGCCGCGCAAGACGAGGGTCGGGCTCGTCGCGGGCGGGCTGGGCGCCTACTGGCCGCAGTTCCCTGGGTTGCTCCCGCAGCTGCAGGGCTCGGCGCGCCGCGTGGCGCAGCGGCTGGCTCAGCTCGACTGCGAGGTGATCGACGCCGGCTTCATCTCCGACGCGCCCGAAGGCGCCGCCGCTGCCGAGAAGCTGCGCGTCGCCGACTGCGACCTGATCATCGGCTTCCTCACCACGTACATGACCGCGACCATGCTGGTGCCGGTCGCCCAGCGGACCGCCGCGCCCATGCTGCTGCTCAACCTGCAGCCCACCGAGGCGATGGATCACGCCACCTTCGACACCGGGGCCTGGCTGGCCTACTGCGGCGCCTGCCCGCTGCCGGAGATCGCCAGCGCGTTCCGGCGCTGCGGCATCGGCTTCCGCTCGGTCTCCGGCTACCTCGAGGATGACCGGGCCTGGACCCGGATCGAGAGCTGGATCAAGGCGGCCGGCGTGCGCGCCGCGCTCCGGCACGGGCGGCACGGCCTGATGGGGCACCTGTATCCCGGCATGATGGACGTCTCCGCCGACCCGACCCTGGTGTCGGCGCAGCTCGGCGGGCACGTCGAGATCCTGGAGATCGACGACCTGCGGGTCCGGGTGGAGCAGGTCACCGACGCCGAGACCAATGCCCGGATGGACCTGGCGCGCCGTGTCTTCCGGCTGGACGGCTCGGTGGTCGAGGAGGACTTCCGCTGGGGCGCCCGGGTGTCGGTGGCGCTCGACCGGCTGGTCGAGGACTTCGCGCTCGACTCGCTGGCGTACTACCACCGCGGGCTTGACGGCGAGACGCACGAGCGGGTGGGCGCCGGCCTGATCCTCGGCGCCTCGCTGCTCACCGCGCGCGGCATTCCCGCGGCCGGGGAGTACGAACTGCGCACCTCGCTGGCCATGCTCATCCTGGACCGGCTCGGCGCGGGCGGCTCGTTCACCGAGCTGCAGGCCCTCAACTTCCGCGACGGCGTCGTCGAGATGGGCCACGACGGCCCGGCTCACCTGGCCATCAGCGCCCGCCAGCCGCTGCTGCGCGGCCTGGGCGTCTATCACGGCAAGCGGGGCTGGGGGGTGTCGGTCGAGTTCGATGTCAGTTCGGGCCCGGTCACGGCGTTCGGGCTGGCCCAGGACCGCGACGGCACGTTCTCGCTGGTGGCCGCCGAGGGCACGGTGGTACCCGGCCCGCTGCTGCAGATCGGCAACACCACCTCCCGCGTCGACTTCGGGCGCGATCCCGGCGAGTGGACCGACGACTGGTCCGCGTCCGGCATCGCCCACCACTGGGCCCTCGGGACCGGTCACCGGGTCCGGGACCTGCGGGCGGCCGCCGACCTGCTCGGCCTCGGCATCACGGTGATCTGACGCCGGCCGCCGAGGCCCGCTGATATTGTTACGTTTCATTCTCCAGACGGGGGTGCCAGGTGGGTGTCAGCATCCGCGACGTCGCTGACCGGGCCGGAGTCTCGCTCGGTACGGTTTCGAACGCGCTGAACCGGCCGGACCGCGTCGCGCCGCCCACGCTGGAGCGCGTCCGCGCCGCGATCGAGGAACTCGGCTTCATCCGCAACGAGGCCGCGCGCCAGCTGCGGACGGGACGGAGCCGGACCATCGCGCTGCTCGTGCTGGACGTGGGCAACCCCTTCTTCACCGATGTCGCACGCGGGGTCGAGCGCGTGGCGACGCAGCGCGGCCTGTCGCTGATCCTGTCCAGCAGCGACAGCACCACCGACCGCCAGCGGCACTACCTGTCGCTGTTCCAGGAGCAGCGTTCCTACGGCGTCCTGCTCACCCCGGTGGGCCGCGACCTGGCCCGCATCAACGAGTTGCGCCGCAACGGCGTCCCCGTCGTGCTCGTCGACCACGCCGGCAGCAGCCGGCAGTGCTCGGTGTCCGTCGACGACGTGGCCGGGGCGCGCCTGGCCGCGTCACACCTGCTCGGGCTTGATCACCAGCGGATCGCCTTCGTCGGCGGCGGCCTAGCCGTGCACCAGGTGGCCGACCGGCTGGCCGGCGTACGGCAGGCGATGGCCGAGGCGGGCCGCCCGGAGAGCGACCTGACCGTGGTGGACAAGGTGGGGATGACCATCGACGGTGGCCGCCAGGCGGGCCGAACGATCCTGGCCATCCCGCGACGGCGCCGGCCGACCGCCGTGGTATGCGCGAACGACCTGATCGCGCTGGGCCTCTTGCAGCACGCGCTGCGCAACGGCCTGGCGGTCCCGGAGGAACTGGCCATCGTCGGCTACGACGACATCGAGTTCGCCTCCGCGGCCGCCGTGCCGCTGACCTCGGTGCGCCAGCCCAGCGTCGATCTGGGCGCCGCCGCGGCCGAACTGCTCATCGACGAGGTCGAGCGGCCCGGTGACCATCACCATCGTCAGGTCCGCTTCGACCCGGTCCTGGTGCCCCGTGAGTCGACAAACGCCGCGTCGGCCGGCGAGGGCGCGGCCTTACCAGGATCAGGCCGCCGTGGCCGGGGCATAGGTGAGGTGTACCACCCCGTTGTCGTAGGCCTCGCAGCCCGCCAGGGCCAGCTTGGCCGTGGCGCCGTCGGCGAACAGCCGCTGGCCCGAGCCGAGCGCGACCGGGTAGACGAACAGGTGCAGTTCGTCGACCAGCCCGTCGGCGAGCATCGCCCGCACCAGGGTGCCGCTGCCGCTGACGTAGATCTTCCCGTCCACCCGGTCCTTCAGGTCGCGGATGGCGCTGGCACTGTACGGCCCCAGGACCGAGGAGTTCTTCCAGTCGGCGCTCTGCAGCGTCGAGGACACCACGTACTTGGGCGTCTCATTGAAGAACGGAGCGCCGGGGTCATCTTCGACGGTCCGGGTGGACCAGGCCGGCGCGAACATCTCGTACGTGTTCCGTCCCAGCAGGATCGCCCCGCCCGGGTCCGGCGGTGCGGGCCTGCCCGTGGCCGAACTCGCCTTCCTCGACCGGGTGGAACAGGCCCGAGCCCGCCTCGGCCAGCCACTCCTGCCGGGACCGGCCCTCGCCGTCGCGCCACCGCATCAGCGTGACGCTGGCCTTGCGCTTGCTGATCCCGGCCAGTTCGGCCACCCAGCCGACCCGGTCGTCGTCCACGTTCCACAGCCCGGCGAGCACCCCGCCGGGCCGGAGCACCCGGGCGATCTCGGGCAGCGCCCGGTCCATGTCGAACCAGTGCATGGCCTGGCCGGCCAGCACGGCGTCCACGCTGGCGTCGGGCAGCGGCAGCTCTTCCGCGCGGCCCGGCACCGAACGCGCCACGGGCATCGCCCGCCGCAGCTCGGCCAGCATCTGCGGGTCCGGCTCCACCGCGGTCACGTCGGCGCCCAGGCGGAGCAGCGTCGCGGTCAGCTTGCCGGTGCCGGCGCCGATGTCGGCGACCCGGACCGGCCGGTGGTCCCGGACCGGCTCCAGCGCCCACCGCACCGCGGCCTCGGCGTAGCCGGGGCGGTGCTCGGCGTAGGCAGCCGCGGCGGCGCCGAACGACGAGCCGTGCCGCAGCCTGTCCGCCGCCTCGCTCTGGTCGCTCACGCGAGCGAGCCTATCCGGCCGGTGCTGAGCTATTCGCCAGGGTGCCGGGCGTCGTAGGCGGCCCGGGCGGCCTCGATCTCGGGCAGGTGGCTGTCGGTCCAGGTGACCAGCTGGCCGATGGTGTCCAGGAGCGTGCGCCCCATGGGAGTGAGCGCGTATTCGACCCGCGGCGGGATGACCGGGTGGATGGTCCGGGTCACGATGCCGTCCCGCTCCAGCCCGCGCAGCGTGACGGTGAGCATCCTGGCGGTGATGCCGTCGATGGCGCGGTGCAGTTCGCTGAACCGCAGGGTGCCCGGCCCGAGCAGGTCGATGGCCAGGACCGACCACTTGTCGCCGACGCGCTGGAGCACCTCCCGCGCGCGGCAGGTAGTCGGCTCGCGGACCGTAGCCGGCCCGCCGGCCGCGGCCGGATCACAGGCTGCATCCGGCAGTTGACCGACTGCCTCCGACGGCTCGCAGCCCGGGTCGGCATGCCCGGATTCCAAGACATTCCCTCCCTGGTATAACTCCAGGTTACTTCGCTGACGTCAGTATGCCCTAGTGCTTGACGCTTCAATCATAATCAGGTTACTGTAAAGAAGTTAGGTACGCGAGCGAAGTCGCGTACGACTAAGAACCTTCTCCCTGGAGGAATGATGACCGAGACAGCCGTGGAGATTCCCGGCTACGTCGCCGGGACGTGGACCATAGACCCCGTGCACTCCGAGGTGTCCTTCGTCGTCAGGCACATGATGGTGAGCAAAGTCCGCGGCCGTTTCGACAAGTTCGAAGGGACCATCGTCACCGCCCCGGACCCGCTGCAGTCAAGCGTCACCGCCACCGTCGACCTCAGCTCGGTGAACACCGGTGAGCCTAACCGGGACAACCACATCAGGAGCGCCGACTTCTTCGAGGTCGAGTCGCACCCGACGCTGACGTTCCATTCCACCGGCGTCCGCCCGGACGGCGACAACTTCCTGCTCGACGGTGAGCTCACCATCCGCGGCACCACCCGGCCCGTCACGCTGAAGCTTGAGGTCAACGGCTTCGGCCCGGACGCCTACGGCGGCACCCGGGTGGGCTTCTCCGCCAGCGGCGAGATCAACAGGAACGACTTCGGCGTCAGCTACAACGGCCCGATCCCCGGCGGCGGCGTCGCCGTCAGCGAGAAGGTCACGATCACCCTCGAGGTCGAGGGCGTTCTGGACAAGGGCGAGTAAGGATTTCCCGGCGCGGGCCGGCGGACCGTAACCCGGGCCGCCGGCCCGCGCTGCTGACCGGGACCGAACGAGCCGGGCCGCGCGCCCCGGCTCAGCCGCCAGTGCTCAGCCGCCAGTGCTCAGCCGCCAGTGCTCAGCCGCCAGCGCCGTGCCTGACCAGGTAGTCGATGTAGAGCGGGCGCAGGGCTTCGGCCACGTCGCCCTCCCGGGAGTCGATCGCGTCCGAGATCAGCGCGGTGACCTTCGTGATGTCCCGCCCGGCCTCGATCGAGTGTCCCTCGGAGGCTTCGGCTGCCGGGATGGCGCGCAGCAGCTCCCAGAGAAACTCCACGTCGACGTGGTGCAGCGCCCGTCGCACGGCGAGGTCATGCAGCTCACGCGAGGAAAGCGCGTCCAGTTCGTCACGGGTCACCCGTGGACTCTATCGCCTGCTCAGGTAAGGCGCGTCATCGCCTGCTCAGGTAAGGCGCGTCGCCGTCGGCCAAGCAGTAATGGCGGAATTCCGGGTGTGCGTTAATGTCGCAACTATTTCGCTTTGGATAGTGCCGGCCTAAGTTATTGACCATCCCGCCCCGGGCGTGCCGATCATCCGCTTATGTGCCGCTTGTTCAATGATGTCGCATTTGCGGCCGGTCTCGATCGCTTCTAGGCGGCCTGGGCCGACGCGGGAGCGAGTCGCCGCGCCGTCGCCAGCGGAGTCCGTCCGTGCGACGTGTGAGGCTCTAGCGAATGATTGTTGCTGGAGTGGTGTTGTGCCTGTTAGTGTCAAGTAAAACTGATCCGGTGCGAGCCCTCTGTGAGGGATCCCGGTTAAGCCGAAGACATCGGTAGCTACCAGGACAGAGACGCTCGTAGCGGGTTAGATCATGATTCCTCAGTTAAGGAATAGATTACGGTTTTGCAGATGATTGACGGTCGTTTGGGCTGATTGTTAGATTCCGTCGGAAGCGTCTCGTATCGCGGGACGGTCACACCCGGCGTGACCGGCGGGCCCTGGGGGACGGACTGGGACTGGCGGCACGCGTGAGCGAGAAGGATCGCACATGCGCATTCCCTGGTCAGGACGGGGATCATCGACGAGGTTCGGGCGGGGATCCCCCGCAGGCAGGCGGAAGTGGCAGCTGCTGCTCATACCCGCGATGGGCGTCGCGGTCATCTGCCAGCTGAGCCTGACGGGCACGGCGGGGGCGGCGACCGCCGCGACGACCGCCAAGGCCGTGACCGCGGGCACAATCGCCCCCAACCCCGTCAACGAGCTTGACTGCAACGGCCACAGCAACAAGTACGGCACGGTCAGGCAGAGTCCCGGTACCTGCACCGACCCAGTCAAGGTCGTCAACGGGAAGCGCTACCGCTTCGAGGACAACGGCAAGTACATCGGCCACGACGAGCCCAGCGTCAAGTTCATCTCGAGCACGCCCGGCTCCGGCAACACGATGACGTACCTGACTAAGATCCCGGCGGACCCGCGCAAGTCCCCCACCCCGTCCGGCAGCGTCACCGACTACGGCGAGCTATCTATCGCGCCCTGGTTCGGGCTTCCGATGTGCGACTCGCTCTCCTTCCCGCAGGGTGCCTGCACCCCGGACAGCGACACCAACAACCCGAACGTGGCCGGCTCCGCGTTCATGGAACTGCAGCTGTACGCGCCGGGCTACACCCCGTTCGTCGACTCCCTCAGCTGCAGCGCGACCCAGTGGTGCGCGGCCCTGACCATCGACAGCCTTGCGTGCAACGCCGCTGGCACCTGCAACAACAGCTGCATCGAGCCGGTCAACTTCGCCTTCCTGCAGACGAACGGCGTTCCCGCCGGCCCGCCGAACCCGCAGCAGACCGACGTCAGCTCGTTCACGCCGAACGGCAACACGCTGAAGATCAACGGCGGCGACACCCTGGTCGTCTCCATCACCGACCCGGCGCAAGGGTTTACCACGACAATCCGGGACCTGACGACACATCAGACCGGGTTCATGGTCGCCAGCGCGGCGAACGGCTTCGCGGACACCAACATGAGCGACTGCTCCGGCGTCCCGCACACCTTCCACGCCGAGTACAGCACCGCGTCGCAGCAGAATCAGGTGCCGTGGGCGGCGCTCGAGGGCGGTGTCCTGATGCAGCAGGAGATCGGTCACGCCGAGGTCTGCAACTCGGTGACCAACAAGGACCCGTTCTCGTTCTCCAGCAACGGTCAGACTTACAGTGATCCGAACAACTTCGACACCTGCGTAGGCGGGTCCGAGGGCCCGAACGCTACCGGTGAAGGCCCGTGTGACCCGCAGACGGGCATCTGCCAGAACGCGGAGACACAAGGCCCCAACGGCCCGGTGGCGTGCCCGACCAACGACTCGGGCAGCGGCGCGCTATGTGAGTTCGCCGACGGCTCGTGCTTCCAGAAGGGCACGCGGACGGCCTTGATCAACGGCTCGCCGGTGACGGAGGTCTCGCAAGCCAACATCTGCCTCGGCACCCGGTATCAGAACGGTGACCTGGACTTCGACGGTACCGACTACGTGCCCAACACCTGGCCGAACGGCACCAGGAACCATCCGACATCGTTCGAGTACGCCGGGCCGTTCCAGGCCAGCGGAAAACCGTACCCGCAGATCCAGTTCGAGACCAACGTCGGCGGCTCGGAGATCCTCTGCGACACCGGCACGGGCGTCGGCTGCGCCGTCCCGCCGGCCGGCGCCCAGTTCTACCCGTTCTGGTCGCTCAGCCGGCAGCACTCTGCGCTCGAGTCCCGCGTGACCTCGTGCGTGTGGAACTTCGGTAACGTCCTGCCGAGGACCTTCCAGACCTTCGGCAAGGACGCCCAGTACGGCGCTCCTGACGTGGCCCGGTTCGCCGGCACAAACACCAGTGCGGTACTGCCCAATCCCGAGTTCTCCGGGGCCTGCGCAGGTCCCATCTAACCGATTACGGAAGCAAAGAATAAAGAATTAAGCCTCCCGGGGTGCCCCGCCTGCCAGGCGGGGCACCCCGGCAGCGTTTCCAGGCCTAGCGGCGCAGCACCCCCGGCGCCTAGCGGCGCGGGCCGTCGGACACCGCCGCCGCGACCGCCCGGACCCCGGCGTGCGCGGGCAGGTCGTCGAGCAGCACCGGCTGCCCGTCGGCGTCGGCGAGGGGGATCCGCCAGTTGGGGTACTCGTCCACCGTGCCCGGCATGTTCTGCGGCCGCCGTTCGCCCGCGGCCTCGGCCAGCGAGACGCCGATCAGCACGGCGGGGGTCCGCGTCAGGTGGGCGTAGAGCGCGACCGTGAACTCTTCCGGCGACGGCCGGGCCTGCCGGGGGAGGAGGCCCTCGCGGGCCAGCATCGCCAGCCACTGGGCCATCTCGGCGTGGGCGGCGGCCCGCTCCTCGGCCTCCGGCTGGGTCAGCAGGCCGAGCTTGGCCCGGATGGTGACCTGCTCACCGGTGAGGAACGCCGCGGCCGGCGGCATGTCGTGCGTGCCCACCGTGGCCAGGCAGCCGCGGCGCCACCCGCCCGGCCTGCGCGGGGTGCCGTCCGCCCGGCGCTCGAACCACAGCATGGAGGTACCGAGCAGCCTGCGCTCGGCCAGGAACTTCCGCAGCCAGGGCTCGACCGTGCCGAGATCCTCGCCGATCGCCAGCGCGCCCGCGCGCGCCACCTCGGCGGCCAGCACGCCGCCCATCAGCTCATGGTCGTAACGCACGTAGGTGCCCAGGTCCGGCGACATCCCGGCCGGTATCCACCACAGCCGGGCCAGCCCCATCACGTGGTCCACGCGCAGGCCGCCGGCGTTGCGCGTGCTGGCCGCGATCAGCTCGGCCAGCGGGCGGCCCGCCTGGGCGGCGAGCCGCCCCGGGTGCCACGGCGGCAGCGTCCAGTTCTGGCCGCGCTGGTTGAACTCGTCCGGCGGCGCGCCCACGCTGATGCCGGGCACGATGACGTCCTGGCGGGCCCAGGCGTCGGCGCCGCCGGGATGCGCGCCGACCGCGAGGTCGGTGATGACGCCGATGCTCATGCCGGCCCGCCTGGCTGCCTGCTGCGCCGCGGCCAGCTGCTCTGTGGTCAGCCACTGCAGCCAGGCGTGGAACCCGATCCGGTCGGCCAGCGTCCGCCTGAGCTCGGTGACCTCCGCCGAGCCAGGATCGGCGAGCGCCGCGGGCCATGACCGCCAGTCGGGACCGTGCACCTCGGCGATGGCGCACCACGCCGCCCAGTCGCCGATGGCGCGGCGGTCACGGGCCAGGAACGCGTCGAGCTCGGCGCGGCGGCTCGCGGTCAGCGGAACCGCGCGGATCAGCTCGAGCGCGGCGCGCTTGGCGGCCCAGACCGCGTCCCTGTCGATGAGCGCCGCGGTGGTGCTCGCGGCGCGCAGCGGAACGGCCAGGGCCTCCACCCGGGCCCGGTCGCCAGCGGTCAGCCCCTGGTATTCGGGGATGTCCTCGATGCGCAGGTAGAGCGGGCTGATCTGGCGGCGGCTCATCGGCAGGTAGGGGGACGGGCTGACCGGCGGCTGCGGCTCGGCCGCGTGCAGCGGGTTGACCAGGACGAAGTCCGCGCCCAGCTCACCGCAGCTCCAGGCGGCGAGGTCGGCCAGGTCGTGCAGGTCGCCGTGGCCCCAGGAGGCGCGCGAGCGTACCGAGTACAGCTGCACCGCGAAGCCCCACGACCGGCGGGCGGGGAACGGCGCCACCGCCAATGGGGGTCCCGGGGGATGGGTCCCCCCGGACGGGGGGGTCTGGGGCCACCGGGGTCTGGGTTGTCCCCAGGGGACAGAGTGTCCCCCCGGGGAAGCAGCGTCACCCAGCGCTCCGAGGACCACGGCCAGCGTCTCGTCCGGCACCTCGACGAGACGGCCCCGCCAGTTCTGGTAGGAGACCGCCACCCCGTGCGCCTGCGCCCGGCGCGTGAGTTCTGCGCGTCCTGTCACCGCACCAGTCTGCCCGACCAGCCGCCGGCCCTGACCGGGCTCCAACCGGACAGCGGTCATCGGCGTCATATGGGGCAGAAGGACGCCGCAAACAGCGGGATCCCAGGCCATTACAGGACGGCCGAAATGAAATATCTCTCCACTACTGCCCACCGGGTCGCCGCGGTTATCGCCGCCGCCTCCGTCGGCGGGCTGATCGCCACCACCGCCGCCTTCGCGGCCAGCTCCTCAGGCGCCGCGCTGGCGTCGGACACCACGCGCGCATCCTCGGCCGCCCGGCAAGCTGGGATCACGTGGTCCCGGCCCGGACCGTGGTGCTGGCGCCTGGCGCGACGGCGCACACCATCCTGCGGTATAGCGACATCGCGGTGACCACCTCGCCCGGGTGTCACCCGGTGTTCAGCACGTTCGAGCTGCGCGTCTACCCGCCGGGTCAGCACCGCGCGACCTACGCCGCCTTCGACCTGGAAGCCTGCTCCGACGCCGGGCCCGTCTACCTGAGCGTCGAGCCCATCCTGCCCGGCGTGGGCACGATCAACGGCTAGCGGGCTCCAGCACGAACACCGGGATCTCCCGCGTGGTCTTCTCCTGGTACTCCGCGTAGGGCGGGTACGCGGCGACCGCCCGCTTCCACCACTCGGCGCGCTCGTCCCCGCCGACCTCGCGGGCGATCATGTCCCGCCTGTGCGGGCCGTCCTGGACCTCTACCAGCGGGTTCGCACGGACGTTGTAGTACCACACCGGGTGCGCGGGGGCGCCGCCCTTGGAGGCGACCATGGCGTACCTGCCGTCGTGCTCCACCCGCATCACCGGCGTCTTGCGGACCTTGCCGCTGCTGGCGCCGAGGTTGGTCACGATCACCACCGGCAGGCCGGTGTCCCGCAGCGTGGTGCCCTGGGTCCCGCCCGAACTCTCGTACAGCTCCACCTGGTCGCGCACCCAGGCCTGCGCGCTTGGCTCGTATTCTCCTTGAACAGGCATACCGACAAGTCAACACTAGGAGCCCCGGGCCCGGGACCGCGGGTGCTAGTTCCGATGGGGTGCCGGTGCGCGGGGACCGGCTGGCAGCCGGCCCCCGCGCACTCAGGCCTAGGCCGGGAGCCGCGACAGGAACGTACCCCAGTTCGCGAGCTGGGTACGGGGGGTGTTCGGAATGAACTCGTTACCCATCCAGATGGCGCCGTCCCCGAACACGGCGGCCGAGTAGTCGCCCCAGCGGGCCACGCCAGGAGTCGGGGATCCCTCAGCCTTATAGCCGCTGAACCCGTCTTCCGGCAGGGCGCCCGGGCCGGTGATGTGGATCGGGCCGACCGTCCGGCCGAGGACAAACCGCACGTAAGCCGCGCTCGGGAAGAAGTCAGGCCCGCTCAGGGTGAAGGCCATCGCGCCGACGCCGGACCTGTTCACCGCGATGGAGGGGAACAGGACATTCTCGCCGTTCACGGCCACGTAGCCCTGGTGGAGGATGTGGGCGAAGACGCCAAACGGGGTGCCGACCGCGCCGACCGCGAAGTAGGCGATGCCGACCCTGGGCGGCCCGCTCGCGGAGGTGACCGTCGTGTTGACCCCGCCGTACAGGATGCCGTTGACGTCTACCACCTGGTTCATCCGCGAGTCGTTGGCGTTGATGGTCTCCAGCGGCTCGTGGGAATTGATCGGCGGCGAATTGAGCAGGTCACGCAGCGGCGTCGGCCCGGATTTCTGGGTCGCGCCGGTGTTGATCGGCAGGCCGTAGGTCTCGCTGGTGAGCACCTGATGGCTCAGCTGCAGATTGGGGCTGCTGCCGTTCAGCGAGCGAGTGCCGGTTAGCGACCAGGCGGCGATCCGGTTGTCAAGCGGCGCGTTGTTCTGGAATTGGTCCTCCGGGCCGCCGGTCATCAGCAGCTCGGTGCCGCTGCGCGGGTTAATGGACGTGGCCGGCTGGATGGATCCCCAGAATGGGAGGTTCGCATCCCCGGTCGGCACCTTACCGACGTCGAGGTGATCGAACACCACGCTGCTCGCGCCGCTCTCCAGCGCCGCCCGCCCGAGTGAGTAGATCTGGCCTCCGTTGAAGAAGAAGTTGGGGTTGTCCTGGAATTCGTTGACGTTGATGAACACGCCATCACGGTTCGCACCGAGCAGCGGCTGGTCCGGCAGGCACGGGCAGCCGGTGTGCGCCGGGGTGCCGTTCAGGCCGTCATCGCTGGTGTCCATCGAGTAGAGATTCCACTTTCCGGTCGGATTGCTCGTCAGGCTCACCGCGATGAGCACGTGGGTGCGGTTGAAGGGGGCCTTGCCGTTGAAGTTGCCCGGCGCGTCCACTTCAAGGATGGTCTGGATGAAGCGCTGGCCGACCGGGTCCCAGTAGCACTTGGGGTCGGAGAGGAAGTCGCCGGTTACATTGGTGACGCGATTGAACGCTGGGGACCTGTTGTAGAACTGGTTGAGCGCGGTGACCGCGGTCAGTTGCGTCCCGCTCTCGTTGTAGACGGCGAAGGCGTCGTTAATCGGCTCGATCACGAAGCCGTGGCCCACACACAGACCCTGATCTGGCGGTTCCAGGCTGAACTGCGTGTTCGCATAGATGCCGGTGCCGGCCAGTCGCTGGTCCGCATGAGACAGCCCGTTGAAGCCCCTCGCGGCGCCCGCGTTGCTGACCACGGGGGTGCCTCGCGGCGACGGCGGCTGCAGCGCTGCCGCCTGATTCATGCGCGGATCACGGGCAAAGGTGCGCGGCACCCCCGTATCGCGCCCGCCGAGGGCATGAGGCGCCGCGGCCGCCGCGCCTCGGGGCAGCGGCGCCGAGGTGCTGTAGAGGGACGCCGAACCGGTCGTCTGGGTGGGATGGTCCACGCCGCCCGCTGATCGTGTGGCCGCTTTGATCGTTTACTTGAGTACCAGCCGGCTGAAAGGCCCGTGCACCGTCAGTATCAGCCCTGGGCGAATCGCACAA
>WNGQ01003834.1_pt1 | contig 15081 bp, 27 predicted proteins | sample 5407661 | NCBI WGS metagenome assembly WNGQ01 (sample SAMN13153382, study PRJNA577476) | soil metagenome | isolation source: 60 cm soil or saprolite under Garry oak tree replicate 2 | place: USA:California | collected 2016-06-15 | reverse complement strand
CCGGCCTGGTGGTCAGCAACAGCGACACGGGCGGCGGTGCCCGCACCATCGCCCCGCAGATCAGGGTGCTGGCGTGCACCAACGGCCTGACCATGACCAAGATGAGCGACCGCAAGGTGCACCTGGGCAGCAACAACGCCGAGGGCATCATCGACTGGTCAGCCGCCACGCAGGAGCGGGAACTGGAACTGATCACGGCCCAGACCAAGGACGCGGTGGCGGCGTTCCTGAGCCAGTCGTGGCTGGACGAGCAGGTGGCCGCGATCGAGGAGCTGGCCGGGCAGCCGCTGGTGGCGCAGGTGGCGCAGGCCACCATCGCTGAGGTGTCCAAGGCGGCCGGGTTCACCAAGCCCGAGGCCGACGCCATCTGGGAGCACTTCCTGATGGGCGGCCAGGGCACGGCGGGCGGCGTGGCCAACGCCGTGACCAGCGTGGCGCAGACGCTGCCCAGCGGCGAGCGGCAGGCCGAGCTGGAGCGCAAGGCGCTGGACGCCATGGCCCATGCGGCCCGGCTGTCCCGGTAACCAGCCGCAATCGCTGCAGGGCCGGGCAGGCGCCAAGCCCCCCGGCCCTGCAGCCTGCCACGTTAGGAGGCCCAGCGATGGGCAGCACTACGGATCCCACCCGCGCAGACCCGTGGCTGTTCACGGATGAGGCGTGCGCGCTGCTGGGTGTCGAGCGCAGCACGTTCCGCCGCATGCTGACCGCAGCCCGCCGTGCCAGCGAGCGCGGCGAGTCGCAACCTGCCAACCTGCCGCTGCCAGACGGCTACTGCAGCCGCCAGGTGCAGCGCCGCCGGGGCCACGACATCACCATCCCGAACGCCCCACGGTGGCGGCGCAGCGTGCTGGAGGAGTTCAAGGCCCAGCGGCCGGGCAAGGGCTGGGCCAAGGGCACCGTCCGCGAGAGCGAGGCCCAGGCATGACGGGCAAGAAGCTGGGCCGCGACCTGGCCCCCGGCGACGTGCTGGCCGGCACGGCCCTGGGCGGCCCCCGCCTGATCACCAGCATCCGGCCGTACCGGCCGTCGCGTGGCTGCACCGCCCCCTACGGGCCTGGCACCAAGTACCTGGTGTCGCCTGGCGGCTGGGAAATGACCATCGACCCGAACCGCCAGTACGCCGTGGCGCAGGTGCAGGCATGAACCGCACCGTGGAGGCCGCCGCTGCAGGCAAGTGCCTGACTGTGGCCGAGCTGCGCGCCCTGGTGGCCGAGCTGGAGGGCGCCCCGGCCGATGCCGCAGTGCTGGGCACCCTGACCTGGGGCGGCAAGGTCAAGCGGCTGGCAGTGCGGTGGCAGTCGTGAGCTGCCAGTGCCCCGACCCGCGGGTGCAGGTGCGGCGCAGCGCCTGGCCGCGCTGCAGCGGCTGCGGTCACCGGGTGACCTGCCAGGGCTGGGGCGTGCCGGTGGCCACCAGGCGGCGCCCGTGGCGTGCCCCGGTGGAGCTGCTTGACCGCTACCTGGCCCGGCGACTGCCATGAACGCCGCAGCGTTCGCCGTGGTGTGCCTGCTGACGTTCGCCGGGCTGGTCGGGCTGCGGTGGTGCCTGGCCAGCCGGGCGCAGCACGGCGTAGACGTGTTCCTGGGCGTGGCCGGCGCGACGTGCCTGCTGGGCGCTGTCGCGGTGGCCATGCTGCTGGCGGCCGGGCCATGACCGCCCAGCGGCTGTGCTGGACGTGCAGTGCACGCATCACCCCGTGCCGCTGCCACGGCCACGGCGGCCCGATGTGGAAGCACCAGGCCACCGGCCACCACCGCTGCGGCCCGGCTGGCACCGACCTGTCGTTTGCCAGCCCGCTGCCGCCGGCCTGTACCTGCGGCGCCGCCGCAGCCGGGGCACCGCGAGTGGTGCGAGATGTACGGACCAACCCGCAAGGCCGCCCTCAAGGAGGACCAGAAGCCATGACCACGCACCGCCGCCTGCAGCGCACCATGGCCAGCCCCGGCCGAGCAGGCCGCCGCGCCAAGAAGCTGCGCCGCCAGGCCAAGTACCCGCTGGGCCGCCCGGCCGAGTACCGGGCGCACCGCCTGCCTGAGTCGTGGCTGGCCGAGCTGTTCGGCGGCCTGTACGCCCACCAGCACCGCAAGGCCACCCAGCCCAGGGATGCCGTGCGCGCCGCCGCTGCTGCTGCGGTCGGCGCCGCCACCGGGGCCACCCGCCGCGCCGCGCACCCCGGCCGGCAGGCTGGCCGGGGCAGCAGCACGAGCGCCAGCCGCCGGGGCAGCAAATGACCGCCCCGCTGGAAGCATGCGGCGGCTGCGGCGGCAAGCACGTGCCCGGCCCAATCGTCATGACGTACCTGCATAAGCCCCACTGCCCGGCGCTGGCCAACGGCATGCCGGTCAGCGTGCTATGCGGCGACACCCAGTACCACCTGGGCGCCGTGGTGGCACCCGAGGACGGCGACCCCAGCTACGTGCTGGCGCTGTTCCTGCGGGCGGCGGGCACCGCGTGGCTGGAGCAGCTACAGCCGCAGGTGAACCTGACCAGCGTGGCGCCCATGCCCGAGCAGGTGTACGGCCTGGCCGCCGAGCTGCTGACTGCAGGCGGCGAGCAGGAAGCCGCCAACACGGCATTCAGGCTGGGCCTGGCCCTAAGCGACTGGCTGGGTGGTCCCGATGCCTGAGCCGGTGCGCGCCAAGGACGTGTCCGTGATCAAGTCGTTCGGCGCGGTGTGCAACCTGCCGGACTGCGGCTATGAGGCGCCGCAGCGTAAGACGTACCAGGAAGCCAACGACGACCGCCTGGACCACCTGAACAGCCACCGCATACTGGCGGCAATCCAGGAGGCGCAGGGCAGCAAGCGATGACCTGGTGGAGCGGCCCGCTAGCCGCATTCGACCTGGAGACAACCGGCCCCGAGCCGACCGCCGACCGCATCGTCACGGCGGCGGTGGTGGCACGCAGCCCCGGCAGCGAGATACCGGGCATCGACCGCAACTGGCTGGCCGACCCTGGCGTGCCGATCAGCGAGGGCGCCACCAAGGTGCACGGCATCACCACCGCCCACGCCCAGGCCAACGGCTGGCCCATCGCCACCGTGGTGGACCAGGTGGTGGCCGCGCTGGCCGAGCTGGTGGCCCAGTGCCCGCTGGTGATCTATAACGCCCCGTTCGACCTGACCATGCTGGACCGCGAGGCCCGCCGCCACGGCATCAAGCCGCTGGACCTGACCCAGGCCGTGATCGTGGACCCGCTGGTGCTGGACAAGCAGCTAGACCGCTACCGCAAGGGTTCCCGCCGCCTGGATGCATGCTGCGCCCACTACCAGGTGACACTGGACGAGGCCCACGAGGCCACAGCCGACGCGCTGGCCGCCATGCGGGTGGCGTGGCGCATCGGCAAGGCGTACCCCAAGGTCGGCAGCCTGCCCGGCCGTGACCTGATGGCCTACCAGGCCCGCGCCCGCGCAGCGCAGGCCAACAGCCTGGCGGCGTACTTCAAGTGCACCGGCCAGCCGCAGCCGGTATCCCGCGAGTGGCCGGTACAGGCCCTGAAAGGAGACGTGCAGTGACCGACACCGGGCAGGGGTTCAGGATGGCGCCGCAGTCGTTCGCGGAAGCGGTGCCCATCGACCAGATGCGCGAGCACCCCGCCAACCCCAACGAGGGCGATGTTGGCGCCATTGACGAGGCGCTGGCTGTGCACGGGTTCTACGGCGCGGTGGGCATCCAGCAGTCCACCGGGTACCTGCTGTGGGGCAACCACCGCTACCGGGCCGCCGTGGCACGCGGCGCCACCAGCCTGCCGGGGTTCGTGCTGGACGTGGACGACGACCAGGCCGAGGAGCTGATGGCCAACGACAACGGCACCGCCGCCAAGGCCCGCCGCGACCCGGCCAAGCTGCTGGCGCTGCTACAGCGCCGCGCCGAATCGAGCCGGGGCCTGCTGGGCACCAGCTACACAGGCGACGACATGGACGACCTGGTGGCGCTGCTCAGCGGCGGCCCGGTGTTCACGCCGGACGGCACCGACGCCCGCCACGCTGAGACACCCGAGGCGGCCGAGGCCCGCAAGGCGCAGGTGGAGCAGTACGCCGACCGCAAGCAGGGCGGCGCGCTGGCTGAGCTGATCGTGGTGATGCCGCTGGACGACTACCAGCAAGCCAAGGCGCTGCTAGCCGAGCTGCTTAAGGCTTTCGAGGGCGCCAAGCTGCCGGGCGAGGTGGTGCTGGAAGCGCTGGAAACGATGCGGGAGCAGGTGCTGGGATGAGCGACCAGGCGGCGGGCCAGCGATGCCCGTGGCGGCTGGCGTGGCGCAACCTGGGCGGCGCTGACATCATGCTCGACTGCGAGCTGGAGTACCACCTGCCCGGCATCGAGCAGCATGAGGGCAAGCTGCTGCAGACCGTGGTCACCTGGTACCAGGGCGACCGGCGCGGCCACCGGGGCGAGTTCCCCGGCTGGTGCAGCACCACCGGGTGCCTGGTACCCAAGGGCCACCTGGGAAGGTGCGCGAAGTGAGGCACGGCGACTGCTGGATAGCGGTGATCAGCGCCGGGCGGCCGGGCAACGTGCACGCCATGACCGGCCTGCTAGGCGAGGTGCCTGCCACCTGGTATGTGGCTGATGCTGCGCAGCAGGTGGAGTACGCGGCGGCGGGCGCCCGGCAGGTGGTGGCCGGCGGCAGCCTGATCGAGGCCCGCAACGCGGCCCTGCGCGACGCCTGGCACCGGGACCTGACCTGCGTGCAGGTGTCGGATGACCTGCGCCGCCTGGAGTGGTACAACGGGGCCGCCAAGGAGCCGCTGACGTTCGCTGACGCGGCGTACCGGCTGGACACCGGCCTGACGCTGCAGGGCGCCATGCTGGCCGGGTGCAGCCCGACCGCCAACGCCTACTTCTACCGCAAGCCCGTGTCACCCAACCTGTTCGTGGTGGGCGACCTGATCGCGGTGCGCCCGTGCTGGCTGTGGTTCGACGCCGAGCTGCCGCTCAAGGAGGACTACGACTACACGCTGCAGCACCTGCGGGCCTACGGCCAGGTAGCCAGGCTGAACCGCATCATGCCGACGTTCCGGCATCGCAGCAATGCGGGCGGCGCGGTGGCGTACCGCACCCCCGACCTGGAGGACCAGGCCATCGCGTACCTGCGGGCCAAGTGGGGCGACTGCATCCGGCCCAACACCCGCCGCCCCCATGAGGTGCTGCTGCGGTGGAAGCCATGACCGAGCAGCAGCAAGGCCCGTTCAGCCTGCAGGTCGAAGCGACCGAGGGGTGCAACCTGCGGTGCCGGTTCTGCGGCAGCCCCGACCAGGAGCTGCGCAAGGCCGCGAGGAGCAAGCCGTGAGTGACCTTACCGCCGCGCAGGAAGCCAAGATCGAGGCCGGCCTTGAGGCCGGGCTGGCCGACCCCATGCCCCGCGGGCTGCGCAGGCTGCTGGCCGACGCCATCGAGCCGCACACCATCAACATGGGCATCAAGCACGGCGACGTGCTGGAATGCGTGCAGTACGCCGCGTGGCCTGTCATCCGGGACTGGCTGCGCACCCACCCCCAAGGAGAGTGACATGAACCACACCGCCTACGACCCGCCGCTGCACCCGCTGTGGCGGCACCTGATCACTGTCATCTGCACCCTGGCTGCCATCGTGGTGGTGGCCACCCTGACCGTCCAGCCTGCTGCCGCCGTGCAGCAGCGCATCACGGCAGCGACCGCCGCTGCCCCGGCCGGGCACCTGCGCGACGGCACCGGCTGGTGCCTGACCAACCTGGGCAGCGAGGTAGTGGCCGAAGCATGCCAGCCCGCCCCGGCGCAGCGCTGGCAGCTAGGCCAGGCACAGGTACGCACCCCGGCCGGGCTGTGCCTGACTACCCGCCCCCACGGCGCCCTGTACACCGGGCTGTGCGGCAGGCCCGGCACCGGGTGGCTGTACGGCGGCCACCGCATCCGCCCGGCCCACCAGCCGTGGCGCTGCCTGACCACCGGCCGCCCCGTCCGGTTCGCCGCCCAGACAGCCGTTCCGCGGATCGCCCTGCCCGAGCGGCTAGCCCGCTGCGACGGCACCAAGCCCCAGCACTGGACCCTGACATGACCGATAAGCCATGCTCAGCGTGCGGCGCCCCCATCGCTGACCACTGCACCGTCCACCTCATCCCGTGCTGCCCCGGCCACTGCCCAGGCCCCGGGAACCCCCCGCCGGGCGGCATCGGGTGGGGCCATGAGTAGCGCCACCGCGGACGGCATCACCACCGTGCTGGACCCCCGCTACCGCAACACCAGCCCATGGGAGTGCCCCACCTGCTGCGCCCTGCCCGCCGCCCCGTGCACCCGCCTGACGCGGGGCTTCATCCAGCAGCCGCCGTGGTCCAACCACTACGTCTGGATGCAGCCTGGCACCCCGATGCAGCGCATGCACGCCGCCCGGCCCAGGATCAGGTGCCGCCGTGGCTAACCCGCTCGACCCGCCGCCGGGCCTCGCCGCCGACCGCCGCGCCATCTGGGTAGACACCGTCGCCCAGGTGATGGCCGCAGGCACCCTAGAACGCCTCGACCCCAACAGCCTCCAGGCGTATGTGGAAGCCGTGTGGCGGCAGCGCCGCGCCGCCACCCTCCTGCAGCAGACAGATGTCCTGATCGAGCAAGGCGGCCAGGCCAAGGCCAACCCCGCCGTCCAGGTGATGGACCAGGCAGCCCGCGCCATCGCCCAGTTCGCCCGCCAGTTCCGCCTCAACGCAGCCACACCCGGCACCCCTGACCAGCCAGCCCAGCCCCAGAATGTACCAGCCCCAGGGGTACAGCCCGGCCGCTGGTGCGAGCAGCACCGCCGCCGCGAATGCACCAGCCGCAACGCCAAGGGCGGCGACTGCCACGCCATCGCCAAGCTGACTACCGGCCGCTGCGGCTTCCACGACGGCAGGAGCAAGGCCGTGCGGCTGGCCGAGAAACTAGGCGTGACCATACCCACCTACGGCGCGCCCCGCCGCATCAGGGCTGAGCAGGCCGTGCTGGAGGAGCTGTGGCGCACCGCCGGGCACGTGGCCTGGCTGGGCGACCGGGTAGCCGCCCTGGAGACTGAGGCCCTGACATGGGGCACCACCCAGTCGGTGCACCGCTGGTGGGGTGAGTTCCCCGGCAGCGAAGAACTGCGCAAGGCTGGCCCGCACGTGCTGCTGGACCTGTACTACCGGGAGCGCCGCCACCTGGTGGACGTGGCCATGGGCATCTTGCAGCACGGCCTGGCTGCGCGCATGGTGGATGAGGCCAAGGAACGCGGCACCGCGATGGCGCAGCTCGTGGACGCCATCCTGCACGACCTTGACCTGTCGCAGGAGCAGTGGAAGCGGGTACCGCAGGTGGTGCCCGCCCGGTTCAGGGAGCTGATGCCAGCATGATGACCCGACTGCGCGCCCTGGCGGCCCGCCTGCTTGGCCGCACCTGGGCACTGCCCGACCCGCTCCACGCAGCCTTGGTGGCTGACGGCCAGGCGCCTGACTACCCGCCGTATCCCGAGGCCGGCGGGTGGGGGCCGTGATCTGCCAGGACTGCCGCGCCGCTGGGCGGCTGCTGGCAGCCAGCGCCGTGGATGCTGACTACCTGGCCGACATGCACGCCCAGTGCCCAGGCGGCACCAGGTGCGACTGCCAGCACGTCACGGTCAGCGCGCTAGGCCCGTGGGTGCTGCAGCCAGTAGGCGAGTCCCAGCAGATAGGGCCGCTGCTGGACGTACCCGACATGGGCGCCCTGACATGAGGTACGTGGTGTCGTGCCGCACCTGCCGCAGCCGCTGGGTAGACGGCGACGACCTTGACACCCACCAGGTAGCCGTGGCGTGCCCGTGCCCGCCGGCCTTAGAGCTGTGGGACGTGACACGCGCCCCCAGCCCGCTGGAAGCCAGGCTGGCCCTGGACGTAGCCAGGTACGAGCTGGGCTCGTGCGCCGTGCCCGGCGGCTGCCCAGCCTGCCAGGTCGGCGTCCTGCTCGCGATTGAGACTGCGGCCCTGGCGGTGCACGCCTACACGCCGGGGCGGCTGCCGTGACTCAGTACGCAACGCCTGAATACCGCGCTTCCAGGTGCTATGCCATAACTGCAATCACGGGCGGGCGCCCGCCTATGCCATCAGCCGCAGGAACGCCCTGGCGGTGTCCAGCGTGTCCGAGGATGCGTTCAGCCAGTAGCCCGCCACCGTGTCCTGCACGCTGCGCGCGGCGGCGGCCATCTGGGCTGCCGTGCCGTACGTGGTGCTGATGCCAGCCAGCAGCGTGGCGTACGGGTTGGCGTTGCGGGCCTGCCCGGCCGCAGCCACCACGAACCGCTGGTACTGGCTGCCCGCCAGGGTGAGGGCCTGGGCCTGCACGTCCAGCAGGTCGCTGTACCGCGCTGCGGCGCCGCCCAGCTCGGTGCGCAGGTACCAGTCCTCCAGCGTCTCGCCTGCCCGGGTGCCCGGTACGGCCACGCCGCCCAGGTCACGTGCGGGGGCGGCCAGCACCCGGTAGCCGTGCCGGTGGGCGCACTGCCCGAACTGCTGCAGGTACTTCCACGGGTTGCGCTGCTCGGCCTTGGGCGTGAACGCCCACGCTTCCGGGTCGTACAGCAGGCGGGTGTAGCCCGGCGCGATGGCCCTGACGGCCAGGTCGGCGCGGAGCTGCGCGAAGCTGCGGTACCGGGCCACCCCGATGCCGCCAGCACCGGGCGGCGTGCGCGGGTCATCGATCAGATAGGTGGACGCGGGTGCGAACACCTGGGCGGCCAGGGCTGGGTCAGCCTGGCGGATGGCGGTGTAGATGGCAGCGGGTAGCAGCCATTTCATGGGGTGCCTCCTGCGGGTGAGGACGGGGGGTGCGGCCACGGCGGCGACTGCTGCGGCGGCCAGTGCTTGCCTGCGGGTGTACATGCCTGGCTAGCGTACGTTGACCCCCGGCGGGGCGGGCGGCAACCGTGCGCGCTGACCCCCGCAGGCCGCCGCGCCGCACGGCGCGCCGGCCCGCACCCGCCGGGGCTGGCATGAGCCTAGCCGCGCATGATCGGATGTCACCCAGCCACACCCGCAGGGAGGCCGCCATGGCCCAGCCGCACCCGCTGCTCGCACCGCTGATGACCAACTACGACGTGGTGTGGTGCCCCGACCACCTGGAGCCGTACCGGGCGCTGTGGCCGCTGGGCGCACCCACCGCCACCGTCTACCTGGTAGAGGCAGCAGCCGAGGTGGTCACCGCCGACAGCGACGACGGGCTGGCCGGGTACGGGGTGCTCAAGGCGCTGGTGCGCGAAGCGCCGCTGTGCTGCCTGGTGGACAGGTCGGTGCTCCGCGGAATCTACGGCAAGACGGTGCCATCCTGACCTGGCGTGCCCGTGGCCCTGGCCTGCGGCCGGGGCGTAGGCTCCGCAGTGATGAGAGGGCGGGCCAGCGTGGCAGGTATGCCAGTACTCCGCACAGCCGAGCGGCGTGACGTGCCGTTCTACGGGCTGCTGGTGTGCAACGGCGGCGACGCCCGCATGTTCGTCTGCCACCACGGCCAGACGTGCGGCTGGCTGACCGAGTTCTGCCGGCAGCGGTTCGGCCTCGGCTACGGCCCGCTGGTGCTGCGCGCGTGGGATGGCCGCGCCTACCAGCCCCATGAGACGGTGCCCCCGGAGGGCACGCCGCTGCTGCTAGCCAGCGCCTGATCAGAGAGGACCACGCCCATGGCGGCCACCGCGCCTGCTGTGCCTGCTGCGCTCACCAACCTGGACAAGCTGGACGGTGACCTGCGCGCCGCGTACGGCCACCGGGCGGCGCACGGCGGGCGGCTCGACCAGATCGAGGCCATCATCGCGAACCTGCGCAGCCTGGTCGCGCAGCTCCCCGATGAGGAGGCCCGCGAGGCCGACTTCGAGGACCGGCTCCTCGCGAAGCACGACGCCGGGGAGTTCGACTTCAAGACGGAGCCGTCCGACCATGTCCAGCGGCTCCGTGACGGTATCGAGCGCAGGAAGGCGGCAGCCAAGTGAGCCGGTTCGGGGCGGCGGTCGAGTCGCAGTCAGCGCAGCCGGCAGGCGCGCCCATCACTACCACGTTCAACGGCTACTTCGCGGCTATCATCCCGGCTGCTGCGGCTGACTTGCGGCTGCGGCGCATCCTGTGGCATGTGCGCGGCCCGGCCGGGTCGGTCACCAGTGACCAGCACACGCTGGGCCTGTTCCGGCAGACCGCCCGCGCGGCGGGCAGCGGTTTCTCGACGACGACGTTCCAGAATCTGTCGCACCGGTCAGCGGCACCGGTATCGACCGGGGTGGACATCACCACTGCGGCGACGGCGGGCACTAACGGGCCGACGATCGGCGCGAACGCGCTGACGAAGATCGGCGGGAACACGCAGGTCGGGCAGGACGTGCCGTGGGAGTTCCCCGACGACTCCTACTCGGTGGACCAGGGCACCGCCAACGGCCTGGCCATCGTCAACATCGGGAACATCCTGCCCGGGTCGCACCTGTTCGTCGTCTCGCCCGAGATCGACGAGTAGCGGCGGGGCTGACCGGTGAGTAACCGCACCTACTGGATGGCGCCGCTCGGCCCGCTGAACTCTGCGGACGGGACGCCGGCCACCGGCACCGGCCTGGCGGACATCTCCCCCGCGCCGCAGAAAGTCATCCCGGCGGACTGGCTCGACCTGGGCACGATCATGCGGCTCAGCGCCCGCGGCGAGTACACCTGCGGCAGCACGGCGACGAACGCCGCGCTCGGGTTCTACATGGGCGGCGTGGCCGGGGCGCTGCTGATGGGCGTGACCGCGCAGGCGCTGACGGTGTCGCAGACCGCGGTGCCGTGGTGGATGGTGTACGAGGGCAACATGCGGGCGCTCGGCGCGAGCGGGTCGGTCAAGGGCATGGGCTGGCTGAAGCTGGGGACCAGCCTGACGGCGTGGACGGAGATCCTGCTGCCCGTCACGGCAGCCGCCCGGATCCTGACGTTCAGCACGGTCGTCAGGCAGCCCATCACGGTCGGCGCATCGGTCAGCCAGACGGTGGGCGCGCCGTCGGTCACCTGCTATGACCTGATAGCCGAATTCGGCGGCTAGCGCCGTGCCGGGCGCTCAGGGGCCGCCATGGGGCAGTCCCTGGCTTGACCCCGGGGCCGGGCCGTTCGCCGACGCGCCCCGCCAGCGTGAGGGCGGCCAGCTCCCCTCCGCTAACACCGCCTACCCGGGGATAGTCACCGCCGACTCGCCGTCGGTGTACTACCGGCTCGGCGACTTCGCCGCCCCTGCCGTCCCGGTCGCCGGCCTGGGCGTGAACGCGGCGATGACCGGGACCGTCCGCTTCGGCGAGCCCGGCGCCATCGCCGGCGACAACGACACGTCCTGCTGGTTCCCCGGCGACGGCCTGAACTACCTGCAGACCGCCACCTCCCCCGGCGCCGCCTACGACCTCGGCGACGGCCCGTTCTCCATCGAGTTCTGGTACCGGTGGGGCGGCTACTGGCCGGCCCAGACCATCGCGAACGCGCTCGGCAAGGGCACCGGCGCGTTCGTCGTCCGGCTCAACAGCACCGGCAGATGGGTCCTGCGCAAGTCCGGGACCGGCGACGAGTTCGTCACCGCTGCCAGCTTCACCGACAAGGACTCCTGGCACCACGTCGTCGTCACCAAGTCCGGCGCGGGAGCGCAGCCGCACATCTACGTGGACAGCCTTGACCAGGCGGGGACGTTCACCACCCAGGCGTACGCCAACACCGCGACCGGCTTCTCGATCGGGGTGGACGCGGCAGCCAAGACCGTCGGCGGCTGGGTCGGCTACCTCGACGATGTCGCGCTGTACAAGGCGGCCCTGTCGCAGTACCAGGTCACCGCCCACTACCTGGCCGGGCTGGGGCTCCCGCCGCAGCCGCCGCTGCCGCCGCCGGCCGCGCGCCCGCGCACCGGGGCTGCTGCCGCGTACGCCGCCCGCCGCCGCGCTGCGCCGGCCCTGGCCGTGCCCGCGGTCGCCGTGCCGCTGGCCGTGGGAGTGCCGCGCCCGCACCTGGCTGCCCGGCTCGCCGTCCGGCCCCGCCCGGCCGTGACCTTGCCGGCAGCCGAGGTATTCCAGCCGCTGCCCGCCCTGCCCGCCACCAGGCGGCGCACCTGGATGCTGCCCACTGCCCGCCGCAGGCCAGCAGGAGGCCCGGCAGCGGCCGGCGTGCCGGTATCTGCATGGCGGGCACGCCGGATGCTGCCCGTGACCCGCAGCCGCCAGGCCCCGCTGCCGCCGCCCCCGGTAGTGGCCGCGCCGCCCGCATCGGCACCCGGCGGGCAGCGCGCACGCCGGCTTGCGTTCCGGGGGCGCGCCGGCCGGATGGTGCCAGCACCGGGGCCGGGGTTCACGCCGCCCCCCGCCGCCCCCGCGCCCGCGTCGGCGAGGGCCAGGCGGGCGACAACCCGAATCCGCGGTGGCCGGGTAGCGGCCCCGGCCCCGGCGCCTGTCGTGGCTGCGCCCGTGGCGGGGGTGCCAGCGCAGCCGCGTGCCCGCCGGGTCGTGGCGTGGCGGCGCCGCACGGCCAGCGTGCCTGCCGCGCTGCCGCCGCCCGCTGCAGCAAGCCAGCCCCGCAGGCGCACGCCCGTGCCCGCCAGGCGCAGCCACCCGGCTGCCGTGCCGCAGCCAGCCCAGCCCGCCTCGCCGCCGGTGCGCCGCACGAGGCGGCTGATGCTGCCGTCACGGCCCCGGGCTGCGGCCCCGGTACTCAGGCTGATCCCGCCGCCGCCCGCTGCGCCGCTGCCCCCGCCAGGCCGGATGCGGTCACGGCTGGCCGGGCTGTTCACCAGGTTCAGGCGCCGCGCCCCGGCACTGGGCACTGCCCCGCCGCCGCCGCTGCCGTTCGACGGGGAGCTGGGCGGCGGCCAGCCGCACCTGGTATGGGCTGCAGGCGCGCCAGGCGCCAGGTACGGCACCGGCACCGCGCACGGCCACGGCTGGGCTGGCGGCCCAGGTCACGGGCGTTACGATGCAGGCAGCCCGCACGACAGCAAGGCCGCAGGCCCAGCCCACTAGGGAGGCGCCAGGTGTCGCAGCTCACCACGTCCATGGCCCGCATGTTCGTGCCGGTATACGGGCCGCCCGGCACCGACCTGACAGCACTGGCCGTGGACCTGGCGCTGATCCCCGACGACGGCAGCGCCAGCGAGCCGGCCAGCGGCGACTGGCACGCGGCGGTGTGGCTCAGCCCTGACGGCATCAAGCCCAAGGAGGCCAGCCTGCTCATCGGGGCGCCCAACGGCCAGGCGTATGCCGCAGGCGACTATGTGGTGTTCGCCCGTGTCACGGCCACCCCGGAGGTGCCCGTGATCGAGTGCGGGCGCTGGTCCATAGGCCGATGACCGGCGACCTGCTGGAGGCAGCAGGCTACGAGGGGGAGCAGTTCAGCGCCAGCGAGCACGCCGCCCGGTGGTTTGAGCCCAGGCACCGCAAGTACGCCACCCCGCTGGACCTCGCCTACGAGCTGGACCGCAAGACCAGGCGCAGCCAGGCCCTCGACCTGATCAACGCGGCGCTGGTGGACCTGACAGACGGCAACGAGTACGACGCGCTGGACGTGGAGATGCCGCCGCAGGAAGGCAAACTGGTAGGGCATAACGAGCCCGTGCCGACACCGCACGGATGGCGGCAGCATGGTGACCTGCGGCCTGGTGACTATGTGCTCAGCCCGTCTGGCAAGCCGGTCCGCGTACTGGCGGTGAGCCCGGACAGCCAGGCCACCATGCGGGTCCGGACCAGCGACCACGGCAGCGTGATCTGTCACGAGCGTCATGAGTGGGCCGTCTATGATCGGGCACGCAGCCAGTGGCGGACGATGGAGACGGCGGACCTGGCACGGCGGATGCTGCACGCCGGGCCTGCCGGGCGGCACGGAGGCCGCTGGATATTCCAGCTACCGGCCCGCGCATCACTCGAACTGCCGGACGCTGACTTGCCAATCGATCCGTATACGCTCGGCGTCTGGCTAGGTGACGGCAGCAGCAGCAAGGCAGCCATCACGCATCACTCGGACGACAAATACCAGATCGCCTACCCGGAGTCGGCCCGCTGCGTCCACGCGGTCACCGGCATCGTGACCACGTACTACCGGGGCGGCATGGCGGCCGATCTGAAAGCGGCTGGGCTGTGGCGGAACAAGCACATTCCGGCCGCCTATCTGCGAGGGTCGGAGAAGCAGCGGCGAGCGCTCCTGGCAGGACTGATCGACACAGACGGCCATGTGTCGGCCAGCGGCCAGGTGTCGTTTGACAACACTGATGAGCAGCTCGTGCGGGCCGCTGCTGAGCTGATCCGCACTCTCGGCTACCGGGCGCACGTCCACCGCCCTACGCCCGCGAAGCTGTCGAGTAGCGGCATCCAGGGCAAGCTGGCGATGTGGCGGGTTACCTACACACCGCATGATGAGGGACCAGCCCGCCTTGCCCGCAAGACCGCTGCCAAGCTGGGTATTCGCCGCCGCATAGCGATCACGGCTATTGAGCGGGTGCCGCCTGAACCGGGCCGCTGCATCACTGTGGACAGCCCCGACGGCCTGTACCTAGTTGGCGAGCAGTTCACCCCTACCCATAACAGCCAGCTCACCAGCCGCCGCTACCCGGAGTGGGCGCTGGAATACGACCAGGCGCTGCGCATCGCGGTGGTGTCGTATGAGCAGGAGCTGGCCATGCGGTGGGGCCGCGACATCAAGCAGGACATCCGGCTGGCCCAGGACCGGCTGCCCATCAGCATCCGGCAGGACAGCGCTGCCGCAGGCCGGTGGGAGACGGTGCAGGGCGGCGGGGTGTACTGCGTGGGCATCGGCGGGCCGCTGACCGGCAAGCCCGTGGACATCCTGATCATTGATGACCCGGTTAAGGACCGGGCTGCAGCCGAGTCTGACAAGGTCCGCGAGAACACGTGGGCGTGGTACGAGAGCGTGGCCCTTACGCGGCTGGCGCCGGGCGGCAAGGTGGTGCTGATCCAGTGCATGACCGGCGACACCCCGGTCCTGATGGGCGACGGTACGGAGAAGCCGCTCCGCGATGTGCGGCCGGGTGACACGGTAGCGACGTACGAGGATGGCGGGGTGACTACCGCCACGGTGCGCAATTGGGCTAAGCAGGGGCCTGATTTCGTCTATAGACTAAGAATGAAATCAGGACGAGTCGTGGCGGC
>WNGQ01038965.1_pt1 | contig 15091 bp, 15 predicted proteins | sample 5407661 | NCBI WGS metagenome assembly WNGQ01 (sample SAMN13153382, study PRJNA577476) | soil metagenome | isolation source: 60 cm soil or saprolite under Garry oak tree replicate 2 | place: USA:California | collected 2016-06-15 | reverse complement strand
GCGCCACAGGCTGCGGCGTGGATAGAGGGCGTGCTGCGCGGTAGTGGTCTGCTGCTGCTGCACCAGGATGGACTCTGGCTGGCGCTGGACAAGTGGCTTAGCGAACTCGTGCCTGATGTTTTCACCGCGCTGCTTCCCCTGCTGCGACGAGCCTTTTCCAGCTTCCAGGCACCGGAACGCCGTAAGATGGGTGAGAAGGTGAAACGCCTGCACTCAATGTCTCCGGCAGGGGCAGGCGCAAGAATGCCAGGTGGATTAACACTTGCAGACAATCATACGGACATCAACCAGGAGCGTGCGGACCTGGTGCTGCCTGTACTGGCAAAGATTCTGGGGGTGAAGCTCGATGGCAATTGATGAGAAAGAACGCCTGCGCCGCTGGCGCCTGGTATTGGGCGGAGAAGCGGAAGGCAGTAGCGGGGGAACAGGGAATGGGGAAGGCGAAGGTATTGGCTTTTCCCTCGGTGGCGATGATCTCGGGATAGATAGGGCGCTCGAGGCGCTGTACGATAGCGAACGTTCCGGAGGGTTGGGAGCTTCTTCGCCCAAAGTTGCCCGCTGGCTCGGTGACATCCGCAGCTACTTTCCATCCTCAATCGTACGAGTCATGCAGAAGGATGCCCTGCCGATGTGCACCTGGTCTCCACACTGCTCTCTCTCAGCAAGGTGATTCCTGAAAAGACGAAAGACACAGCCCGCCAGATAGTACGCAAAGTTGTCGAAGAGCTGGAGCGCAAACTATCCAATCCCATGGTGCAGGCTGCCAAAGGCAGCCTCAACAGAGCAACGCGCACGTATCGCCCGCGTCCAAATGAGATCAACTGGGACCGCACTATCCGCGCCAACCTGAAGAACTACCTGCCAGAGCGGCGCACGATCATTGCCGAGCGATTAGTAGGACATGGGCGCAAGCGCTCTTCGCTTCGCGACATTGTATTATGCGTGGATCAGAGCGGTTCGATGGCGACCTCCGTGGTCTACTCGGGCATTTTCGGAGCGGTGCTGGCATCGATTCGCGCCGTCAGCACGCGCATGGTTGTCTTCGACACAGCGGTTGTTGACCTCACCGATGACCTGCAAGATCCCGTTGACCTGCTCTTCGGCACACAGCTTGGCGGTGGTACCGACATCAATCGCGCCCTGGCGTACTGCCAGCAGGTCATTACCCGTCCCGCGCAGACCATCCTGGTACTCATTACCGATCTGTACGAAGGTGGGAACGCGCAAGAGATGCTGCGCCGGGCGGCGGAACTGGTGAGCAGCGGCGTGCAGGCGGTGTGTTTGCTCGCGCTCAGTGACAACGGCACCCCAAGCTTCGAACAGCACAATGCGGCGGCGCTGGCAGGGCTTGGCTTTCCCTGTTTCTCCTGCACGCCGGACCTGTTTCCTGACATGATGGCGGCGGCTATCCAGCGGCAGGATTTGAACCAGTGGGCAGCCAGGAACGATATTGTGACGGTGAGGGCTGAAGGAGAGTAATCTGCGCTCTTGCACCATATTCCACCCACTGCTACAATAACGCGTAGAGGAACGTACGTTATTCACGAGGTAATCTTATGGCATCATCGCCAACGGCGGAGGGACAGGTCTTCATCGGACCCGGTCTGAAGCCTGCCAAGTTGATCTTGACCCTGGCCGCTGTCCTGGGCGTCACCGCGCTCGTCCTGTGGATTGCTCTGCGCGAAGGGGCCCCAGCTATAGGAAGCACGATTGTCGCGCTGGTATTTATCACGGGCTTTCTTATCTACCTGCGCATTGTTGCTCCTGTTCCTTTTACCATTAGCCTGGAGCCGGAAGCTCTCGTGAAGCGCAGTCGCAACGGGGAAGTAATCGAGGTGCGCTGGGAAGACCTGGCACGCATCAAAGAGGAGTTCTTCCCTAATGGCAAGCGCATCGGCATTACTGTATACCGCAAACCGAGCAGCCCGCAACAGAAAGCCAAAGCCTGGGCGGTCTACCGCGATGATGTAACCGACATCGAACTTGCGTTAGACAAGGTTGTGTGTTATACTGTAACCACATGCTTATAGTGGAGCGTGTAATTCTGGTTATACTATAGCCGAAAAGGGCAAAGAACATGGTGACGAAACCGAGCGAGACAACTATATCACCGGTCCACTATATGTGCCCACGTTACGAGCAGGCCATCCAGTTGCTGGGCAAACGCTGGACTGGTCTCATCCTGGATACGCTGATGAGCGGACCGCAGCGTTTCTGTGAGCTAACGAGTACGGTAGAAGGCCTCTCAGATCGCGTCTTGAGTGATCGCCTGCGCGAGATGGAGTCGGCTGGCATCATCGAGCGGGTTGTCTATCCGCAGATCCCCGTGCGCGTCGAGTACCGGCTGACTGAGAAGGGGCAGGCTCTTAAACCCGTTGTGGATTCTATCCATACATGGGCGGAGCGCTGGATAGAGCTGCCGCAAACCTCTACGATGGACTTCCCACAATAGAGCACGCCCGATTGGCTTGTGCTATACTAGCGCCATGAAGAATTTATGGGCGCCCTGGCGCATGACGTATATCGCACCGAAGACACCACAGTCACAGGGATGCATTTTTTGCATTCCACCTGCCGACGACCATGACGCTGAGCGTTACATACTGCACCGTGGTGAGCACTGCTTCATAATACTGAATCTCTACCCATACAACAATGGGCACTTGATGATTGCGCCATATGAGCACGTAGGCACGATCGAGAAGCTGGACGCTGCGATCCTGGTGGACCTGATGGAGCAGACGCAATTAGCGCTGCGGGCACTACGCCTGGCAATGAAACCCGACGGCTTCAATATGGGTATCAATGAAGGAAAAGTCGCGGGCGCGGGCTTCGCCGATCATGCCCACCTGCACGTCGTGCCGCGCTGGGAAGGCGATACGAACTTCATGCCCGTGCTTGCAGATACCAAGGTGATTCCGGAGCATCTTGATAATGTATATAAGCAACTGAAGCTGGTGCTGGACACTTTGAAAGATGGATGAGCCTCTCTTGCTCTTTCCCTCCTGCCCACTTTATCAGAGGTGTTAGCCTACCAATCATATGATACTACCTCAGGTTGATTGAGATTTATTTTCCTTACCGCGCACAAGCGAGGTGAAGACGCCGATGAAAGCTATGGCAGCGCAGGTGATAAAGGTGATATGGAAAGCGTGCGCGAAGGTCTGCTGCAAGGAGCTGAGTTGTTCAACGGACAATTTCTGGCTGTTCCCCTGTAAGCCAAGTATGCCGCCTGCTGCGGCGCCACCAAGCCCGACGAAGATGGCGCCTGCCAGGGCTACGCTCAGACTCTGCCCGACGACGCGGCCAGTGGCGAGGAAGCCGGAAGCGCTGCCCTGCCGCGAACGCGGTACAGCACCCAGAAGAGCGCTGTTATTGGGAGATTGGAACATGGCCTGCCCAGCACCGATAACGATCAAGCGCCACACGATGTCCCAGACCGAGCTATGTGCGTCTAGCTGGCTGATCAAGAGCAGCCCAAGGCAGGCCAGCGCCAATCCGCCAGCCGCCAGCCAGCGCGTGCCGATACGATCGGCCAGGGCGCCGCTGAATGGGGCAAGCACGGCAATGGTGAGCGGCAGCGGGGTGAGGAGCAGCCCAGCTTCTGCTGTCGGGAAGCCGCGCAGTTCTTCCAGGTAAAAGGGCAGCATAAAGCTTACGGCGAACAGCGCCAGGAAGCTCAATACAAGGCTGACGTTGGCCGAAAGGAAGACGCGGTTATGCAGCAATTCCAGGTCGATGATCGGGTCGGGGACGCGACGTTCAACTACAACCAGTGCTACCAGCGCGATGACGCCGCACGCCAACGTGGCTACGAGGAGTGGAGAGGACCAGCCCCATTCCTGGCCAAAGGAGAGCCCCAGCGTCAGGGCGACGAGCCCGACTGCCAGCAACACGGCGCCCAGAGGATCGAAACGTCCTCGCCCGCGATGCATGCGCTCGGTCAGGACACGCATGGAAGCAATGATGCCAACGATGCCAATGGGAACGTTGACGAAGAAAATCCAGCGCCACGTCAGGTGATCGGTGATGATGCCGCCAAGCGTGGGACCGGCGCTCACACCCAGTGCGACCACAACAGCATTCAGACCTAAGGCGCGTCCACGCTCCCTGGCAGGAAAGGCGCTTGTAAGCATTACAGGGCTGATGGACATGAGGAGCGCTCCACCCAATCCCTGGAATGCTCGAGCGGCAATCAACATGCCGAGCGACGAGGCGACACCACAGATAGCCGAACCCAGGGTAAAGATGACCAGGCCAATCACCCAGATCGGTTTGCGCCCAATCATGTCTGCCAGGCGTCCAATAGTCAAGAGCGTTCCTGCAACGGCGACGAGATATGCGATTGTCACCCACTCGACGGCCCCATTCAAAGGGACTCCAAAATAGTGAGCAATGGTGGGAAGACTGATGTTGACAATGGATGAGTCGAGTGTTGCCATGAAGACTCCGAGCACAGCCCACTTATTGGCACGTTCCGCACTATCGCTGCGCGGTGTAGAGCCTAACTCGTTCTGGTCGATACCGGATTCAGCACGCCCGTTTGCTGTTTGCAGGGCGTTCGATTGAGTTTCCTGTTGTTTCATGAGGTGCCTTTGTGGTTAAAGATTCCAGTGTTAATATGATACACCCATGGAAACAACTTCACACAGTTACTTCTTCCCATATGGGTACCACCACGGCTTGGCACCATCCTCGAAGTCCCAGTGGGCATGTTTGGTCTCGCGGAACTCGTCCAGGGCGTGACCAGTTGCGCGATACGCTGACCCATCGCCAGCGAGCCTGTGAAGGCGATCATACATACCCACGGATTGAGCACTAGCGGCCCGCCGCAATCCTTGCCATAGCCGCTGACGATGTTTATCACGTCGGGAGGAAGATGGACAAAAAGTTCGGCAAAGAGCAGGGTCGAGAGCAGGGTCATCTCCGATGGCCTGAGGTTGACGGTATGCCTGCCGCCAGCGCTGGGGCAACCTTCCACGCCATGTGTAAGATGGGGTAGTTCCAGGGGACGATGGCAGCAACAATGCCGTATTTTACAGGAGTGTTCTTTGAGCACCAGCGCGAGTTGGGTCTCCTCTCTTGAAAGGATGACGAGCCCACCGTTTATGACACAATACAAACGGCTTCTTTCCTGGGTGATTTAACTAGCAAGGAGTGACAAGGTATAATATACTAGCTCTTGCAACCATATTCGTTATATCAGCACGCTTAATTACTAGTACCAAAGGTATACGACGGGATTTTCTCACCTAGCCTGCTGTACTACGAACTGAACCTGAATAAAGGGATGAGAATGCTTGACTTTAAACCGGAGAGCTTTTTGTTCAGTTATTTCGAGTACCTGATACCGGAAGCGGCACTATATCTTCTGGGAAAAGTACTAAGCAAGTAAACAAAAATAAGGCCGAATAGGAGGCGTGAATGCTGAGACTGAAGCCTGCTTCTTATGAATGGTCGATCACTCATCTTTTAAAAGAAAGTGATACCGACTTATTTCCCAGACCCTTTGAACTTGATGCTATAGTGAGTTACCCGGAAGATGTTGTAAGGGCAATTCAACCGACAGATATTGCCTCTTATCCTTGGTTCGATACGAGGAGTACTCTTGTTCCTACAAGGCGAGCTATTGTTTCGATATGCTACCCAACTTGACCCATGGGACTCCCTGATTCTCACGGCATTCATCCGAGAATATGGCGATGCAATTGAAAGAATGCGGATCCCTTATAGAGATGAGATAGTTTACAGTTATCGGTTTGAACCTATGAGTAATGGGGAGATGTATAGAAGAGATGCTGATTGGCCGAGCTTTTGGGAAAAATCAATAGAAAAAGCGGAAAGCATTGGCGGATATGTTGCCATTGCAGATGTAAGCAACTACTATAATCAAATTTCTCATAACGCGCTTGGAGATCGCCTACAAGCAGCAGGCGTTCCAGATGAAGCTGCTGAATCCATTATCAGACTTTGTACTAAATTTACTCAAGGCGTCCCCCGAGGCATTCCTGTAGGGCCACATCCTACTCATTTACTTGCAGAGTGTGTATTTGACCCTATAGACAGAAATTTGCTGACGCAAGGCTATACATTTTGTCGATTCGTGGATGATATCCACATCTTTTGTAAGACGAGAGAACAGGCTCAGATAACATTTTATGATTTAGCAAAGATCCTTGATAGGGAGCAGAAGCTCAGCCTACAAAGCCATAAATCAAAGATCCTATCTGTTGATGAGTTTATTAAACACGCACATCGTGCAATAGCAGAGGCACCTCTAGCAGATTTAGCAGATTTAGAGAAGGACATTATCAAAGTTATAGATCGCTATTCTAACGGAGACAGGTATAGGACTATAGATTTTGCGCTACTAACAGAAGAGGATTTAGCTATCCTGAGTCAACATAATCTGGAAACGCTCCTCAATTCATATCTTGCCCATGACGAACCTAACTTTGTCCGTATTCGTTGGTTATTTAGGAGGTTAGCACAAGTGGGTGTTCCTGGCGCTGTTCCTTTTGCAGTTGAGAAGCTAGAACGGTTTAGTCCAGCTTTAGCTGATCTGGCAAGCTATCTACTTTCAGCGAAATACAGCTATCCAGTTAAGGAGTGGAAACAGGTTGGAGAAGAAGTCCTGCGCGCTCTTAAGCTTCCAATCATACAACACAGTGAATATTTAACAGTGATATTATTGGATTTATTTACCCGCCTTCCTCATCTCGATCATTTTGAGAGCATCCTTCAAAAGTACGAGACAAGCAGTTCTCCAATGGTTAAGAGAAAAATTGTTCGTGTTGCGACGGCTCACCGCGCTGGCTACTGGCTGCATCAGCGAAAAGAAGAGTTTCCTTTCGCCGATTCCTGGCTAAAAAGAGCGCTTATTGCTGGAGCATCGATCTTTAGCAAAGATGAGCGCACAAACTGGCTAAATCGCGTTGAAAGAGAGGGGAACAAGCTTGATGGATTCATTGCCAGATTCGCGAAATCTGGAGGTTAATCAAGGATTTACTTAGCTATAATGCGAGCATTTGAGGCACGTCATAGCATACCTAACTGACGCCATATCGAATTTTGTGTAATGGCACATAGCAGAAAAGCTCCGAGGCCAGGGCTGGACTGAGTTTAGCACCTTCTTGTTGTACACCGTTACACAAAATTCGGTATGGCATCTACTAACTTCTGTAGTGATAATTTACTATCCCCAAATGAGTGTAACTAACGAACTGTCGTTGTTCACATCTTTCGCCGTATAGAGTATAATTTCCCAGAACATATAAGGGACGACGCACCCAGGAGGAGTGTACTTGGTGACTGAAACGGCAGAGTATAAATCTCATATTCCAAACAGGATATCACTTGCACGTAACATAGCTGCTTTTGCGAATACTAGGGGTGGTCAAATTTACATTGGCTATATTCCAACTGAAGAAGGATTGCTAAATTTTACAGGGCTTACAGGTGATCAGGTTCAGGAAGCAAGAGAAAGCGTAGAAGAAGTTCTCCGTTATTTGAATCCAAGCCCACTTATTGAAATCAAAACAGATACTACGCTAGAGAATAAACGATTCGTTGTTATCAATATTCAAAAACATCCAGTACCGGTACTATTTAACGGGCGATACTATGTTCGTCAAGGGAATCAAATAACAACAGCAGAAGAAGAGCTTATCGATGCTCTCTCGGAAACTGTTCCTTCATTCAAGCAAAACATCCTTGCGCTACACGCAAAAGAACCTGCTGCGGAGAAACGTGAAGACACAACTCAGTCTGCAAATCCTCGCGGAAAGTATAACATTGAAATTAGGGAAGCAAAAGGGATAACAATCGGTGATAATGCCTCCGTTGTGCAACATTTTAGTGAGAGCCTCAAAGAGACGATTGAAGAAAAACCGCAGCTAAATCTTAATGTGCTATTAAAAGATTCTATTCAACAAACTCGTGACGATCTAACAACACAACGTAACGAGCGGTTACAACAAGCACGAATAACATTTATTGTAGCAATTGTAGTTCTTGTTCTGGCAGTCTTTCTTGTATTTGTCGGCGTCATTCTCATTTTTTTCAATAAAACACAAGCAAGTGTAGTTTCCTCCGTAGCTAGTATTGTTTCAGGTATTGTCAGCGGCTTGGCGCTTGCCTTCAACAAACAGACCAATGATAGAATGGATGAATATGCAAAGGAGGATGCCATACCGAATTTTGTGTAACGGTGTACAACAAGAAGGTGCTAAACTCAGTCCAGCCCTGGCCTCGGAGCTTTTCTGCTATGTGCCATTACACAAAATTCGATATGGCGTCCAAAGGGTTGGTGATTCTTGAAAAAAAGCTATACCGCAATGCAGTATATTTCCCTCATATCTGATATAAAAACAAAAGATGAAGCTATCCGCGATTTAGCTAAAAGTATCTCTCAAGGTAACTAACCGAGCATTTCGGAATAGGGTGGCTCACTTCTTCCCATTCACTTCTTCCCATAAGGATACCACCAGGGCTTTTTGCCACCTTCAAAGTCCCAGTGGACGTGTTTGGTTTCGCGGAACTCGTCGAGACCTTCTTCACCCAATTCTCGACCCATGCCGCTCATTTTGAAGCCACCGAACGGTCCGGCATCGTTATCGGTCAATGGGTCGTTGATCCAGAGCGTTCCGGCCTCGACTTCCTCGAAGAATCGTTTCGCCTTGAGTGGATCGTGCGTATAGAGATTGGCTCCCAGGCCGTATTTGCTATCGTTCGCCAGGGCAATGGCTTCATCAAAGGTACGGTAGGTCATGATGGGAATGGCGGGTCCAAACGTTTCTTCGTTCATGATCGTCATGGAATGATCGACGTTGGTCATGACGGTGGGTTCATAGAAGTAGCCGCGCTCGAGCTGTGGGGGTCGCCTACCACCTGTCAGCACCTTTGCCCCTTTTGCTTTGGCGGCCTCCACCTGGGTCTCAATCTTCACGCGGTATTGCGCGCCAATCATTGGTCCCATATCGGTATCAGGCTCAATGCCGGGACCAAGGTGCAGGTCCTTCGCAAAATCGGTGATGCGCTCGATAAATTTTGGAGCCAGCGACTCATGGATATAAACACGCTCAGTGGAGGTACATACCTGCCCGGTGTTGAGCAGAGCAGCCCATGCCACGCCGGGTACGGCCACGTCCAGGTCGGCATCCTCAGCCACGATGAAAGCATCTTTGCCGCCGAGTTCCAGGTGGAGCTTCTTCATCTGAGGCGCGACCAACTGCGCGATGCGCTGTCCCGTCGCCAGTGAACCTGTGAAGGCGATCACGCGCACGCGCGGGTCGAGTACGAGCGGCTCGCCGCAATCCCTGCCATAGCCGCTGACGATGTTGACCACGCCGGGAGGAAGATGGGCGAAGAGTTCGGCAAAGAGCAGAGTCGAGAGCGGCGTCATTTCCGATGGCTTGAGGACGACGGTATTGCCTGCCGCCAGTGCTGGGGCAACCTTCCACGCCATGAGCAGGATGGGGTAGTTCCAGGGGACGATGGCGGCAACGACGCCATAGGGCTCTTTGAGCACCAGCGCGAGCTGGGTCTCCTCTATTGAGGGGATGACGCGCCCGCGGCTATTACGCCCAATCTCGGCATAGTAGTGGAAACAAGCCGCGGACCAGCCCATCTCGTCCTTGTTCTCGACGAGTGGTTTGCCGCCCTCCAAGGTCAGCAGGCGGGCAAATTCTCCGGAACGTTTGGTGAGCTTGTTGGCGATCTCGTGCAGTAGTTCCGCTTTCTGTCCTGCCGGTAGTCTCTTCCAGGCTGGAAATGCCGCGTGGGCCGCCGAGACGGCAAATTCTACGTCGGCAGCATTGGCGGCAGGAGCGGTGTCGATGATCTCTTCGGTAGAGGGGTTGCGTACTTCGATGACGTTTCCAGAGCTTCCCGACGTATACTGGCCGTTGATCCACATCTGGTAGGGCATAGGATACCTCGCTGATTCTCATACAGGCCTGTACTATTGTATATGGGCAGGACGTGATAGATTGCCCGGCGGCAAAAAAGGGTAAAAGATATCTATAGCAAGTCGTGCGCCTACCCGTAAGAGCTATTTTACCATATAGAGGTGAGCGCCATTTTGAATACAAGCGGAATCGTGCCCCTACGAATCCTCCTGGAGCGCCTTTTTCAGTTCCTTCACGAACCCGACTACCCCCTCGGCCCATGTCATCTCGGCTTCGCGCTTGGCCTGTTCTTGTTGCTGCCTGGCCTGAGCTTGCCTATGGCGCAGCGCTTCTTGCTCGGCTTTATGGCGCGCTTCCCCGGCACGTGTGACATCGTAGGCAGCGCGTTTGGTGGGATTGCTCAAAACCGCATAGGCCTCGTTGAGCAGCTTGATGTGCTGGTCCCGCGCCTGTCGGTTCAGATCAGGGTGATATTTACGTACAAGACGGCGGTAGGAGCGTTTGATTTCGATAACCGTCGCTGTAGGTGGAACTTCGAGCGCTGCATAGTAATCTGGCATCACACACCTGTACTTCCAAAGCCACCCCGGCCTTTGCCCACCTCATCCACTTCGTTCCAGACGGCCCGCGCAACCGGGATAAACATACCCTGGGCAATACGTTCACCGCGTTTCACAAGCACCGCTTCGTCGCGAAAATTGTAGGCCTGCACCATCAGTTCATCGCCTTCGCCGCAGTAATCTTGATCGATGATACCCACACCCTGGGGTACGAGTAAGCCTTTGCGGCGCGGGGTACTGCTGCGCATAGTCAGGAGCAACAGGTAACCAGGCGGCGTTTGCACGACAACGTTCGCTGGAACGAGCCCGATGGTGCGCGGTGCGATCTCGATGTCTTCGCGACAATACAGGTCAAAGGCCACTGAACCTGCCGTGGCATAGGTGGGCAGTGGCAAGTCAGGATCGATGCGCTTGATGGCGACATGTAATGGTTGCGTAGATGCGTCCATGTCTGTTATTGTAGAGAAGAAGCGGCACAACGTCAAGATATGTATTTCTGGAACCCATTGCCACTTTCCTGAAGCTGGTACGTATTATAAATAGGTATGAATCTATCTTAGTGCCCCGTATATATATGTATCTTGCGATACCCTGACAAAAACAGGCTGTAGGGACTAGAACGAAAGGCCACCTTTGCGTTATAATTAAGAAAGGAATATTTTCCAGGCTTACCGTGTTTCATATTACGGATACGTATTCCTCCCACCCAGCACTTGGACACGGTGTTCCGATCAGAGAAAGGACAGCTTCCCCTGAGTTTAGGACAGACTAAAGAAGAATACCGCTATCTTGCTGCTTGAGATACAACTGCTCATGGAGGGCGTAGCATGATTGAACTACAGCGACCCATGAAGGAACCAATGATTACCCTAGAAGATACAAACCTGAAGGACCTTGAAAAGCACTTCGACAACGTCGACGAACTGCTTCACAAGGACCTTGATTATATAGAGGAGGATGTAGAGGACACTGGCAAAGAAGAGCAGGAGCTGGAAGAGGACCTCACCAGTCTGGAGCCAGCACCTAATGAGTTGGAAGCAATGTCTGATATGCATGAAGAACTAACTCAATTATCAAGTTCGACTGAACTGGATAGCGCTGCGCTGCTCATGTTGCCCAAGATAGCCACCGAGGGCATTGCCCCGGTACGTCGCCCAACGATGCGCCGCCGCCGCTCAGAAGAGCAGGACGAGAACGCGGTAAATTCACCCGACGCAGGCGAGTCGGACGCTGTGATGACCTACCTGCGTGAAATTGGCCGGGTGCCGATGATTACGCATGAGCGTGAGATCGAACTGGCACAGCGCATCGAAGAGGGTGATCACGACGCCATGAAGCAGTTTATTCTCGCGAACCTTCGTCTTGTAGTGAGCATTGCTAAGCGCTATGTTGGGCGTGGTCTTACCCTACTTGACCTGATCCAGGAGGGCAACATCGGCCTGATCCGCGCCGTTCAACGCTACGATTGGCGACGCGGGCACCGCTTCTCTACGCACGCGACATGGTGGATTCGCCAGGCGATCAGTCGTGCCGTTGCTGACAAGGGACGGACGATCCGTCTCCCTGTCTACGTCAATACTGCGCTCAATCGCATTCGCCGTGAACGCCAGAGGCTGTTACAGGAGCTTGGCCGCGAACCAACGGAACAAGAGCTGGCAGATGCGACTGGCCTGGATCCTGTGCGTATGATTGAATTACAAGCTGCACCCGGGGCGCCTGTTTCCCTGGAGTTGCCGGTTGGTGAAGACGAGGAACAGGAACTGGGTGATGTGCTTGCGGATACCGAGTCGGCCTCACCCGAAGACATTGCCACCACGCAAACCCTGAAGGATGAAGTGCAGCGTGTCCTCGAAGCTGTACTGACACCGCGTGAGCGACTCGTCTTACAGTTACGTTTTGGTCTGGGCAACGGCCAGGCTCATCCACTAGAGCAAGTAGGACGCGAGTTGGGCATTACCCGTGAGCGGGTGCGCCAGATCGAGGCCGGGGCGCTTGCTAAACTGCGCCAGCCACCTGTGCTGGAGCGATTGCGCGGCTAAATTTTTATGAACAAGTTACCTGACTGACCTGGCAGAACTGCCAGGTCAGCTTTATGCCTTCCGGCCTTTCCCCAGGTCACGCTCGACGTGCAGGACGTTTTTGACCTTTTCGATACGCACAAAGAGACGCTGCATTTGATCCAGGCTCTCGATCTCCAACGTGGCATTAACGAGCACAACCTCTTTACCCACGCTCGCATATGAGTTCACGGTCGTCATATTCACGCCTGCTTCCGAGACCACGGCGGCAATGTCGCGAATCAAGCCCGAGCGATCGCGGGCAGTGATGGTGATGGGCGCCAGGTAGTGCTGCTGCCCCATACTTGTCCAGCTCACGTTGATGAGGCGTTCACGTTCGCGCTCGCGGTAACGATCGATATTTTTGCAATCGGCACGATGGACAATAGCCCCCTTGCCCCGGCTGATGAAGCCTACGATCTCATCGCCCGGCAGAGGACAGCAGCAATTGGCCAGCCTGGTCAGCAAGCCACTCACCCCGGCGACCTGCATGCGAACCGAGGGTACCTGTTTAGGAGCCACAGGCAACGGCAGCAACGCCTCGCCATTTTTTTCGTCTTTGCCTTCGCGCTGTTCTCGGAGATGTTGCCAGCGATCAACCAGTTTTACCGCGGCAGCATGCGGGCGGATTTCGTCGCTGCCGATGGCTGCCAGCAAGTCTTCGAACGTTGCCTGGCGAAACTCGCCAGCCAGCCAGTTTTGATTTTCCTCGGTGAGTACATCATCGTCACGAGCACTCATCATTTTGAGTTCGCGCTGGTACGAGCGAAACTGAGCCAGTCGCGGGTCGGGTGGGCCGTGCGGTTGGTCACGATATCGACAATATCGCCACTGCGCAGCTCGTAGTCCAATGGCACCATGCGCGTCACCAGGCGATCAGGGCCATGCTCGGTGGTCACACGAGCACCAGCGCACTTGTCGCCGACCTTCGAGTGGACGCGATAGGCGAAATCGAGCGGTGTTGAACCGATGGGCAGGTCCTTGACCTCGCCTTTGGGCGTGAACACGAAAATTTGCTCCTGGAAGAGATAAACTCGGTATCGCTGGTGGCAAATGAGCGCAGGTCACGCTGCCAGTCTGCCAACTGGCGCAGCCAGGTCAGCAGTTCCCTGGCCGAAGCGGAGGCATGATCACCGACATCCTTGTAGTGCCAGTGCATGGCTACCCCGTATTCCGCCATCTCGTGCATAGCACGGGTACGAATCTGGATCTCCACCAACTGGTCATCCAGACAGAAGACCGTGGTATGCAGCGCTCTATAGCCATTGGACTTGGGGTTGGCGATAAAATCTTTGATACGCCCTTCTTTGGGCTTCCACAGGCTATGGACGTGACCCAGGGCAAGGTAGCAATCCGGGGTGGACTCGACCAGGATGCGGAAGGCAATCAAATCATGAATCTGACTGAAGTCGGCTACCTGGAGGTCTTCTAACCGTTCGCTCCCCCCGGTAGTGCGCTTGAGCTTCTGGTAGAAGCTGTACAGGTGCTTGACGCGTCCCGACACCTCGGCACGCAAACCCAGCTTCGCCATCTCTTCGCGCAGCATAGTGCAGACACGATCAACGTAAGAACGCCATTGCTTGCTCTCTACCTCTACCTGGTTGCGGATCCACGCGTATTTCTCAGGCTCCAGGATAGCAAATGCCAGGTCTTCCAGCTCAGACTCCACACGTGCCATACCCAGCCGGCCAGCTAGCGGGGCATAGATCTCGCGGGTTTCCTGAGCCATAGTGAGCATATCCTGGTGGTCAACCGGGTAAGAGGCAGCCTGTATCAAGCGCATGGCATGCAGGCGATAGGCCAGCTTGAGCAAGACAACACGCGGGTCTTCGGCCATGGCAAAAAACATTTTGCGCACCGTCTCGGCCTGCAGGCGACGCAGGTTCTCACGGTTACGCCGCTTCTTTTGCTCGCGGTTACTCTCGCCCTCCACAACAGTACGAGCCAGGATCGCTCCCGCCTGCTTCTTGCGCTCCAGAATATTCAGGCGCAGCATACTTCCCACGACGCGGGCTATAGCCGGACCCAGTGCGCTCTCGACACGTTCGAGCGCCAGGCGTTCTGCGTCGACGGCCTCGAACAGGAGTCCAGCAGCGACACCAACAGCGTCGATATGCATATCAGCCAGGATGGTTGCCACAGCCAGGGCATGCTCTAACGGTGGGATGCTGGTGGGGCTCAGCGAGTCTTGTACGTCTTTACAGGTCTCTTGAGCAAGCTGGAAAGCCAGTGAGACCTGTTCGACTTCGGCCGGAGCCATATACTGTTGTACGATGGTGAGAAGCTGGTTCTCTTGCGCCAGAAACGAGGATTCAACAATCTTCGCGCCCCCAGGAGGGTTCGGCGCCACCGGTTGCGGCTCTACAGATGTACCCATAATACAATTCTATTTCCAGGTTGTAGCCTGAATCTGTCACCACACATACAAGGCTACAAACGTATATTTATGCTAACTACCCAATACGGCGGCCAAGATCGCGATCGACACTTACGACATTTTTCACATGCCGCAGGTGATTGAAAATGGGTTCGATCTGGTCTATCGTCTCTATTTCCATTGTCGCGG
>WNGQ01003832.1_pt1 | contig 15091 bp, 8 predicted proteins | sample 5407661 | NCBI WGS metagenome assembly WNGQ01 (sample SAMN13153382, study PRJNA577476) | soil metagenome | isolation source: 60 cm soil or saprolite under Garry oak tree replicate 2 | place: USA:California | collected 2016-06-15 | reverse complement strand
CGATCGCGAGCGCGATGCGCCGGCCTTCGATTTCGAACGGCACCGGCATGAAAGTGTGCGAAGGCTCCGGGAAAGGCGGGTGGTAGTTGTATTCGCCGACCGTGCGCGGCGCCCGGATGTTCGAGATATCGATGACCCTCACGCCCGCGTGCCAGCACCCGGCCCACAATTTGTCCCCGAAGCGCAGCGCGTGGTGCAGCCGGTGGCGCTTCCCCGCCCAGGAAGGTGTTTCTCCGGCGGCAAGGTTCTGTCCCGGCATCCACCAGCGCGACACTTCCTGCGGCTTCTCCGGCTTGCGGATGTCGTAGATGACGAGGATGTTCCCCAGGTAGCCTTCCATCTCGGTGGAAATGTAGGCGTAATTCTCGTCCATGTCGAAGCGGTGCACGCCGATGCCGCCGGTCTTCTGAAAGGCGAGGAGCTTCGGTTTCGTCCGGTCCGAGACGTCGTAGATGCGAAACCCGCCCAGCGCGTAGGGATTGCGCTCGGCCGCCTCCACCATGGGGATGTCGGATTCCTTGATGCCGAGTTTTTTCGCCAGCTCGGCGTGGTCCGGCTCGCGGCCAAGCGATTCGTGCAACCGCGCGCGCAGGCGCGGAAGCTCCTCGGCACGGCGCCCGATGGGCGTCATGTTGCGCTCGCTGTTGACGATCATGATGTCGCCCGCGACCCGCGCCTTGTGGCTGTGCGAATCCGGGTCGTCGAGGGAAATCTGCGAGGCCACCCGCGGATTCTTCGGATCGCGCACATCGAGAATCGAAGTGCCGAGCCGCTGCTTGTTCGGAATGTGGCCGACGTAGGCGTAATCCTCCACCACGGTCACCTGACCCGCGCCCGGCAAATCCAGGTGAGAGAGGCGGGTTACGTTGCGGGCGAGGGGTTGGGGGGAGCGGTCCATTGGATTTCGGCGGGGTGAGTGGCGGGATTCTACCAAGGCGCCCTGCTTGACCCACCGCGCCCAGCGCGTATCGTCTTACTTTTCGAGAGCGCGGGCGCTGGCTGTGACGACACAACAAGAAGTCAGTCGAGGTCAAACCGATCGGCTGGCGTCAACATCAAACCGGCCCGGCGGAACAAGGGACGTACTGGAATACGGCCGCGGCCAGTTTGCGGCGTTGGCATACGTTTCGAGCAACAGCGCTCGAGAAATCCATGTACTGAGGCTGCGCAATGCATTTGACCGAGCAGGCGTCGGGCAGAGCCTAAGGTACGTCCTGAACGTGTTAGCCCTAATGAGAGAAGTCCAGGAGCTCAAGGGAGGTTATTGGGCTCCGACTCCGCCCCGGCTGGTTCCCTTAGCGCAAAGTGCAATTCTGATCGCTCCGATCCCTACAGACGAATTAAAGCGACATTTCGCGGGAGTTCAGGCTGCAGGCTATGCGCGCGTGATTTTGCAGAGCGCCGACGTTGATCTTCCGAAACAAGCCTTAGACGACTGGGCGGGATTTGACGTGATTGATACAAAGGTTTGGGCAGGCAACGCACTTAGGAAAGCCGCAAAAGAGATGTCGCCGACTATCGAACCCCAAAACATTGAATTCTTCGGTGTGCAGCGCATCTTAGGACCCTTCGGTAGGCGCGCGGCTCCGGGGTGGGTCACTGATACTCGATTGGTGGCTTCCGTAGACGGCAAGACTGTGCTTTGCCGGTCTCGGCTGGCGGAAAACTACTACCGATATTTTTGGGGCACGTTGGAACGCGGAAGGATAGTTGCTGAATCTGTTGCGCCAAAAGAGATTGATCGCCTCCAATATGGAATTGCAGCCTTGACTGATCGGCCCATCACGGTTGTGTTCGATAGAGACGATGGGCGCCGCGTAGTTCGCACATTTGCTATTTTGCCGCGGCCTGAGCGCCGTTTCCTTCTCGGGCTTGCCGAAAGATGTAACGCTCGTGCAGGTAAGGCCCATCAATTTCAGACCGAAGAACATATGCAATTGATAGCAGGGGCGCTGCAAAAATTGGGCTGCGAAATTAGATCAGCTCATGCCTGAAAGCAAAATCTATTCAGCGCAAACGGTCTTCCAAGGACTGACGAAGACGTTTCATCAATATCTCGAAGCTCAATATCACATATGGGATGAGGGGTTAATAGGTGAGCGGCGTGCGCTGCTCGAGAAAAGCGGTGTTTCGTACCAGGAGCCACAACTGGAGGCCACCCCTTTCTACGTCACAGGAAAACCTTATGCGGTACTTTCAATTCCAGATGTCGCTAAAGACATCCTCACCATCGCTTCCGCACAACCCAACACAGGTATCTTTCCTGAGCCCTACACACACCAAGCTGCGGCATTGGAAGAGTTTCTTGGCCAGGGTAAAGAAATCATTGTGGCGACCGGTACGGGATCGGGGAAAACAGAAAGCTTTCTGATGCCGATTCTTGGGTCGCTAGCGATCGAGTCTCGACATAGACCGGATTCCTGGAATAAACCCGGCGTCCGTGCTCTCTTGTTATATCCGATGAACGCGCTTGTGAATGACCAGCTTGGGCGGCTCAGGCGTCTGTTCGGAAATGGAGAAATCGCCAAATCGTTGCGAGGCGGTCGCCGTGGTTTTGCCACATTCGGAATGTATACGAGCCGAACTCCATACCCAGGATTGTCCTCGCCAAGCAAGGATCGAGATCGCGTTGGAAAGTTGCTTGAAAAGCTGTATCAGGGGCTTTCCCAGGACGCTCGCGAAAGATTGGAGAAAGAAGGAAAGTGGCCAGCGAAAGATATCGAACAGTTTGTAAAGTCATCCTTTCTAACCGGTGACGAAGATTCAGAGTTGCTCTCGCGGCATGAAATGCACCGGAGAGCACCCGACCTCTTGGTTACTAACTATTCGATGTTGGAGTACATGTTGCTTCGACCGGTCGAGAAGGCCATTTTTGACCAAACGGCGCAATGGCTGGCAAGCGATAAGGACAATCGATTTATCGTAGTGCTGGATGAAGCGCACATGTACCGCGGATCCAGTGGGGCTGAGGTCGCTTATCTATTGCGGCGATTGCACTCACGTCTTGGCATAGACCGGGAACGCGTCCGCTATGTTTTGACAAGTGCGAGCCTTGGGTCCACTGAGGAAGCGCAGCGCCAGATTAAGCTCTTCGCCGCAAATCTCACAGGACACCGGGCTGAACAGAAACCGTTCACACTAATTTCTGGGGACTTGGAAAAGAAGAGCGGTCAACGAGCTGGAACGTCAGAAGAGGAAAGAGCACTTTCGGAATTCAATTTTTCGTCATTGCATAGGATCTTTGAATCAACAGAACAAGCTGAAGCGTCACTGAGGGATCTAAGCAGAAGAGCTGGTAAGGAGATTTCGGATGGACCACAAAGCGAAGAAAGTCTTAGGCATTCGGCATATGGCTGGCTTCGGGCCTTTGGGCCAGCAGCTCTCGCGGCGAATCTCATAACGGCGCGCCCTCACACTCTTGGTGCAATAGCACAGGTGGTATTTCCCGGCGGCACGAACGCGGAACGGGCACTGGAGAGCCTTCTTGCGTTAATGTCCTTTGCAAGAGAAAAAGGGACCAATCGAGTATTCGCGCCCGTTAGATCGCACTTATTCTTTCGAGGCCTTCCTGGACTGTACGCCTGCGTAAATCCGAGTTGTCCGGGACGACGATCAAGAAGCGACGCAAGCAAGCTCGGACGGTTGTACTCGACCCCACAACAACGGTGCGAGTGTGGATCGCGTGTTTATGAATTGCTTACGCATCGAGACTGTGGTGCAGCCTTCATCCGGGGATTTCTTGCGGATGAGCATGGCGACTTCCTTTGGCATGAGAAGTCTAGTGGCCTTTGGTCCGAGCTAAACCTCTTAGAAGGGCACTTCCTTGTCGAAGTTGATAGGAAGTCCGCGAACACCGAGGGGTCAAATACATGGCTGCACATTCCTACGGGTCGACTAGTTCCACTGCCGCCCAGCAAAGAGGAATCTAGGGATTACTTGCCTGTAGTTCGTCCAGACGGAATTATTTCCGACGCCGGACGCTCAGTTTTGACGTTTAACGGGGAATGTCCCGTTTGTGTCAGGCGTTGGCAGGGGGCCTCAAAGATCATGGATCTCATGACGAAAGGCGAAGCGCCTTTCGCGCATCTTATCCGTGCGCAAGTCGCACTTCAGCCAATGACGCAAGTGGCGACAGAGCAATCCCCAAACGGCGGCCGGAAGTCCTTGCTTTTTTCCGACGGTCGCCAGAAGGCCGCTCGTCTCGCACGCGATATTCCTAGAGAGATCGAACAAGACGTCTTTAGGCAACTTCTGTTGTTGGCCGTAAGTGCCCTGAAAAAGATTGGGCACGAATCCGTCTTGAGTCCCCGGATTTACTTGGCTTTCCTGGACATTCTTAACCGAACAGGCCTTCAGCTGCTCGACGGCGACGATAGACACGCACTTCAGCAGCATGTGCGCGAATACAGGAGATGGCACAACGGAGACTTAGCGGAGGCGCTCCGGGATTTCAGTGCCTCTCCGCCCGCAGGATTTACCGCCCTTCTCTTACGCCAACTCGGATCCCGTTTTTATTCGGTGAATGCTCTGACCCTTGGTTTTCTCACACCAACCGCAAAAGCTCAAAGGGTTATCACGGAAGGTTACACGGCCCTCAGGGCGGACGACTCGCTTTCGCTTTCACGGGTATGGCTGCAAGGGTTTGCGAATGAGTTCGCCTTCGATCCCTCAGTAAAGCTTGGAATTCGCATCAAGGCTGCGGGCTATCCCGTTGGCGGATTGGCGCCGATTGGTGGATTCAGCAAACGGCAACAGAAATTTTTGATTGGTCGTTTAGGCGATATTGATCCATTGCTTCGAAGCTTTGCGGATGCGTTGTGTGAAAAGGACGCATCGGGTGCAATGTTCCTTGCGCCTGGACGAGTGGCGCTTGAGCTAGCACTTAGCCAGCGTTGGTACCAGTGCAATAGCTGTACGGCAGTGTCTCCTACCGCTTGGTGGGGGCACTGTCCCAATTGCCTCACCCCTGGTGTCGTAGCGGTGGAGCCCGGGACAACGTCGTATCTGCGGGCTCGAAAGGGATTTTGGCGGGACCCAGTCGTTGCAGCTTTGGAAGGTAGAGATCAACCCCTTAACTTAACGGTTGAAGAACACACCGCGCAGCTGTCATACCGAGATGTAGATGACCCGGCGCCTACCACCGAGGAGTTTGAGAGACGTTTTAGGGACATTCTAGTTAACGACGCCGACACGTCGATTGATGTGTTAAGTAGCACTACGACGATGGAGGTGGGAATCGATATTGGATCGCTCGTTGCTGTTGGCCTGAGAAACGTCCCGCCACTCCGCCAAAACTATCAGCAGCGTGCGGGGAGGGCCGGAAGAAGCGGCTCGGCGATCTCCACGGTTATTACCTACGCGCAAAACAGTCCGCATGACAACTATTACTTCGAAAATCCGAAGCTGATTATCGCCGGCGAGCCGACGTTACCAAGCGTCGATACCGGAAATCCTAAGATCATCGAACGTCACGTTCGAGCACAGTTGGTCCAAGCGTTTTTTCATTCCAAAGGTACGGGAAGCGGAAGTGCAGATATTTTCTCGATGCTAGGGGATACATGGGAGTTCTACACAGGTGAAGGAGAATTTAGTTTCAAATCGTTTAGCCAGTGGCTAACTTCTGAAGCAATTTTGGCTAGCTATGAATCGATAAAAGGCTGGCTGCCCGACAATTTCAAGAAGGCTCCTGCGCAAATCGCAGCAGAATTTATACTCGGGCTTGAAAAAGTACGACCGACAAGCCAAGATCACCTCGATCAAGCGGACGAGTATCTAATCGAGTTTCTTTTTAGCCATGGGTTTCTTCCATCCTATGCTTTTCCACGAGATTTGTGCGCGCTCCAAATAGAGCAGGAAAGGGTCGGGCCAGGGCGCCGTGTGCAGATCGTTCAAAGACCTCAGCAGGGATTGAATATTGCACTTTCAGAATACGCTCCTGGACGTTTCGTAGTAGTTGATAAAAAAACATACCGAGTGGGAAGCGTGACCGCGGGAGGTACGTCCGTCGTCGTAGATAGGGCGCAACGTCTCTTCACTGGAAAGCGACTCTATGTTCACTGCTCGGCTTGCCTTTTTACTGCCGGCTTCATGCATGAACTAGGTGAGAAAAAACTGTGTCCGTTATGTCGTTTCGGCGAACTGAACGCGGTAACTGTTATTCAGCCTGAAATCGTCTACCCGGATGGAGGCCGGGAAATTGACGAGTATGACGATGAGCAAGTATTCAGCCAAACAACAGGCGCACAGCTGCCTTTGCCAGAAGGTGGTGCTTCCTTTGACTGGCAACCATTCCTTCAGCGAGGACAACTGGCGTTCGCCCGCAATCAGCCGTTGGTAATGGTGAACAAGGGTGCGGTCAGCAATCGGGGCGACGGATTTCTCGTATGCAACCTATGTGGCAAGACTTCTTTGGACGGCAAGCCATTGGGATCGCACCGACGGGACTACCGCATAGATCCTCGCCGCGGTGTTCCGGCGCCGTCCCATACCTGCAGTGGGGAATTCGAACAGGTCTATCTCGGTTATTCGTTCTCCTCAGATATTTTGCTGTTTCGGCTACCGATTGGAAAACCATTTCGCTTTGATCCTCGTGCTAAGCGGGCGCGCCAACCGCTAGCTGACGCCTTGCAATCGCTTTGCGAAGCACTAGTCATTGGCATCTCCAGAGAATTGGACATCGACATACGGGAAATAAACTCAGGGTATCGATTTGTTAGACACGGGAATGATCATTACGCAGACATTTTCGTGTATGACACTCTTTCGGGAGGGGCAGGGTATGCCACGGAAGCTGGAGAGGATTTCAAGGCGGTGTTCAAGCGAGTAGAAGAGCTCCTTACTCACTGCACCTGCCCGTCGTCGTGTGACAAATGCTTGCGCCACTACGGCAACCGATTACACCATGAGTCGCTAAACCGTTTTTTGGCAGGCGATTTGGCCAAATTCGTCAGAACAGGCGATGCGCCGGCGCTGTTCGAGGTGGAGCGCCAGGTGCTGGAGCTGGAGCCAATTGCACAATTGCTGTCTCTTGCGGGTTGGAAGATCACAAGGCGCGGCAAGACACCAGTGCTGGGGACTCGGGGTAGTCGCGTTATTGAGCTTTGGTCCTGCCCCTCTCTTATCGATCCCGTCGACGCGGGCTTCGTTCAAGCCCCAAACGCGTACGTGTTTTCTCCTTATGAATTAAGTCGCGATCTGCCAGGCGCGTACAAGGAGGTCGCGTGACATCTAAGCAAGTCATAGCTCTTCGAGCGCGCGAAGCAGGACTGAAAAGGAAGCTCCGTGCCCACCTAAAGAAACTTGGATTTCACAAGTCGGCAGACGGTACTTTGGTCCCGCCTGCCCTGGACAAGGAAGCGTATCGCAGTATTCATAATCACCAGCGCTCCATGAAGCTTGCCGCTCACCGCGATTGGATCGAAAGTAAGGTCGAAAAGCTCAGACGCTACTTTGCTTCTGGAAAGGACGTAGAAGTCCGATTGATCAAGCCGCGTCTCGAGCTCATTGTCGGAGATACTTGGCAGTCTGATCTATTTCGCCTGGCGGGGTTGTCTTGGCAGATTCCCATATCTGAGGGTTATGGTCGGCGCCTCCGCTTTCTGGTTTGGGATGACAACAATGAGAAACTAATCGGTCTTCTTGCGCTAGGAGATGCCGTCTTTAATCTCCGCGCACGAGATGAGCTTATCGGGTGGGATCACAAGCGGCGCGAGGCGGCATTGGTCCACCTTTTGGACGCATATGTGCTTGGGGCAGTGCCGCCATATAACGCTCTGCTTGGGGGAAAGCTAATAGCGTCGCTCCTGCGGACGAAAGAAATCGTAGATGCCTTCAATGCGAAATATCGGAACGCAGTAGGCGTGATTTCCAAATTGAACAAGAAGTCTCGACTTGCGGCGATTACCACGACCTCGGCGCTCGGACGGTCATCACTCTACAACCGAGTGAAACTCGATTCTCGTTTAATCCTGCAACCGATCGGTTTTACTTCAGGGTGGGGACATTTTCATATTTCCGAGGAACTTTTCGAGGAAATGAGGGCATACCTGAAGCGGGCCAGCGACCCCTACGCGAGCGCTTTCAAATACGGGAACGGTCCAAACTGGCGACTCCGCATGATCAGACGTGCACTTTGGTTATTGGGAATGGACCCCGATCTGATTCGTCACGGATTCCCAAGGGAGGTATTTTTCTGTCCCGTTGCGAGCAACGCCATTGCCTTTCTAAAAGGTGACCATAAACGCATTCGATATGGGAACCTGCCGACTGTGCAATACACGAGTAGGCTTGCGCTTGAACGCTGGAGTATTCCACGGTCTGAAAGATATCCAGAGTATTCGGAATGGCTGGCTGCTAGTTTTGTCACCGCGCTGAGGGAATGCGGGGCTATGACAAAGAAGCAGAAGCGAGATAGGAGAGATCAGCTTGGATTGGGCCAATGACCAACTAGGTAAGCTGGTTCATGCATCCGGCCAGAGTCTATTCAGCTACGGCTATACCTGTCCTACTTGCGGAGAACGCGTACGGAGACGCGCGGGCAGGGAACGGCGGCCACACTTTGCGCATTATAGCCACAGCGCTAAACCCGACTGCGAGAATTACCATCCTTCGACCAACGAGGCATTTGCAATAGCTACGAGAGTATGGGAGCAAACGCCGGCCACCCTAGAAACGCTATCTCTACACGGAGGAGTATTCCTTGAGCGCACGGAAGGCGGCCGCTTCTCCCTGTTCCTAAAGTTGCCACGGTTGAGACCGGACGCTGTCGCTTCCGGCCAAGTACAGATCCAGTCCGGCCTCGGCGTTCGTACCTATACGTCGGCTCAACTACTTCGGCCGCAATTCGTCCCTGTCGTTCCGAGACTACCACTCGTCAAGGTGGTAGCAGTTGATCAGCTCGAAGGTGCTGCCGCAGCAATTCAAGAGGATGTATCGCTATTTCGTGCATCAGGAAATATCTTTCGTGCGGGTAATGAAAGCGGCCGTTTGCTTGCTCCGGAGGAACCGCTTGAGTGGGGCGAATCGTATCGACTATTTACCCAACATCCACTAACGTCAGCTCCTAGCGAGTTGCCATGTGCGCTCGTTGCTCAAGGGGGTTCGCAGGGTTGGTTTCTCTATGAGGTCGACTTACCTGTTCCCACCGAGGACAATGAGATCTCAAGGCACGCGGTGGTGTCGAGGTTCCTAGGAAGAGCAATTAGACGAAAAAGTCCAAGAGTATTTCTTGTCGATCCACCGCCCCATCACATTGATCCAGACGGTACTTGCATCTATCCGTCTTTTCCCAGCTGTATGCTATTGAGGAGAAACGGCCGGTGCGAAGTAAGCATCGAGGGCAGCGCTCGAACCGAGGCTACTGTTGTAGAAGACAAGTCGGAATGGATTCAGGTTTCAAATCTCGGTCAGGGCGAGATTGCGATTCTGGTGGATGGACGTGTGCAAATCACAGCGAGGATGGAAGAATGCGAACTCTTTCGCCCTCAGGGGGTGCAGGTGCTAGTCGGCGATTCCTACTGGGAAATATTTGAAACCGATTTGAGAAATAAACTGACTAGCCATCCATTTGAAGCCCTCACGATCCAGTGTCCTTCGCTTCGAATAGCCGACAGTATCCGACTACGAAAAGACCAATGGACTCAGAAGGGCATCTACTACGACCAGAGGGCGCCCGCGTCACGCCCAGAAATCGACGCGGACAATTTTGGGACGATTGCATGGCCTGAAGCAATACCGACGGAAACTACGCAAGAACGGTCAATAGATAAGAATGTCGAAGCACGAAGACTATGGCTAGATGGGATGATTCACCGTGCGGCAGGCGAAAGGCCCTCTCTACATCTAACAAATTCGATTCTCTGGGCTAGCGAGTTTCCGTGGCTGTACCCCTACTTTCGGTTATATCGCTCAGGTGGGAACCCGTAGACCATGACTTACCGGGCTATCGATAAGCGCAGATTTACCTACCTGCTAAGTCTTGGCACGGACGAGTTTGACCTCAAAAAGTTCTTTTCCGATTCCCGGATACAACTGATTCAGCGAGGGGGGCGAGTTCAAAATCTGCCGCACGGTGAGAAAGCGCGAATACACACGCTGGCTTATGAGCTGCCGCCCAGCACCGATGAGGTGGTGCGCGCATGGTTTTCGCAGCACCTCACCATGGCTGATCCAGAATCACCTGAGGTAATTGTAGAAACATACAGACTCCACGAGGAGGTAGGCGAAGAAATCGACGAGGAGACAGCGCGTAGGCTGGCGCGCTCTTGCCTAGTGCATCTCTTCAGCGAATCAGTACCGCCCGTTCTCTTGGAATTCTTGAAAACATCGATCGGTGGGGTGGAAAAGGTAGACGAACAACCGAAAGAGCCGTCTACAGAGAAGGTTGCCGATTTTCGAAACTTCTCGGAAGTAATGTTGGACCTCGTCCAAGGGCGTGACGTCGATAGGCATTTGGATGGATTGCCCGCTGAATTGGCAACGGTCGCCGTCGGGTTACATGCGGTAGCGCAAGGTCGGTTCAACGAGGCACGAGACGCCTTGGCATCGCTTCCGCCGGAAGCGTCCGGAAAAGCGCAACTGGATCAATATATAAAGCAGCAAGAAGCCAGGGGTATGAAGGAGCCGCCGAGAGGCGCAACGGTCATAGAACCCGAGATCTTTAACGGAACTTTTGATTTCGAAAGTGATGAGATCCTCGGCTACTGCACAAAGGCCGATCCTCCCAAGGCCGTATTTGTCCATCCCATAGCGGTTGTCCGAGCAGGTGTCGTACAACTTCTCTCCCCGGAACTAAACCGCAAGTTCTTTCCTGCAACCGGAGATGTGATGGCATTTGCAGGAGCCAGCTACCCGCGCCAGCCACAACGCGGCGAAGTAGGGATATGGCAGGTGGAAGAGCACCAAACTGAGAGGGCGACGCACTTCCACATTAAGGGAGAACAAAGAAAGGTCTACGAATTGACCGCTGTCCCGTTCCCCTCTACTGACTACGACTCTGTTCGTGAGTACATCAAAGAACATGCTGAACGCACCGCCAGCAAGCTGCTACAACCTCCTCTCTTCGTTCTCGGGGATGGGCTTGTGGTAGGCCCGCGGTCTGAGCGGCCTGACTTGTCGAAGGACGACGCTTTTGAAACCGGTTTGCTGTCCTGGAACACGGTTCCAGGCTTGAGATTGGAGGGCAGATTATTCGCATTAGCGCCGCCGATGAAGGAACAAGGGATATACGAGTGCGCTTCGATCTCTTCATCCATTCGGAAATTACTGCGACCCCATATCGGGTCAGGCGGCAAGTCCTCTTTGTGGTTAACAAAAGCGCAGCTCAGTGAGCTGGTGCAACTCCTCGGATCAGGCGAAGCAGACCTTAATGCGAGACGTTTGCAACGCATCCGGGCTGAAATAGAACGCATTGACCAAAATCGCGATGCTCTGGATGCGCTAGTCCAAGAGATTCTGATTCATCCTTCCGTGAAACAGCAAGTCGACGAGCTAGTGCAGCAAGAGGTAGGTAAGCAAGTGGCAGAAAAGAATCAGATCCAATTAGAGATCGCTCGCCTTCAAAGGGAGCGCGGTGAATGGGAAGAGAGAATCCGAAAACAGAAAGAGGAGCATCGAAAACTTCGCGAAGATACCTCAAAAGTAGTTAGAGCAGCTTTTGAAAAGGCACGAACGGATGGAGTGGCTACCCTCGCTGAGCTAGCGATATTTCAAGAGTTGACCGGACCCGGTGCTTCTCGTAGTGAGGGGCTCAATAGACCGATGAGTCCATTTCAGCCGACGGTCAAGGAGCTAGCCAAGTCTAAGCAGGATGCAGTGTCTGTCTTGCGCTCCTTAGGGGTTGCGAATCAGAAAGCCAATGCTTTTGTCGCGGCGGGTGAACTTGCCTTTGCGGTTGGTCTAATCGTATGTGTGCGTGGTATGGCAGCTCGGTTGGTAGTAGAACGGTGGGCGCAATCAATTGGCATGGGTGTTCTCATCGACGCAACAATAGGATTGGTGGACGATGTGCCACTTAGAACTGTTTTGAACGGAGCTCCACGCCCAGATGTCATCGCAGTGCTAGACGCAAATCTGTCTGCACTTGATATATACGCGAGATCGATTTCGGATGCCGCAATCGATTCTGTATTGAAGAACCAAGAATCGCGACCAACAACTATTCTTTTAGCGATGAATGACGGCGTCGGACACTTGCCGTTGCCAAAATCATTCGAGCGGTTGTCGATAGAAATCGATCTCGATGCCAAGTATGATTTCGGCGCCGATGTAAGCGATTTAATGTTGCGGGCTTTCGATGCTGAAGATGGGCTTCTGCAGACCCGGCTCTGGCGTCCTGCGGCTGAAAGTTTGCGGGCGAGGTTATCCAAGCTCGACGAGCAGACTCAAGGCCTAATACTTCCCGTTCTAACTGCAAAATAGGTTGTCGCTGGTCTCACATTCGGTACAGAAACAAGCAAAGCCCCAAGCCTTTATCCGTTGATCAAGTTGCGAAATCCGTAAGCATGAGGCCTGCCTCTCAAACCGTCATATTTGACGCAGATGACACACTTTGGGAAACCCAAACACTTTATTCCGATTCCAAGATGCGGTTTTTCCGTAAGATGCAACAGACTGGGTTTCCGCTTGAAGATGTTAAGGCCAGGTTCGAAACGATCGATCATGCGAATGTGTCTAAGCTCGGATTTTCGAAAGAGCGTTTTCCAAGATCAATGCGAGACACGTACAGTGCTTTGTGTACCGAATACGCTAGGCCATTCGACAAAGAAACAGATGATTTCGTTCAGAAGATCGGGTCGGCAGTATTTCAAGCCTCCCCTCGTATCTTGGATGGGGTTACTACGGTGCTCTCTAAGCTTCAAGCAAATAACGTAAGGCTCATCCTCGCTACGAAAGGGGACCGCGAGGTGCAAGAGAAGCGCGTGCAGATTTCCGGGCTAAGATCGTACTTTGATAGCGTTCATATACTCTCTGACAAGGGCCTTAAAGAATTCGTCCGCCTCATACAGACCGAGAGCGTGCCGATACAGAACGGATGGTCTGTAGGTAACAGCGCGCGCTCAGACATAAATCCAGCGCTCGCGGCGGGCCTTAATGCTATTTGGATTCCTCGTGAAACATGGGTGCACGAAGAGGCGGAGGTTGCGGTGTCGAGCAGATTACACGTTGCAAAATCGATATTGGAAGTGCCGGTCATAATCCTTCAGAAGTCCTAATGCTTTACCTCTTTTGTTCTGCTGCGGCACCGCTCTATAAGAGGGATGCGCTTGAGTCGATTTCGTATCCCTCCGAACACATCTTTCGATTTCGATATGCGCAGAAATATGTCCATCAAGACGTTCTAAATGGACTTCAGAAATTCAAAGGAAAGCAGGCGCTGCTCGTATTTCTTGACACTGTTACCAAGTCGGACTCCCCGGATTTCGTGTTTTATCCGCTGCGAACCGTTACGATTCTCCGACTTGAGCAATCCGCTGGTGCAATCTACTGTGACTTCCGGTTTGGCGAATTTGTGGATTACGGGACCAACGCTCGTCGAAGAGACCTCTGGGACGCCTTTTTTAGGAAGCAGCCTTCACGGCCTTGGCCACCAGGAAGTGCTTCAGACGGCTACTTTGTATTTGCGGAAACTCAGGAACCTCCCGAGCTCGTCACCGAAAGTTCGCGGCCCTATGACAATTGGAACAGTGTCGTAAATCAACTGGATCAAACTAACAATCTGAAGGACTCAACTTTTTGCTTAGTGCTCGGCTTCTACCAGGTTAAGCGGCAATGGGCCTGCGGGGCTAAACCATATGAAAAAAAACTGGAGCCGACACACAATGAGTTTGATTCAATCTACCCAATACCCATGGGACAGAGCGTTGTACTGAAGATGCTGCTATCACGCCCTTCGTTCAACTATTCAGATCCGAAAAGCGCGCGAACTCTCACAATTTCCGCGGGTGGTGATACCTTTTCGGGCATGTCGAAAAGCAAGATTTATTCGGAAAGCCGATATAACGAGGATCGAACCCTGCTCGTTTGTAAACGGGTTTTCGACACAGTCTTGGCCACTGTATCGGTAGAAGAGGTTGGCAATATTGATGTGCGCTCTCCGCGGCTAACGCTGCTTACGAGGGTGAAAGTTCCCCGCTTGGTAATAAGCGCTGTAGTGGGCGGAGTTGCCCTCAGCGCGCTGCTATTGGCACTAGACGCTGAGGTGGTGAAATTCCTCTCCACTTTTTGCTGGGATTCCGTGCAAAGCTGGTTGGATACAAATGCAAAATCCATCGCAGCGGTGTTCAAGCTCTTATCTCCTATTCCCGTGGCATTCTCTGCCTACTTGGCCTTCAGAAAATTGCCAATCAAGTAAGTAGTGACCCGTCTCTCGATACGGCCTTAGCATCTGCCGTCTATCGGCGTAGGCTGAGCCTAGCAGGGCTCCGTAGAAGTAGAAGCGAGGCCGCTATAATGCGCCCTCGCAGTTAGACCCAATGCAAGCTGGCCGCGGCCGGCTTTTTTGTTTCTAGGAACCCTCAAGTGATCGTCGCCTCCGGCATCGCCATGCAGTTCGGGGCCAAGCCCCTTTTCTCGGACGTCTCCGTGAAGTTCGGCGGAGGGAATCGCTATGGGCTGATCGGGGCGAACGGCTGCGGCAAGCCCACTTTCATGAAGATCCTGGGCGGGGAGCTGGAGCCGAGTGCGGGGACGGTGGCGATCGAATCCAATTGAAAGAGCTCGGCCAGAATCCGACACGCGCCGTCGTGGCGACGGTGCAGTTGTCCGGCGTGGGCGACCACGGGTCTCGAACTTTCGCTGGTTCATGGACTGTCGCGCTCGACAAGTATCCAGGAACGCTTACTTCTTGACGGCCAACACTCCATCGCCATTCAGCTTCGTGGCGAACCCCGCGTGCTGCAGTCGTTTCGCTACTTCGTTGGGAACATTCCGGGCGCTGGTTAGTTTGTTCGGTGTGCCGGTGTAGTGGAATAGTTTGCCGTTGCGCTTGAGGACTCTCGCTAGTTGGTCGTAGAAGGCTTGCGAGTCGAGTTCTCCGGCGGTACCGAAGCGCGGCGGGTCGTGCAGGATGGCGTAGAAGGAATTGCCGGGGAGC
>WNGQ01003951.1_pt1 | contig 15093 bp, 8 predicted proteins | sample 5407661 | NCBI WGS metagenome assembly WNGQ01 (sample SAMN13153382, study PRJNA577476) | soil metagenome | isolation source: 60 cm soil or saprolite under Garry oak tree replicate 2 | place: USA:California | collected 2016-06-15 | reverse complement strand
TTGAGTTGCGGGTGGTGATGCCAAAGAGCGTCACGAAGCCGACGAGCGAGCCCAGTGAAAGCGAACCGCCAGTCGCGAACACCGCCAGCACGCCGCCAACAAGTGCGAAGGGTATGTTGACCAGCACCAGGAGCAAATTCCTGGTGTTGCTGAATACGATGCTGAGCAGCAGAACGATGCCAACTCCAGCGAAAGCCGAGTGCAGGAACAACTCGCGCTTCGCCGCCGCCTGCGCCAGCCCGGAGCCGCCGAACGCCGGATAGACTCCTGCGGGAAACGAAATCTTGGCGGCAGTCTGTTTCTTCATCTCCTCGACGAACGAAGCCATATCGCGGGCCGCGACGTTGCAGGTCACCTGCTGGCGGCGCTGCGCGCCTTCGTGGGCAATCAGGTAGCGTCCCGTGGTGGGATAGACCTCTGCCAACTCCCGGAGCGGCATCCGTTGGCCTTGGGAGTTGCGCAACAGGAGAGCGCCGATTTGCTCCGGCGCTTTCCGGCTTGCTTCGTCTAAAATGACTGTCACGTTGAAGACCCGGTTCCCTTCGTAGGTCTGAGCCACGTCGGTCCCCTGATAGGCAGTTTGAATCCCCTCCAGGACATCCACTGGCAGAAAGCCAAACTGAGTCAACCGCTCGGGCCGCAACTTCATCACCATTTGCGGCGAGCCCGGCTGCGACTCGACTTGGACATCCGTGGCGCCGCGGATTCCGGCCAGCACCTGGCGCACCTCGCCGGCCTTTTGGTCCAGCGCGTCCAGGTCATCCCCGAAGAGGTTGACCACAACCTGCGCCGTTGCACCCGAGAGGGTTTCTTCGATGCGTTCAGCCAAAGGCGACATGACACGGAAAGTGAGCCCCGGAAATGTCCCCAGCGTCTGGCGGATTTCGCTTGTGACTTTTTCAGCCTCCTCGCCGCTCAACGGCTGCAAATCCACGTGCACTTCGCTGTAATGCGTGCCCCAAGTATCTTCGCCGTTCTCCGCCCGCCCTGCCTGCTGCGAAACGAAGCGGACGTGCGGATTTTTAAGCAACTCCTCCGTGACTCTACGGCCAAGAACCAACGATTGCTCCAGTGATGTGCCAGGCAGCGCTGCCATGTGCAGGACGAAATGTCCTTCACGGAACTCCGGCAAGAACTCGCCGCCAAAGAACGGCAGCGTAGCCACCGCCGCCAGGAACATCACCAATGCCACACGGGTGACGGTGCACGGTCGCTGACTCAACGAACCAAGCCAGTGGCGGTGCCGCTCTTTCATCCAGCGCACGTAATGTGGCTCCTCGCGCGGTTTAGTGCGCGAGAGCATCGCCAGACACAGCGCCGGTGTGACGGTCAACGCCACCGCCAAAGACGCCAGAATGGCCAGAATAAACGCGCTCGCCAGCGGTGTGAACAGCTTTCCCTGGATGCCGGTCATGGTCAGGATCGGAAAAAACACCAGCGCGACGATAAACGTGGCATACACCACGGCGCTGCGGACTTCGAGGGAAGCATCGAGGACAACCTGAGAGAGCTGACGTGGCTCATGGAGAGCGAGATTCTCCCGCACACGTCGCAGAATGTTTTCCACGTCAATGATGGCGTCATCCACCACGACACCGATGGCAATAGCAAAGCCGCCCAACGTCAGCGTGTTGAGGGAGACACCGCAGCGGTCGAGCACAACGACCGCCGCCAGCAATGAGAACGGAATTGAGCTGAAGGAAATGAACGCTGTCCGCCAGTCCAAAAGAAAAAAGAACAACACGACGGCCACCAGCACGCCGCCGATCATTAGCGACTGGTTCACATTGCGCAGCGAGGCCTCGATGAAGTTGGCCGAACGAAACAAACGCGGCTGCACGCTAATTTTTTCTGAAGCGAAAGCCGAGGCCATTTCCGCCAGGCCACGTTCAGCCGCTCGAGTCACCTCCAAAGTGTTCGCGCCGTATTGACTGAACACGAGCAGAATGACTCCGCGCTGGCCCATGATGAGGGCATCGCCAAACCTGGGCTCCGGCCCTTCGACAACCTTCGCCAAGTCCTTCAAACGCACGCTCACGCCGTCATGATGCGCCAGGACCACCTCGCCCAGTTGCTCGGGGGTGAGCGATTGGCCTTCCGTGCGCAGGACGATGCGTTGGTTGGCGTTCTCCACGAAACCCGCGCCTCGCACAGCGGTGGACTTACGGGTGGCAGCAACCACGTCTTCCAAAGCCAGTTCATAATCCACCAGGCGGTCTGGCTTTACCTGAACCTGCATTTGTCGCACCTCGCCGCCAAAAACATCCACCTTGGCGACGCCGGGCACGGCCAGCAGTCGAGGCCGCGCCGTCCAATCGGCGAAGGTCCGAAGTTCCATCGATGTGCGGTTGGTGGAAGTTAGTCCAATGGACAGCGTCAAGCCGGTGGAGGAAGTCAGCGCCCCTATCTTCGGGGCCTTGACATTCTGGGGCAGCACGCCCGCCACTTGGGTCAGGCGTTCGCTGACCATCTGCCGGACGCGATAAATATCGGCACGGTCACTGAATACGGCGGTAATCGCTGAAAGTCCTTGTATTGATTGGGAGCGAATCGTGACCAGGTCGGGCGTGCCGTTGATCCTGCTCTCGATCGGGCGGGTCACCAATGCTTCGACTTCCTCAGCGGATAACCCTGGCGCTTCGGTTTGGATGACTACCTGCGGCGGCGCAAATTCCGGGAAAACATCGAGCTTGGTGTGCGCAGCAACGTAAAGCCCGTACGCCACCAAGACGCACGCCAGTAGGATGATAACGCCACGAAACTGCAGGGAGAACTGAACGAGGCGCTTGAGCATGACGGCGTCGAAGGAAAAAGGTTCAAACTCCAAACTCCAAGCACCGGGGAGCTACAAGCCACAAGCTCCAAAATACCGCATTAAGGCTTGGGGTTTGAAGTTTCCCTGAAGCTTGGTGATTGAAGCTTGGAGTTTACATCAGGTTCGCACTTTCAAAACGATTACTCGAGCACCTTAATCTGATACTTCTGCTCCTCGGAAAGCAGCTCCTGAGCGCCGCTTATGACCACACGGTCCCCTCCTGCGAGTCCGTCGGCGACAAACCAGCCGCCTTCCTGCGGATGGTTGAGAGAGACTTTGCGTCGCGTGAAAGTGTCGTCGCCCGTCTGGACGTAAACCCATCCCTGTCCGGCCTGCCTCACAACCGCAGAGTCCGGGATAGTGACGCCATGCAGAGGTTCCTGCTGAATTGGCACATAGCCGCGCACCGCCATTCCGGGCACCAGCCGCGCGGCATTGGTTTTCACCAAATAGAGGAACCCTTGGCCCTGCATCTGCGGGTGCACGTTCGGGGCCGGCCCCAGCAACTGCGCTGAAATCGGGGTCTTCCCGGCGGATGCCGCTACAATGCGCGCGGTGGAAGCAGGGGCGTTGAGCACCTCGCCCGCCTGCAGATCAATGCGCACCAGCGCGTCTTCGAGAGAGGCCAGCGAACTGATGAAAGTGGTCAGGTTGGGCTGTTCCGCGATGGCTTTGCCCCAACCGGACACCAGCCGTGTGCGAACAGATTGGATTGCGATTTGGTCGCGCCGGGCGGCGGCCTCTGCGGCTTGGAGCGCCCGGTCGGAAGCGTTCTTTTGGTCGTTCAGCAGCTTCAATCGCTCAAATTCTTTTTCAGACGCAGCCGAGGCGGCTTGCGCCGCAGCTAGTTCAGCCGACAGCGCCGCGAGCGGAGCGGGGTCAAGCACTCGGCCATACCCTCGCAACTCCGGGACGATTGTGCCGGAGGCGACCCGTTGGACCTTGAGAGCGATGCGCTTTTGCGTCTCAGCATCCAGCGCCAGTATCGCTTGACCATTTGTTCCGTTACTGACCCACGATTTGGCCGCAACCGGTTTCTCGCGCTCGGCCTCCAGCTTCTGTTCGCTGCTCTTCTCCCGGTAGGCAACAATCAACCCGCTAGTGGCTATCAGCGTGACGAGAATGATAAGAATCCCTGTTGCTTTTTGTCGGGTATTCCATTTCATAGTTTTAACCTCGCTGCTCCAACGTCATCGTCGTAAGCCAGTGAGCCTGCGCGATGGCCAGATCAGCGGGTGGCGCGATAAAGACTATGGCGAAGAAAAATAACTGTGCATCAGGTTGGAACCAAACCAAAAACACAACACTGGCATGAAAGTATTCCCAACGGTCCACCCGCCGCCAAAGCACGACGTATGAAGTTCGCCCATTATCTGGTGATGACCGCCTTGTTGACAGGCGTGGCGGCCAGAGCGCTCAGTGGGTCTGGGGTCGAGATGATTCTTACACGCGTCCCCGAGGGCGGGCTCCAACCACAGGCCCTGGTCGGTTCAGATGGAACACTGCACTTGATTTATTTCCGGGGAGATCCGAAAGCGGGCGACTTGTTTTACGCGCGAAGGGCAACTGGCTCGGGTGAATTCACCAAACCAATTCGTGTGAACGCACAGCCCGGTGCGGCCATTGCGATAGGGACAATCCGTGGCCCGCAAATGGCGCTCGGCAAAAACGGCGGCGTTCATGTCGCCTGGAATGGCAGCGGGAAGGCCTCGACCCACCCAGGGGCGCCCATGCTCTACACTCGTCTCAACAACAACGGCACGGCCTTTGAGCCCGAACGGGACGTGATGACCTTCACCGGTGGTCTGGACGGCGGTGGTTCCGTCGCCGCTGACGAAAACGGGGACGTATATGTTGCGTGGCACGGGAGCGCGACTGCGACGGATGGAAATGAAACCGACCGGGCTGTGTTCGTCGCGATCTCGACGAACGAAGGCCGAACGTTTGGGCGCGAGCAGAGGGTAAATCGGGAGCCGACCGGCGCCTGCGGCTGTTGCGGCATGAAGGCGTTCGCCGCTGCGGACGGCAACCTGTATCTGCTCTATCGTGCCGCCCGCGGCGGCGTTGACCGTGATGCAGTGCTCTTGGCTTCAAGCGACCGGGGCAAAACCTTCCGCGGCCTCTATGTTCATCCGTGGAAAGTAACGACCTGTCCGATGAGTTCGGCATGGCTCGGCTCTGCTGGAACGAATGGTACCATTGCGGCTTGGGAAACCATGGGGCGCGTTTGGTTCAGCCCGATTGACCGGCGGGAGACCGGAGGACGGAGGTCGGAAGTCGGAGGACGGATATCAGCGCGGCCTTTGACTTACGACCTCCGCCCTCCGGTCGCCGTTGCACCCGCTGGCGGCGGCGGGCAAAAGCATCCGGTCGCCGTTGCTAACGCGACCGGGGAAACGTTGCTGGTCTGGGCCGAAGGCACTGGCTGGGAGAAGGGTGGGACGGTTGCCTGGCAGCTTTTCGATTCCCAAGGGAAACCCACGGAGACTGTCGGCCGCAAGGAAGGGCTACCTGTCTGGAGCTTTGCCGCCGCTCTGGCTCGTCCTGATGGCGATTTTGAAATCATTTACTGAAGATAAATTCGCGATTTAACTTTCGGGAATGTGTTTTGGCTTCCACGACATGGAACGGATTGGAGTAATACATTAGTGCGGAATGGGATCAGACAGAAAAATTATAGACAGAAAAATGAAGACTGAGAACAAAGACCGTTCGTTGTTCCGCAACGGGTTGTTTGGTCCCAGAGAATTCCTTTTCCATTTCATTCCATCTTTCTGTCTCTAATTTTTCTGTCTAAGGTTTTCTCATTTGCGACGGACGGAGCATCGAGACCAGCAGTGCCCCCGCGATGGACAGCGCCGCGCTGTAGCCAAAGGCGCTAGTTGTGCCAAACCCCGTCCAGAGCGCACCGACGACGATGCTGGAGAAGAAGTCGCCAATTCCATTGACGGTGGCCATTGCGCCGAAGGCAATGCCGTGATGTTCTTCGGCTACGAGTTCCGCGCAGAGCGAATCTTCCAGGGTCTCTTCGAGCGCCACGTTTGTTCCGCCCAGGATGAAAATCAGCGCGAACGCGCCGATGCCGGCTGGCAGCGCGATGATGCAGAGTGACATTATGGCAGACATCAGGTAGCCGCAGGCCAGAAGCCAGTTCTTCGGGAAACGGTCTCCCAGCCAGCCGCCGATGAAGGCGAAGGAAGCATAGAACACGTTGTGCAACACGTAGAGCGCAACAGCCATGCTGGCCGCTTTCGTCGCTCCCAACATCGGAGTCAATTTTTGCGTCGCGAGAAGGATGAGCAGCGTGTGAGCGAAAGCGCCCAGGCCGAACAATCCCACTCCGAGCAACATTCTTCGGTAAGCGATGGGCAGTAACCGGAGCCTGTTGCCGAAAGAAATATGCGGCACCGGAGCGCGTTGCTTTTCTTTGACGGCGAAGGCGATCAGGCCGGCGGCCGCGAGGCTGGGAATGAGTGTGACGCCAAACAACGCCGGATAGCGATGGTTGAATGCTTCCAGCAAAAGCAAGGCGGTTATCGGCCCGACAATCGCGCCGAGGGTGTCCATCATCCGCTCGAAGCCGAAGGCGCGTCCATAGGTTTCGGGCGTGACGGCGGCAGCCAGCAGTGCCTTGCGGACGGGCGTGCGCACGCCGCGACCGAGCCATGCGCAGGCCCGAGCGATTAGGACATGCCAGGCGGCGGACGCCAAGCCGAAGGACGCCGTGCCCAGAGCCGTGACCAGATAGCCAATGACCGCGATGGGTTTGCGGCGCTGGAGTTTGTCGGTGTAATATCCCGAAGCCAACTTCGCGAAACTCGAAAGGCCGTCGGAAACTCCTTCAATGAGCCCAAGCCACGCGGCGGCCACACCCATGGTTGCCAGAAACGCGGGCATGACCGTTGTAGCGATTTCATGCGACCAGTCGCTGAATAGGGAGGCTAGCCCGAGGCCCAGCACCGTACGATTGAGCCAACGCTGGGGTGCGTTCCTGGGAGTGACGGCGCCAGGAGACTTCATTGAGTGGTTTCTGTCAGTTTAGCGAACTGATGACGCTCATGATGCAGTTGAGAGAATCCCGCCGCCGTCTTCGACGGATGAGGAAGATGGGATATGGGATATGGGATATGGGCTGGAGCATTCCATTTTCCATTTTCCATCTGCCATCTTCGACGGATGGAGTCGTAAGCGACAGGACAAGGCTTGTGCGAAATCTCTTCACCAGGCGCATCAATGCCGTTGACACCTTCTGGTCTAAGGCTTCATCAGCCAGTAAACCAACGCGCCAACGGTCGCGGCGCACGGCACGGTGACGAACCATGAAAGCAGAATGTGGCGCACGACCACTAAGTCCGCCTGTCGGCTCGTCAATCCAATGCCGAACAGTGAGCCGACAGAAACATGCGTCGTGGACACGGGCAGCCCGAAAAGGGTCGCGGTGGTCACCAACATCGCTGTGGCCACGTTCGCGGTAAGGCCCTGTCCTTGATTCATGCGCGTTATCTTGTGGCTCATTGTCTCCGCCACGCGCCGCGCGCTCAACAAACCGCCCACGGCGATGGAAAAGGCCACCGCTACCAGTGCCCAACGGATGTCGAGGGCAGGTAAGACCAACAGCAACGCTGCCATCTTGGGCGTGTCATTCAGGCCACGCGCAAAACTGACTACGCCGGCACTGAGGAAATGCGCTGCATCCATCGCCTGCTGGAAGCCGACACCCCAAAACCGCCCCGCGTAACGCTGGGCGCACTGACGTTGTTCGTCCATGCAAGCCGCCACGGTCGGAGCCGTCGCCTGAAAAGCCAGCGCTGATGATGGCTGCGGGATGGGTACGACGCGCTGCTCACGTCCAACGCAGATACACCACTCCTTTGTGATCTCCAGCCGCCGACGCAACCATCGGAACGCCAGGTAGAGCGATGCGCCCAACGCCACCGCCAGCAGAGGGCTGAGCAAGAGTGGAAGGAAAAACACCCGGCCCAATACGGCCAGATGGACCTGCGCCGGCCCCGCCACCAAACCGCCGCCCAACATCGCGCCCGTCAGGGCATGGGTGGTGGAAATGGGAAATCCAGTGAGGGTCGCGATAATCACTGTGACCCCTGCCCCGAGCGCCACCGCCAAAGGAAAATACTCCGACCCGGCCAAAGAATCTGGCACCAGTCCCGCGCCTGAGAACCTCTTGAGCAGCGACTGCGCGAGAAAGAGGGCCGCCACCGAACCCGCGAACGTGCTGACCGTGGCCCAGCCGATAGCGGTGCGGTAGCACGTGGTCTTGCTGCCCAAGAGTGAGGCAACCCCTTTGAAGTTGTCGTTGCCGCCGTTGGAGTAGGCGAGGAAACAAACGGTCAGGAGCAGCAGCATGGTCATGGGTTGTTTCTACCTTTGATGCACATTGCTGGCGAGTCGAAATTGCGACACGGCGGAGATGCTTACTCAGTCGCATCACCGAACCGTCGCGCGGATTGGTGCATGTCCCCGGCCAGGACCCGCGCCGTCTCCATGAATAGCTTTCGTTGGATTGTTAGCATAGCGCGCCTTCTTGCCCAGCTCGTGTTCTATCGCCAGCAAGCGGTTGTATTTTGCGATGCGCTCCGAGCGGCAAAGTGAACCGGTTTTGATCTGACCTGCGCCGGTGCCAACCGCAAAGTCCGCGATGAAAGCATCCTCGGTTTCCCCGGAACGATGCGAAATGACTGTGCCATAGTCGGCTTCTTGTGCCATCGCCACCGTCTCCAGCGTTTCGGACACTGTGCCGATTTGATTCAGCTTAATGAGGATTGCGTTGGCGATCCCGTTGTTGATGCCTTGAGCGAAAATTTGTGGATTGGTAACGAAGTTGTCGTCGCCGACCAATTGCAGCCTGTCGCCGAGCGCATTGGTCAACTCCTGCCAGCCTTCACGGTCTTCTTCACCCATGCCGTCTTCAAGAGACACGATGGGGTATTGCTTGGCCCACTGGGCGTAAAGCCCGACCATCTGGGCGGGCGACTTGCGCGAACGATCCGATTTCTTGAACACATAGTTGCCGGCATCGTAAAACTCGCTGGCGGCCGGGTCGAGCGCAATGGCGATGTCCTTGCCCGGCTTGTAGCCGGCTGTACGAATGGCCTCTACGATCAACTCCACCGCTTCATCGTTGGTCTTCAGGCTGGGCGCGAACCCGCCTTCATCACCAACGGCAGTCACCAGGCCGCGCTTCTGCAAAAGCTTCTTTAGCGTGTGGAACGTCTCCGCACCGTAACGCAGCGCCTCGGCAAAGGTGCGCGCGCCGATGGGAAAGAGCATGAATTCCTGAAAGTCCACGTTGTTGGTCGCGTGCGCGCCGCCATTGAGCACATTCATCATCGGCGCGGGCAGGATGAACGGAGCGCCGGCCTTTTTGCTGCCGTGAAGCTTACGGATGTGCGCATAGAGCGGGACGCCCGAACCCAAGGCGGCGGCACGGCAGACCGCCATTGAAACGCCTAGAATTGCATTCGCGCCGAGCTTGGATTTATTTTCTGTGCCGTCGAGTTCGCGCATCAAATCGTCAACCTCCCGTTGCGCGTGAGGTGATTTGCCATTCAGCTTCGGCGCGATGACTCTGTTGACGTTCGAAACGGCCTTGAGGACACCCTTGCCGCCGTAGCGGTCCGGGTTGCCATCACGCAATTCCACTGCTTCGCGGATGCCGGTGGACGCGCCGGAGGGCACAGCAGCGCTGGCTTCGATGCCGTTCGACAGGCGCACAGTGACGGACACGGTGGGATTGCCTCTTGAGTCAAGGATTTCGAGGGCGGTGATGCTGGCTATGTTATTACTCATATTGGAGTGTGGAAAGGTTTCGGCCCTAAGATTGTAGTCCCCGAGGGACGTAACAGCCTGCAAGGTTAGCGGCTGACAAGTTTGCGTCAAGAGCAGGCGTAGTCCGTCTGGGATCATTCCAGATCATTCCACTCCAGTTCTTGATCAACGCGACTAATCCTGTTATTCGGTAACCCATGACGACGAAAATACTGGACAACCGGCCTTGATGAAGTGCCGCATCGGGACATCCTTTGTTATTGTGGTGTTTGTCGAAGTTCTCGCCTCTGGGCTGAAGCCAACGACATTCGCTCAGACAAATGCCGCGCTGGACACGACCGACCTGGCTGTGGACGAAAAGGCGGCTTGCATCCAGAATTTGAAGGCCATCTACGACGCCATCCAGACCTATCAAAACGACCACAAAAACCTGCCCGATTGGCTTTCCGACCTTGTGCCGCAGTACCTCCCCGACGCTAACGTGCTGGTCTGCCCGGTTTGTCGGCGGACGGGCAGAATCGAGTCTGCTCCCTTGGCTGATCCCAAAATCGCCAGCTCCTATCTTTTCGAGTTCTGCCCCGTGCCATTGGGCAGCGCTGCAGCCGGGGCGCCGACGCGCACGCGGCGGGAGTGGAAGCGCTGGCAGATGGGCCTGGTCGGTGCCGCCGTGCCGATCGTGCGGTGCCGGCAACATCCCTCAGTCCTGAATCTAGCTTTCGACGGCCGAATCTATGAGAGCCCATCCTTGTGGGAAACTGTCATCACTAACGGCGTGAGCGCGTCGGAATTGACGCCTGCCCGGTTCATTGCCGCCGTGTCGTCCCCGGACGCGAGCCCGTCGGAGAGAACCGCTCCGGCCCGGCTTTTTCCGCCGCGGGACCCCACGGCTCCAAAGGAGTTGATTGATCTCACTGACTTTTACAACGCCAAGTTCACCAACTCCTGGCATGGCGGCACTGGCAACGATCTCGCCGCGCTGCCAACCGGTCTGCAGGCCTTCGCCGGCGTCCAGTTCGATGTGCGCGGCATCGTCCAACTGGGCGGCAGAGACCGTTCCGCAGCCAGATTTCCTCCCCAGATCAAAGGCATCCAAGTCCATCAGAAATGTCAGCGCCTGCATTTTCTCCACTCAGCCGGTTTTGGCAGGGTTGCCGACGAGGGCAAACAGATCGGCTCCTTCATCGCCCATTTCGCCACCAACACCATCGCGACCAACATCGCGCGTCTGGAAATCCCCATCTATTACGGATACGATGTCCGGAATTGGCATGTGCTCGCCGGCGAACCCTACCCAGCCAGGGAGTTGACAGTCGCATGGTCGGGCGACAACGCCGTCAGCAAACGAGCCGGCAGTTCCATCCGCTTGTTCGTCACCTCCTGGACTAACCTCGCGCCGACTCTCGAAATCGAGAGCATCGACTACCTTTCCAGCATGACTCAGGTCGCGCCGTTCTTAATCGCCATCACCGCGGATTAAAATTGTGGGCACTCAGCACCATGGCCTCTCGTGCGCAATGCGCGTTAGCAAAATCTGCGCGCTAGGACTGGCGCTCCTGGCCCCTCATTGCCTGGCGGAAACCATCCAGGTGACCGCTTGGAATCTGCAGGAGCCGCTCGGCGATTCGCCGCAATCCTCCGCGCTTGCCACCGCCGAGCGTCGCATTCAAGAAGCCGCTGCCACCCTGCAGAAGCTTGACCCGGACGTCATCCTCTTGCAGCAGGTTCGCGATTGGCAGATGTGCGAACAGCTTGCTCAGGCCCTCAAGCCGGCCGATTACAACGTGCTCGTTTGTTCCTCCTTTCGCGATCCTCGAACGGAAGGTGCAAGCCCGGAACAGGTCGCCATCCTGTCCAAACGACGGGCCTACTTTTCCTGGTCTCAGCCCTGGCGCCAGCAAGGTAACGCAGCCATTCCGGGCGGATTCGCCTTTGCTGCCATTCAGATCGGCAAACAAAGAGTTGGTTTTTTTTCGGTCCAATTGGATGATGGCCTGGCGCGAGCGGTCACTGGTCGGCAGCGTTCTGCTTCCACTGAGGCGCGCGTGGCCTTCATCCGGCAGTGGGCAGAGCAACTCGAATCGTTCAGGAATTGGACGGCCAACCGAATCGAGGCCGTTGTAGTCGCCGGCGGATTCGCCACCACCACGAGCCTTTCCAAGGCCCGAGGCGCGCCATCATCACGGGATCTGGAAGCGGCAGCGACCGCTTGTTTGGGTGCGCCCCTGGAGCGACCCCTGGCCCTGCCCGTGCCAGGTGACCCGCCCGATTCGGTGCCGGACTCCATCCGTCTGGCCGTCAATGCTGAAAGCCCGCCGGCTGTGATTTTTGCTCATTCTCCAGCGACATATATCCTGGAGTTTAGTCCGGTGGGGCCAGCCGGAAGTTCGATAGTTCGCGCCGACGCTCCGCCGCCCCAACAGAGCCAGCTCGATCACCAGACTACCGGCAGGCTGCTGCAGTTGTCGTTAGCAGCAATGCTCGCGGCGATTATCGCCCTGGCTGTTGCAGTGTGGGCTTTGACGAAACGCCGGCCCGCCCTCGGGCTGCCACCGCCAAGAACCCTCATCGCCGTCAGCGTGGACGATGGCAGACGCCTTCCCTTGCCCGATGCGGTGGTGGTCACGCCGCGATCAGTCACCGGCTCCGGCCCAAACGATGGGCTTGCACTCGCTGGCCCCATTGTCCGCCTCGAGGCGCCGGCGCACGCCGAGGTCTGGCAGCAACGGGCTCTGGCGGCCGAGCAACGCGTCGAGCAGGCCAACGCCATGATGCGCCACGGCCTGATTACGAACTTGAGCCGCTGGTTGAAGGCAAAGCTCCTGCGAAGACTGATCAGCGACCGGGCTGGCTTGCTCCGGGCGCAAGAGGCAGCCGCACAGAAAGTGTTGGACGTGGACGATCGCCTGACCAGGGTTGAGTTGCAGATTCAGCAGCAAAATCAGGCCTACCAGCGACGCATCGAGGAGCTCACCCGGCAACTGATCGCCGCCAGGGAAGAGAGTCGCGAGTTGATCCGCGCCCAGATCGCTCAGGTGAAAGCCGAGATGGAAACCGCCCGTGCAAGATTATTGGCTCAAGCCAACTCCAGGGCTCTGCGCTAACCAACAGAAGAAGCTCTGAAAGCCAAACCAGCGTCGCCAGGACCCATCATCTCCAGCGTCCCTGCGCGCTCACTGGCCAACGGCTGCCATGAATGGCTGTCGCCCCGCTCATCGAATTCATCATCAGCCTTCTCCATATTCCCTGCGGTGTGGATAGCTGCTTTTGAAGACTTTTACGCCCCCCAAAAACATTCCGCAAGCTTGACCGTTTGGTTTTCTGGGGCATATTGGTTGGCTCGGTTGGCAACTGAGATGCCGTTGCGCGTTGCCTGCTACGGATTAGGTTTACTCATCAGGCAGCGCGGAGCACGCCACCATGCAGCACATACGCAACATCGCCATCATCGCCCACGTCGATCACGGCAAGACGACGCTGGTGGATTGCTTGCTCAAGCAGTCCGGCACCTTCCGGGCCAACCAGCACGAGTCGCAGGAGGAGCGCCTGATGGACTCGATGGATCTCGAACGGGAAAAGGGCATCACCATCCGCGCCAAGAATGCCGCCTTCAAATACAAGAGTTTTCATATCAATATCGTGGACACTCCCGGCCACGCCGATTTTGGCGGCGAAGTCGAGCGCATCATGAACATGATCGATGGGGTGCTATTGGTGGTGGATTCCGTGGACGGCCCGCAGGCCCAAACCCGGTTCGTGCTGCGCAAAGCCCTGGAAGCGGGCGCCAAACCCATAGTGGTCATCAACAAGATCGATCGCGACAACGCCACGCCGCACCAGGTGCTCGACGCGGTGTTCGACCTGTTTGAGTCACTTCATGCGACCGACGAGCAGCTCGATTTTCCGGTGATCTACGCCAGCGCCAAAGGCGGTTACGCCAAAGAACAACTGGACCATCCCAGCGGCAGCATGGAGCCGCTGTTCGAGGCCATCATCAAGCACATCCCGCCGCCGCGCGCCCAGGCCGGCGAAGGCTTCAAACTGCTGGTGGCCAACCTGGATTACTCCGACTACCTCGGCCGCATCGCGCTCGGAAAGATCGTCTGCGGCAAGGTCAAAGTTGGTGATCCCGCCGCCTGCATCCACGGCGACGGGCGCAAGGAGCAGTCCAAGGTCACGGCTATCTATCATTTCGAAGGGATGAAGCGGATCGAAATTCCAGAGGCCCACGCTGGGGACATCATCGGGCTAACGGGTTTCGAGGGGGCTTTCATTGGTGAAACCATCACCGACCGCGCCGACCGCGCGCCGTTGCCCTTTGTGCCGGTTGATCCGCCCACAATTCAGATGCAGTTCGCGGTGAACGATGGTCCGCTGGCGGGTATCGAAGGCAAGCTCGTCACCGCGCGGCACATTTGGGAGAGGTTGGTCAAAGAAGTCCGCACCAATGTCGCTTTGCGTGTCGAGCAAACCGATGCGCCCAACATGTTCAACGTCAGCGGCCGCGGCGAAATGCAAATCGCTATCCTGGTCGAACAGATGCGGCGCGAAGGCTACGAAGTGCTGGTCTCGCGACCCGAAGTGATTTACAGGAAGGACAAGGACGGCAGCTTGTTGGAACCGATCGAACGGCTGTTTCTGGAAATTCCCAAAGCCGCCATGGGGGAGGTGCTGCAAAACCTGGCTGGCCGCAAAGGTGACATCACCAATATGAGCCATCACGGCGACGAGGTGAGCATCGAGGCCCTGATCCCGACCCGGGGATTGATCGGTTTTGAAACCGACCTGGTCAACCAGACGCGCGGCCTCGGCGTGATGAGCCATCTCTTCCATGAGTATGGCCCGGATCGCGGAGAAATCGCCGCCCGAAAAAACGGCTCGCTGGTGAGCATGGAAAGCGGTGAAGCGATGGCCTACGCCCTGAACATGGTGCAGGAACGCGGCCGGCTGATGGTGGTGCCGGGCGAAGCCATTTACGCCGGGATGATTGTAGGCGAAAATGCCCGTGATCTCGCTGGAGCGCGCCCTCGAATACATCGGCTCCGACGAATACGTCGAAGCGACACCCAAGAGCCTGCGTCTGCGCAAGAAGATCCTCGATGAAACCCAGCGCAAGCGCGCCGCGCAAAGCCGGGCGGTGAAGGTGGTCGCCGCTTAGACCAAATGCCCAGACTGCCAGATTAGTGGGCAAGCCGTCCTACTGCCGCAGTCACAGTTAGAACCAAGCTTGGTGTCACTCTTCTCCGCACATTTGACTGGTGAGCTTGCGAAGGACAGCGGCATGGGCGTGGACATGGAACTGATCCTGATGCGCGACCTGCTGACGCCCCTGGCTCGGGCTTAGCGGGCAATCCCCGTTCCATCACACTCCGGGCAGGATGGCGGCGCATGACGGATGAGGTGGTAAATATAATCTTTGAGCTTGGCCCGACGCATCTTGAGCTCTTCGATTTCCTGGTCGGTGGCGAAATCGATTTCCTCCTCGATCCGATAGA
>WNGQ01003827.1_pt1 | contig 15096 bp, 19 predicted proteins | sample 5407661 | NCBI WGS metagenome assembly WNGQ01 (sample SAMN13153382, study PRJNA577476) | soil metagenome | isolation source: 60 cm soil or saprolite under Garry oak tree replicate 2 | place: USA:California | collected 2016-06-15 | reverse complement strand
GAAGCTGGGCGGCTCGATACTCAAGGCCTCTCCAACTCTCTCCCAAAGGGAGAGGGAGTCAGGACAGACGAAACAGTTTGTCTGGCGTTGAAACTGATCGCAGACTCAAGTTGTTCGACGAACGAGAACGACAAGCTGAGGTTTTTCATTCTATGTCTGAGCCACTCTCCAAAATTCCAAACGGCCTGCGCTACTACTACGGTCAGGAGGCCCGTCTGAGGCGGCTGATCGAACAGACCTCCATGTCGGTTTTTGAGGGCTGGTCCTATGAAGAGATAATTACACCAACGCTGGACTATTACTCTCTCTTCGAGCGTGGCATGGGGCCTTTGGAGGCGCATCAGGCCTTCAGGTTTTCGGATACTGATGGCCGTCTGCTCGCGCTCAGGCCAGACGTCACATCTGCAATTGCCCGCGTAACCGCGACTCTCTTCGCGAACCGCCCCCGGCCCTTGCGTCTTTGCTATGCCGCACCGGTCTTTCGCCAGCATGGGCAATCAACTATCCAATGGCGACGAGAGTCAACGCAGATCGGCTGCGAGTTGGTGGGTCAGGACAGCATCGCGTCGGACATCGAAGTGTTAGCCATCGCCTGCGAAGTTCTCCGACGGTTGCATCTCGACACCGGGTACGTGATCACACTCAACGACGTCGAAGTCTTTAACGGCGTCGCCGAGAGTCTGGGGTTCGATTCAGGCGCCCGCGACCAGTTGCGACAACTCATAGACGGGCGAAACGTGGCTGATCTGGAGTCCTTTCTCGCTTCGCGCGCTTCTGCGGAGGACGGCGGAGCTATCTCGCAACTGATTCGGCTTTCAGGAAAGTTCGAAGCGCTCGCCGAAGCGCGCGGTGTTATTACGAACGTGAGATCCATCGCCGCGCTTGATCGTCTCGAGAATCTTTGGCGCATCATTGAATCACTCGCCCTTACGGATCACTTCGAAATCGACCTCGGCGATGTATCGAGGCTCGACTATTACACCGGACTCACCTTCAAGGTCTATATCGAAGGCGCCGGCACCAGAGTTGGAAGCGGAGGACGCTACGACAACTTGACAGCTAATTTCGGCAAGTCTGAACCGGCAGTGGGCTTTGTACTTGATTTGGACGCGCTGGCCGGCCTGCTTCTGGCAGGCAATAACGCTGCGATGCTCGCGGCGCCATCGGAAAGAAAGGTCCAACGCGTCATCGACAACAACGATCTCTCGGCGCTCTTTTCTGAAGTCATCGAGAGACGCACGCGCGGCGAGCGCGTGCTAATCAGTTCTGGCGAGGTGACGCGGTGACGCAATTGACGATCGCCATTGCCAAAGGAAGATTGCAAGCTGGAACGCTCGAGTTGTTCGCGAATTCCGGTCTGTGCGACACCAGAGATGTGCTCTCGTCTCGTCGTCTGGCGATAGAAGATGAGTCTGGCCGCTTTCGGTTCATCTTCGTGAAGCCAATGGACGTTCCAGTCTATGTGGCGCACGGCATTGCGGATTGTGGCATTGTCGGCCGCGACGTGCTGATGGAATCGGAAGCGGATCTCTTGCAGCCGCTCGCGCTCGGCATTGGTCGCTGTCGCGTTGTTGTTGCCGCGCTCGCCGATATGCACGGCGGCGGATCCGGAATGTTGCGAGTGGCGACTAAGTATCCGCATATTGCCGCTGCGTTCTTTGGAGCGCGCGGCCAATCCGTGGAGATCATCGAGCTGTCCGGTTCAGTCGAACTTGCGCCCGTCCTGGGTCTGGCTGATTGCATCGTCGATCTGGTTGAAACAGGCAGGACATTGCACGAGAACGGTCTCAGCATTGTTGAGGTTATAGCGGAATCAACCGCACGGTTGGTGGTAAACCGGGCCAGCTATCAATTGAAGGCCAAAGCCGTGGGCACTTTAATCGCCGCCCTGGAAGCGGCAGGGTGCGAAGGAGACTTGCAAAGTGATTGAGGTGATCTCAAGCAGAGATAAGGACCGGCTCGTGGATACACTCGAACGGATACGGGGCCGCAATGTCGCCCTCGACGGACACTTGCTGAGCGAGGTTTCGGCGATCCTGCAAGACGTGCGCGCGCACGGCGATGCCGCGCTCATCGAATACGCCGCGCGATTTGAAGGCTGTGTCCTTCAACCTGCGGAACTACGCGTTGACGAAGAAGCCTTGCGCCGGATTGCTTCCCGCGTTGAATCTCGTGTGCTCGAAGCGATCCGCGAGGCCATCCGAAGAGTTCGCGCCTTTCATGAGTTGGAGCTCCCGCAATCCTGGATGGTGGAAACCGAGGCGGGAGTGCGTTTGGGGCAGCGCATTACAGCCATCGACCGTGCCGGTTTGTATGTTCCCGGAGGAACTGCCGGCTATCCTTCAACCGTCGTGATGAACGTTGTCCCAGCCCAGGTAGCCGGCGTCGGACGGGTAATTGTCGCTACGCCACCACGCACACTTCAGGAGAATCCGGCAGTCGCAGCGGCGTTGGTTGAGCTGGATGTGACCGAGGTCTACGCCGTGGGCGGTGCGCAGGCGATCGCCGCGCTCGCGTTCGGTACCGAAACCGTACCGCGGGTGGACAAGATCACCGGACCCGGGAACCGGTACGTTGCGGCGGCGAAGAAACTGGTTTTCGGTGCGGTCGGGATCGATTCAATTGCCGGGCCGAGTGAAGTCGTTATCGTGGCGGAGGATACGGCGCACGCCCCGTATATTGCCGGCGATCTTTTAGCCCAGGCCGAACACGGGGAAGACGCGTCAGCAATACTGCTGACGACCAGTAACCCGCTGGCGCTTGAAGTTGTCCGCAATCTGACAATCCAGGCCGGCAAACTTTCCCGCGCCAGAGTAATTGAAGAATCACTAACCCGGTACGGTGGAATTATCGTGGTGGACGATATGGACGAAGCATGCGCGATTGTCAACGATCTGGCGCCGGAGCATCTGGAGATCATGGCCCTTGACGAAGAAAGTATTGCGTCACGTGTTCGTAATGCCGGGGCGATTTTTTTCGGCCCGCATTCACCGGCAGCAGTTGGCGACTACCTGGCGGGTCCCAGCCATGTTTTGCCGACCGGCGGCGGGGCGCGTTTTTCATCCGGCCTCGGCGTTTACGATTTTCTCAAGCGAACCAACACCGTGAAGTTTTCGGCCGCCGAACTCAAGCGCACTGCGCCCCTGATTGCGGCGCTCGCTAACGCTGAAGGTCTCGACGCCCACGGGCGTTCGGCACTGATTCGTCTGGAGGAGAACGGATGATGAGCAATAGCCTCGCGAGCATCAAGACGCGTCTGCGTCAGTTACGGCCTTATTCACTCCGGCCTGAACGGGCGCGGGTAAAGTTGAATCAGAACGAGAACCCCTGGGACATGCCCGTCAAAATCAAGCAGGAAACGCTAAGGCGCATCGCCGAGTGCGCGTGGTCCCGTTATCCGAACTTCACGCCCCGAAGATTGCATGAACGGCTGGCCGAGTTCAGTGGCTGGACAGCTGACGGCATCATTGCCGGCAATGGATCCAATGAATTAATTCAGGCGCTTTTGATGGTCACCGTCGAAGAGGGAAAACACGTGCTGATCAGTGAGCCGACGTTTGCTCTGTACCGGCAGATTACTACAGTGCTTGGCGGCGAGGTCATCAGTCTTCCACTTAATGCGGACCTGAGTTATGACGTCACGGCACTGAAAGATGCGGTTCGTGACTTGCAGCCGGAAGTGACGATCGTCTGCTCTCCAAATAATCCCACCGGCTGTGTGCTGAGCGATGATGACTTGCGTCTACTACTGGAATCGACGAATGGTGTGGTTGTTGTCGACGAGGCCTATCACGAATTTGCCGAGCATTCGGTGGTTCCGCTCCTGCGGCAGCATGAAAACCTTGTGGTCTTGCGGACCTTTTCAAAGGCCATGGCGATGGCCGGGTTGCGGACGGGCTATCTCCTCGCCGCGCCGGAGTTGACGAGTGAGATAGGCAAGGCCGTGCTTCCCTATAACCTGAACATCGTTTCACAGACTGCCGCCGAAGTAGGCGTCGAGATGTACGAGGATGAGTTGCGCCCTTTGGTGCGGGAAATCATCGCAGAGCGCGCGCGCTTGTACGAGGCCCTGACTGGTATCAACGGGCTGACACCAGTCCGCTCGCGCGCAAACTTCATGGTCGTGCGATCGGCGATCGATCCAAAAGAGGTTTTCGCGGAATTAATTCACCGAAACATTTTGATTCGTGACGTGAGCGGCTATCCGATGTTGAGTAGGTACTTTCGCTTCAGCGTCGGTACGCATGAAGAGAATGATCTGTTGATTGAGGCATTAAGAGAAATATTTGGAGCGTAGAGCGGCACCCCTTTGGATGTCCGCCAAACTCCAGGAACCTATGATCAAGTGTCTTCGACGCGTAGCGTCGGAGTGAATTTAGCCCGGCGTTTCAACGCCGGGATCAGGGTGTTCGCTGATCTCGTCGCGTAGCGACGATTGACAACTCAACAAAAGTTTCAGGCGTCGCGACGCGACGCGTACGCACCGTGGCCGCTTCCCGGCCTTGAAAGGCCGGGCTAAATTCATACCGACGCTACGCGTCGGGAATTACTTGATCGGAGCTTCCTTCAGTTTGTTTTTGAGTGGGATCCACGAGGTGAAGACAATGAACAAATCTAAGAGCGGTGTGCCGCAGACCTCGGCGCGGGTTGCGCAGGTCCATCGTAAAACCAAAGAGACTGATGTGCGTCTGAAGCTTGACCTCGACGGTGGTGGTCAATCCCGCATCAATACCGGACTGCCTTTCCTTGATCACATGCTCGAGCTGTTTGCCAGGCATGGATTATTCGATCTCGACGTTTCCTGCAAAGGCGATCTCGAAGTCGACGATCATCACTCGGTCGAGGATGTGGCCCTCACCCTGGGGCAAGCATTGACTGAGGCGCTCGGCGACAAAATAGGCATCAAGCGTTACGGCGAGGCGATAGTCCCGATGGACGAGGCCTTATGTCGCGCGGTGATCGATCTATCGGGGCGATTCTATCTGGTTTATGAAGTGACGACGCGGCGCCAGAAGATTGGTAATTTTTCGGTTGAGCTGGCAGAGCACTTCTGGCGATCGTTTGCGGAAACGGCGAAGTTCAATCTGCACATCGACTGTTTGCGCGGTCGCAACACGCACCACATTCTGGAAGGAACCTTCAAAGCTACCGCGCGCGCCCTGCGGCAGGCCGTCGAGCGCGACGCGCGCATCACCGGAGTATTGAGTACGAAAGGAGTCCTTTGACAATCGCTGTGGTTTCATGCGGCAGAGCCGCATTTAGTCGCACATCGGGCGATGAGCCGCAGTCCACTTGGCGACGGCTGTTTGCTTATGACTCAAATTGGCATCATTGATTACGGCGTCGGAAATCTGCGTTCGGTGGAAAAGGCATTTGCTGCTACCGGGTGCTCGGCGGTCGTGAGTTCCGATGAACAAGTCCTGTGTCAGGCGGAACGTTTAGTGCTGCCCGGAGTGGGCGCTTTCGGCGCCTGCATGAAAGCCCTTACTGAACGCGGATTCGATGAGCTGGTGCGCGAACGCCTCGCCAAAGGAACGCCGTTACTCGGCGTCTGTGTTGGGATGCAGATGCTCTTTGAGGAATCAGATGAGTTTGGCACTACTCCGGGCCTGGCGCTTTTAGCTGGCCGTGTTCGGCGTTTTGCAGGCGACCTGGTTGTGCCGCAGGTTGGCTGGAATCAGATCCGGCAGCGAGTCAGTCATCCATTATTTGAAGGGGTCGAGGACGGAGCGTTTTTCTATTTCGTTCATTCCTATTTCTGCGAGCCTGACGATCCTGCAGTTGTGATCGGAGAAACTGAATATGGGGCGACGTATGCTTCCGTTGTCGCGCGTGGCAATGTTTGTGGCGTGCAATTTCATCCGGAGAAGAGTCAGGCGGCAGGGCTGCGGTTGTTGTCGAACTTTGCCGCGTCGCGAGGTGCGCTCAATTCAGGAGACTGTCGGACCGACTGAAGGCGCCTCAGATTGAGGGTCTTCGGCGTGCAGCGCCGGTATGAGTTTAGCCCGGCGTTTCAACGCCGGATTCTGGTTAGCACCCGTTCTCGTCGCGTAGCGACGATTGAATTGAGTTTTAACTTCACGTGTCACTACGCGACGCGCTAACCCTCGCTGAACTTTCCCGGCCTTGAAAGGCCGGGCTAAATTCATAGCGACGCTACGCGTCGTAAGTTTGTAAGAGGGCTTTAGGTTGATCGAACAATCATGCTGGCAAAACGAATCATACCGTGTCTGGATGTAGATCAGGGCCGCGTGGTAAAGGGAATTCGTTTTATCTCTCTGATCGATGCCGGCGACCCGGTTGAGCAGGGGAAACGATACGACGCCGAGGGCGCGGACGAACTGACCTTTCTGGACATCACCGCGTCATCGGACAAGCGCGACATCGTTGCCGCTCTGGTCAGGCGCGTGGCTGACGAAGTGTTCATTCCATTCACGGTGGGTGGGGGTTTGCGCTCGTTGGAAGATATCCGCGCAGTGTTGCGCTCCGGCGCCGATAAGGTTTCGCTCAATACTGCCGCGATCGAGCAGCCGCAGTTGATCAGCGAGGGAGCAGAGACTTTCGGATCGCAGTGCATGATTGTCGCAGTTGATGCCCGGCGGCGTGATGCCGCCGACCCGACAAAAGGGTGGGAGGTCTATACGCACGGTGGGCGGCGCCGGGCGGGACTTGACGCGGTTGAGTGGATTTCGCGGGCTGAGAAACTCGGCGCGGGAGAGATTCTTTTAACCAGTATGGATCGCGACGGCACAAAGGATGGTTACGACATTGAGTTGACGCGCACGGTCACTGATAGCGTCCGCATTCCCGTCATCGCGTCGGGGGGCGCGGGCAGGCCCGAACACTTTTATGAGGCATTGACCGCGGGAGGCGCCGGCGCCGTACTGGCCGCATCACTCTTTCATTTTGGCGAGTACAAGATTGCGGAGGTGAAGAAATATCTCCGCGAGCGAGGAGTCGTGGTGAGATGAAGATTGCAATCGCAGACATAAAGTTTGACGAGCGCGGCCTGGTTCCGGCGATTGTCCAGGACGCGAACACGCTGGAGGTGTTGACGCTTGCCTACATGAATGCCGAAAGTCTGAGTCGAACTCTCGAAACCAACGAAACCTGGTTCTGGTCCCGCTCGCGCTCGAGTTTGTGGCAAAAGGGTGAAACCTCCGGTAATAAGCAGACCGTTGTAGGCATTAGTGTTGATTGCGACCATGACGCGCTCAGAGTCCTGGTTGTTCCCGCGGGCCCTGCCTGTCACACCGGCGCTCAGACGTGTTTTCACCACGAACTGCAGGAGGCCCCAGGGAAAGGCCGGGCAGAAGCCGGAGCCGAAGACATTAAGGTTGATCTGGGCGAGGTGCTCAAACGCCTTTACGCCCTCATCGAGTCGCGAAACCGGGAAAGACCAGAGGGTTCCTACACGACATATTTATTCGATCAAGGCCTGGACAAAATTCTCAAAAAGTTAGGAGAGGAATGCGCCGAAACAATGATCGCGGCAAAAAACGACGACCGCCAGGCTTTGGTTAACGAGTCCGCTGACCTTCTCTATCATCTGTTAGTGCTTTTTGTTCAGCGTGGTCTGACGCTTGACGAAGTGCAGCACGAACTTCTGAGCCGCGGCGGGAAGGGAAGTGAATGACTCCGGAAAGGTCGGAACTCAAGCACCTTCTGGATTTCGCCGTGCAATTGGCGGCCGAAGCCGGAGACATTACCTACCGGCACTTCAAAGGATCGTTTGTGGCTGAACGCAAAGCTGATAAATCTTTTGTGACGATAGCCGATCGGGAGGCCGAAAGGTTTCTGCGCGCCAGCATCGAGCAATCCTTTCCAGACGACGGCATTCTCGGGGAAGAGGAAGGCGAGAAGGTCGGAACGTCGCAGCGGCGTTGGATTATCGATCCCGTAGATGGCACGTACTCTTTTGTTCACGCCGTTCCGCTCTATGCGGTCCTCATTGGCCTGGAGATCGATGGCGAATCAGTTTTGGGTGCAGTTAATCTTCCGGCCCTGAATGAACTTGTCTATGCTGCGCGCGGCCTCGGTTGTTTCTGGAACGGTGAGACGGCGCGTGTCTCTGCAACTAAGTCCCTTAGCGAAGCCCTGCTCCTGGCGACAGACTTTGGAACATCCGAGCAATACGGCTTTGGTCGAGCTGCCGAAACCTTGCAGCGGCAAGTGAACGCGCGCCGCACCTGGGGTGATGCTTATGGTCACGTGCTGGTGGCGACAGGACGGGCCGACATCATGCTCGACCCAGTGATGAACGTTTGGGACTGTGCGGCGCTCCTTCCACTCGTTGAAGAGGCCGGAGGATCTTTCACCGATTGGCAGGGCAAGAGAACAATCCACGGCGGCAACGCCATCTCAACGAATGCGTTGTTGTTCGATGACGTGATGGAAACGATCAGGAAGGCTTAATTGATATTAGTTATTCCGGCGATTGACCTGCGCCAGGGTAAGTGTGTTCGTCTCACGCAGGGGCGCAAAGAGGCGTCTACTATCTATGATGGCGATCCGATCAAGGTCGCGGAAGCTTTCAAAAACGACGGCGCTCAAATGCTTCATGTAGTTGATCTGGATGGCGCCTTTTCCGAGCCTAACGGACGCAATCGCGGCGTGCTTAGAGACATCGTCCACGCCGTAGGTATTCCGGTGCAATTTGGCGGCGGGCTGCGCTCCAGCAAAGACATCCAACAAGTCATCAGTTTAGGTGTCGCCAGAGTGGTTATTGGCACTCTCGCCGTCGAATCACCTGAAATGTTGGCAATCTTCGGCGAGCTAATCGGAGTCGATCGAGTCGCGGTCGGGATTGATGCGCGGAATGGGCAAGTTGTGACTCGCGGCTGGGAGTCCGAGGAGCAAATGACCGCATTGACTCTGGCGCGCCGGGTTGCCGCCGCCGGAATCGAGCGAATTATTTATACAGACGTCCAGCGCGACGGTACGCTCACTGGCGTAAATATCGATCAAACCTGCTTGATCGCCGAAGCGTCTGGTCTGAAGATAACGGCCTCTGGCGGAGTCGCATCTCTTGAAGACCTGGAACGGCTCGGCGCGGTGAGCCATTGTGGTATTGACAGCGTGATTGTCGGAAAGGCCCTCTATGAGGGACGGTTCACCCTCCAGGATGCAATTGCCCTCTGTGCCTGATAGCGAATTATGTCCTCTTAGCCTGGAGGCAAATTCGGGTCTTTGGGAGATAGCCAGCTTTTGCCCGGTCGCCTATTGCGCGTCCTGCACCAGCCGTGAGAACTCATGCAACTCGACTGTGTTTAGATCGGATATCGCCCAATAGTTCATGCCTGAGTTGGCCCAATGTAACAGATTATATCCCTGACGTTTGACGCTAACTTCGCTGATAGATTTGTTTTGCTCAGCCGGCCAAATATACAGATTAATGTAATGCTTTTGGCGTTGGTAGATGAGGGCGGCCACAGCTCTATTATTCAGGTAGTCAAGTCGGCCGCCGATAAGAGGAAATCCCTGACTCGAAAAATCTTTAACTGGTGGAGCAAAATCCAGCTTGCCGTCGAACCAGGGCTTTACTGTGTGCTGGTCGGCGGAAATCACATCAGTGCGATGACTGTCTAACTGCAGCGAGCGGACGTGATTGGAAACGATCGCCTGGGCCAGCACCTCGTCTGCGGAAGGACGTAGACCTGGTACGACTTCCCAGAGGACGACAGCCATCAAAAGTACGAAGGCCAGTGCAACCCCAGCTGGAAGCCAGCGCCAACCAAAGGAGCGCGGGCCGACCTCGGACCTGGCCTCACGACGCAAGGACGAGCGAATGCGCTTTTCCAGTTTCTCTGGGGCAGAATAGTAGAGCGAGCTATCCTTGAAACCAGAACGCAATGCGATTTGGTTGCGGTAGACGCTCGCGCAGACCTGGCATTCCCGCATGTGTTGCTCGGCCTCCAAACTTCTCCCCAGATCCAACTCGCGATCTATGTACCCGTGAATCAAGTCCTGTGCTGTCTGACAACTCAACTTAAGACCTCCGTTTGCAAGTGACTCACCAGAATCTGTTGCAAGCGTTTGCGGGCGCGCGCCAAACGAGACATCACCGTACCGATTGGCAGATCCGCGACTACCGCGATCTGCTTGTAAGACATTTCATTCAGCTCGCGCAGCACCAACACCTCACGAAATTCCACCGGCAGCTCTTCCACCGCTTGTCTCAGCATTTGCGCATCAGCGTTTTGCAGCAGGATTGCTTCCGGATTCAAATCGTTGCTTTCAATGTTATGTAGTTCGTCCTCCAGCGGCATGTTCAATTCCGGTGAGCGATTGCGTTGCATCCAGGTGTAACTCGTATTGCGGACGATCCCCAGAAGCCAGGCTCGCCCATCCTCGCCGTGGAATCCCCCGAAAAACCTGAAAGCGCGGAGATACGCTTCCTGCACAACATCTTCGGCGTCCGCGTCATTGCGCGTCAGCCAGCGCGCCAGATTATAGGCGGCGTCCAGGTGCGGTAAGACTGCTTCCTCAAAACTGGCGAGTTTGTTTTGCTTTTGCAATCTCTATTTCCTGCGTAAATCACATCATCAACTATAAGACCAATCTTTCGCCTCTTTTATTCCCGCCTTCGGCTCAATCTCGTATCCGAGAATATTGATCATGGAAAACCAGTATAAAAATGTAAAGGCTCCTCGACATGAGCAAACCAGATGGAAGAAACGTTTCGAACTCAAATAGCCCGCCACCATCGACCCTTTCAGCTGACGAGCGGAACGGGTGGGATCAGCTGGACTTTTTCTACAAGAAGGGCCGCGCCTACGCCAACGAGATGGCGCTCCGGCCGCAGACACTCTACGCGATCGCGGATTCACCTGTCGGCCTGGCAGCATAGATGCTCAATCACGATGCCCGCAGTTACTCGCTTATCACACGTGTCTTTGACGGCAAGCCCGAGGGTCTGACGCGCGACGACATCCTCGACAGTTACTTACATGATTGTTGTGAATTAAGCGAATTGACGTAACCGTGCTGAATGGCCACAAGTATCAGGGCAGATTTGATTGGAGAGGCGTTGGCCCAACGACATGTTAGACTACTGGATCAGCATTGCCCTTAGTCTGATTCGGTGATGATCACTGCCCGCCCATCTGGATCTCGGATGACGGCGTAATCACCGCGAGCCTGCATTTCGCGCCCCAGGTCGGCTTCTATACCCAGGTTGGCAAGTTGAGAAAGAACTTCTGGAACCGATTGAACTTTCAAGCCTATGGTGGGATCAGAGCCTCCAGTTTTGTGAATATCATCATCGGCGAGATCGATACAGAGTCGCAGGCCCCCTGCATCGACAATGAAAAAGTGCCCTGCCTCTTCTTCCGTAATCGGAAAGCCAAGCGCGTTGACCCAAAACTGTCGCGCACGATCCAAATCAATGGTCGTTATTGCAACAAATGAATATCGCTCGAACATCATGATTTCGCGAGCCTTCCAGCATTGGTATATCAGCTGTTCGATCAGTTTCGTTCAGCAACATACCAGAGTCTCGACCTTAACAATTCGTTGGCCATCAAAGTGTGAGCATTGAGAATCAGTTAATATCCAACCATGAAACTTAAGAACCATGACCTTGATCTCGCAATCTCCGGAATTGCCGCAGCGATCGGCGAGCCCGCTCGCATTCGCATCCTCCATTGCTTGCTCGATGGGCGTGCGCGAACCAGTACTGAGCTTGCCCGTCGTGGCTAACGTTACTCCATCAACGACGAGTGTGCACCTGAATCGACTCAAGACGGAATGCCTGGCCGCACCTGTTACGATCACATCGCCGGCAAGTTGGGTGTGATGCTTCACAACCGTTTCAAGGCAATGGGATGGCTGTCAATCAGTTCGCGCAAAGGCAATTCCTGCGACCTCACTATCGATGGAGTGAAAGGATTCGAGTCGCTGGGAATTGATCTTGAGGAAACGCGGGCGGCGCATCGAAGATTCGCGTATGAATGTTTGGACTGGAGCGAGCGGCAACCTCACCTGGCTGGAGGGCTGGGCGCGGCCCTCTTAAGAATTGCGCGAAAAAGAAAATGGGTGGTTGAAGACTTAGACAGCCGGGCCCTGAGCATCACCAGCCAGGGACGACGCGAGATCCTCAAACGGTTTGCTATTCAACTGTGCTGAGTCACAAAAGCAATTAAAGATGAATAGCTGGTAGCAATGCGAGCGTTAGTGTTGCTGCTCGCTTTCGGTAGGTAGTCCTGCATCAATCCAGTCCTGTTTGCCTCCGGCATAGTCTGGCACATTCGCGTATCACATCAATGCCGATGGGGTTGCAAGAGGACAACAAGGCTGCACAATAGAAAACAAGATTGTTCATAACCGGCGAGGCTATCGAAGGCAATCAAACCCCAGGCGATATCATTCGTGCCTTCGCTGGGAAGAGAGTATCCGATCAGGTGACCGCCGCGTCGTACTCCTTGAACGCATCTCGCTGAAATGGATCGATTTGATAGCGAATAAAGCAAGTCATTTTCATCAGACTACTCCTGTGGGTAGTTAGCGGAGAGTCCTAAGTCGCATGAACGGAGCTATTGACTTATGGTCGCGTTCGATACGTGCTGGTCAAGCAACGGAAAATATTTTTCTTCAATCACTTTAAGATGGTGAATTTGATGGCCGATCATCATGAACCCCATCGCCAGCACCGAGGTCTCGTACTTCCAACTGATGCCGGTGTTGACCAAAGCACGATCGTCAAAGCTTTCGTAAAGCTCCCTGGTCGCCAGCCGCAACGCCTTCAACTCGTCGATCAGCGCCTCGATTGTTCGGGCCTCCGACAGCGAGTCTCTCGCCAGTAAGTGCGGATCAATGTCCTGCGGATTCGACCCAACGCCCCTGGCAAACAACAAACTGCGGTAAGAGAGAATTCGTTCGAAGTCGATCACGTGTTGAAGAATCTCCTTCACCGTCCATTTATCGGGGGCGTACGCCTGGCCATCAAGTCCTGTCAAGCGATCCCTGTCCAGATCATTCAACTGCCTGATGCTTCGATCGAACGCATCTGACAACTCAACGTCGGCTACCAGATTGATGTAGTAGTCGTAATACTGCGGCATCGGATTGATCTGTGATCGCTTCATCTTTTCTCACTTAGCTACTGGCATTTGAGTTGTAACAGGATCGATTTCAACGCTCAAGTTTCAACGCGCTAAGATCGGCCCACAATGAATTCGATTTGGTGCTCATCTACTGTTAATTAGCGCCAAGCAACGGCAGATATCGTTCTTCGATGATTCTTAGGTGGTGAGTTTGATGGCCGATAATGGTGAAACCCATGGCCAGCACGGAGATCTCATACTTCCAGTTGATTGCTTTACGAAGAAGTCTTTCGTCATCGAAACTATTAAATAAGGAGATTGTCGACGCTCGGGCAATTTGTATTTCCTCAATCATCTCATCGACAGTTCGGCGAACGGCATTGGCATTCTGAACGTGCAGTTTTTCATCAAAACCCTGGAGCACGGTTTCGTCCTTGCGCGCCAACATGAGGGCCTGATAGGACATGATTCTGTCCGAGTCCACAAGGTGTTGAAGAATGTCCTTTACAGTCCACTTCCCTGGCGCGTACCTCTTGTCACCCAACTTTTCCAAGACGTCTTTGTCTAATTGGTTTAGCTGCCGGCCGCTCTCATCAAAGGCCTGTTCTAACTCGACATCAGCGACGAAGTCGATGTACTTCGCAAAATTTGGCGGCATCGGATTGATGTCTGATTTCTTCATCTGATGCTGTTGCCTGCCTTTATCGAATGCTCATTCCACTGTATGCAATTGGTTCCGGGCCTCACCGTATGCTACTTGCATCGCCGGTCATCAATAAATGAATTTGCATGAAAGCAATTGCGCCGCGAATGATCTCACGCGACCTTTCGTCATCGTTCTGATTGTCGAAACCGTGAACGCCTTGCGGATGGTTCATCAAGGTGAGCGGGATGTTCTTGACCAGCGCCGCTTTCACAAAACGATCAATTGAATCGTCCATTGTCGGCACTTCGTCGCGACCAGCGCGGCCTATAAACATCGGAGGAATCTTGCTCGCGTCCTTTTCCAAATAAGTAATCGACGAAAAGGCTCGGAGGACTTCTGCCGTTTCAGTCTTTCGATAGTCCGACTGTTGTACGTCCATGAAGGCATAAAACCCAACCAGACACCGCACGAACGGAGTGTCGCCACGCATCCCGAGCGACAACATCGGCCCGCCCGCTGAAAAAGCGATCAGACAAATGCGATCTTTATCGACGTTGTATTTATCGGCGTTGGCGCGCACGTAGGCGATTGCTGCAGTCACGTCTTGCGCAGCATTCTCTAAAGACTTGTTCGGATATTCGAGCCGGTGAGTGAAGGTCACGCCGACAAAACCGGAAGCTGCCACGAGGCGTCCCCAAGTTGTATAAATGCCCCAGTCCTTCGGCGTGTACTCCGTCTTCACTCCGCCATGAATGAAAATCACTGCCGGACGTTTCTCGGCCTTGGCCAGATCGGCCGGCAGATAAACATCCATCAGGATATTTGGATCGACGCTCCTGGTGTATTTCACGTTCTGAACGACTTTCACTTTGTCCATGCCGGGCACTTTATAGACGATGGGCATCATTACCTTGCGCGCCATCTCGCGGACTTCAGGCGGCACATTGTTCTGCGCGGGTGTTGGATCTGCCGTCATGAAAACGGCGAGAAAGAGAATTGAAAAGAGAAATAAAGGCTTCATGGGTTTGTTTGCGATCGTTTATAGCGTCCTCGCGGTCCCGTCCTTAGGACCCGGCTGATCTGCGCAGAGACTGTTTTCCATTCTTCTTTCTGCTTTACATAGACATCGATGTAGCGGCTCATGCCCATCGATCGATCTTCCCGCGTCCAAAGACCCGTCGCGCGAACAAGCGCCGCATCTCCGTAAATGCGCACGTCCACATTTTCAAGTCAACGGTTCAATCTCGAACCTGATGTAAGTATCGAGCGCGCGTCGCTTTTTCTCTCCGAAAGATCGTGTCTTCAACTTCCTTAATCACCTTGCAATGGCCGCGCTCCGAGCCAGGGTCGGAGTTCGTTCCGCCTCAGATCGTTCATCGTATTCCTTGCTGTAAGTCTCTGCCGTTC
>WNGQ01003825.1_pt1 | contig 15100 bp, 12 predicted proteins | sample 5407661 | NCBI WGS metagenome assembly WNGQ01 (sample SAMN13153382, study PRJNA577476) | soil metagenome | isolation source: 60 cm soil or saprolite under Garry oak tree replicate 2 | place: USA:California | collected 2016-06-15 | reverse complement strand
TCCGTGGGCCATCGATCGTGGGGAATCTGAGTTCAGGAGCGGAGGAGTTCAACACCTGCTCCAGATCCCGGATACCGACGCGCCCGCGAGGCTGGTGGTCGACCTCGATGACCGGGGCCATCGAGCAGTTGAACGCGCAGTCGAATGGCTCGAGGGTTGTCGAGCCGTCCGCGGTCGTCCCCGGTGCGCTCACTCCGAGTCGCCGCTCGACCTCCGCGAGGCACTCGAGCCCGCCGCTGATCCGGCATGACACGCCCGTGCAGACTCGTACGACGCGCTTTCCCGGCTCGCTCAGCCGGAACTCCGGATAGTGCGTGGCGACCCCGTAGACTTCGCTGGCCGGGACGCGAAGATGCGCGGCCACTGCGGCGAGGGCAGGGGAGGGAATCCAGCGGAGATCGTGCTGGACCGCGTGGAGCGCAGGGAGGAGCCAGGTCCGCTCTCTCGGCAAGGCGTCCAGCGCCGTGCGCCAGTCGCTCACGGGGGCGCAATCACCTCGCGGATGGAACGGGGTCGGCGAGGCGCGCCTCGGCAAAGCCCTTCTTGCGGAGCAGGCAGGAGTCGCAGAGCCCGCAGGCGCGGCCATCGGGCTCCGGCGCATAGCAGGACCACGTCAGCGAGAGGTCGACGTTCAGCTCGTACGCCCGCGCGACGATCTGGGCCTTGCTGAGCTCGATGAGCGGGGTGTGGACGCGGAAGCGGCTCTTGCCCTCGACGCCGGCCTGGGTCGCGAGATTGGCCAGCTTCTCGAACGCCTCCGTGAACTCCGGCCGGCAGTCGGGATAGCCGGAGTAATCGAGCGCATTGACGCCGATGAAGACATCCTGGGCGCCCAGCACTTCCGCCCAGGCGAGGGCATGAGAGAGGAAGATCGTGTTCCGCGCCGGCACATAGGTCACGGGAATCCCCGTGCTCATGGCCTCGTCACTCCGGCCCTTGGGCACGTCGATGTCCGCCGTGAGGGCCGAGCCGCCGATGGCGCGGAGATCGAGACGTAGCGTCAAGTGCTGGACCGCGCCCAGCGCGGCCGCCACCTTCTTCGCCGACTCGAGCTCGCACACATGGCGCTGGCCATAGTCGAACGAGAGCGCGTGGCATTCGTAGCCCTCGGCGCGCGCGATGGCGAGCGTGGTCGCCGAGTCGAGCCCACCCGAGAGGAGGACGACGGCCCTCGTCGCCATCAGACGCCTCGCCTGGCGCCCCAGAGGAGCACGTGCAGGCGCGGGGAGAAGCCGAAGCCGTGGCGCTTGCACGCCTCGACCACCCCCGGGGAGCGCTCGAGGAGATCCTCGCGGCGCACGGCCTCGGGCTGGAGCAGGATGCGCGCCCGCGGCAGGGCGAAGCGCTCGGCCAGCTTCAGGACCTCGGCGACATCGGCATCGTCCGTGACCACGAACTTCCACCAGGCGTCCTGGGCGAGAAAGCCGCGTATGGACGCGGGCTGGATGCGTCGGGATTCGGCGACGCCGGAGCCGGCGAGCTTGACCGAGACATTCCACTGGACGGCGCGGCCGACGCGAGGCGGAGGCAGGATCCCGGAGGTCTCGACCTCGATGGCAAAGCCGCGCTCACCGAGGCTGCGCAGCAGGGGCACGAAGAGGGATGATTCCAGCGGCTCACCTCCGGTGACCACCGCGCGTCGGCACGGGAAGGTCGCGGCTTCGTCCACGAGCGCGTCCAGATTCACGGCGCGTCCGGCTTCGGGGTCCCACGAGTACTTGGTGTCGCACCAGGCGCATCCGACCGAGCAGCCCTGGAGGCGCACGAAGACCGCCGGCATCCCGGCCGTCGCGCCTTCGCCCTGGATGGAGTAGAAGACCTCGGCGACGCGCCCGGCCGGCGCCCGGCTGCTCACGTGAGCGGCCGCGAGATCGCGCTGCCGCAGCTAGGCGTCTCGCGAATGGCGACACGCTCGAGCGTGATGCCCGCGGGCAGCTCGCGCTCGAGCCGCATCCAGGCCTCGCGTGTGAGAACCTCGGCCGTGGGCTGGCCCTCGAGGAGCACGACTCGGTCCGGAGCCTGGTGCTGGACCGCGCGGATGGCAGGGCCCAGCGGATCGTCGGCGGCGAGCAGGGTGGCGTGGTCCCACTGATCGAGCACGGCCTTCTTTACGACATCACGCAGATCATCGAAGTCCATGACCATTCCGAGCGGATTGAGACTGGGGGCGCTGACGGTGACCTCGAGGTTGTACGTGTGGCCGTGGAGCCAGGCGCACTTGCCCGGGTGCCCGGCGATCCGGTGCGCCGCGTCAAAGACATACGTCGTCGTCAGGTCCATAAGTCTCTGGAAATCCTAGCATGAGTCTCTCGGGCGAGCGATTCAGCCGTCATCTTCACCTACTGGATTACCTCATCCGCCTGCCCCAGCACCGACTGCGGGATCGTCAGCCCTAGCGTCTTGGCGGTCTTGAGGTTGATCACCAAGTACATCCTTGTCGGCTCCTCGACCGGGAGATCTCCGGGTTTCGCGCCCTTGAGGATCTTGTCCACGTAGGTCCCGGCCTGACGAAACTGGGCGGCCAAGGTCGGGCCATAAGACATCAGCCCGCCCGCTTCCACGGCTTCGCTCCGCGTGAAGACTGACGGCAGTCGTTTCGTCATGGCGAGGTTCACAATTTGCTTCTGTTGGCTGAGAAACAGGGGGTCTCCCATCACAGTAAAGCCGCCAGCGCGTCCCTTGACCATCGCCGTGAATGCGCTTTCCAACTCCTTGGGATCTCGCACATCGACGAGTTGAATCTCGATGCCTAGCGACCGGGCCGCCGTTTGCGTCTCTCTGAACTGTAGCTCGCCAGCCGGGCTGGTCGGATTCCGGAGCACGGCCACCAGGGAAAGCTTCGGCAAGACCTCCTTGAGTAGCGCCAGGCGCTTCGCGGCCAATTGAACCTCGTTGCTGGACACCCCGGTAATGTTGCCCCCGGGGCGGGCGAGGCTGGCGATGAATCCCGTCCCCACAGGGTCAGCGACAACGACCATGACGATGGGAATCGTGCCTGTCGCCTGCTTGGCGGCGCGGGTCCCTCGAGTTGCGTGCACCACGATGACGTCCACCTTGCTGCGAACCAGCTCGGCCGCGAGACCCGGGAGTCGTTCGTTCTTATCCTCGGCAAATCTGAATTCAAAGACAATGTTCTTGCCTTCGACATAACCGAGTTCGCGCAGGCCGCCGCGGAGGCTCAGGAGCGGATCCGTGTAGATACGTTCGGGAGCGGGCCCGAGAAACCCGACCCGCCACACCTTCTCCCGTTGCTGCCCCTCGGCGGCGAGCGGCGCGGCGAGGAGACCACCACCGAGCATCGCCAGGAACCTGCGGCGCTCCGCGTGTTGCGGGATGCGGCGGGTGAGGCTGGCGGGCTCCATCGCGGGGCTATCGTAGCCGATAATCCAGAGGTTTACGAGGCAACGCCCCCAAAGTCCCGGCGCGAGAAACGTCTTGCGGCCTCCGGGAGCAGGGTGCTATTTAATGATACCGATTCGAAAGGGGGCCCTCATGGCTATGAGCCTGACCGACTCGCTCAAGCACAATCGCTACAGCGTCGTGGCGGTGGACGCGGCTGCGGGCCGCCTGCGGGTCCGGAGCGAAGCCGAGCTGTGCACGGACTTCGCGTGCGGCGAAGCCGAGGTGGTCACGGACGAGGGCCGCTCCCACGCGCTGGCGGACATCAATCCGGGCGACATCGTCACCCTCGAGCACAAGGACGGGCACGCCAGCGAGATCCGCGTGGTGCGCCGGGTCTTCGACGAGTACTCCAGCCCCGAGTGGTGAGTCGCGCCTGATTCCTTAAGGCCTCGGGTATTTGCCCCCGAGGCCTTTCGTTTTCCCCTCACCCTGCCCTCTCCCCAAAGGGGAGAGGGATTCTTTCATGTGATCCCTCTGCCAATCAGGGTGGTCTCTTGTCTAATCCCTCTCCTCTATCCGGGGAGATCTCTTGTTCCATCCCTCTCCCCCATCGGGAGAGAGGGCCGCAGTTCGAGCTGAAGGGCGAAGCCCTGAGGCGAGGGCTGAGTAGACTAGGGGGCGCTCAAGCGACGCCGGTGTGGATGGTCACGGTGCCGAAGCCGAGGCGGCGGTACTTGACGGCGCGCAGGCCCACGTCCGTCATCAGGGCGGCGAGGGCCGGGGGGCCGACAAAGCGATCCACCGATTGCGGCAGGTACGTGTACGCCTCACGATCTCCGCCCACGAGGGCGCCGACGCGCGGGACGACATGGTGGAAGTACATGCGGAAGAGGGGCGCCCAGCCCGGGATGTCCGCCTGGGTGATCTCGAGCGCCACCACCCGGCCGCCCGGCCGCAGCACGCGTCGCATCTCCGCCAGTCCCTGCTTCAGGTCGGCCAGGTTGCGCAGCAGGAAGGCCGAAGTGACGAACGCGAACGTGCGCGACTCGAAGGGCAGCTCGAGCGCATCGGCCTCGAGGAGGGAGAGGCGGCCCGCGCTCTCGACCTCGCGGCCCTTCGCCTCCGCCACCTGCAGCATGCCGTGGGCGAAGTCGGCGCCCACGATGAGCCGGTGCCGGTGGATCTCGCACAGCTCGAAGGCGAGGTCGCCCGTGCCCGTGGCCAGATCGAGCCCGGGGCCCTCGGGGGAGGCGATGGTCTCGCGCGCCGCCGCCCGGCGCCACGAATGGTGCATGCCGAAGGTCATGAGGGCGTTCATGAGATCGTACCGCTCCGCGATGCGCGTGAACATGCCGCGCACGAAGCGCGCCTTGCCCGGCCCCTCGCCGAGACCGAAGGTGATCATGCGAGCCGCCCACCCACGACCGCGGCGAAGAGAATGATGGCGATGTAGCCGTTGACGTTGAAGAAGGCGATATCGAGGCGCGAGAGGTCGTCGGGCGACACCAGCGAGTGCTCGTAGATGAGCAGCCCCGCCACCACGACCACGCCGACCCAGTAGATCCAGCCGAGCCCCGTCATCACGCCGAGGGCGGCAAACGCGGCGATCGTCAACACGTGGCAGGCCTGGGCCGCGCGGAGGGCGGCCGCGATGCCGAATCGCGCGGGAAAAGACTTGAGACCCACGCGCCGATCGACCTCCACGTCCTGACAGGCGTAGATGAGATCGAAGCCCGCGATCCAGACCGTCAAGGCGAACCACAGCACGAAGGCCGGAGGATCGAACGCTCCACGCACGGCGATCCACCCGCCCGCCGCCGCGATGCCGTCCGTGAAGCCGAGGATCCAGTGACTCGCCCAGGTGAAACGCTTCGTGTACGAATAGCCGATCAGGAAGAGCGCGGCCCAGGGCGCCAGCTTGAAGCAGAGCGGGTTGAGCTTCCAGGCCGAGAGAGCGAGAAGCGCCGCCGACAGAATGGCGGCGGCGAGCATGTGCCAGGGCTTGAGGAGCCCCTGCGGCAAGTGTCTGCCCGCCGTCCGCGGATTGTTCGCGTCGATCAGCCGGTCGGCGAAGCGGTTGACGCTCATGGCGAGGGTGCGGGCGCCCGCCATGGCCAGGGTCACCCAGATCGCCACGCGCCAGCCCGGCCAGCCATCGGCCGCCAGCACCATGGCGACATAGGCGAAGGGCAGGGCGAAGACGGTGTGCTCGAACTTGATCGCGTCGAGGAAGTGGCGCAGCGTGCCGGGCACTACAGGCCGTACTCTTGCCACCGCCTCGTCACCAAGGCGCGGATCTCCTCGCTCATCACGATCTCCTCGGGCCAGGGCTGGCCGATGGCGTCCATGTCCGACTTCTCGGTGGCGTCGATGCCCAGCTTGCCCCCGAAGCGGTGGCGGACGGACGCGTGATCGAGATCGTCCGACGGCCCGTCCACGATGAGAAGGTCGCGCGTCGGATCGATATTGCCCGTGGCCCGCCAGGCCACTTCCGAGAGGTTGTGGACGTCGACGTGCTCGGAGACCACGATGATGTTCTTGGCCAGCATCATGAGCCCGAGCCCCCAGAGCGCGTACATGACCTTGCGCGCCTGCCCGGGATAGCGCTTCCTGATCGAGACGATGACCAGGTTGTGGAAGACGCCCTCGGCGGGCATGTTCATGTCGACCACTTCGGGCAGGAGCAGACGGATGATGGGCAGGAAGATGCGCTCCGTCGCCTTGCCCAGCCAGTAATCCTCTTGCGGGGGGCGCCCCACGATCGTCGTCGGATAGATCGGCTGTCGGCGCCGCGTGATCGCCTTGAGGCGGAACACGGGGTAGTCGCGCGCCAGCGAGTAGTAGCCCGTGTGATCACCGAACGGCCCCTCCAGACGCCTCTCGGCGGGATCGACGTGACCCTCGAGCACGATCTCCGCCTCGGCCGGCACCTCGAGATCGACGGTCTTGCAGGCGACCATGGGCACGCCGGAGCCGCGCAGCCAGCCCGCGAACACCATCTCGTCGATGCCGGGCGGCAAGGGCGCCGAGCCGGAGTAGATCGAGACAGGATCGCCGCCGAGGGCGATGGCGACCTCCATCGGCTTGCCCTGCTCCTGCGCGACCCGCTCGTGCTCGGCCGAGCCCTTGTGCGTCTGCCAGTGCATCCCGAGGGTCCGTTCGTCGTGGACCTGCAGGCGGTACATGCCGACGTTGCGCGCGCCCGTGACCGGATCGCGCGTGAACACGAGGGGCAGCGTGATGTACCTTCCCGCGTCCCCCGGCCAGCAGCGCAGGACGGGCAGCGAGGCCAGGCTCGGCTGATCCGTCTCGACGACTTCCTGGCAGGGAGCGGAGCGCACGCGCTTGGGCCCGGCCTTGGCAACGTCGAAGAGGTCACCCAGCTTTCGCAGCTTGTCGAAGAAGGATCCGGGCATGCGCAGATCGAGCAGCTTGGCCACACGCGCCGAGAGATCGGACAGGTGCTCGACACCCAGCGCCGCGGCCATCCGCTCGGGCGAGCCGAAGACATTGATGAGCACGGGCACGTCGAAGCCTTCGACCTGCTCGAAGAGCAGGGCCTGATTGCTCTCGCCCCGCCCCTTGGAGACGCGGTCCGTGATCTCCGCGATCTCGAGATCGCGCGAGACGCGCGCCCGCACCCGCCGGAGCTGTCCGTGCTTCTCGAGGTGGGCGACGAACTCGCGGAGATCGTCGAAGGCCACGCGACTACTCGTGGTAGTAGAGCTTGACGAGGTAGCCCGCGAGGATGGGGAAGGCGAGACTCGACACCGCCCGCACCATGACGAAGTGCCAGCCCATCAACGGCGCTTCCCAGGCAATGATGCGCTGGACGCCAAAGAGTGACCAGGAGGTCATGTAGGCCACGAGCGGTCCCAGAGCCATGCCCGAGTTGGCGAGGACGACGAGGAGGGGCACGCTGACCATGGGCCCGCCCGGGGTGAGGAGGCCCGCCACCGAGGCGAGGATGATGGCGGACATGCCCGACTTCTGTCCGAAGTAGCGGGCCACCGTCTCCTGGGGAATGAGGACCTGGAGCATACCCGCCAGAATCAGGGCAGGGATGAGGCGGGGCAGGATGAACCAGATGAGCTTGAAGCCCGTCTTGGCGCCGAGCGCGGGAAGGCTGGGATCCTTCCAGTACGCGATGCCGGTGGCGGCGACGGCCAAGACGAGAAGAACGACGTTGGAAAGCTCCAGGGGGCTGCGCTGCATGCGGGCATTATACGACACCCCTTGGGCTATACTACTTTCGAGCCAGCTCGCTGCGCTCATTCATGCGCCTGACGATTCGGTCGAAGCTCTCCATTCTCGTGCTGGCGGTGCTGCTGCCGCTTCTCGTGGTGGCCGCGTCGAAGTTCTGGCGCGACCTCGAAGAGGGCCGGCGCTCCGCGCAACAGGAGCAGGTTGACACCGCCCGACTCGTCGCCCGCCAGCTCGACGAAGTCATCGCGGGCCAGGTGGAGAATCTCCTCGCCATCGCGGCCGTCCACAGCTTCGAGCGCGTCCAGGATTCCGCGCTCGCGACGCTGGCCGTTCGGGTCCGCGATCGCCATCCCTTCGTGCTCCGCTTCTACACCACCGACCCCGCCGGCCGCTTGCTCGCCTCGAGCGACGGACGCGTCACGGGGCCGACCAGCGCTCCCCTGAATCGGGAAACCATCGAATCAGCGCTGCAGAGTGGGGCGGCCCGCGTTGGCCCGCCCGTGGTCGCGTCGCTCCCGAGCGGAGGGTCAGCTGGAGGCGCGCCCGCAAGCGACAGCTCGGTGGTGCCCATCGTCGTGCCCGTCCACGATCGGCAGGGTGCCCCCGTCGGACTGGTGGCGGCCGAGCTGGACCTCCAGAAGCTGTCCTTCTACCTCAACCTGCTTCCCCTCGGACGTGATCAGATCCTGGCCATCGCCTCGACGGGGGGCGCTATTCTCGCGCGGACGGGAGATCCCGGCAGATTCTTGCGTCGGGATCTGAGCACGATACCGGAGGCGAGCTCGATGCTCCGTCGTGGCGGCGGTATCGCGGAGTGGCGATCGCGGGAGGGCGTCCCCCTCCTCGCCGGCGCGGCCAGCATGAGCGGGGCGCCGTGGCTCGTGGTGTCCGGGGTCCCCTCGGAATCGGCGTACGGGCCGGCGGCCGCCCGATTCAAGCGCGATCTGTTCGGGCTCGCCACCGCCATGGTGCTGGCCCTGCTCGTGGCGTGGCTCATCGGCAACCGCATGCACCGCTCCGTGAGGGCGCTGATGCGCGGCACGCGCGAGTTGGCCGCCGACGCGGGGCCGCCCATCACCGTGCCCACGAAGGACGAGCTGGCCGAGCTGGCCGAGCAGTTCAACCGCGCCATCGACGATCGCCGCCGCACCGCGGCCGCTCTCGAGGCGCGGCAGCGTCGGCTCAGGGCGCTCGCCGACATCAACGTGGCGCTCTCGCAGCAGCTCGACCTGGAGCCACTCCTCCAGCAGATCACGCTCACGCTGTCCTCGCTCACGGGCGCGCGGACCGTGGTCTTCTGGATGGCCGACACGGCCCGGGGCCGCATCACGCGTCGCGCGTGGGCCGCCGATGTTGCCGTTGACTCCGTGGACCTGCCCACCGAGCTCACGTTCGATCAGGGCGCGGTGGGGTGGATTGCCCGCGAGGGCCGCGCGCTCTTCATCGAGGACGTTACCCAGGACCCGCGCATCATGGTCACGGACTGGGCGGTGCGGCACGGGCTCTACGCCTTCGCCGGCGTGCCCGTGGTGGCGAGCGGCGAGCTCCTCGGCGTGCTCACCCTCAACCTTCGGCGCGAGGATCTTCTCAAGGAAGACGACGAGTCGCTGCTCGTGTCCTTCGCCTCCCAGGCCGCGGTGGCCGTGCGCAACGCGGGGCTTTTCGCGGAGACGGAGGAGAGGCGCAAGGCAGCCGAGACCCTGGCCGGTCTCTCGCGCGCTCTCGCGGAGGCCTTCGACACCGACCTCATCTCCCAGAAGATCTCGGACAGCCTGAGCGCGCTCCTGCACACGGAGATGGCGGGCTTCTTCCGCGTCGACGCGGCCACCGGAGACGTACGTGCGGTCGCCCTCACCGGCTCCTTCGGGACGCTCAAGACCGGTGATCTGTGGTTCCCCGCCGGCATGGGCGCCGCCGGTCTTGCCGTGCGCGAGCGGCGTCTCATCACCACCACCGACTTCCTCGCGGATCCGCGGATCACCCTGGCCGACGAGGTGCGGGCCCGGATGACGGGGCTGCCGTACCGCTCCGTCCTCACGCTGCCCTTGATGGTGAAGAACGAGGTGGTGGGCGTGCTCTCCGTGGGGGACCGCGCGGGCCGGATCTTCAGCGAGGCGGATCAGCGGCTCGCCCGCGCCTTCGGCGACCATGCGGCCTTGACCCTGGACAAGGCGCGGCTCTATGCGGAGGCGACACGGCGCCGGCGCGAGGCCGAGGAGCTGGCCCGCCTGGCCCGCGCGCTCACCGAGAGCCTCGACGTGACCGCGGTGGCCGAGCGCACCGTCGCCCACGTGAACGCGGTGTTCTCGGCGCGCTCCGCGGTGATCCGATTGCGCCGACCCGACGGCTCTCTGGTCGCGCTCGCCTCGAGCGGGGCGGCGCGAATGCATCTTCCGCCCGGGCACGTGTTGCCGCCGGGCGTGGGCATCAGCGCGCGCGCCGTTGCCGAAGGGCGCGCCGTGTGGTCGCCGGACATCAACGCCATGCCGGGCTGCGTCGTGACGAGGGATCTCCGCACTCGGAACGAGGGCTCGCAGATCGCCGCGGTGCTGGCCGTCCCGCTCCGGACGACGGCGGAGATCATCGGCAACCTCGCGGTGGGAGACGCGGCCGGGCGCGAGTTCACCCCGGCGGAGGCAGACCTGCTCCAGACGTTTGCCGACCAGGCGGCCCTGGCCCTCGAGAACGCGCGCCTGTACGGGGAGGCGACGCGGCGCCAGCAGGAGGCCGAGGAGCTCGCGCGCATGGCCCGCGCGCTGACGGGGAGCCTCGACGTGCAGGAGATCGGCCGGCGCATCGTGGAGAGCGTCCGACGCCTCTTCCGGGCGCGGTCGACGGGGTTCCGTCTCCTCCAGCTTGACGGCTCCCTCGCCATGCTCGCCCACGGTCAGGCCGACGATGTGCACGCGCCCTACGGCAACGTGATGCCCGCCGGGTACGGCGTCTCCGGGCGCGTCGTCGCCGACGGGCAGGCCTACGTCACCGCCAATCTCAACGCCGATCCGAGCCTCCGGCTCACCGAGGTGACGCGCCGGCGCGTCGAAGAGACCGGGATCGGCGCATTCGCCGCGGTGCCTCTGCGGGTCCAGGGCCGCCCCATCGGCGCCCTCACGGTGGCCGACAGCACGGGCCGCATCTTCACCGAGGTCGAGGTGGCTCTCCTCCAGACCTTTGCCGACCAGGCGGCCCTGGCCCTCGATCACTCGCGACTCTACGAGCAGACCCGCGAGCGCCTGAGACACGTCGAGTCGATCCGAGAAGTCATCGAGCAGATCCTCGTGCCGTTCAGTCTCGAGGAGCGCCTGAACCTGATCGCCCGCAAGGCCGCCGAGCTCTTCGACGCGGATCTCGCCCTGGTCGGCCTCCGTTCGGAGAGCCAGGACCATCTCGTGATCCGCGCAGGCTATCAGCTGCACGACGACGAGGTCGGGCAGCGTCTCGAGCTTGGCGAAGGCGCCCTCGGGCTGGCCGCGGAACGGCGGGAAGGCGTGCTCGCCAATGACTATGCGACGTGGCCGGGCCGCCTCCAGCGGCGCCTGACGCTGAAGCCGCGGGAGCCGCTGCGGGCCACCATCGCCTATCCGCTCCTCGTTCGGGGCGAGGCCATCGGCGCGCTCTCGGTGGCCTACCTCGCCAAGGATCGCCAGTTCAATTCCGAGGACGTGGACCGCCTGGCCACCCTGGCCGCGCCGGGCGCCCTCGCCATCGAGCACAGCCGGCTCTACGATCAGCTCGCCTCGCGCCTGCGGGAGCTGCAGGACACGCAGGCCCAGCTCGTGCAGGCGGGCAAGCTGTCCGCCGTGGGTCAGCTCGTCTCGGGCGTGGCGCACGAGCTGAACAACCCGCTCTCTGTCGTCATCGGCTACGGCCAGCTCCTGCGGAGCAAGCCGCTGCCCGCCGAGCTCAAGGGCCCCATCGAGATGATCGTCTCGCAGGGCGAGCGCATGGCCAAGATCGTCCAGAGCCTGCTCCTCTTCTCGCGCCAGCGGAAGCCCGAGCGCGCTCCCGTGCTCGTGGCGACCGTCATCGAGCAGACGGTGGCTCTCCGCGCGACTCGCTTGCGCCTCTCCGGCATCAAGGTGGACTTCGACCAGGAGCCCGACGTGCCCCCCGCGGAGGGCGACATTCACCAGATCCAGCAGGTCTTCCTCAACCTTCTCCTGAATGCCGAGCACGCCATCCTCGGCAATGGAGTCGGAGACACCATCCGCGTGCGGGCCTCCTCCCGGGTCTCCGACGGCAGGCGCTGGGTGGTTGTCGAGTTCGCCGACAATGGTCCCGGCATCTCGCGCGAGGTTCTTCCGCGCATCTTCGAGCCCTTCTTCACCACGAAGAAAGTGGGCGAAGGCACCGGGCTCGGCCTCAGCGTGTCCTACGGCATCGTGCAGCAGCACGGTGGCCGGCTGACCGTGGAGAGCGAGCCCGGCCACACGGTGTTCCTGGTCGAGCTGCCCGCCACCGCGGGCGCCGCGCCCTCTCCGGCCGCGGGCCCGACCCATCAGCCCGGTGTCTATGGCTTCGGCCGGCGGGCCCTTGTGGTCGACGACGAGCCGGGCATGGTGGATCTCGTGACCACGCTCCTCAAGGAGGCGGGCTGGCAGGTGGAGGTCGCCGCCACGGGGCGGTCCGCCCTCGAGCGCGTGCGCGCCAGCCGCTTCGACGTCATCGTGTCCGACATCCGCATGCCGGACGGGAGCGGGGAGTCGTTCTATCGCGCCGCCGTGCTGGAGCAGCCGGTGCTGGCCAAGCGCTTCGTGTTCATCACGGGCGACACGGCCAATCCTTCCGCCTGGCAATTCCTCGAAGAGGTGCAGGCGCCCGCTCTCGAGAAGCCCTTCGCGGCCGACGATCTCTTCCGCGCCATCGAGCGACTGACGATCTTGACTTCACGCGCCGCCTTCGAGTAGAGATGTGAGGCCATGACCAAGGCCGATCTCGTCGCCGCGATGGCCAAGGCCTCCGGCGGGAGCAAGGTGTCCGCGGAGCGCGCCCTCGACTCCTTCTATGTGAGCGTGTTCGACGCCCTCAAGAGGGGCCGGCGGGTGACCATCGGGGGCTTCGGCACCTTCATGGTCAGCAAGCGGGCCGAGCGCAACGGGCGCAATCCTCGCACGGGCAAGGCCATTCGCATCCCCGCCACGCGCGTGCCCCGGTTCAAGCCCAGCCGTTCGCTCAAGACCGCTGTCCTCTAACCCCGCGCCTTGACAGGGCGGAAGAGCCGCACGTACACTCTGCGAGGGTTGGGAGATCGTCTAATGGTAGGACGCGGGGCTCTGGACCCCGTAGTGGAGGTTCAAGTCCTCCTCTCCCAGCCATAAGCCTCGTCCCGCCGACGCGGCCCCATCGTCTAGAGGCCCAGGACACGGCCCTCTCAAGGCTGAAACACGGGTTCGAATCCCGTTGGGGCCACCACGGCGATTTCGTGGTGATTTTCGCCCCGAAGTTTAGTTCCCCTGGGGGGAGGGATGTGAATCCTTTTTTCACTCCCCGTCGTTGTCGAACGTTTCCAACGCCTGCTGGACGTCCTGCTGCGTGATCTTGGTATAGCCCGTCGTCGTCTGGACGTCCTCGTGCCGTAAGTGTTCTTGGACGACCCGAAGATTCTTTGTCCGACGGAGCAACTCGATAGCACAGGCATGCCGAAAAGCGTGCGGGTGCAGCGCGGGGATGCCAGCCCGCGTCCCGACTGCCTTGACGAGCTTCCAGAGCCGCTGCCCACTGATCCGTCGTTCGACCCGCTGGTCACTCTGCCGCTTGTAGGTGACCACGAAGAGGGGCGCCGTGGTAGCGGCGCCCCCTCGCTCGGTGGCGAGATACTCGCGAAGGATGGCACGAGCCGGCGCCGGCAAGACGACCGGCACCTCGTGACCCCCCTTACCCTTGACCCGACGCAACCCGAAATCGAGTGCGACATCGCCGACATCGAGCGCTACCACCTCACCACGGCGGAGCCCACCATGGGCCATCAGCGTAAGAATCGCGCGTTCGCGTAACGTGCATTGCCGCAGCAGAGCTTGAACTGTCTTCCACGTGGGCACGGCGGGCACCCGTGACCTACGACGCGGACGCGTCAGCTGATCCAGAGGATTTCGGACCAGCTTGTCACGGCGAACGGCCCACTTGCCGAAGCTCCCGAGCGTGGCCAAACGGACGCGGATGGTGTTGCTCTTGAGCCCGCGCCCGGATAGGTCGTACTGGTAGTTCCGACACGTTTCCGCCGTGAAGTGCGTCACGAACACCGTGCCTCCCACTTGCTTCATGACAAACGCCTGGTAGTCACCAAAACACCACCGGTACGTCTGGATCGTCCGTGGGGTCGCCTCCCGCTCGACCCGGAGAAAGTGACAAAACTCCTCGAACAAGGCGGACAAGCGCATAGGCTGCCTCCGCGTGTCCGCCACGCGCTGAGGAGCAGTATGGGGTGCGGTCAGCCAGGGATCAACGGGGAGGGGAGGGTGGGCCGGACTCGGAGCAGGCGACGGCAGGGAGGGACTCGGGCCGCTGCTGGACGCCGCCGCGGTGCTCGCGTCACCGCCGTCGGCGCCGTCAGAGGCAGCACCCTCCTCGCTGGCCGGAGCATCTCCAGATGTTCTGGAGAAGTCACGCGCAGGAGTCGTGTGTCTGGCTGCCGGACGGCCGAGCCGACCCGCCTCGGGGCGCCGTGTGGCGGCGCCGGAGGATGATCGCGTGAGTGGCCGAGGTCGTCCTTTGGCCCAATGAGCGACACGTAGCGCCCTGCGGAGGTTGGTTGCTCTCCAGGACCACGCGGGCACGCTGAGAGAGTTGACGTCTATCAGGCAGCTGCCCAAGAGCGCTGCGACCGCTGACTCAGAAGGCAGTCCCCAGAGGTCGCCGAGGCTCGCAGTCAGTTGTGGATCGAATGTGTCAGAGCCCCTCCTGGTGCCGCGTGCCTTGAATCTCCAGGGCGTGCGTAGCTGCCGCGACCGCCAGCGAATGCGATGAGACGGACGATGAGAATCGTGTGCATTCTGCTCACTACTCACGTCGACGTCCTTTCTGCGCTCACACCGACTCGCCTGGGAACAATTCCGCTCACGACGGGCCGGAGCCTCGCCCGCCTTCTGAGGTACGATGACTTCGCTGCAAAAACAAGTCAGGAAATGCGAAAGGGAATTTTGTCAGTGTGTCGCAGGCAGCGTTACGGAACGGAACAGAACGGAACAGAACGGAACAGAACGGAACGGAACAGAACGGAACAGAACGGAACGGACTCCTACCTTTCCTTTAAGCACTGCACTTTTGAAGCGTCGTAAATGTCATTGCGCTTGCGGCCGTCTCTTACGACATGGCGTTCTGGGTCGCCTCTGTCACCGGGTTCCGGTGGTCGGTACCCATGGGAAAAGCGGGTCCCGCGGGGGGGATACCAACGGGGGATACCAACGGGGGATACAACAGGGGATACAACAGGGGATACAACAGGGGTCCTACAGGGGTCCTAGAAAGGAATCAAACGCGACTTTCAGTCCCGTCGGCGGTGGCAACCTCTTGCGAAAAGCGATGTCGCCTCAGAATTCCAAGATGAATCGGGCTT
>WNGQ01010282.1_pt1 | contig 15106 bp, 19 predicted proteins | sample 5407661 | NCBI WGS metagenome assembly WNGQ01 (sample SAMN13153382, study PRJNA577476) | soil metagenome | isolation source: 60 cm soil or saprolite under Garry oak tree replicate 2 | place: USA:California | collected 2016-06-15 | reverse complement strand
CTGATGTCTGCCACGCTAGGAGCGAGACGGTAGGACCCGCGTCGGCCTGCGGCTTGATCCGGGGTGGAGCGGGATGCGGCCTGGGTGGAGGGCGCCCGCGGCGGCGGCGTCGACCCGGAGTCAACCCCGGGTACAACCAGGGTCAACCCGGCCAGCCGAGCGCCCGCGGGCCGCGGCGAGCTACGTTGATACCGGCGGCGGTCAGTCAGGAGTTAAAGACGTGTTCGGTTTCGCGACGCGGAGGGATCTGGCCACGGGCGCCCGCGTGGTCAACGTCACCCGGGTGATCGACATCATCCGGGCCATCGGCCTCGCCGTCGTGGTCATCACCGTTTCCGTGGCCAGCCCCCGGCCCGGCACGGACAGCGCCCGCGGCCTGGCGATCGCCGTCGCGCTGGTCCTGTCCGCCGTCGCGTGGATCGTCTGGCTGCTGGCCGGAAGCAGCAGGCGCTGGATGAATCTCGGCGGCCTGATCGTGATGGGAGCGGCGGGCGGGGCGCTCGCCGGGCTGTCACCGAACAGTCCGGGCGTCGCCATCGGCTGCGCGGCGGCCTTCAGCGCGGGCGTCCGGCTGCGGACCGAGCTGTCGCTGGGCATCGTGGCGGAGACCATAGCCGCGTTCCTGGTGGCGGCGCTGATCACCGGCGCTCCGACCGGAGCGCTGCTAGGCTACCCGTTCGCCTTCGCCGGGTTGTGGAGCGTGAGCCTGACCCGCCGGGAGTTCCTGGTCCGGGCCGAACAAGCCGAGCACATGCTGGCCGAGACCCGACGCGCCCGGGAGGCCGAGACGCACGCCGCCGCGCTGGCCGAGCGGGCCAGGATCGCCCGTGACATCCACGACGTGCTGGCCCACTCGCTGGCCGCGGTGGCGGTCAACCTGCAGGCCGCGGAGGGGCTGCTGGCCGCGAGCACGCTGCCCGCGGACAACCCCGAGCTCGCCAAGGCGGTCGAGTGCATCGACCGGGCCGGGACGCTGACCCGGGAGGGCCTGGCGGCGGCCCGCCGGGCGGTCCTGGCCCTGCGCGACGACGCGGCCCCGCTGCCCGAGCAGCTGGCGTCGCTGACCGGCCAGTACCGCGCGGTCGGCGACCTGGCGGTGGACTTCACCGTGACCGGCGAGGCGCGGCCGCTGTCCGAGCAGGCCAGCCTGGTCGCGTACCGGACGGCGCAGGAGGGACTGACCAACGCGCAAGCACGCACCCGGCCAGCCCGTGACGCTCGGCCTCGGCTTCGAGCCCGGCCAGATCACGGTCAGCGTCGCCAACCCGCTGCCCGCGGCCGGTGACAAAGGACCGCTCACCGCCGCCGGGGCCGGGGCCGGCCTGACCGGGCTGCGGGAGCGCGCCGCCCTGGTCGGCGGCACGCTCGAGGCGGGGCCGGCCGCCGGGGCCTGGCGGGTAGCCCTGAGGATGCCCGCGTGACCGAGAATCCGACCGAGAACGCCGAGCCGGTCACCGTCGTCGTCGCGGACGACCAGTCCGCCGTCCGCGAGGGCCTGGTGCTGCTGCTCGGCACCGTGCCCGGGATCGCCGTGATCGGCGAGGCGGAGGACGGCGAGGCCGCCGTAGAGGCCGTGAAGGCGAAGGATCCGCAGGTCGTCCTCATGGACCTGAACATGCCGCGCCTCGACGGGGTGGAGGCGACGCGGCGCATCCGGGCCAGCCACCCGCAGACCCGGGTGGTCGTGCTGACCACGTACTCCGACGATGAGTCGATCATCGCCGCCCTGCAGGCGGGCGCGCTCGGCTACCTGACCAAGGATGCCACCGGGGCCGAGATCGGCCGGGCCGTGCTGGCCGCCGCGGCCGGCCAGGCCGTGCTCGATCCGCAGGTGCAGCAGCGCCTGCTCATCGCCGCCGTCCGCGCGCCCGCTGCCGAGCCGGCGGTGACGGGCGAGGGCGACCTGACGCCGCGCGAGGCCGAGGTGCTCCGCCTCATCGCGGCGGGCAAGTCCAACCGGGAGATCGCGCGAGCCCTGTTCGTCAGCGAGGCCACGGTGAAGACGCACGTCAACCGGATCTTCGCCAAGACCGGCTCGCGCGACCGCGGCCAGGCCATGCGCTACGCCTACACCCGCGGCTACGCCGACCCGCCGCGTTAGCCGACGCTCACTTCAGTCTTCGCGGTGCACCTCGGCGGGGTCCTTGTCGATCCGCAGGCCGCGCCAGCTCGGCTGGCGCAGGATCCCGTCGGCCGTCCACTCGGCGAACGCGACCTCGCCGACCAGGCTGGGCTCCACCCACCGCGCACCGCTGGCGGCCGAGGCCGGAACATTAGTACCAAACGGGCTACTTTCCCGCCCCAGCGTCCCCAGCTGCTCCATTAGGTCGGTGAGCATGTCCTGGGTGAACCCGGTGCCGACGTGTCCCGCGTAGCGGAGCTGGCCGCCGTCGTTGATGCCCACAAGCAGCGAGCCGATCATGTCCGCGCGGCGACCCTCGCCCGGCTTCCAGCCGCCGACGATGACCTCCTGCTGCCTAACGTTCTTGATCTTGATCCAGTCCCGCCGCTGGCCCGGATGATAGGCCGAACCCAGCGGCTTGCCGACCACTCCCTCCAGGCCCTTCGCGATGCTCTCGGCCAGCACCGCCGCCGCGCCGCCGCGGTGCCACGGCGGGGTGCGGAGCGGCCTGGCGTCCAGGCCGAGTGCCTCCAGCCGCGCCCGGCGCTCGGTGTAGGGCAGCCCGAGCAGCGGGTCCGCGCCCTGGTGCAGCAGGTCGAACACGTAGTACTGGACCGGCGCGCGCCGCACCAGCGCGTCGTCGGGCCGCAGCACGTGCATGCGCGACTGCAGCAGACCGAAGTCTGGGCGCCCGTCGCGCAGCGCCACGATCTCCCCGTCCAGGATCACCGGGGTGCTGACTCGCTCGGCGAGCACGCCCAGCTCGGGATAGCTCGCCGCCATGTCCTTGTCGTTGCGCGAGACCAGCCGGACCTTGTCCCCGCTGACGTAGGCGACCGCGCGCAGGCCGTCCCACTTGAGCTCCCAGCCGTAGCTCTCCTCATCGGCCGGCAGCTCATGGCGCAGGCTCGCCAGCATCGGCCGGATCAGTGTCGGCTTGACCTGGCGCGGCAGACCCGCCATTGCAGTTCCTCCTTAGGGCGGGCCTGGCCGTCCTGTCGTCTGGCCGACCTCGATCAGGTGACCATCCGGGTCGCGGATGTAGGCGCGGATCTCGCGGCCGTGGTCCTTGGGCTCGGTCAGGAACTCGGCGCCCTTCGCCGACCACTCCGCGTAGGCCGCGCCGATGTCGGCGACCCTGAGGTTGAGAAATGCGCTGGCATGGTCGGGGTCCGCCGGCGGCGCGAGCGTCACCGTGGGCTTGTCGTCGGTCGGGCCGCCGCCCGCATTGAGGATGAGCCAGCTGTTGGCGATCTTCATGATGACCGGGTCGCGTTCCATCACCACCTTCGCCCCGAACACCGTGCGGTAAAACTCACGCGACCGGTCCTGGTCCGAGACCACCAGGAAATGAGTGACCACGAACCCGCTCTCGGGGGCCGGGAAGTCGCTATCGGTCATCTGACCCACCTCTCAACTCGACTGACACTGTCAGCGGACTCCTGCCGTGAGGTTATCCTCGCCGTCATGCCGACGTTGGCCGTTGTAGGCGCAGGGCCGAAGGGAATCGCGATCGCCGCCAAGGCGCGTGCTCTCGCGGCCGCTGGCCTGGATGCCCCGCGGGTAGTGCTCGTCGATCCGGGCGCGGTGGCCGGGAACTGGACCGGGCGGCAGGGGTACACCAGCGGCCTGCTGCCCCTTGGCACCCCCGCGGAGAAGGACGTCGGCTACCCGTACACCGAGAGCTGGGGGGCGGCCTCGCCTGCGGTCATCGCGGCGATGGCGGACTACAGCTGGCAGCGGCATCTGATCGCGCATGGGGCGTATGCCGACTGGGTCGATCGCGGCCGGTTGCGCCCGACGCACCGGCAGTGGAGCCAGTACCTGCGTGAGGTCGCCGAGCGGGCGAGAGCGGAAATCGTCGCCGGTGAGGTGACCGGCCTGGAAGCCGTCAGCGCGCAATGGCGGGTGGCGCTGGAGCGGGGGGAGGCGATCTGGGCCGGCGGCGTCGTCTTCACCGGCCCGGGCCCGCCGATCAGCGTCCCCGGCCAGCCACACCAGCACCCGCGGGTGTTCGACGGGCGCAGCTACTGGCTGGCCGACCCGGCGCTGCCGACCCAAGTCGCCCAGAGCGTGTGCGTTATCGGCAGCGGCGAGACAGCGGCGTCGGTCGTGATCAGCCTGCTGGCCAGGTCGCACAAGCGCTCGACGGTCGACGTGGTAACCAGCCGCGGGGTGCTCTATTCGCGGGGCGAGAGCTACGACGAGAACCGCTTCTACTCCGATCCCGGCGACTGGCCGCAGCTGGCCGAGTCGCACCGGCGCGAATTCCTCGAGCGCACCGATCGCGGCGTCTTCTCGCCGCAGGCCGAGGCGATCCTCAATGCCTCCCACGGCTTCCGTACGCTCGCCGGGCGGGCCGTGCAGATGGAGGCCGGCCAGCGGCAGGTTGTCGTCACCATCGAATACGGCAGCGAACGCGAGCGGGTCGCCTACGACCTGGTGGTCGTCGCGATCGGCTTCCAGACTCGCTGGTTTGAGGGGCTGCTCGGCGGCCAGGCGCGCGCCCGGCTGGGGAGCGCGCTGGCGGTGGACGACCTCGAACGCAGGATAGAGCTCGATCTGTCGGTCGCCGGGCTGAGCCCGCCGCTGCACCTGCCGCTGGTCGCGGGGCTGGCCCAGGGACCGGGTTTCCCCAACCTGAGCTGCCTCGGCCTATTGAGCGACCGCATCCTGCGCCGCTACGTCGCGCTGGACGAGCCGGCCCCGGTGGCGGCCCTCCAGGCCGGCCGAAAGGAGTGAGCGTGTCTGAGCTGCCCGGCGAGGTGTGGGAAAGCGATGACAGCGTCTGCCGGACGGTGGTCATGGCGGCAGAGCTGGCCGAGCGGCTCGCCGCCCAGGCCGAGCGGCGTGGCCTGTCCGTCAGCGACCTGCTCGCCGAATACGCGCAGGAAGGACTGGCCCGCGACGGGGCAGCCTAGGTCAGGGGTGGTGGAAGTAGTGGCCCTTGTCGAGGTCGTCGATGAGCCCGGGCTGGGTCGGTTGCCATCCCAGCAGCTCGCGGGTCAGCGTGCTCGAGGCCGGGCTATCGGCCCCGATGAAGGCTCCCAGCCAGGCGAAGTGCGCAGCTGCGTCCCCGGGAGCGATGGAGACCACGGGGAGGTCGAGATGCCGTCCGATCACTGCTCCAGCGCCAGACGGAACAAGTGCGCGGAATCGAGCCGGTGCACGGCGGGCCAGCGGTTGGACCCGTCGCCGATGTAGCCGGCGACGCCCTTGTCGCGGGCGATGCCGACCAGGGCCGCCATGAAGCCGTTATCTCCGTCGCCGTGATTCGTCGGGGGGAGTCGCACGACGGACGAGCGGACGCCACGGGAAGCGAGGGAGAGCACCAACTCGGCCGTGGCGTGCCGAGTCTGCGGACCGCCGCCCATGGCGGCCACCGCCGTGTCCGGACCATGCCCGTCCCGTTCGGTCCCCACCCGCCCCGGTGCGAGCCCGAGCGTGCCGGAGGCGATGAGGAACGGCCGATCAGAACCGGCAAGCGCCTCGCCGAAGGTTTCGACGGCGCGGCGATCCGCATCGGCCGCGTCCTGGAAGCCGCCCGAGAAGGCGATGTCGTGCTTAAACGCGAGGTGGATCACGCCGTCCGACGCGGCCGCGGCATCTCGCAGGCTGTCGAGGTCATCGAGCGTGCCGCGGTGCACCTGGGCCCCGGCCGCGGCCAGGGCAGCGGCCGAGGCATCCGAGCGGGCGAGCCCGGTGACCTGATGGCCCGCGCCGATGAGTTCGGGTACGACGGCGGAGCCGATCCAGCCGGACGCGCCGGTGACGAAAACGCGCATGAGAAAACCTCCAGGTGGTTGAACGTCCTCGGCACGGAACGTGCGCGGGAACAGACTGATGTCAGTCGATGTCATCACCATAGCACCTGATGTCAGCCGCTGTCATCAAGTACTATCGGGGCATGGGTCGATGGGAGCCGAACGCGCGCGGCCGGCTTGAGCAGGCGGCGATGGAGCTCTTCATCGAGCGCGGGTTCGAGCAGACCACGGTGGCGGAGATCGCCAACCGGGCGGGGCTCACGGAGCGGACGTTCTTCCGGTACTTCGCCGACAAGCGTGAGGTTCTGTTCGCGGGCGCGGGCACGCTGCAGGAGTTCTTCGTGAGTACCGTCGCCAGCGCGCCTGATTCCGCGGCGCCGATCGACGCGGTCGCCGCGGCCCTGGAGGCTGCTGGTGTCAAGCTCGCCTCACTCGCCTCGGCGCTCGCCGGGGCGCTGCGCCGGCGTGGCGTCACCGAGCCAGCCGCGAGCCTGGCCGCCGAGGCAGGGATCGCTGTCTTCAGGATCGCGTTCGAACGCTGGATCAACGAGACCGGCCAGGCAGACTTGCCGCAGCTCATCAGAGACTCGCTCGACCAGCTGAAAACCGTGACCGCGGGCAAATTAGGGCGAGAACTCCCGGTCAGGGTTCCAGGGCAGCTCAGGGTTCCAGGGCGGCTCAGGGTTCCAGGGCGGCTCAGGGTTCCAGGGCGGCACCGACCAGGCCGAGAATCTCGTCGTCGGCGATGGCCGCCGCGTTCTGCGGCCGCAGCCTGATCGTGGCCTTGCCGGTCAGCAGCTCGGGATGGCGATCGGTGAAGCCGCCGTCCCGGCCCTGCTGCCAGCCGTAGATCGATATCCCGTGCTGCCAGGCGCCGACGTAGAGCCGCCGCCGGCCGACCTTGTAGGTGGGGATCTCGTAGGACAGCACCACGTCGGCGTCGGGGTGGGCCGCCATGATCAGCCGGTGGACCCGGTCGAACAGCGGGCGGTGCGCGGGGTCGACCCCGTCGATGTAGCTCCGCACCGCTTCTTCCATGGTTCCCAGCATGGCGTACCTCCCGCGGTCAGGTGGAGGAAGACAGGGACTTCTCGAACCAGTGGTGCGCGTAGGGCTCGTCATTGAACGCGGGCGCCTCGCGGTAGCCTGCCGACCGGTACAGGCCGATCGCCTCGGACAGGGCGCGGTTGGTCTCCAGCCGCAGCACGCGGACGCCGTGCGCGACGGCGCGGGTCTCCAGCTCGGCCAGGAGCCGGCGGCCCAGGCCCAGGCCGCGGACTTCAGGGGCGACCCACATCCGCTTGATCTCGGCGGGCGCGCCGGGGTGGAACTTCAGTGCGCCGCAGCCGGCCGGCTCGCCGTGCAGGGTCGCGACCAGGAACAGGCCCGCGGGCGGGGTCATCTCGTGGTCGGCGGCGGAGATGCTCCGGGCCGGGTCGAAGCCGCCGTCGAAGCGCCCGGACAGCTCCTCGACGTAGGCCCGCAGGCAGCGCCGGGCCTCCGGGTCCCTTGGGTCACGCACGCCGACCACGATGGCCGAGGCGGTCAGCAGCCGCTCCACGTCGGCCATGGCGGTGACGAGCCGGCCGCGCTGACGCTCGGTGAGCGGGCCGAGAAGACCGGCGGCGGCCTGTTCGGAGCGGCGATCGAGTTCGGCCCGTTCGGCCCCTCCGGCGGCGGTCAGCCGCGCGGTCCTGAGCCTTCCGTCCGCCTCGTTCACCTCGACGGTGACCAGCCCGTCGTGCTCCAGCGCCCGCAGCAGCCTGCTCAGGTAGCCGGAGTCCAGGTCCAGCCGGGCGCGCAGGTCCCTGACGTCGCGGCCGTCCGGGCCGATCTCCCACAGCAGCCGCGCCTGCCCGAGCGGGCGGCCGCGGGTCAGGAAGGCGTCGCTGAGCGCGCCGGCGCGCTGCGTGACGGTCCGGTTGAACCGCCGGACCTGGTCGATCATGGCCTGCTCCATTCTCTGACTATAGTCAGAGAATGTGGGTACACGTCACCGTGGTGGCGGCTAACGTCCGGGCCATCGGCTTCTACCGCCGTCTCGGCTTCCGTCCGCTCGAGGCCGCCGGTCCGGGCGAAGGCGCGGTCGTCTATCTCGGCCGGGAGCTCTGACGCCTTAGGGCCGGGGCCCGGACCAGCGAGTGCCGAGTATGCGGCAGGATGGAGTCATGCAGCCGCGAGATTTTTCGCTTTACGGTGCCGTCGATCTGGGCGCGCGGCAGGCGGCCGCGCAGCGCAGGCAGCAGGCGGCTCAGTCTCCGTCTCAACCCGGCGCCACCGGATCGAACGGCGGATTTGTCATCGAGGTCACCGAGGAGACCTTCAACACCGACGTGGTGGAGCGCTCCCGCACCACGCCCGTGATCATGGACCTGTGGGCCGAGTGGTGCGGGCCGTGCAAGCAGCTCTCGCCGGTGCTCGAGAAGCTCGCCGCCGAGGCGGTCGGCCAGTGGATCCTCGCCAAGGTCGACGTGGACGCCAACCCCCAGCTGAGCGCGGCGCTGCAGGTGCAGAGCATCCCCATGGTGGTGGCGGTCATCGGCGGCCAGCTGGTGGACGGCTTCCTCGGCGCCATGCCCGAGGCCCAGGTCCGCCAGTGGATCGACCAGGTCCTGGCGGCCGCGGAGAAGATGGGCATGCAGCTGGCCGCCCCCGGCGCCGCCGCGGACGCGGACGACGCGGAGGCGGACACGCAGGGCGGCGTGGACGGCCGGGCGCCGGCCGACGGCCGGCCCGCCGGGGGCCCGGGCGCCCCGCCGATGCCGCCGGCCTACACCGAAGCCCGCGAGGCCATGGAGCGCGGCGACCTGGACGGCGCCGCGAAGGCGTTCGAGCAGGAGCTGGCGGCCAATCCCGCCGACCCGGTGGCCAAGACCGGGCTGGCCCAGGTCAACCTGATCCGCCGGGTCAGCGCCTACGACCAGGCCAAGGCCCGCCGCGACGCGGCCGAACACCCCGGCGACGTCGCGGCCCAGATCCGGGTGGCCGACATCGAGCTGGCCTCCGGGCGGATCGAGGAGGCGTTCGACCGGCTGCTCGGCCTGGTGCGCCGGACGTCGGGCGAGGAACGGGAGCAGGCGCGCGCGCACCTGGTCAGCCTGTTCGAGGTGCTCCCGCCCCGGGACCCGCGCCTGATCAAGGCCCGTTCGGCGCTGTCCGCGCTGCTCTTCTAAGCGGCCGCCGCGCCGCGGCCGCTGGCCGAACGGGGTTAGCGGCCGCGCGCTTCGGCCGGTTCGGCCTCGGCCAGCTGCTCGAGCACAGGCAGCGCCTCGGCCAGCGCGGAGCGTTGCGCCGGGGTGAGTATCCGCAGGCTCGCGGTCAGCACCAGGGTGCTTTCCGTGCGGATCCGCTCCAGCGCCTCGTGGCCGCGTGGGGTGATGGTCAGGGTGCTGGCGCGCGCGTCGCTCGGGTCGGCGTACCGCCGCACGTAGCCGCTGTCCTCAAGCGCGGTCACCAGCCGGGTGAGCGTGGACGGCGCGATGCCCTCGGCCGCGGCCAGGTCACCCAGCCGCATCGGCCCGGACCGCTCGACGGTGGCCAGCGCCGCGAGCTGGGTGGGCGTCAGCCCGGCCAGCTCGTGCTTGCGCAGCCGACGAGCCAGCCGGGCCAGCGCGACCCGCAGCCGGGTGACGTCGACCGCCGGCCCGTCCCCGGGACCCGCGCCGGGCGCCGGTCCCGGATCGCCCACCTCAGCAGGGGCGGCGGTAACGACCGATTCCGTGCTCACCTTCCCAGCCTACGCGGTGCGCGCCGTACCCTGGAGTCCGGCGGAAAGGCGGGAACCAACGTGGCGATGGCGCCGAGCGTCTCCTACTCCATCACCGTGCGGCTCGAGGTGGCCAGCCGCGGGCGCGCGGTCAGCGAGATCACCCGGGCGGTGGAGCATTCCGGCGGCGTGGTGACCGCGCTGGACGTGACCGCCGGGCGGAACGACCGGCTGCGGGTCGACGTCACCTGCGCCGCGCGGGACACCGACCATGCCGAAGCCCTCGTGACCGCGCTGGGCGGCATCGACGGCGTGACCGTGCACAAGGTCAGCGACCGCACGTTCCTGCTGCACCTCGGCGGCAAGATCGAGATGCGCTCCAAGGTGCCGCTGCGGAACCGGGACGACCTGTCCATGGCCTACACCCCCGGCGTGGGCCGGGTCGCGCTGGCCATCGCCGCGAACCGCGAGGACGCCCGCCGCCTGACCATCAAGCGGAACTCGGTGGCCGTGGTCACCGACGGCTCCGCCGTGCTCGGCCTGGGCAACATCGGGCCGTACGCCGCGCTGCCCGTCATGGAGGGCAAGGCCGCCCTGTTCAAGCGGTTCGCCGGCATCGACGCCTGGCCGATCTGCCTGGACAGCCAGGACACCGACGAGATCGTCCGCGCGGTGCAGCTCATCGCGCCCGGGTTCGGCGGCATCAACCTGGAGGACATCAGCGCGCCGCGCTGCTTCGAGGTGGAGCGCCGGCTGCGCGGGCTGCTCGACATCCCGGTGTTCCACGACGACCAGCACGGCACCGCGATCGTGGTGATGGCGGCGCTGACCAACGCGCTGCGGGTGGTGGGCAAGAAGCTGCCCGAGGTGCGCATCGCCATGGCCGGGGCGGGCGCCGCGGGCACCGCGGTGCTCAAGCTGCTGCTTGGCGCGGGCGCCAATGCCGCCGACGTCGTGGTCTGCGACGACAGGGGATCTGTGCACCTGGGCCGGGCAGGCCTGGACGACAGCCTGCGCTGGATCGCGGAGAACACCAACCGCGACGGCTACGCGGGCGACCTGGCCGGGGCGGTGCGGGACGCCGACGTGTTCATCGGGCTGTCCGCGCCGGGCATCCTGTCCGGCCGCGACGTCGCGGCCATGGCCGGCAACGCCATCGTGTTCGCGCTGGCCAACCCCGATCCCGAGGTAGACCCGGAGGCGGCCATGGAGCACGCCGCCGTGGTGGCCACCGGCCGCAGCGACTACCCCAACCAGATCAACAACGTGCTCGCCTTCCCCGGCGTGTTCCGCGGCCTGCTCGACGCGCAGAGCCGGCACGTCACCGACGAGATGCTGATCGCCGCCGCGCAGGCGCTCGCGGACGTGGTGTCACCGGACGAGATCGGGCCGCACTACATCATCCCCTCGGTGTTCCACCCGGACGTCGCCTCGTCGGTCGCGGTCGCGGTCAGGGACGCTGCGACCCGGAGCCCTGACCATCTTGACCGATGATAGAAGTATGGACGAAATGGCATCGGAAGCCCTGGCGGGTCGTCTGCTCGTCGCCACCCCGGTGCTCGGCGATCCCAACTTCCGCCGCACCGTCGTCCTGATCGTCGAGCACGAGTCCGAGCAGGGCACCCTCGGCGTGGTGCTGAACCGGCCGACCAAGGTCCCGGTGGGCCAGGTGCTCGAGCCGTGGACGGAGCTGGCCACCAGCCCGTCCGTGGTGTTCAACGGCGGCCCGGTCGCGCCGAACAGCGCGCTCGCCCTCGCCCACGTGCCGGGCACCGACGAGCCGGTGGGCTGGCACCCGCTGGACGGCGCGCCCGCCACGGCCCGGCTCGGCCTGGTCGACCTGGACGCCCCGCCCGGCCTGCTGGCCGCGGCGATCGTCTCGCTGCGGATCTACGCGGGCTACGCCGGCTGGAGCGCCGGGCAACTCGAGGCGGAGATCGAGGAGGGCGCCTGGTACGTGGTGCCCGCCGACCCATCCGACGCGTTCTGCGCCGAGCCAGAGCGGCTATGGCCGGCCGTGCTGCGCCGCCAGGGCGGCGAGCTCGCTTACGTGGCTACGTATCCCGACGACCCCGGCCTGAACTAGCGACAACTAGCGGGGTCTTTGGCCGACGGTCACCGCAGCCTGCCTGAGCCGGACGATGACTGTGCCGCCGCGCGGGGCGGCGGTGTGGAACCAGTAAACCCGGCCGTTTGCGATATCCGCGCGCGTGCAGATGAACTGGCTGGTCATCACGACGGTCCACGCCGGGTTCGCCACGCACGCCCGTACTCGTGTCCGCTCCGCCTGTACGAGGAAGCCGGTGACGTCGGGCCAGGAATCGAAGTCGAACCGCAAGACGATCGTCCGGCCACCCGCGCCCGCGGCGAGCGTGGCGACGGCACGGGGCAACGCCGGGTCCGTGTCCGGGCCGCTACTGAGCACGGCCGGATCGCTGCTGTTCGTGCTGGTGCGCACGTCCGGTGCCACCGCGAGGGCAGCGAGCGCGAGCACCGCCGCGCCGACGGCCGTGACGGCACCCAGCGGCAATGGCATCGCCTCGACCACGCCCACCGCGATGAGCAGCAGCGTGATGACCGGTGCCGACCAGTAGAAATATCCGACGTATTGCCGGGAAAGGACATCGATCCCGGTCGCGGCATAGTAGAGGAACGCTAGCGACGACACCGCGTTGACAGCGAGCAACGCGATCAGGAACCGGCGCAGCCGAACCGGGGCAAGCCACCTGGTGACCGCCGCGGCGACCGCGTATCCCGCTATCGTGACCGTCCCGGCGACCCACGCATCCCGATACGGCCACCAGTACCAAAGCGCATCCTGCACCACCTGCGCCACGCTGTGCCCGCCCGCCCGCCTGGAGGACGCGTACGTCAGGTAGTCACCGAATACGCCCGGCCAGTGCAGCACCAGGTTCGCGACGATCGGGAAAGCGAAAACGGCGCTGATGACCGTCACAGGAACCCACACCCGCCGCTGCGTGGCGAAGAAGGACCGCACCGAGCCGCCGAGGCTGTGGCGCCGCGGCCACAGCACCGCCGCAAGCGCGGCGCAGCCGATCACCGGCACGAACAAAAGGAAGCACGCGTGCCCGTGAATCAGGAACCAGCCGGTCAGCGCCAGCATCCACGCGTCCCGCGCCGCCCCCGCCGCCACCGACGCCGCGGCGACGAGGAATGCGATGTACACCGGCACGTACAAGTACGGCATCCAGTCTGAACTGAGCACGGCCGGGTGCACGGACGCGAAGATGACCACCGCCGCGAGGCAGGCCGCCGCACCGCGCAGCGACGCCGTCCAGCCGTAACCCACCCCGACGACGAGCGCCATGAACATGCTGTTCAGCGCGTATACCGCGAGCAACTGGCCATTCCACGCGGTCGGAACCACGTGCAGCCACGCCCAGAACAGGGATTCGCCGGCCGCCTTGACGTACATGTACGCCGGCCCGGGATGGTGGAAGTGGTCCCGGGAGTAATTTCCGACTAGCAGCGTGAAGTGTCGTGCCTGCTCGACCAGGATAGAGTTCGCGCCCATGTCCGCGTCCTCATACAGCCGCGTAGTGAACAGGAACCGGTTACGCACGCACAGCAGCATGACCAGCGCCGCCGCCGACGCGGTCGCCACCAGCCACCGTGGACGGAGCCGGCTCATGCTCGCCGACGCGCGACCGGTCCCTGTCTTTACAACAGAAACGACCGTCTCGCGCTCCTTTGCCCGCTACTTACCTAGCGCTCTCTCCCTTAACGCGGGACGCTGTCGAGGAGGTTCCTGTTAGCGGTGGTCGCTGAGCAGGTTGCTGTTCCAGACCAGGACCGTGTAGGAACCGACGTGGTAGCTTCGTTCAGGCTTGCCGAACGTCGCCAGCACCGCCCGCTCCTGGGTAAAGCCGGGATACCCGGCCCCACCGCCCACGGGCGCAGTCGCAGTGTACCGAGCCTCGTGGATCCTGTTGTGCCTGGTGCGTTGTCACGCTCAGATTCAGAGAGCCGCGCTTTGCTGGCACTCACGGGCCCCATTGAACCATGTGGGCCGCCTGGCGGCGGGCGCGCTTACCTGGCTACGTATCCCGACGACCCCGGCCTGAACTAGACTCGCCAAGCGTGAGTGGTACAGAGGTTCTTCCCGAGCAGAAGACGCGCGTCCACGAGGACGCGCGGCCGAAGACGTCGCACGGCGACGGCGACCACGAGCGGTTCGCTCACTACGTCGATAAGAGCAAGATCGTCGACAGCATGGTGACGGGCACGCCGGTCACCGCGCTCTGCGGCAAGGTGTGGGTGCCCAGCCGGGACCCGAAGCGCTACCCGGTCTGTCCCACTTGCAAGGAGATCTACGAGCATCTCCCGGCGGGCGACGGCGGCGACTGACCCCCCGCGAGCCAAAGGGCGCGGCGCCGCGGAGGCGAGCGGGAAGATACAGCGTGCCTTTGCGAGCGGATGTCGGTGCGTCCCGGTAGCATTTCGGCCTCGTGACCACCCCTCGATCTGACGCGGCTGACACCCAGACCGTTCGGGATGATCTCCTTCCTGGTCTTCGCGGCTGGCAGAAGGATGCCTATCACGAGTACTTCAGGCTGCCGCGGCGCGATTTCCTCCTGGTCGCCACGCCGGGAGCGGGCAAGACCGCCTACGCGCTGACGGTGGCGGCCGAACTGCTCGCCCGGCGCGAGGTCGTGTCCATCACCATCGTCACGCCCACCGAGCACCTCAAGCACCAGTGGGCGCAGGCGGCCGCCGGGTTCGGCATCGCGATCGACCCGGCCTACCGGAACGCCCAGGGCCGGGCGGGCGCCGACTTCGCCGGGGTCGCCGTCACCTACGCCCAGGTCGCCGCGCACCCGGCGCTGCACAGGCAGCGCTCAGAGAACCGGCGCACGCTGGTCATCTTCGACGAGATCCACCACGCGGGCGACGCGCTGTCCTGGGGAGACGCGGTCAAGGAGTCGTTCGACCCGGCCCGCCGCCGGCTCGCGCTGACCGGCACGCCGTTCCGCAGCGACGCGAACCCGATCCCGTTCGTCACCTACACCGACGATCCGGGCGGCGGCAAGCGCAGCGCCTCGGACTACGTGTACGGCTACGGTCCCGCGCTGGAGGACGGCGTGGTCCGGCCGGTGATCTTCCTCGCCTACTCCGGCGAGATGCGCTGGCGCACCCGGGCCGGTGACGAGATCACCGCCACTTTGGGCACGCCGATGACCAAGGACCAGATCGCGCAGGCCTGGCGGACCGCCCTGGACCCGGCGGGGGAGTGGGTCAGCCGGGTGCTCGAGGCCGCCGACAAGCGGCTAACCGAGGTGCGCCGCGGCATGCCCGACGCCGGCGGCCTGGTCATCGCGGGCGACCACGAGGATGCCCGGGCCTACGCCGCGCTGCTGCGCGGGCTGACCGGCCGGCGCCCGGTCGTGGTGCTGTCCGACGACAAGACCGCGAGCAGGAAGATCTCCGCGTTCGCTGAGTCCGATGACCGGTGGATGGTCGCGGTGCGGATGGTGTCCGAGGGCGTGGACATCC
>WNGQ01003821.1_pt1 | contig 15117 bp, 14 predicted proteins | sample 5407661 | NCBI WGS metagenome assembly WNGQ01 (sample SAMN13153382, study PRJNA577476) | soil metagenome | isolation source: 60 cm soil or saprolite under Garry oak tree replicate 2 | place: USA:California | collected 2016-06-15 | reverse complement strand
GCTCGTCTGGATCACTGACTTTCTGCCGCACGACCAGGCTGTGAGCATTGCCGCGATCATCGAGCGGGGGGCAGAGCTCATGAAACAGACACTGGAGTCCTCGAAGCCTCGTTCTGCATAGAAGTCAGCTTTCTACTTACACAAAGTCAATACGAGGACTACTTCGCTTGTCCCTGGACGATTTGTTGCCACGAGTAAAAAACTACGCTTCCTATCAGTATCGGGCGGTACTGAGATAGGCTGGAATAGCGTCATGCGCATCCAACTACAGTCAGACGGAATCTACCTGGAACTATCGAGGAAAACAGGTAATGGATTTTATAGTGTGCCTGACCCTTTGCTAGTTGAAGCGACCATTGATACACTGGTCCGTATGGCTAAACGCCAACTGGTAGGTCTAAACGCCGACGCTAATAGCCGTCATATCCCACAAGATGTGCGTAATGCTGTCTGGCAACGTGATCAGGGAAGGTGTGTCCAATGCGGTGTTGGTGGCCCAGGTGCCTACCTGGAATTTGATCACATCATCCCTTACAGCAAGGGTGGAGCAAGTACAACAGGTAATGTGCAACTTCTGTGCCGAAACTGCAATCTGAAGAAGGGCGATAGGATCTAAGTTCCCATCCGTTGGATGAATGAACATACTGATGAAAGCATCTTATATGGTGAGTATCTCACTCCACTAGTCGCTACCGACCCGCACATAAAAGGTGGCGGCAGGATGGGTGTCACCAGCTCGTTTAAATCTAATGCTTGTTCAGCATAATCATCTGCCGGGGATGGAAAGCCACACAAAACACGTTCAAGAAAAAATATAGGCAAGTCTATCGACCAGACCCCTTTTGCTGACTAGACGGGCAACATAGACCAATACCCTTAATAGGATATCTGGAGGGATTACTTAAAAAGAACGTATATTCTTCATTCTTACCTACGGAGAAGTAAACTCAACTTTTAACAAGCAGTCAATATTATATTAAAGGCAGGAGCGGAGGATGTGGTGTTTCTAGAACAAATAAACAAAAAGAGAGCTGGTTTTGGCGCAGAAACATGATGAACTGTATTGATTTCCTTCATTGTTTGTTGTAAAAACCTCTTTTTTATGATAAAATTATACATATTCTACTTTTTAAGCCAAGTATCATTTATTCATGATTTACCTTAAAATAGTGAATCTAAAGAATGGAATCATTCATGCAACAACCACCAGATGAATCAAGGGATCCGAATCCTGAAAACTGGCAACCTCAACAGCCGCCATCACAACCATTGCCACCTCCATACTCACAGTCGCCACCAAACACTTACTATTCGCCACAACTACCATATCAACAACCGATACAACCACCTCTATACTCGCAGCCAGGACAGTACCAACCAATGATACCGCCTCCACCTCCACCCCCGAAAAAATCGAGGCGAGGATGGGTGATTGCCGGCATTGTGATTGGGGCGCTTATTCTGTGTGGGGTGATCTCGAATGGAATCCCAAAGTCGTCAACCACAGACTCCACCACAACAGCAACAACTACACAGCAGTCGCAGGCGACCGATACACCACAATCGACACCTACATCTCAAAGTCAACCTACTCCAACAACAGATACTCATCCTCATTTTAATGGTGATGGAACTTTTGAAGTAGGTAAGGATATACGGCCAGGTACTTATCGCACACGAGTGGCTTCACCTGGCTGCTACTATGCACGACTTAGCGGGTTTAGTGGTACAACAGATGATATTATTGCAAATGATAACACGGATACACCTGCAATAATCACTATCGCTGCTACAGATATGGGCTTTCAGTCAACTCGTTGCGGAACATGGACAAAAGAGTAACTCCTTTAGAGGTGGGGAGTTCATCAGTTTCATTCATCAAGAACTTGGAAGAGCCGCTTCCTCTGATCAAGTGCAGGGTAGTAATAATTCACAGACCTCAGATAGATAAACTCATCTATTTGATCGTCTTCCTCTTGTTGAGCACTAGCTGTTGCTGGTCATCTAGCTCTTCTAGGTCATACTTAATCCCATTTTTTGTTACTACATGCATCCATCGTTGCTCTTTTTTGGATATGCGGATATAGTCGAAGATGCTCACATGCTTGATGCCAAAGATATCATGATAGGTCGTGGTGAGCCGAGCAACGCAGTAGTACATATCTGATGGATCATAGATTAGGTGCTCTCCATCTACTTTTGTGTCTTCGCGCAGAACTGTCGGCCCATGTGTACCCACGATTTGAAGAGAACTTTTCCCCTTGGATTGGACCATTGTTCTATGAGATGTACTGGAACCCTAGCGTAGGCAAAGGACCATAGAGAATGCTGTGGACGTTGAAGGCCACACCATCGCCCATGTTTTGAAGCATGATCTCCTGGGTGACCGTCCTAGTCTCTGCAGCAGTGGTTCCTGGAGGATCTGGTTGAGGTGGAGGTGAGATTTGATGGGTTTGCTCCCAATCAACGTTGACATCTTGGGCGGGTGAGAGATTTCCCCAACGGGAACCACAATGGGACGGCTTTGGTGTCACCGCTCCTCTGCTGCAAGTTGCTGGCTATGCACCCAATCCTCCCTGACCTGCTTTCTATTTTCCCATATGGCGAACAATGCCACGATAACGGCGCCTAGAGTTGCGAGTCCTATAAGTAAGTTGATGAGGTTTGTCGCAAGTGATGTATCCACACATGGCATCTGCTCCGTGGCATTGCTATGCTCATGGACCAGATGCCTTTGGGTCTTGATGAATCCTCCTGCTTTGATCATCTCAAAAGCAAAGGTAGACTCGTGGCATAGATGTTAGATATAGATAGCCATGGGAATAATCTCAACAGCCGGATACTCTACTATTGAAGATTCTAGTTTTATATCCACATCCGGCATGGAGTTGAAACTCTGTGCCCACTGAGTCGATGTACTCTGAGCAGCAATGCCAAGTACAGAACGACGATAGAGGTTAATATTTTCCTCTTTGGCCAATATATGAGTAGCTTTGCCAATCACAGTGACACTTCCACAATGAAGAAGCTCCTGATCTGTAAACGGCAACACCTTAGTAGATAGGTTAAGTACGGCAGTTTTTTTCCATTCCGCTTCGTGTTTCAGTAATACATCAGATAAAGGTGAAGACTCAAGATCAGCAACAATTGCCTGTACGATAGACATATTCTGTAATAGATCAAGTCGCTCAGGGGAAAGATTAGCTATATCGATATTTCCATCTTTGTTGATAGGAAACGACTGCAGCATAATCGGCATAAATCGCTTAGAGAGTTGAGCAATTTCATTGATAGGGCTACGACGAATTTCGCCGGATATTTCAACTAGACTTGAAGGCGAAATGAGGTCCCACTGCTCTTGGTCACACTCATCAAGAGATATAACGCGCCCCTGACGACGTAATTCATGTCTAAGGCGCATAAACAAAGATGCTTCTGTATGTTTAAAAACGATTTGACTTTCTTCTGATCTCGCCAGCTTACCATCAACATTACCAGAAGCTTTTAGGCTTGCCTTCACAAGATTTGAAACGATAATGGGTAATCCGGCCTCTCCCTCTATTGCACCGGACATCTCTCCTGATGTATCATTGGTCTGCTTCCAAACCTTTTCCAGAGAATATCCGCCATCCATAGTCGCCACAAAACTAATCATCATCGGAATATCCAGATAAATTGGATAGAGAAGCTCTACGATTTCGGACATTTCTTTTCCTTCCCGCAAAAGCACAAATCACCATCACTTCCCACCCACAGCCATCCCCCCACCCAAATCCTCCGCAATAGCCGTGAACTGCTCCAGCGCCGCCTGCAAATCCTCCACAATGCTGGCGGCAAGCACATCAGGAGAAGCCAGCGCATCAGCCCCTTCAAGACTCTCGTCACGCAGCCAGAAAAGATCAAGGCTCACCTTATCGCGTTTGAGCAGCTCGTCATAGCCAAACGAGCGGAAGCGCTCGCTTTCCTGCCGCTGGTGACGATTCTCCGCGTGATAGCAATCCACAAAATCATCCAGATGCGCCCGCGTCAGCGGATTAGTGCGCAGGGTAAAGTTCTGGTTGGTGCGCAGGTCATAGACCCACAATCGCTCGGTCCAGTGATTGGGGCTGGCAGGTCTCTTGTCGAAGAACAGCACATTGGCTTTGACCCCCTGCGCGTAAAAAATCCCTGTTGGAAGCCGCAGCAGCGTATGCACCTCGCATTCTTGTAGCAGTTTGCGCCGGATGGTCTCACCGGCACCGCCCTCGAAAAGCACATTATCAGGCACAACTACGGCAGCGCGCCCATTAATCTTGAGCAGCGACTTGATATGCTGTACAAAGTTCAATTGCTTGTTACTGGTGCTGGCCCAGAAGTCGTCGCGCACAATCACGCTGGCTTCGCGCTCCTCGTCTCCCTCCTCGTTCACAAAAGTGACGCTGCTCTTGCGCCCAAACGGTGGATTGGTCAGCACGATATCGAAATACTCACCCGGGTGACTGCGCAAACTATCGGCGACGCGAATAGGAGACTTGCCATTTTCGTCGCTACTGATGCCATGCAGAAAGAGGTTCATCACGCACAGCCGGGCCGTGTTGTCCACGATCTCCCAACCGTGTAGCGCGTTGTATTTCAGAAAGCGTTTCTGGTCCCGGTCAAGGTTGTAGTGATGCATAATATAATCGTGCGAAGCCAGCAGGAAACCCCCCGTACCGCATGCCGGATCGCAGATACGCTGCCCGGCTTCAGGCCGCGTGACATCAACAATGGCCCTGATCAACGGGCGCGGCGTAAAATACTGACCTGCCCCACTCTTGGTATCTTCAGCGTTCTTCTGCAACAGCCCTTCGTAGGCATCACCCTTCACATCGGTTTCCAGGATGGTCCAGGTCTCACGGTTAATCAGATCAACAATCAAGCGGCGCAGCTTGGCCGGGTCCTGTATCTTATTCTGCGCCTTACGAAAGATAATACCGAGCATACCAGGCTGCTTGCCCAGTTCCTCTAGAACATGGCGATAATGCGTCTCCAACGCGTCCCCATCCCGGCTCATCAGGCTATCCCACCCGTACCCCTGCGGAATACGCGACGGCTGGTTATAAGGTGGCTGCGTCCGCTCATGCGCCATCTTGAGGAAGAGCAGGTAGGTCAGCTGCTCTACATAGTCACCATACGAAATGCCATCATCGCGCAGCAGGTTACAATAATTCCACAGGCGCTGGACAATGGTTTGTGCTGCTGTACTCATATATTAAAATCCTTTGTAACTGCCCATCACATCGAAAAAGAGCGGGGTGTCGCTGACCTTTCGATATATGCACTTCCTCCTCGCTCATGCCATTCTCAATTCGGCCAAAGGTGATAAACTCAGCTTTCAACCTGTTCCAGCCACGCTTTCACCGTTTGGATGAAAAGCGCAGGTTCTTCAATCCAGGGAAAATGACCGCTGTGCTCGAACACCACCAGGCGTGAGTGCGGAATGCGCGCGTGCATGAGCTGTGCCTGGGATGGTGGACAAATGAAGTCATCGCGGCCAACAAGCAAAAGGGTTGGGCAGCTAATTTCGTGCAAGTAGGGGAGCGTATTATACGTGGAAAGCATTTGCTCTTGCTGTCCCTCTAATGCTGCGCACACGATCATATCGGCCAACAAGGCATCATATGCTGGTTGGTGCTGATAAAAATACAGTGGGAGAATGAGCTTGAGCGTGTCTTTCATGGCTTCATCATTGGAGGAAGAAGCAGTCAACGCCTCGAGCATCGCTGGAGTCGCGCCTTTGGCCATGGCATTCTTCATGATGTCTTCTCCATAGTTAAACACTGGCGCTGTATCCAGCAGGATCAAATGGGAGACGGCATCTGGATAACGAAGGGCGTACTCCAGGGCAATGAATCCCCCGTAGGAGTGCCCAAGCACCGCCACTTTCCCGAAACCGAGATGCTGCCGCAAGCCTTCAGCATCATCAGCCAATTGGGCATGGGTCACAGTCTCTAACGGTGGCCGACCAGAGCGCCCATTATGGCGATGGTCATAATAGACGAGGTGCAAGACATCACTGGCGATGTCTAATCCCCGTAAATAGGTATGGTCTAGACCCAGACCGCCATGCATCACCAGGCAAGGCACTCCTGTCCCCCTCCTGGTATAGAATAACTGCGTCTGATGGACCTCTACTGTTGGCATGAGCATTCACCTGGTTTGCACTCGACTATGCCAGCTCACTCGGGCTGGCCTGGTCACTCGAGATCGTAGTCCGTCACTCCTTAATCCTTGACAATGTACTTCTGGATCGAGAAGGTATACCTGTCCCCTAGACAGAGTACTACTACATTTCTTCTTAGCCTACTTTGAGTAACTTATAAGAGTTCCATGTAGTTACGTTCGTACTCGTATATCACCGCTTCTTGCTCCTCTGTTTCAGCAGAGCCAGGGCGTAACTTCCTGATGTAGTCGATCGCCTCTTGCGCGGGAAGTCCGCGTGTTGTGAGATAACCCGCGATGACCGTCCCGGTGCGCCCCAGTCCCGCCTCACAGTGTACGACAACAGGCTGACTGCTCTCCAAAGAGGCTTGAATAATGGCGACGGCTTGATGCATCTGGTCAAGTGTTGGCGGTTTCAGGTTGGCTACGGGGATGTGGTACACATTGAAAGCCGAAAGAAGAGGTGCGTCATCAAGATATCCCGTCAGGTTGAGTATAACTTTTATTCCCAGTTGTTGTAACACCACGTACGCGTCTTCTGTCAAAGGAAACGGCATAGCAGCAAGCCTCTCCTCAAGTATCCAGCTAAATTGGGGCAAAACGATCTGACGCTTTTCATCAAAGCTCAGGTCAAAGTCGGCTAAGAACTGTAGCGGGTACGCGGCCAGCTTACGACGCACCACGGGGTCTAATTGCGCGCGTATCCTCAATTCTTGAAATACGGTAACAGACATCTACCTTATCCTTCTTCTTAAAAGACCGGACGGCTGCGCGGCTCAGGCTCGAGGTGACTGGTAAAACGGGTCTCGATTCCCGTGGTTTCATAGCTGAAAGGCAAGGGTATGCGCGCTGCCGGCAAACCGCCTGGCAGACCCATACGATATTTTGCGCTCTGCTCCTCGACGCCTATCAGTGTTTCCCCCACCTTCTTGGCCTCGATCGTGCCCACCGCCTCGCGGTCGACAAAAAGCAGATAGTCGGCCGCGCCGGTTGACAGAGAAAACTCACGAATTGCCACTCCTCGACTTGCACTCAAGTTGAAGCGATCACGATCCTGCACAACCCACCCTGCTTGCTCAAGCAGTTGGTCAATGATCTGGCGTGCCCGTTCTTCAGGCTTCATGCCCTGCGTTTCCTCTTTCTAACACCAATCCTGGTAACTTCTTAACCTGGCAACCTGTTCTTATTTTCCTGGCGACCGCCAGGCCAACAAGATGAAGGCAGTCCCTGCCCTGCTGGCTTGTCCTCGCCAGGTCCTTACGTCCACCTCCAACTCACCAGAGTTCAAAGAACTGATCGGTACCCAGGGTCGGAATGAGCTCACGGGCCAACTCCGCCACCGGTCCTTTCGTTAACATCAGCTCCAACCAGCCGTCGACGCTCGATCGATAGCACATCCGCTCCACGCCGAACCGCCGCTCTGCCGGATCGAGAAGGTTGAAGCGCAACACCGGCTCGTAGCGGGCATAACGCTCCTGCAAGTCTCGCAACTCCTTGGTGAGACCCGGCCTCGACAGGCCCGGTATACGTAGCTCTCTGACCACAGTCTCGTAATCATCCCCGGCCCGCTCGTAGACGTCAATCCGTTTGCCCTTGACGACAACCCGGTACCGGCTCGCCTCGGGATGCCGCCGCACCGCTGCCTCCACGGCCGCCACCTCCTCGGGCTGGATCAACGAGCGACGATCTTTGTCCTTGACCAAGGAGACCACGCCATTAATACTCTCGCTGATTGTGTAGCCAACTGGGATCTCCGTGACCGGTTCGCCTTGACCCTGGCCCGCGCGACCAAAGTAATAGCGTGGCTTGCCGGTCCTGGTCTTCCCCCGGTACAGCGTGTACGTCTGGCCTTTGCGATTGGTGTAGTTGACCGGCATCCTGACCCTCCTGGTGTTGCCAGCGTTTAAGTTTTGAGAAATATCAAACTGGAATACATATCAGATACTAATCAATGCTCAGTGGAGGCCGCGCGAACCAATACGTCGCCAATAGGACAACAATGCCTACTGCTATCACCCACCAGGGGTATTCAGTGCTGAGCAGCATAGAAATGAAACCAAGGATGCCGGAGACCACTCCAGGAGTAAAGATCCAACGCCACGTCCACATCATATATGCGTAGAGGGGTCCGCAATAACGAAGATCATCCCTAAACCGCTTGTCCCTCCAGCTTTCGGGGATTCTGATTCTCCAGCATAAGATTCGACGCTCCCCTTCACTGTCATAATGCCAGAATCCTTCAGGCATTGCTAGCTGGTCATATTCCAGCCTGGCAATGCATTCCTGATCCATCATGCCCTCATTCTACCATACCAGGCAACCCACCTCAGCAGTTACCAACAAACGTCGTTTTCCCAACCTGATGGGGCATCCTGCCCTGTGGGGTGATCAGAGATGAGGAGAAGGCAAGACGATAGACCTCTCAGTTTCCCATGCTTTCTGCCGATAAGAGAGAGTAAATGTCCTGCCAAAGGACCCTGGTGTTCTGCACGTCGCGGCATCCCAGCACAACGCAAGCACATGTTGGATCGCTTGGAGAGAAAATGGTACAGAGGTTTACAAATATGAAAGTTGCCCATAAACTCACCCTGGGCTTTGGAATTGTCCTGCTACTCATGCTCGGTACCCTGGCAGCTGATGTGTTTGCCAGTACTCAGCAGTCGGCGGTGGCTGATCGTCTCGTCCACCATCTCTACCCTGCGCGCGAGGCAGCGGAACAGATCCTGACCTGGGATCGTTCGGCCGATGATGATGGGGGTCGCGGTCTTTCAGGAGCACGGAAGCACGCGGGAGGTCTTGATTGAAGCGGCCGACAGTGCCATGTACTTTGCAAAACACACTGGGCGCAATCGCGTCTGCCTGGCGGGCGAGGAGTTTGCGGCCGTGCAGAAAGTGCTCGCGAAAGCCAGGGACGGGCAGATGAGCGAGGATGTGGTCGTACAAGCCCTCAGCGACGTCGCACAGGTGCATGATCGGGAGACGAGCGGCCACGCTCAGCGGATGGTGCGGCTGGCCGAAGCGACGGCACGCGTCCTGGGACGGTCAGACGAAGACCTGCACCTGATACGCCTGGCCGCGCTGCTGAACGATATCGGCAAAATTGGCATCCCGGATACGATCCTGCACAAACCCGGACCGCTGACCGAAGAAGAGTGGGCTGTGATGTCGCGCCACCCGGAGATTGGGCGCCAGGTGCTGGTGCAGGCAGGAGGCACCTTCGTGTTGCTCTCCCGGATCGTCGGCGCACACCAGGAATGCTGGGATGGAAGCGGCTACCCCTACGGTCTGGCCAGGGAGGCGATCCCGCTGGGAGCGCGTATTCTCGCGGTCGTGGACGCCTACGATGCGATGACCTCGCAGAGGCCGTACCGGGCAGCCTTGCCGACCGCCCAGGCCAGGACAGAACTGCAGCGCTGTGCTGGCTCTCAATTTGATCCCCAGGTCGTGGACGCCTTCCTGCGGGGACTCGATGCCCTGGAACAGCCAGCCGAGCACAAGCAGGTGGAAGAATCGCCGCCGCAGGCATCTCCTTCAACGGGAAAAGTGCTCCCTCTCGCGTAGAAGACAAGCGAAAAGATATTACTCAAATGCTACTTTGCCAGCAATCTCGGCTCGCCCCAATCACCAATATGCGTTGGCACCAGTTCCCAGGCAAGAAGGCGGTTTTTCTGGATGGTCAAACTGAGGATATCCCCCCGGCGCACCACCTCTGCATCCATGTAGTCAAAAACAAAATTTCCCAGGCTATAAACAATCAGCTTGCCCTTGTAAAACTCGTAAGGCTCGATCACATGAGGGTGAGCGCCAACGACGAGATCAGCGCCGGCATCAATGGCCACCTGGGCGAGCTGCCGCTGGTGAGCGGTCAAATCGGTAAAGTATTCGATGCCCCAATGCACAAAGGTAATCACAAAATCGGCAGATGGGCGGGCCTGGGCAACATCATAGCGCAGATCAGTCTCGTTGAGCCAGGCGTGCCCAGGGGTAGTATCTGTGGCAGCAAAGGAGTATGGAGCAATCTCATCATAGGCCAGCAAGGCGATGGTGGTCCCCTGCACGGTTTGGAAGATGGGCGTATGCGCCTGCTGTTTGTTCCTGCCTCCTCCAATAGGGACCAGGCCACGTGTAGGGAGCGTGAGCCATTCATCGAGGAAGGCGACTTTTCCATAATCGCCACTATGGTTGTTGGCGACAGAGACCAGGTCAAAGCCGGCGGAGACCAGGCGATCAAAAGCACGAGGATCGCCGCGCAGGATATACCCGGGCGGCTTGTCAACTGGCGTGCCCAGATCAGAAATCACGCACTCCAGGTTCCCGATAGTGAGATCGAATTGGCGTAGAAAATCGCCAGTGTAGGTAAACGGATACGGATCGTTCGATGTGGTGGCGAGCATGTGGGTGTTCACTGTGCGTCCAAACATAACATCGCCCGTAAAGGCGAGCGTGACGGGTCGCTCTTGTATAGGAGTAGGAGTAGGCGACACGCTGCTGGTGGGAATCACCGTGTTGCGACTCGTCGTGCGGGAAGTACTCTGTGTCCCGCAACCTGCCAGGGTCAGGAGAGCAATACCGCCCGCCGCCAGCACCTCGCGGCGGGTCCACTTTCTTTCTAGCGCATCCGCGCCATCCATCCGTCTCTTCATGCTCAAACCACCAATATTATCAACCGTTTTACATGTGTCTTCTCACCATGCCTCTCTAACTAATAAAACTGCCTTTTGCACACAACAGTAACACAATCTCATGCCTGAAAGTAGTATCTAAAGAGGAGAGGGATGAGTGTCATATTTTTGCCTGGGCTCCAGGGCTATCGACAACCTGGCGACCTCCACCCGTCCATAGTAGGGGCAATGGCAGCCGCGTTCGGGGAACGATGAAGGCAGTCCTTGCCAATACGCATCGAGCTAAGCCGGGGAGAGCGGTCGGAAGTCGAGCGATCCGTAGGGGCGAGGGCGGTTGGGAAGGGTTGGGAGGGCCTTTAAGGTCGCCCGCGTAGCCCGGCGCGTTGATGACGTGGTGATGCAACGGTACAAGGACGCCGGGCGACCTTAAAGGCCCTCCCCGCGCCGCTCCACCGCCCTCGCCCCTACGAAGTATCCACCTCCATCACCTTAACTTGACGCCCATAGGGCTCATCAAGCCCCGCCCTCGGTCGGAGACGGAGCTTGATGGCCCATGAGGAGTCGAGCGGACGAGGTCTCAAGCCGTTACGGGTAGCTCACCACGGTGACCGGGGTATCCGGGTTAGCGATGGTCGACGACCCCCCTGTGTCGTTGACCACGTGCAGGATGCCACCGGACCCGGCCGTGGAGAGGAAGATTGTCAGCAGATCGTGAAGACTTCCCGCCGGGAGGGTGACGGGAACCTCAAACGCGTGCGCGGCGTAGATGTTCACGCCCTGGTTGAAAAAGCTGTAGCTGCCCATAGCGTATCCGCTGAAGCTGGTCACATTGCTGGCAACCTTGAAGGCCGCCCAGCCGTCGACACCAGGAGCCTCCATCCACGCCGCCTGGCTGGGCGGGTCGTAGGGCATCTCGTTCTGGAAGAAGATGTCCGTGCCGCCATTCCCGTTCCAGATCACCTCGTACTTCTGGTAATGCTCGACAAAAAGGCCGTACGCGGTCACGTTGTTACCGTTGACGATGACGCCGGTGTCGGCAGTGTTGATGGTCCAACCCACACCGCTGCCGTGGTCGGCCCGCCATGCCCAGATGTCATCGAGGATGACGTTGTTGCTGTTGACGACCAGACTGGTCGTCGCGCTGCCCGGCTCCGCGCCGCCGATACGGAAGAACACATCGTGAAGAGCCGTCGGGTCGGAGGCGTACTGGTCACTGCGCGCGTGGCCGCTTCCGACCTGCAGCAGCACCGGAGAGTTCGTTGCGCCCGCGTCGAAGATTATCCCCGAGATCATGATCCCCCTCGCCCTGGCGGCTGTCATTGACACGATTCCGTTTTCAGGGATCAGAGTCGGGAAACCGAGACCAAGCACCACGGTATCGGGACGCGTGACCTGGATGCTCTGATCCAGGTGATAGATGCCCGGGGTCAGGATGAGGTCCCTGCCGGAACCTAATGCGTTATTGATCGTCGCCGCGGAGTCGCTCGGCTGGGCGATGAAAAACTTGCTGATCGGGATAGACAAACCAGGGGTTGCGCCGTTCGCCCAGGTCGTGCCGGAGGTGTTCGTCTGGACTGAAGGGACGAAGACGTTGTCGTTCCCGCTGGAATCGGTGTAGAGGTATGGCGCCTCGCGTGTCACCGGGCTGGTCGCGAGCGTGGTGTACGGGCCGCCACATGACTGCTGAGCGGGGAAACACTGGGCGGGCGCATCCACGACTCCTGAGAACGCCTGGTTCCAGACGCCGTTGCTCCAACCAGAGAGCTTGCTGTTCCTGACCAGCCACTGCTGCTGCGAGCCGTTGACCACGTTGCCGCCGAACTCTGAATCGGCGATGAAGCCGCCACTCGCGTACGACGGTTGGGTGCAATAGTCCATAAGGGTGGTGGGCCCGTTGATGTGCACCCGGCGCATCGGCGCGGCCTGCGACACTGCCCAGAATTCGCCGCTGTAGCAGCCGAAGTTCGGGGTGGTCACGTTGATGGTCAGGTTCGACAACGATCGCCAGAAGTTCACGAGCGCGGTGCAGTTGTTGGCGCCGAAGCACTGGTTGTGTACGTAGATGGACCCGTTGATGACGACGTCGCTCGGAGAGAGGCCGAGACCCGCCACGGTGGTGTAGTAGCCGACCTGAAAGTTGAGGGGGGCGGTACTGGATCCATATGTGCCGGGCTCGAACAGCAGCGCATAGCGCTGAGTTCCGAACTGGTTGGAGACCTGTTGGCTTGCCACCGCGTTGACCGTCGCCTGGATCTGGCTCTGCGGCATGCCTGGATTGAAGATGTAGACGTTCGGGCCGAAGTTGGGTTGGCTGGACGACACGGACGGAGCCGCCAGTGCGGTGGCGACGCCGCTGGTGGCCGCCGCCCACGCGAAGGCTGGCAGCGCTATTATCAAGGCGAATGCGACTGCCAACACGGGGGCGAGCAAGCGCAAGTGCCGCCAACTACCCACAGTCAAGTGTTTCTTTTGCATCATTTTCCTCCTAATGGAATACACCGGTGAAACAAACTCTCAAAAAAAGGCTGCCTTACAAATTCCAACTACTGGACTGTCGCACTTCATCTGAAAAGAGGAAATGTAGTGGCGACCCTTGCGGTCGCCAGGCTTGACCTCATTTGATGGCTGAAATGTAGTGGCACCCCTTGTGGGTGCCAGGCTCCACCACAAATTCAAACTGGACTGACCACTAGTTTTGAACACCAGGATCATTACGTAAATAGCTCGCGTGAGAACATTCCTCACGGTGGACACGCAGGGTGTCAGTGAGGCGGATGTCCCGCGAGGAGGCTCCCACATATACCTGATAGTCGCCGCTCGCCGTCTCCCAGCCGTTCGCATTGACGTTCCAGTAGGACAGAGGATGCATCGTGGCGTCCGGGTCTAGGGTTACAGTGATCTCCTGGGTCTCGCCAGGCTCCAGCTCGACCTTAGCCCATCCTACCAATCGCCTGGGCGGCTCGCTCGTGCTGGCGGGCAACCCCAGGTAGATCTGCGCGACCTCGGCTCCCACCCGTGCTCCGGTATTGCTGACGGTGAAACGCACCTGGATGAGCCCGGTGCCGTCGGTGGTCTCGGGTTCCACCTGGAGTTGGGCGTAGGCGAAGCTGGTGTAGGAGAGTCCGTAGCCGAACGGGAAGAGCGGCTCGATCCCGAACTGGTCGTAGCCCCGGTAACCGACACCGAGACCCTCGCTGTAGTGGGCGATGAAGCTGTCTCGGCCAGCATACTGCTCCGGAGCGGAAACCGGGGTGTCGTGATCGCTACGCGGAAAAGTGACCGGCAGCTTACCCGACGGGGTGACGTCGCCGAAAAGGATGTCGGCCAGGGCGTTGCCCTGCTCCTGACCGCCGTACCAGCTCTCCAACACGGCAGGGACCTGGTCGAGCCACGGCATCAAGGCCGGTCCACCAGTAGCCAGCACCACAATTGTGCGCGGATTGGCAGCAATGACGACCTGGATGAGCAGATCCTGCTCGTTGGAGAGGGTGAGGCCCGGCAGGTCGGCGTGTTCGTTCCGGTAGTCTCGTACGACAACGACCGCCACGTCCGACCGGGCGGCCAGCGCTGCGGCCTCTTGCATCGCCGGCGGTATCGCGTCCGCCGGGTGCTGCCAGCCCAGGCGTACCTTGCTGCCAATCATTCCAGAAGTAGAAACCTCCCCAGGAAGCGGGGTGTGCTGCTCCGGTCGATCGGCTGCATACTCGATCCGCAGCGCGTGCGGCTGACCGGCAACCAGATGCATCGTCACCGGGCGGGTTTCCAGCGTGATGCCTGGATCCTCAATGAGAAGCTGACCATCCAGGTACAGACGGGCCGTCCCCAGATGGGTCAGTGACAGCGTGTAGTTCCCGGTCGTCGGCACGGTGATGCCGCCTGTCCAGCGTACTGAGATGGCATTGTTGAGTTCCGGCGGAGTTGTCAGCGAAGACGCATTAAAGGTGCTGTAGTTGAAGAAGCCCAGGTTGAGATCCACCTGCCGGTCGATCCGTACCAGGGTGGGCTCGCCCTCGAAGGGTGTGTTCATCCAGTACTCGGCATGTAGCCCGTGGACTCCCGATCCGGAGTCAGTTGGCGTGAGGACCGAAGAGGGTACCGGTGGCGGTCCTGGCAGCAAGGCGGCTGCGGACGCCGGGTCCGTACCCTCCGCGTACTCTACCCGCACGCCCTCGCCCACACGTCGCCGGATGCCCTCCAGGATGCTCACGAAGTACGTCGGCTGGACGACGGAACTCCCGCCTCCGGCGATGTTGTTGTCAGCATCGGCTCCGATGACGGCCACTGAACGCACCTCGTGGGTCGCCAGTGGAAGCAG
>WNGQ01009857.1_pt1 | contig 15118 bp, 10 predicted proteins | sample 5407661 | NCBI WGS metagenome assembly WNGQ01 (sample SAMN13153382, study PRJNA577476) | soil metagenome | isolation source: 60 cm soil or saprolite under Garry oak tree replicate 2 | place: USA:California | collected 2016-06-15 | reverse complement strand
AGGAGCCCACATCTGGCTGAACTCGGGAGGCGGCGGGGGCAGCCATGCGGTCCGGGTGGCGCTGTCGCGGGCCTGCGACCTGCGGGGCGCCCACGAAACACCCAGTGACCGGAACGGGATGCGCCGCTACGAGCGGATCGACGACGTCGGTTCGGCCTACCGCGGTAAGTGGGTCCACGTCTTCCGCGGCGGCTGCGTCACCTACCAGTTCGACTTGCACGGCGCCACAGGTGCCGCGTCCGTAGCCACGCTCTCCGCGACGCTCAGCTTCGTCAGCCGCGCCACGATCGCCCAGCAGCTGCACGACTACAGCGGCGGACGACTCGACCTGGATCCGACCTCCGCGGCGGGCACACGATGACTCGACCTGCGCCGCCGGCAGTGGCGGTCGCGGGCGTGGCGGTGCCGGACCCGCCCGTCTATTTCCCGGACGGGTGCCGAGCCGGACCTATATGTGCCCCCCGGCAACGCCACCACGCCCCTGGCTCTGGACGACGCGGTGCTGTACGTCGGCAGCCGGCGGGCGGCCGGACGACCGGACAGCTCCTCGACGCGCTCCTTGGGAGGCACACATGACGCACTCACCCACCCGAGGCGCGCGCCCGACCCGCGTGCGCCTCGCCGATGCACGACACGGGAGGCAGCCATGACCGACGTCTCCACGACCTCCGGTGCACCCGCCACGGCCCCCGGGCGACGACGCCTACGGTGGGGTCGAGTCCTGGCGCCGCTGGTGTCGCTGGCGATCGTCGGCGGGGTGTTCTTCTACTTCCTGCCACAGTTCACCAGCATCTCCGACGTCTGGGCGTCAATCCGCTCAATGACGTGGCTGGAGACCACGACACTCGTCCTCGTGGCGCTCTGGAACCTGGCCACCTACTGGTTCGTCATGGTCTCGACGATGCCCGGACTCACGATCCCGCAGGCCGCCGTCGTCACCGAGTCGAGCACGGCAGTCGCCAACACGGTGCCAGCCGGGGGTGCTGTCGGCATCGCCATGAGCTACGGCATGTACTCCTCGTGGGGATTCTCCCGCTCCCGCAGCTCCGTCTCGCTGCTCGTCGCCGGCGTGTGGAACAACTTCGTCAAGCTCGCCATGCCTGTGCTCGCACTGGCGCTGCTCGCCTTCTCCGGAGGCGGCGCGAACGGCGGCCGGATCATCGCCGGCTCGCTCGGCATCGCCGGGCTGGTCGCGGCCATTACGGTGTTCGCCCTGTTGTTACGCAGCCGGGAGATGGCGCGGCGAATTGGCTTGACGGCCGGGCGAGTTGGCACAGCACTGATCCGACCATTGCGCCGACCGCCCGTGCACGGCTGGGAACTCGCGACAATGAAGTTCCGTGACCGCACGCTGCTGCTGCTCCGGGCGCGGTGGCTCCTGATCACCGTCATGACGCTGGTCAGCCACCTCTCGCTGTTCTTGGTGCTGCTGCTCGCGTTGCGGCATGTCGGGGTCTCAGAGCAAGAGGTGAGTTGGGTCGAAGCCCTGGCTGTCTTCGCCTTCGCCCGGCTCCTGTCCGCGGTCCCCTTGACACCAGGAGGACTCGGCGTCGTCGAGGTCGCGCTGATCACCGGGCTCTCCGCGGCGGGCGGGGCGCGCGCTCAGGTCGCGGCCGGAGTGCTCATCTTCCGGGCGCTCACCTACGTGCTGCCCATCCCGGTAGGACTCGCCACGTACGTCTTCTGGCGACGAAACCGCTCCTGGCGTCGGCCACCCAACGGCGCACCCCGCACAAGTCTGGTCCCGGAGTCGACATGACTGCGATCGCGCATCGCTTGCGCTCCCGCCGATGGCCGATCGTGCGCGGCTGGCCCGACCTGGCCCTGCTGATCACCGGAATCGTCGTGTTCGCTATTGCTGCCTCGCTGGTCCACCGGCATCGCGTCGCGGGCGCGGAAACCGATGTGTTCCGGGCGATCAACGACCACACGGTCGTGCCCTTCTTCGTCGTCTGGCCGGTCATGCAGCTGGGAAACTTCCTGGTCATACCGCTCGCAGCACTGGCCGCTCTGGCCACCCGTCGATTGCGCCTCGCGGTCAGTCTGCTCGTGGGTGGTATCGCGGCCTACCTGATCGCGGCTGACGTCGTGCGGCGGCTCGTCGTCCGCGGCAGGCCAGCCACGCTGCTCGACGATGTGCACCTGCGTCACGCCCCTGCCCACGGGCTCGGGTTCGTCTCCGGACACGTAGCGGTGGTCACGGCACTCGCGGTGATCGCCTGGCCCTATCTCGGTCCGCGGTGGCGCGCGGTGGCGGTGGCCGCCGCCGTGCTCGTCGCCCTCGCGCGCATGTACGTCGGAGCGCACTTTCCGCTGGACGTCCTCGGCGGCGCCGGACTCGGCCTCGCCGTCGCGGGCTCGGTCAGGCTGGTGTTCGGGCGACCGGCGGCCAACCTGTCGCGCCCGGATTCGAACCTGGAGCCTCTCGATCCGTAGTCAAGTGATTCGCGTGTCTGGGCTGTCTGGGGCCGGAAATGCTGACCTTGTGCCTGTCATTGCTGTCTGACCTGTCGGGGGTCAGTAGGCGCTCATGGGCAGACTCATGGACAGATCGTCGACAGTGGACAGTCGATCAGATGCCGACTACGACTCGCGCACCCCAGTCATAGCGGTGGGAGCAGCTGCCGTTCGTTGTCCTCATGACAGCTGACTGGGAGGATTGCGTGCGGTCCGTTTTGCGGACCCGTGGGGGCAAGGATGCAAGTACGGCTGCTCGGACCGTTCGAGGTTGTCATCGATGACGTCTCTCAGCGTCTGCCGGGCCGGGGGGAGCGTGCACTGCTGGCGGTGTTGGCTTTGTCCGCCGGGCGGGTGGTCGCCGCTACGTCGTTGGTCGGGCAGCTGTGGCCGCCGGACGATCTGCCGGACGATCCGCTCAACGCGCTGCAGATCCGCGTGTCGAAACTACGGCGTGCTCTGGCGGCCATGGGTAGCCGGGACCATCTTGTTCGGGAGGGAGCGGGATACCGGCTCGATATCGATGCTGCGGCTGTTGACGCGCACCTTTTCCAGTCGCTGATCCAGGCGGCTAGGCGCACCGGCGATCCGGACCAGGCTGTCGGCTTGTATGACCAGGCGCTTGCCCTGTGGCAGGGTGAACCGCTTGTGGACTTCGCCGGGGAGGAATGGACGCTGGTCGATGTCGCCCGGCTGACTGAGCTTCGGTTGGCGACGATCGCAGAACGGGCCGAGCGAATGCTCACGCTGGGCCGATACAGCGAGCTCGTCGCGGACCTGGAACCGATCGTGACCGCCGACCCGATCCGGGAGCGGTTGGTGGGCCAGCTGATGACCGCGCTGTTCAATGCGGGGCGGCAGTCCGAGGCGCTGCAGGCATATGCGCGCACGCGCGAGAGGCTCGCCGAGGAGCTCGGGCTCGACCCGTCGCGCGAATTGCGCAGCGTGATGGAGCAAATCTTGCGCCAAGACTCGGCGGTCAGTCCGGCGGAGAGCGCACGGCAGGCTGCTGGGCTTTCACCGGACAGCGCCGCCGCGGCAGGCAACTTGCCGTTGCGCTGGACGTCCTTCGTTGGACGCGCCGGCGAGCTCAGCCGGGTCCTGTCGCGCCTTGATGACGCGCGGCTGATCACGCTTGCCGGGCCTGGCGGCGCGGGGAAGACCTCTCTTGCGGTGGAGGCTGCACGTGCGGTGAGCTGGCGCTTCCCGGACGGGTCGTGGTTGGTGCGGCTGGCGGCGATTAGTGACGCCGATACGTTGGCGCAGGCCGTCGCGGATGCGCTTGGGCTGAGCATCGAGGGTGGAACGGTGACGCACCGTCCCACCGATGTGCTCATCGGTCACCTGGCGCGCCGCAGGATGTTGCTCGTGATGGACAACTGCGAGCATCTGCTTGAGCCGGTTGCCTCGTTGATCGAGACGATCCTGGGCCGTTGCGCTGGTGTGCGCGTTCTCGCCACGAGTCGTGAAGCGCTCGCGGTTCAGGGTGAAGTGCAGCTGCCCGTCGCGCCGCTGCCCGTGCCACCGCCAGACACACCGGCGCCGCGGGTTCCGGACTTCGCGGCGGCGCAGTTGTTCCTGGATCGGGCCCGGGCGGTACGCCCGGACGTCGGCGATGACGCCGATGCTCTGGCGGCGGTGGGGCTGATCTGCCAGCGCCTGGACGGCATTCCGCTGGCCTTGGAATTGGCTGCCGCCCGGGTGGCCAGCCTGAGCACAAGCGAGTTGGCGGAACGGGTGCTGGACCGCTTTGGCGTGCTGACGTCGGGCAGCCGCACCGCTGAGGCGCGCCAACAGACGCTGCGGAACACGGTCGACTGGAGCCACGATCTGCTCGCCTCGTCCGAGCAACGGCTGTTCCGCCGCCTCGCCGTCTTTCGCGGTGGCTGGACGCTGGATGCCGCGGAAGCCGTCGCGGCCGACGAGGAGTTGCCGGCTGCTGCGGTGCTCGATCTGCTCGAGCGCCTGGTGATGCAGTCTCTGGTCATAACGCACGCCGTCGCCGGGCACACCCGGTATCGGATGCTGGAGACGCTTCGGCAATACGCCGCCGAGCGGCTCGGCGACGCCGAGGAGGGCGAGGCCCTGGCCGCCGCGCATGCGGCACACTTTCTGCGCCTCGGCGAGCGGGTCGAGATCGGGCTGCGTGGGCCGGCACAGCAGCACTGGTTGGACGTGATGCGTGAGGAGACCGCCAACGTCCGCGCCGCCCTTGGCTGGCTGATCCAAGCGGGCGACAAGGTCGATGAGGCGTTGATCCTGGCCGGGTCGCTGGGACTGTATTGGCATATGGGCCGCCATCTCGAGGGACGCGAGATTCTGCGTCGGGTGATGGCGTTGCCTGGTGGATCGCCGCGAGCGCGGGCGCGAGCCCTGCAGGCGGTGTCGCTGGTCGAGCGCCCGCGAGCGTGTCTGGTGCATCCCAGCGCGCAGTGCGCTGCGGCCGCACACGACAGCCTGGAGATCTTCGAGACGACGGGCGACCGGCGCCGCGCCGCGTTCTCCCGGCTGCTGCTGAGCGTGGAGGGCGTCGCTGACACCTCACGCACCGACGCGCATGAGCTCCTCGAGGACGCCGATCGGGAATTCGCCGCGCTGCACGACGAGTGGGGCCAGGCCGTCGCCGGGTTCGTCCGGATGGAGACCCTAGCCAAGCGAGGCGACGAGGGCGGCTTCCGCGTCGCGGCCGCTGAGGCAACGTCGCGGTTCCGTTCCCTGGGCGACGGATGGGGCCTGTCCGCGGTGCTCTATCACTGTGGCTGGGCATTGAGTCGATTCGGGCATGACGCTGAGGCGGTGCCGGTTCTCGAGGAAGCGATCGACGTGGCTGGCCGGGCCGGTGTCTACAACACGGTGCAGTGGGCGACCGCCGACCTCGGCCTGGCGCTGCTGTCGCTGGGCCGCGTCGAGGCGGCATCGGCCTGCTTCGCGCAGGTCGGCAGTGTGTCCGACCAGGTCGGAGACGACGCAGGGAAGGTCCTGGCTGCCTACGGCGAAGCCGTCCTCGCTCAGCGTCGAGGCGATTACACTGCGGCGCGGCCATTGTTCGAGCGCGCCTACGGCGCGTTCCAGCGGCTCGGCGTTCGGCTGGCCACCGGATTGGCTCTGGCCGGCCTGGCCGGCTGCGATGAGCACAAGGGTGATCTGTCCTCCGCTCGTGGCGGCTACGCCGCGCTGGTCGAGCTCGGCCAATCCGCCGGCGAGGTCGGCCTGATCGCAACCGGTCTGGAAGGCCTGGCCCGCGCCGCAGCGGCCGACGACGATCCCGCGCGCGTGGCCGAACTGCTCGGACGCGCCAGCTGGTTGCGCAAGACCTACGACCGGCCGAGCTCCCCGCAGGAGCAGGCCGACGTTGAGCGGATCGCCGCCGCGGCGCAATCAACACTCGATACATCCGATTACGTAGCCGCCGTGGAGCGCGGTGTCGCCTATGGACTGGACGGTTCCGGCTAGGAGGCCTGCGTTCGGCCGTCCGCTGCAAAGCCAATGTCGGCCAGCGTGATCCGCACATCCTGCTCCGACACCGTTCCCTCGACAACGAGCGACGCGCTGGACGAATCGGCCTGAAGCGTCTCCACGCCAGGCAAGTCACGCAGCGCGGACGTGACGGCCCGGACATGCCGCCGGGAAGTCATCCGCGGAACACGCAAGACAATCACGGCGAACTCAACAGAAGGTGATCGACATGTTTCATACGCTCGGGGGCTGGGTTCATCGACGCCGTCGCCTGGTACTGCTCGCCTGGGCGGTGCTGTTCGCGGTCGGCATTGTCGTGGGCAGCGCCGTATTCAGCAACCTCAAGGACTCCAATGGGGGTAGCTCGTCACCGTCGGTGCAGGGGTTCAAGATTCTCGACGACGCCAGTAACAAGGGCCCGAGCATGGTTGCGGTCATCGACGGCAAGCCGGTCGACGACCCGGCGACCCGCGCGGCCGTCGAGCGCGCAAGCCGATCGGTGTCCGAGCTGCCCGGGGTCATCAGTGTCGCGAACGCCTACAACAGCACCGATCCGCTGCTGCGCGCCAAGGACGGGACCGACAGCTTGATCGTCGTCACGGTCCGCAAGACCGATGATCCGATGACCGTGCACGACGATGTCGAGCATGTGCGCGGTGTGCTGCACGATGCGGTGCCGGGCGCGGAGGTGAAGGTCGGCGGTGAGCTCGCCGTGTCGCGGGATCAGATGGCCGCGACGCAGAGCGACCTGGTCAAGGGCGAGTTGATCGCGCTGCCGATCCTGCTGCTCGCCCTGTTCTTCGTGTTCCGCGGTTGGCGTTCGGCGCTGATGCCGGTCATCAGTGCGCTGGTCACCGTGGCCGGCGCGCTGCTGATCCTGCTGGGGGTCACCCAGGTCATGGACGTTGCCAGCTACGCCATCGACGTGGTCGCGTTGTTCGGCATCGCGCTCGCGGTGGACTACAGCCTGCTGATCGTCAACCGGTTCCGGGAGGAACGCGCCGCCGACCCGGCCGGCGATCTCGCCACGGCCGTGGCGCGCACCGTCGGCACCGCCGGGCGCACGATCAGCTTCTCGGCGATGATCGTCATCGCGTCGCTGGCGGGTCTGTTCGTGTTCGACGACCCGACGTTCACCTCCCTGGCGCTCGGCGGAATCGCCACCGTGCTGGTCGCGCTCGCAGCCGGTCTCACCCTGGTTCCCGCGCTGCTCGGCTCCTGGGGACGCAAGATCAAGCCTGCGGTCGGTCAGGCACCAGACGACGGGTTCTTCGGCCGGCTGGCCCGTCGCGTGCAGCGCCATCCGATCATCATCGCCGTCGCCGCGGCCGGCATCCTGCTGGCGGCCGGCGTGCCGTTCCTCGCCGCGAGCTACTCCAACGGCGACCCGCGCACCCTGCCCACCTCCTTCGAGAGCCGCGCCGCCAACGACCTGCTCGCCGCCCAGTTCCCCGGCACCCAGGCCAACCCGATCAAGGTCGTGGCGCGCGTGGCCACCAGCGACCATCGGGTCGCCGCCTACGCCGCGCAGGTCAGAGCGCTGCCCGGCGTCGCCAGCGTCGATATCGAGCAGGGTCTGTCCGGTGACGTGTCGGCGATCGACATCACCCCCAGCGGGACCTCGCAGGACAGCACCGCCCGGCACCTGGTTGCGCAACTTCGCGCGAACCCACCGCCGTATCACAGCTACGTCACCGGCTCGGCTGCGTTCCTGGTCGACTTCGAACACCAGATCACCCAGCGGCTGCCCTACGGGCTGCTGCTGATCGCCCTGACGACGTTCATGCTGCTGTTCCTGATGACCGGCTCGGTGCTCGTGCCGATCAAGGCGCTGATCATGAACACGCTGTCCCTCGGCGCGACCTTCGGAGCGCTGGTGTGGATCTTCCAGGACGGGCACCTGTCCGGGCTGCTCGGCTTCACCGCGTTCGGCGCGATCGAAGTGTGGGTGCCGGTGGTCGTGTTCGTCTTCGCGTTCGGCCTGTCCATGGACTACGAGGTCTTCCTGCTGTCACGGATCAAGGAATGCCACGACGAAGGGTGCGACTCCGACACCGCCGTCGCCCACGGGCTGCAACGGTCCGGGCGGATCATCACCTCCGCGGCCGCGCTAGTCATGATCGTGTTCCTCGGCTTCGCCGCCGGTCACAGCCTCGGCATCAAGGAGATGGGCCTCGCGCTGGCGATCGCGGTCGCCGTCGACGCCACGGTGGTCCGCTGCCTGCTGGTGCCGGCCACCATGACCCTGCTCGGCAACGCCAACTGGTGGGCCCCGACACCGCTGCGCCGCCTCTACGAACGGTTCGGCCTGCGCGAGGCACCAGCTGCCGCACCGCCAGTTCCGCCTCAGCCGCAGCCAGCGCCGATTCCCTAACACCACGCGACACCACGCGTCGGGCGACTCGAAAGCCGACGCAAGGTGGCCAACAGCGGAAGGAACGCACATGAGCGACCAGGAACTGTTCACCACTGACACGGCGGGACTGGCCGAGGTGTCGAGCCCCAGCGTGATCCGGCTCCATGACGGCGAGCGCTTCGACCTTCGCATCGGCCCGGTCCGCAAGCATGTCGACGGCGCCGAGGTGCGCTTGCTCGCCTACGACGGCTCGATCCCCGGCCCGACTCTGCACGTCGATCAAGGATCGGAGATCACCGTCCAGGTCAGCAACGACGGCGACATCGAGACGACCGTGCACTGGCACGGGCTACGTCTGGACAACCGTTACGACGGGGTCCCGCACGAAACTCAGGAGCCGATCCCGATCGGCGGCAAGTTCGCCTACCAGGTCCAGTTCCCCGACGCCGGCCTGTACTGGTACCACCCGCACCTGCGCGAAGACTTCGCCCAGGAGATGGGGCTATACGCGCCGATCATCGTCGAGCCCACCGACCCCGGGTACTGGCCCATGGCGGACCGGCAGCTGACGCTCACGCTGGACGACCTGCTCGTCGAGGACGGACACGTCGCGCCGTTCCGCCGATCCGGTCCGACCTTCACCGCAATGGGCCGCTTCGGCAACGTCATGCTGATCAACGGCGCGACCCCATACTCCGGCGAGGCGGCCGTCGGCGAGGTCGTGCGCCTGTATCTGGTCAACACCGCGAACACCCGCATCTTCAATATCGCCGTGCGCGGCGCCCGGATGAAACTGGTCGGCGGCGACAGCGGCCGCTACGAACGCGAGACGTTCATCGACGACGTGCTGCTCGCACCCTCGGAGCGGGCCGTCGTCGACGTGCTCTTCGACACGCCCGGGCAGGCGCGACTCGAGCATCGCACCCCTGACCGCGTCGACGACCTCGGTGCCTTCACCGTGGCCGGCGCCGCGAGCGGCGACGCGGCCGGGTCGTTCGAGGAGCTGCGTGTCGACCCCGAACTCAGCGCCGAGCACCAGTCGATCCAGCGCGACCTCGACCGAGCGCCGGACAAGGTGCTCGCCTTCGTCGCCCGCATGCCCCTGCTTTATGGCGCAGCCGACGCGACAGCCACCTCCTACGCCTGCCCGATGCATCCGGAGGTGACCGCCGCCGGCCCGGACACCTGCCCGCTGTGCGGAATGAAGCTGGTGCCCTCCGACGCCGCGCCGCCGGCGGCCGCGTCCGACGCGGGCGGGAGACCGGCACAGGAAGGGCACGAGCACGCCGACGGGTTGGAGTGGGAGGACCTGATGCCACAGATCAACCGCGCGTCAGACCCGAGCAACATGATCTGGCAGCTCATCGACCGGGAAACCGGCGCGGAGAACGCGGCCATCTCCTGGGCGTTCACCGTGGGCGACCAGGTGAAGATCCGGCTGGTCAACGAGATGGACTCCGATCACCCGATGCACCACCCGTTCCACATCCACGGCGCCGGGCGTTTCCTCATCCTGTCCCGCGACGGGGACCCGGAGCCGAACCTGGTGTGGAAGGACACCGTGCTCGTTCGCGCCGGCCAGACCGTGGACATCCTGCTCGACGTCTCCAACCCCGGGCTGTGGATGGCGCACTGCCACATCGCCGAACACACCGAAAGCGGCATGATGTTCAGCTTCACCGTCAACCGCGCTGCGGAGCCGGCCCGATGAGGCCAGCAACGGCTGGTCCGCCGCTGGACGTGCTGGTGATCGGCGGCGGCCAGGCCGGCCTGGTGATGGGCTACCAGCTCGCCCAGCGCGAGCTGCGGTTCCAGATCGTGGACGCCGGCGCGGAGGTCGGTCAGGCGTGGCGCTCGCGCTGGGACTCCCTGCGACTGTTCACCCCGGCCCAATACGACAACCTGGCCGGCCTGCCGTTCCCCGCCGCACCCGACACCTACCCCGGCAAGGACGACGTCGCGAACTACCTGCAGAACTACGCCGCCACCTTCAACCTGCCGGTCCGGCTGAACACCGCGGTGACATCGCTGACGAGAAACGACGACAGGTACGTCGTCAAGGCGGGATCCGAGACGCTGGAGGCCGCCCAGGTCGTCATCGCCACCGGACCCTTCCAGGTCCCGTTCATCCCGCCCATCGCGGAGCAGCTCGATCCCCACGTCCACCAACTTCACAGCGCTGACTACCGAAACCCCGCGCCGCTCCCACCGGGCAGGGTGCTGGTTGTCGGCGCCGCGAACTCCGGCTGCCAAATCGCACAGGAGCTCTCCGCGACCCACGACGTCGAGCTCTCCGGCGGAGCACGGATCCCGACGATCCCGCAGCGGCCCCTGGGCCGCGACGTGTGGTGGTGGGCTAGTGGACTGCGGCTGGATCGGGTCACCGTCGACTCCCGACTCGGCAAGCGGCTGGCCGGGCGGGACCAACGGATCGGGGTCGGGCCGCGGCACCTCACACGGCGCCACGGTGTACGGGTCAGGCCCCGGGCCATCACCGCCGCCGGGCGGACAGTCAGCTTTACCGACGGCGCCACAGCCGACTTCGACGCCGTGGTGTGGGCAACCGGATACACCACCAACCACTCGTGGATCGACATCCCCGAAGCCACCGACACGCACGGACGCCTGCTGCACACCCGAGGCGTAACACCCGCACCCGGCCTCTACACCCTCGGCCTCACCTGGCAGCACACCCGAGGCTCCGCGCTACTCGGCTGGGTCAGCGCCGACGCCGCCTACCTGGCGGACCACATCACCGGTGCAACGCAGAGCAGCAGCGCGGTGCAGACCACGTCACCGCACGACGCGGCGCCGTGAGCGGCCCGCAGAGCTAGCGGCGAGGAAGGGCCCTGTCAGACCTCCCCTCGACATCTCGGAATCGGGTCGGATTACGCCGCCTCGCCCGCGTCGTGCGCGGGGTGACGCTCGACCCGGAGCGTTCCCCAGGTCCGCGCAACGGTCCCGCCATAGGTCGATTTCGGCGGCCGACGCTGATCAACGGTGACACCCAATTCTTTCAAGAGGCGGTACCGATGTGCACGACGACACAGGATGCGCATCACTGCGGCGCGGCGATCCCCGGCGGCGCGAGCTTGATGGCAGCGGTCGCGCGGCACATCCAATGACCCGCGTGCACACCCACCGCCCGTCGCGGGCAGAGTCGATGCTGGTCCCGGTGCTGTGGGGGCTTGTGTTCGGCGTACTGCAGGCCGGGTCGCCGCTCGCCGTCCGATGGCTGGACCCGGCAACGGTCTACGCCCTGGAGCTGGCCCTGATCGCGGCGGTCTACACCGGGTTCGCGGTGGCCGACGGAAGGCCGCGGGTGATCGCCGTCGAATGCGCCGTCGCTGGACTATTCGTCCTGCTGGCCGCGACGGCCGTCACCGGGACGGCGTGGCTGCTCGTGCTCGGCTACGCCGGCCACGGACTCAAGGACGCCTGGCAGGAACGCCGCCAGTACGTCATCAACACACGATGGTGGCCCCCGTTCTGCGCCGCCGTCGACTGGCTCGTCGCCGCCATCCTGGTCGTCGCGATCATCGCCGGAGTCCACGTCCACTAGGCAGCACACCCGACATCGACACTCGGATCAGTCGCTTCCCGGACCCGCCACCAGCAAGCCCAGAACCGACCTCGCCTGCAGCGTCTTGACACGGAGGCGTGCCCGATCCGGTGAACAAATGATTCGCCCGGCGGCGGTAGACCTCTTTATCTGCGACGCACGCGGACAGGTTTATGGACGGACCGTCCACAGTGGACAGCGCTCGGCCTTCGATTCCCCTCCAGGGCAGAGGACACGTCACTCGCGCCAGCTGGCATGCGACCTGCCGGGCGCTGACCCCGGCCACCGGGGCGAGTGGGTCCCCCGAAATCACCTACTCGCGTGCGGCGGCCGGGGTTGGCTCCTGCCGCCCCCGACGACCAGACAGAACGTTAACAGCTGTGAAGACGGCGTAGGCAGGGTTGGCAACTTCTTGCGTGGAAACGTTTTCTCCGCTGATCTTTGGCGTTGCGGCCGCACGCGTCGAGAGCGGATCCAGAAGTGACGACGACGGCTGACTCGCACGCGCGGACACCGGTCTGAGGTCCGTGGCCGCGGTCACCGCTCCTCCGGTCTGCGGGCACCCGGTCGAGATGCTGGCACACCCGCACGTTTGCGGATGAGCGTTTCGGGATTTGTGCACGCGTTCGTCGACGACGCGGAGCCAACTGAGCTCGGCACGCGCTTCGCGCGCCGGGGATTGACAGCCCGAGGCAACAACGCCCCGGCCGTTCCCTCCCACGGGTGGCGGGGCGTTGTCTGGGGCTAACGAGCGATGCCGTGCGCAGGTGCTGTCCTGCCCGTCTTGGGCGGTGGGCGGGGCCCGGTGTGGTCTTCCTGTATGCCTGGGTGATCTCGGCAGGCGCGGTGTGGATCATCGTCGTAGGGTCGGGCTCCATGGCTGATTCGGACCCGGTCGCGGTGTGGGTGGTCGATGACGGCGGCCATCACCAGGTGCTCGACGAGTTCGTCAGTACCCGCGAGGGCGTCGACCGGCAGATCGACGAGGTCGTGGCCCTGTGCGCCTACGAGGCCCGGTGGACGATGGAGGTCATCCGCATCAACGGAGGCCCGCTTCGTCTGGTCGGCGTGGCCGTGCAGAGCTCGTGAGCGAACCGCAGCTCGCTGGATCCAGGGGTCGTCTTCCGTGTCGACGCGTTGCGCAAGCTGCTGCTGCTCGACGCCACGGCCTCGACATCGTGGCGAACCCGACGCTGGTCCGGGTGTGAACGGAAACGATCAGGTGTGCGTTCGCTGGATACCCCGGTCACCAAGAACCCCCTCCCACACTCGGTGACCGGGGCTGTCCCGGGAAGCGCCGCCGTGTTGATCAACGACGCGACGACCCTGACCTTAGGCGCGATCCGGCATGAAGCCGATGAGTCCGGCATACCGATCGTTCTCGGTGCTGAGCCGGCCCCGGTTGTCGGCGTGCTGCTCAGCAGTGTGCGTCGCCTGAGGACCTCGGGATCGTTGACCACTGCTGGACCACTGACTGTGAGAAATCAGCCGGTTGATGGGAGCGTCGCGGTGAACGACAACAACAAGACCAAGATCAACGGTGCCCGGCCGTACCTGCATGTGATGGCGCGCGAAGTGGCCGGGGGCCGCTGGCACGTGTTCCAGATCAGTGACGAGCCTCCGCGGATCAGCCTCGCCGAGAGCGTCAGCTCCTACGTCGAGGCGCACAGACTCGCTGCCCGAAACCAGCGGCCGCTGCACTTCGCCGGGCAGGCGTGGCAGCAGATGGTGGCCGCGGGCGTCGCTCCGCAGACGATGCCCGAGGACGTGACCCTCGTGTAGCCATCGGGGCGACGGTCACGGTCGCACCGAAGGCACTGCCGACGTCGCGGGTACGGAGACTGTCAGCGCGATGACGGTGCTCACCGGGCGAGAAGGCCGGGTCCCTCGCCAAATCTCTGCCGGCACGGTCGCGCAGTTTGATTGGGGCGGCGGCAGGAGGCGGTGACCAGACGCTCGAAGGCGCCCCACTGCGGCGGGGTCGAACGTATCAGGACGAGCCAGCAGCGCAAGATCCACCACGCCTCGACCCGCACGCAAGAACGGCTGGTCGGCGATTAAGCAGGGCGGTTGCCGGGAATAACGATCACAGCGCGGCGACCGAGCGTGTGCCGCGTTGGAGGTTGGTCATGTCTTACTACACGGCAGATCCCTTGAGCGGCGGCGGGATGCGGATGGCGCGCACCCGCGGCCTGGCCAGCGGCATGCTGTTACTCGTCCTGGGAGCCTGGGCGGCGATCGTGCCGTTCATCGGCGACTACCTGGACTTCGCCTACACGCCGACCAGCACGTGGACGTGGACGTCCGGGCGCGGGTGGTACGAGGTGGCGCCCGGCGCGGCGGCGTTCCTTGGTGGGCTTCTCCTGCTGTTCAGCGCCAACCGCGCCGTGGCCAGCCTGGGAAGCTGGCTAGGCATCGCGGGCGGCGCGTGGCTGATCATCGGCCCGCAGCTGGAAACGGTCCTCGACATTGGTTCGACCGGTACGCCGACGGGAACGAGCAACGGCGTCATCGCGCTGGAACGCCTCTTCTACTTCGACGCCATCGGTGCGGCAATCCTGCTCGTTGCTGCGGTCGCGCTGGGCCGGCTGTCCGTCCGCAGCGTCGGTGACGTGCGAGCCGCACGGCGCCGCGAGGCAGCTGCCGCCGAGAGTCTGGCAGCCGAACGTGCTGCCGCGCAGCCTGTTGCACCGGTCGCCCCCGCCCCGGCGACTACCACGGCAGAGTCAGCGGCACCGGCCGCGCCCGCGGCAACGGAACGCCCTGCGGCCACTGCCGCGCGCGGCGACAGCGACGCCAACCGGCAGCATCACCGGCACTTCCACCTCATGCGCCGTCACCGCGCCGACGAGACAGAACCGACCACCTACTCGAGCGGGACACAGACTCAGGATCACTGATCCAGGTCTGACCGCAATCCGCGCGCCCGGGCCGGCCGCCTCGACAACGCACGAGCGCGCGGATCAGCGGAGTGTGTTCGGCAACGGTGAGCAGGACCGTATGACCGCGCAGCGACTGGCCGCCCCCACGAGCGCATCAAACACCACCCGGCGGCAACACCTCGGCGACTCCGGGGAATGAACATCCAAGGCGTCGACGCGACCACGGTGGTGACCCGGTCCGGCGAAGCCCCAGCAATGTTCACGGCGGCTGGCCCGGACCCGACAGAGCGGCACAGCGAAGTCACGGCCTCACTCGTCGTACAGCTGCGCCATCCGTCGGAACTCCTCCGACCCTGGCTCCACGTCCATGACCCCGTGCACACTCTCCACGCGCTCGGTTTGTGG